>ERZ1090868.296-NODE-296-length-27426-cov-25.964524_pt1 | contig 27426 bp, 21 predicted proteins | sample MGYA00478475_ERZ1090868 | MGnify/ENA primary metagenome ERZ1090868 (study PRJEB33644, sample SAMEA5815747) | chicken gut metagenome | biome: Chicken; feature: Gastrointestinal Tract; material: Caecum | place: Ireland | collected 2019-01-01 | study: A study of the...
CATGGGAAACGGTCTGCTATGTGATCTGGGGCAAAGCCAGCGCCAAGGGTGGTCAGAAAGTGGTGGAAGCAGCTTCGGAGGAACTGAAGGAACTTTACCGACAGATTTTTATTCCGATAACGAAGAACCTGGAAGGAAGTGGTGGCCTGCTATGAGTTTGCCGAAACGCGACGGCGTACAAGGTCGTTATTATTTGATCCAGAAACCAGATACGAACCCCGAAGTGCTGAAACACGCCGATCAGTGCATCCAGGATGTGTTGGATGGAACTGCAAAAGAAAACCATTCCGGCTATCCGGTGGTCGTTCGGAACCAAAGCGGAACGCCCTTTCTTCCCAGCCAGCTCCTGGAGCGGTATCTGTCCAAACTGCCTTTGAAGGGATTCCCCTATGAGGAAGCTGTTACATTCTGCGATGCCCTGCGGCGGCTGGTGGGCTGGAGGGAGATTGGCCACACCTTGGGAAAATACATCGAACACCAGGTGCAGGAGCGGTATTTTGAGGTTGGAGAGAAAGAGGATTACTTTTCGGCTTACCCTCCCTGCACCGTGTGGCCAGAGCTGCGGCCGGAGGATGTGGATGACGGCCTGCTACACTTTGCCTGCTATGTGGCGGTCTGTTATACGGTATATGGAGCCAGCTACGACTTCCTCACCACCGAGCACATTCTCGGCCTGGTTTCCCAGCTTCGCCCGGATATGGTGAAGCAGTTGAAAACAGCCGGCAGCGGCAAATTGCCAAAGGCCATCCAGCGGCGTAAGACGGAGCATTTCACCGCATCGGCCAATGATGTGTTTGCTACTATCCACATCACCGCCAGGGATTCTACCGAGGAGTGCTATGCTGAAATCTTGGACTACCTGCGCGCGGTGTTGGAGCAGGAGGAATTTCCCCGCAGTTACTCGTTGGAGTTCCGTGGGAAGGAAAAACTCTATCTGCCCATTCCCGGCCTGCCCAAAAAGGGCGTCAATCAGCTCTTTGCCTGTGCTGTGCAACACCCCAATCTGCATCCGGCTATGGCGCGATACGCTCGTCTGGCTATGCGGGAATTTGAGTGGTACCAAAACCTCTCAGATGAAGCCTGTGCGATGCCCGGCACCTTCGCCGTGTTTGCCCTGGGGCTGGAGGGAGAACCGTGGGCACCGCTGGTGACGGAGTATCTGGATCTCTGCGATGACGAGCACTCCTCCCTGCAAGGGAAATTCCTTCATGCCTTGATCCGAAAGTTTGGGTTCCAACCATGGACGCTGGGGGTATTGGTGCGGGGCGCATTATCTATGCAGTGGCTGGAGCCTGCCAGAGAATTCCGCAGCCTGATAGCCAATGGGGAAAGCCTGGATGCACTGCTGGCAGTCAAGCGCCGCTTTTCCGCTTATCTCCTGCCGGAAGAAAACGAAGACCCGAAATTCCGGGCCATCGCTTGGCAGAGCCTGCTCTGGGCCATCTGGGGGCAAGCCTCTGAAAACGGCGGCAGCAAGGTCATTAAGACGGCTCCGAAGGAACTGAGAGAAAGGTATCAGGAAATTTTTCAATAGACTATAAGGAGGACTCGGATGAGTGAAGTAAGCTATTCAAATGTACCTCCCATGATGGCTGCCATCAAAAGTGGTGACATAGAGGCGATTCGTTCCCTGCTTCACGCAGGGCATTCTCCCAATGAGCCACAATGCTATCATGTAATGATTGGAGATTGGCCGCGGGATGACGAAGCCTCTCCGCTGGAATTGGCTGTACTGGAAAATCGGATGGACATGGTACAGCTCCTGATCGAATGCGGAGCAGATTTGACCCATAACCCGGAAGAATTGCTTTGTGGTTCCCTGCGCAGTCAAGACCTGACCCTGTTTTCCTTTTTGGTAGATGTGGGAGTCAGAATCCCCGCAACGCAAAGGGATATATGCAGGCTGTTTCTCCACTTGGTGGATCGGGATGAGCCTAATGTACTCCCCATTTTGAAAAGGATGGGCATGGATTTGAAACAATACGGCGGTGAAGCCCTGCGCAGTATGGCGAGCCATGGAAATCAGCTGCTGGTGGAGTATCTGATTCAAAACGGGGCGGACATCAACTATCACAAGCCAGATATGGTGTTTCCCTACGCTTCGACTCCTGTCACTGAAGCTGCACGGCACAACGATTTTTCTATGGTGCGCTGGCTTGTGGAACAGGGTGCAGACATCACCATCCCGGATAAATACGGTGACCGGCCCTACACCGTGGCAGTACAGAACAAAAATCAGGAAATGGCCGCCTACTTAAAAGCTCTGGAGCCGGAGGAATGGCATAACGAACAGGAAAAGATCCGGCAGCTCATGCCCTACAAGCTGCCCGCCAAGCTGGTGGAATACTTGAAGACCGGCCCCCTGCGGCTGGAGTTCCCGGATCAGGAATGGGTGAAGTGGGCGGAGCTCTACTCTTTCATGGATGTGCAGGAGATGACCTGGAAACGGAAGAAGCTGCTCTCCCTCATGGTGCAGATGGACAACTACAGCGACTATTTGCTGCTGTGGAGTCCCAGAGATAAGAAACTCTGGTATCTGGACATTGAGCATAAGGAGTTTCATCCGTTAGCCAAATGGGAGGAATTTATTGCTGATCCCGGAAAATATCTTAATGGAATGATTGAGGGCGAGTTTGAGGAATAAGGAGAGAACGCAACATGACTATGGAACAACTGCCCCCCAAAGGGGTCAAGCGGGAACAGGCCATTCTGGAACTGGGCAGGGAGGAAGCCAACGGCGAACTGCTGCTCCAACTTGCGAATACAGAAAAGGGCAAGTGCAAAACGGCCGCTCAGAAGGCTTTGGCACAGCTGGAGTATGCCCCCGCCGCCCTGCTGTGGGCCAAGCTGATCAAGGGCAAATGGATGGGCAGCCATATCCTGTCGGACACCTGCTCCGATTGTGTATCGGAGCAGATCGCCCCGGCCATCCTGAAACGATTGTCTGAACTGCTGGACGAGGCGGACACACAGCCGCTGGAAATCGAACAGCTGAACTTCTGCTTCCATCTGATGTTGGGGAAAGCCTCGCCCAAAATGCTGGAGGTCTACCGCTTCCTGGCGGATAACGCCCAGCGGCTCGCCCGGCTGAAACGCGCGCCTGTTTATTCGGATGATGACTGCACCTCCTGGTGGATCACGGACGGGCTTCGGATTTGGGATGCCACACCCGGGGAAAAAGAGAAAATTCCCGCTGTGGTGCTGACCGCCTCCCTGATCCGCAACCCGGACGAGCGGCTGCAAGCATTGGCTGATGAGCTGAATGAATGCTACGGCGGCAGCTGGCTGATGCCGGTCTTTATGAAGGCGATCCTCACCCAGCCCAAGGAGCAGGTGTATGAGACCTATTCGCCCCTTCTGGATACGCCAAAAAAAGACTATTTGTTCAATGCTCTGGGAATGCTGGATTATCGCAGCTATTCGGATGACTGGACCTTTGAACGCTCCGGCCCTGATGGACTGCGCGCGCTCATTTTCTGGGGAGATTACAGCTACGGAACCTATGACACAAGGTTTGTGTTTGAACGCTATGTGAATCTGGACGATCGGTGGCTCTTTGATCTGGCAAAGGCCCCAGAGGACCGCAAGCCCACTGTGACCTGGCAGACCTACAACCGGGGCGGCGTTCTATACGAAAGCTATGACGAAATGTTCATCAGCCTGCTTCCCCGCAAGGTAGAAAACCCGGAACTCAAGCGCGTTCTGCGGAATTACTTCCATATTCGAAGCCAAAAGGTGAAAGTGGAAGAAAGTATCACGGTTTACAAAGACGCTGCCAAGCGGTTTGGCGGTGAATGAGAATAGAACCGCATCGAAAAATGCCCAAGTAATCTTCACAGCAGACTTATAAATATCATTTACATATAAGGAGAGAAGCAGCATGGAACAGGCATACTGCACCGCAGTTTTCTGGCGCGGCGGAGAAAAGATTGATCTGAATGGACTAAAACCAGATGCGGTACGGTGTCTGTCTGTGACGGGAGAGCGGAAGGTGAATCTGTCCTTCCTGCGAGATTATCCCAATCTGGAGGAACTGACCCTAATGGAAAAATGTGAGGGTGTAGAAGTTCTCTCCGAGCTAAAGCAGCTTCATACACTGTCCCTATGGCTGTCGGCCCCTGTTTCCTGGGACAATGTTTCTCTCCCCGGCCTGCGTGTTCTCCACCTTCGTGGGGAAAAGAATGGCGACATCACCCCGCTTCTCTCCGGCATTACCAATCTCCATTTGGAGGAAATGCGGAAAACGGAAGATCTTGCCCCTTTCCTGACTCCGGCGACCCGGCTTCAGAAACTCTATCTCCAGTCACTACCAGCTGTCCAGAAACTACCGGCTCTGGATGGGCTTCCTTCCCTTTATGCCCTGAAACTCTATGAACTGCATAAACTCAGCGATTTGTCCGCCCTTTCTCACAGCCATTTGCGCTACTTTGCCGCCTCTCTGATTGGGGATAAACTCTCCGCCCAGGCGCTGGCAGATGCTGTGCTGGCAATTCCCGGTCTGGAGGCAGCCGCGCTCCAACTGGTAGACCGCTCCGGGCGGCGCTATGGCAGTATCCAAAAAGCCTTTGCCGTCGCTGGGAAATCCGCATTGCTGCGGGAGGAAATTAGTGCTTTGACCACATGGCTGTCGCTGTAACTCTTGCAAAGGGAGACACATTATGATAAAAGAAAGAATTTCGCTGTCTGGCGATCTGAAAAACAAAGTCAAACAGCTGATGATATATGCTGGTTGGTATGAAGGTCGAAAAGTTGATATTTCCATTGCATTGAAATACTACGCCGAGCGAGGCGTCCCGATGATGAAAAGCACCCAGCGTTTTTATCACAAGTACTTTGGGTTATGCTGTCAGTGGTATTTTTCTGGTGGAATAAAGCGCGCCGCAGATTTTGAGTTCGGTCTGTTTCCATACCTTATTAACGGAATCAAAGACCATTTGGAGGATGCCTATTTCCGGAATATGTCCGGAGCAGAACTCGATGAAATTGAACAGATTGCCGGTGAGCAGTGTCAGCCGATTGGACAAATTGGTTATTACTACCCAGCACAGGTTTGGATCTCAGAATTTGGAAAACTATACGCAAAATATGAGTATCAGGATGAGATTGAGTGCTTTTCAGATATTTTTGCTTTGATTGAGCGAGAACTAAAAAAATGCACGATTGATTCCGTTGCCATGAAAACTGTTGAAGCACTGGATAATAAACTTTGAAATCCTCAAAAAGAGGGGGCACTTTTATGCCAGACTGGGCACAAATCATATCCGATGCGCTGGACATTCTAAAATTTGACGGAGCCGTACAGGACACTCTGGCGGAACTTCGAGAAAAATGGGGCGCACAGGTCCCGGCGCTGCTGGATGAACGCTTTGACGCCATCGGCATCCAGTATATGAAATTGCCCCATGAAAAAGGAGCGGCGGCCTTGGGGCAGGAACTCTCTGCCTTCGGCTGGGCATTGTATAACCTGGACGATGAGGACGAGTATCTGTTTGCCTTGATCCCAGAAGAAGAACGCAACGAATGGGAACGCTACTGCAAAAAGCAGGGGCAATATTGCCACCTGATGAAACAGCAAGGGCGAAAATGGGGCGACCATGCCAAGGAGCAGGACCCTGGGAAGCTGATGCCCTGCGAGGAATACATACTTCAGGATGAGTACGATTATTTCTTCAACTCCCTGGCGGGTGATTTTGCGGCGGGCGAATGGAAAAACCAGGATGCAGAAGAATGGAAAAACGGCTGTGTGGCCGATCTGCGCCAGCGTCCGCCCCAGGTGACCCGCGCCCACAGTTTGCCGCACCTTGGGTGCCTCACTTATTCCGCAGAAAATGGACTCTATGCCGCGTCCAGAGCCGCTGGTGGCGGAACCATCGGCCGGGCATTGCTGAGCAAGAATCCCGCCACCCTCAACTGGTTCGAGCCATCCCCCATTGGGTATGACGGCCCGCCCCAAACGCTCCGTTGGGCAGGCCATTCCCTCTGGGTGGGCGATCCCACCAACGCCACACGGATTGAACTGACTGACCGGGGCACCTGCCAGGATGTGAAAAACTGGACTCTGCCGGAAGATGGATGGAGCACCAAATACCATTGCGGCATTACGACAGACGGTCTGGGCCGGGTCTACTTTTCCAACGAGTGGTACAAGGGGCAGATTTACCGCTGGGAAAACGGCAAGGTAACAAAACACACCTTCTCTCTGGATGGATACGACCATCTCTCCGAGGCCGTTCCCGTTCCCGGCACAGGCCGCATTACCATGATCCACGCAGTCAGTGGCAAGGGGCGGATGGAAGAATGCCTGCTGGAACTGGACATGGACACCGGGCGGTGCCGCATCGCCCCCCTGCCCGGAATGGGCGAGGGGCTGAAACTTCGCTGGTTTACCGGGGACTGGCTGCTGGTGCAGGGAAACGGCGAAATCCTCTCCGATGACTTTGCCCAGCTCATCAATAGGAACACCCGTGAAGTGCTGCGTATCCGTCCGGGAATGTTCGGCGGGGAGAAAATGCAGCACATTGGAATACTCACCGATGGCACGGTGGTCATCGTCACCCGGCGGGATAGGGTTGGGCCGGTGTTTCGTTATCCCATCGACTTCTGGGGTTTCCTTCGGACGGCAAACAAGCCCAAAAAGCTGGAATGGCGGGAGTACAAAGAAGTGTACCCGAATCTACCCATCTTTCTACCGCCCAAGGCCACGGAGCGAAAAATCATTCTCAAAAAAGACAGCCTGACCATCCTGGGGTCGGTATTTACGCCGCCGTTTACCCTGTCGCAGCTGGCGGAAAAGTTGGGGCCTGCCCGCATTGTCCTGCAAAATGGAACACGGAAAAGCCCCATCACAGGCCAGGAGAGTCCCTATACCCAGGCACTTGCTTTGTGGGACGAGCTTGGACTCCAGGGCTGGTTGGATGAAGATGAGCAGACCATCAAAACCCTTGGTGTCCGGGTAGCTGAGCAGGGAGAGTATGCGGTCCGGCAGCCATTTGACGGGGCAGTTTGGATCGGCTCCAAGGATTATCGTGAAGCCAAATGGAAGGATTTCGCCGGCTTTGCCCATACCCTCACATTAGGTGGTTTTACCGTTTACACCCGCCTGCCGGGGCCTGTTCCACCTGTTCCAAAGGAGCAGGCAGAGCGTAGAAAAAAGTTGGAGGCCCTCTCCGCTATGGTGCAGATCAGCTGGAAAGAGCCGGAGAAAAAGTCAGCGAAAGCGCAGAAATACAAGTTATCCAAGCCGACGGAACCAGTGCTGCACTTTGGTACCTTCAACTTCAAGCTGGCGGTCATGGAAGTCCTGATGTACGAGAAAGGCTTACTGGCTCCTAAACTGGATGCCCATGAGTTTGCTAGAGAGTATAGCCGACGCAAGATCGACATTGACGCGGAAGGGTATGAACCCATCCCAGAGATTCAGAAGTGGCTGGAGAAATACCCTGTCCCGGAGCGGTTGGCCCCGGAGGTCACAGAAATCGAGATGGATGGCGGCAGCGAGATTTATACCCAGCTCTGTCCGTTCTGGGATGGCGAGGATGGAGCCTTTGATCTTAATACCATTACGGAGGCGGAACTGCGCCAGTTCCCCAATCTCAAACATATTACCCTCATGTCCTCCAAGCCGGAACAGGTGCTGCCCGTTCTGGAACGGTGCGGTATCAAGGTAGACTTGCTGTGAGGTGAAAGTATGAAAGCGAAACTAAAAGTGATAAAAAACTGGAAGTTCGAGGAATTTGAACTGACGGGAACTTCCTTCAAATACAGCCCCACTGGATGCAAAGGTATGGTGGCCCGCAGCGAGGATGAAATTGTGTTTTGGACCTATCATCTCGCGCAAAAATGCAGTGGCGTTTTGTGGGTCAAAGGCGACGTTTCCAGGTGGATTCCCAGCCCGGAGCCGGAAGAGCAACAAGATGTTTGGGAAGTTCCTGTCTTGCTCTCATGCGATAGAGGAATACTGTTGATTTGCCCAGCCAGTAAATCCCTTTGGTTGATGCCTCAGATGGATGGAGAGTGGATTCCAATTCCCATGGATAATTGGTGTGCCCAGGGTATTCCCAAGCCTGTGGCTGTCACTGGAAGTCAGGGCGTTTTCCCTATTGTGTGCCGAGTGGACAACTACGCTGATGCGACCAACAGCTTTACCACCCTGACGGTAAACTTTGAAGCCATGACTGCACACTGGGCAGAAAGCGGCTCTTGTGTATACAGCAAAGCAGGAACCCGACAGACCCATTTGGCGGCGGTAGAGCGAGCTGGTGGCAATTTTGCCCAGGCAGACTTTCACTACAACTATCCTATGATTGGCTCCATACTGGAACAGGATGGACAATTTTATGCCTTCTTGGAAAGCAGCACCATTAATCCGGCGGGCCTTTCTCTCATGGGCTACTATTGGTATCTGGAACTGGAGGAAAACGGACTATTCAAAAAGAAACTGTGGGGCAAAGATAATTTAAGCCGCCTGCCCGGAAAACACGGGATGCGCGGAAAATTCTCCGGTGACAGGACTTGCCTGATCCTATCTCCCATTTTTAAGAATGATGACTGGAAGGGTAAACAAAAGGTGCTGCGCCTTTCGGATCTGGCGCTGATCGACCTTGCCATGCCCCGTGGATACGCTTCCTTCCATGTGCTGGATGTATGGGGAAACCGGGCATTTCTCAGTGATGAGAAAGACAAGCTGGTTCTTTGTGAAATGACCTTGGAGTAGTTATGAGGTAAACCAATGGAATTATTTGCAAAAAGAATGATTTGGGAGTTGGACAATGAGGAAGGACTGTCCTGCCTGTCCTTTGAACTGGAGGATGGCTACTTTACACTCTCCCGCAAGACCGGCGCGGAAGCACTCCGCTTGGAAATGAATGATCCAGCCAATGGTCAGTTGATTAACCCGGACTGTTTTGAATATGCCCTTGATAATACCAGGTTTCGTCTAAATATCGTGCGGAACAACCGAAAAGTTCTGCGGTATCTGGAAGAACACCACATCAACACGGAGTTGTATGGAGAAATCGTCCTTCACTACACTCCTCTCAGCAAGCCACAGCTTGAATCATTATCTGCCGTGGTTCTTAGACTGTTTTTCGGTGAACTGCTTTTTTAGGCGGAAACAGAAGTGTCGTTGGCAGAAATCATGCGAGGGGATAACTATGGTTAAAATTCATCGTATTTGGTTCAATACGGAGAGAATGGACAGAGAGGATCACTACAAAATCACATTATTCAGTCGCCCTCGTGTATCTATTCATGTGGATGAGTACATTTGGAGTTTCATCGAAGAAAACATTGTGAAGCCACACAAGCTTATGCGTAGGGAGAAGCATGAGTATCTGTTGGACATTGCGTTTGGCCAATTTGACCCGGCAAAACACCGATATTTTCCGCTTTCCTCATACAACGGCTTGCTTCGGGAAGGGGTCGAGATGGACAGCGCCAACAGAAGCTATTTCCGCGAGGACTTTGCAGGCGGCAAAGATCGGACTACCTGGTTCTCTCCCAATAAAATATGGACAAACTGCGGCGACAAGGTTCTGAATGTGGACATCAAAGCTGCCAATGTGAGCGAGAATATTACCCCCAGAGAATACGCAGATTTGCTTTTCGATGGAATTGGAGCGGCCTTGGTGTTCAATTTCAAAAGGCTCAAGCGCGAGGAGTTTGATGGGCTGAAGCCCAAGATTGATTGGAGCATCGTAGAAAGCTTCCCCTTTCCCGCACCCTTTGAGGAACAGCGGTACATTGGGGATGAAGGCGAAATTCATGTGTATTCTTGGGATGGCCGAAAGGAAACGACCCTTGTTGGTCCCTATTCCGTGCGGAAGTTGTACCTGGAGCATTTCGGAGAATCGTGAGGAGGAATTTTGCCGTGCAAGTCTGGTCAAAGATGGATTTTGACACTGGAAAGGTCATTTTTCTGGATGCCACACGAAAAGAAGATATGCTGCAAGTGGAATATCCGAACTGCTTTCTGCTGGATATGGGCTGGTATCAGGACAGATACATCATTTCTGTCATTCATAACTTCGATTGGGCGAATCCAGTCCAGCAGTATGAAACGACAGAAACAAATCAGCTTCCCAAGCTGTTGACGGAGGCGGTTCGCCTTGTGGAAAAGGAATCACAGTCTGCCGGAGCAAATTGAAAGAGGTCTTGTTATGAACGAGAATTTATTTCGCCCACAATTTGATACATTGAAACTGTCCGATAAGCTCTGGCTGATGCAGACGCTGGCGACTCGTTATCATTTGACATTCAAAGAACTATACGCCTTTTCCCGCTGGGGACAAAGCTGCACCACCGGCCTATTTGAAAAAGGCGGCCGGGAGTTTGTCTTTGTCCCAGGCGATACCGTGACGCTTGGCTGGGAGGGTTTTGTCCACGAGATGGACAAGGCCAACCGAGAGGAACTGGCGGATATTTTTGCGGAAATCGAATATGAGGGCACTGTGGAGGAATTTCTCCGGCAGGGCATGACCCCAGTACGCCAGGTGACCATCGGCCCCATGTTCGTGGGCAGAAAACTGGAGGAAATTGGCTGGGAAAGCGTACCCATGAACGATCCACGCATCACCGCCCACCCCGACTGGTTGGAGAACCTGCAGAAGTGGGCGGGCCGGAATGGCCAGAGCCTTGAGATCCACCAAACGGTCCGCTTTGAGCGCAAGGATGACGGCTGGCGGGCCTGGCTGTGCCATCCAATGACCTACCCGGAGTTTCAGCGATCCCTGTTGTGGGAGATGGCAGCCAGCCTTCCCACGCCGGATGAGTGGGCCTATCTGTGCGGAGGCGGATGCCGCACCCTGTTTCCCTGGGGGGATGGACTGGACTACTCCATGCATCTGCACCACTTTGAAAGCGAGGAAGATCAGGGCAAGCCATACGACATGGAGCGGCCCAACTTCTTCGGCCTGTCCATCGCCTATGACCCCTATAAACGGGAGCTGGTGGACGGAAAAACATTGACCACCTGCGGCGGCGACGGAGGCTGCAATATCTGCGGCGGTATGGGGCCTCTGCTTGGATATTTGCCCTGTTCCCCTCACTGCAAACCGGAGGTTCGGAAGGATAATGAGATTCACAATGACTATGATTTTTTCCGCCCGGTGATCCGGGTGGATCAAGAAATACAATTTTAATGAAACCAGGAGGATACAACCATGGGATTTTTCAGCAAACTGTTTCGAGGCCCTCAGCCTGACATGGAAAAAAGCAACGCAAACCGGCAGAAGATCCGCGAATTGTTTGATCAGGCGGTGGAAAACGGCAGCTCTTACCGGCTCATTGTGGGCTACACCGAAGATGTCAGCCGCTTTAATTATGGTTTTGTACACGGCAGCAAAACCGAAATCGGCAACCTCATTGTAGGCTGGAACGAAGCCGCCCAGACCATTGCAGTCCTCCCTACCGTGCCAGATCTCTCCGGTTATGGGAACGCTGCCTATTACCGCCAGGACGAAATTTACAAAGCATACCGCAATAAATACCCCACAGACGCCTTCATCATTTATCCGGACCGCAGCAGCTATATCGGCATCAATGCCTATGAGTGGCTGGACGACGAAAGCCTCTATATCTATCTGGAACAGAAGGAAGAACTGGAAGCATTCACAGCTTTCTTTGTGAACCAGTTCGCCAAAAAATAAGGCCATTGCAAAAGAGGAGAATTTTGTATGGAATTACTGAAACAATGCCAACTGTGGTTTGAACAAAATGAGTTCCAACATGTGATCGACGCCCTGGAAGCCCTCCCTGCCGGGGAGCGCACCCCGGAACTGGACAGCGAACTGGCCAAGGCCTATATTTCCATTGCCGAAATCGGAGCGACAGGACGCCCCCTCTATCAAAAAGCCCTGGACCTGCTCCAACCCTACGAGGAGGAACTGGGTGAAGACCACTGCTGGAATTACCGGATGGCTTCCGCCTATTACTATCTGGATGAGGAAGGCCCTGCCCTGCGTTACTTTGAGCGAGCTCTAAAAGCCCGCCCCGGCGATCAGGACACCCAGCAGTATATCGACGCCTGCCGCCATTGTCTGGCCCTGCCCCGGTTTGAAAAGAACTTTCGGGAACGGACCCAGGAGGCATGGATAGACTTTTCTCAGATTGAGGGGTCGCTGCGTCAAATCATGGATACTGACGAAACGCACCAGCGCGGCGAAGAACTGATTGAAAAATGTGGAAATGCACTCAAGACCGCTTTGCGTGACACTGCCTTTGAGCTGGGCTTCAACGGCGAAAAGTATGAACTGATCCTCAGTCCGGAGGGCCTTCGGTCCCACCTGTTCCCGCTGGTATACTTCCAGCAACAGGCCCCAAAATCAGTGCTGGAACTTTGGAACATCTGGGTGGGCCGCCAGCCCTCTAAAGGCTTTATGCTGCGGGCTGGGGAGATCGAAGTTCGGGCTGAGGATGTCCAGATGTGGGCAGAGAAAACAGAGGATCAGCGGGTAAATCTGATCCTTTGCTGTGAAAAGCTGACGCCGATCTTGAAAGAGGACGCAGACAAGGTCTGGTGGGCGCTCTCTATGCTGGTGGATCAAACCATCGGAGAAGTTTCCGCTATCGCCTTTGTTGCTGGGTTTGATGTTTATGCTCAGCCGAAAGATGAACCGGCCAAGCTCCTTTCCGAACTGCCGGAGCTACTGCAATCCATGGGCTTTACCCTCTGGCGGGACGGCAGCGACTATCTGGAAAACAGTTATCTTGCCTATGAGCTGGAACCGGTGCAGGACCCCGACGCCGACTGGCGGCTGGATGTCTATGCTGGAAGCAGCCGCCTGCCGGTGCTCATCAACGACTATATGAGCGCCCACAGTGATTTGATGGATGAATACCACCGGGACGGCATCGCGGCCGGCTTCCTCTGTTATCCCCTGTCCAGTTTTACCGGTGAGGAGCGGAGCAAAACCGTTCTGGAGTTCCGAGATGACCTGCGGGATGCCATCCTGCGAGAGGCGGGAGCGGAAGCTGTGACCTTCCTGGGTGGGGCCACTGGTTTGTATTGCGGGTATCTGGATTTCATCGCCTGGGATCTGCCCGCCGTGCTGAACGCGGCACAGGCATTCTTTGAGGGAAGCGGTCTGCCCTGGGCCCACTTCCATACCTTCCGGCGGGATGTGGGCGGCGTGCCGCTGCTGGACGAGAAGGAACCGGAGCCTGAGATTCACGAGGACACCGGTTCCCTGCTCTCGGCTGAGGATATTGAAACGCTGAAATCCTTTGACGATGGGGTTTCCGGCTACTTCTGGAGAATGCTCCAATGGCTGGAGGATTTCATCAAAAATGGTGTAGGAGAAGGAAGATTCAGCGAAAAGCAGGCCCATCAGGATTTGCAGATCGCCCTTTGGTACGCCTTCGCTTGCAATAACATTGATGACTATATCCACTACTATCAAGCAGCAGAGTGGATGAAGGATTCGGAGAAAAATGCCGCAGGCTGCGGCACCTGGTACTACCGGTATTCTGTGGCGCTGATGTACTGCGGCAGGCTGGAAGAAGCGCTGGAATATGCGGAACGGGGCGCTCAGGAGGAACCGGACTACCCCTGGATTTGGCTGCAAGTGGGCAAACTGCGGGCGCATTTTGGTGATACAGCAGGCGCGCTGGATGCCGTCAACCAGGGATTAAAGCTGGAACCTGGCGATTATGAGTTCCTGACCTTGAAAAAAGAGATTAAAGCCGGAGCCACCCTGGAACAGATGGAATACCATTGGATCAACCCCGATGCCGACCAGACCCTCCAGCAGGGACTGGACAAGGATGCGGATGATAAACAGCGCGCCATAGCCTGCATCCGGGTGGACGAAGCAGGGCTTGCTGCATTTTATAAACTGTTCGGCCCAGAGCGGTATGGCTATGAGAAAAACGCCCCCTGCTGTGAATTTCAATATCCGGTGAAGGAACACTTTGTGGAGCTTTCCTTCCGTATGAACGAAGCCGGACTCTCCAAGATGGGAACGGACTGGCTGCGGCAGCTCAAGGACCAGTTGGACAGCGGAGAATGGCTGACTCACATCCCCGAAGGGGAGCCGGAAGGAACTTTGGTTGCGGTATTTGTGGAGCAAAACCACCGCATCAGCCTTGTTTATCAGCAACCGGGAGACGATCAGTATTTTCAGATTTTCCTGAATCCAGACGGCACAAAGGAGGATGCCATCTGGTCCTCAACGGAAAGCAGCAAACCGGAGGTTTATTCGGAGAATGAGATGTCTGCGATAGAGCAGCACATCAAAAACACCTTTGGCGAGTTTGAGAATGTGTTCCATGAGTTGGTTTCCCCTGATATCCATGTGGACATCTGCGTTGTTCCTCCCTCTGAGAAGCGGGACTATTACACACTGGTGACGATGGGTATGGGTGCTCACCGGATGAATGTGCCGGAGGAACTGGCGGAATACAAGCTGGAACGGGCGGAGCTGGCCATCGCTCTGCCGCCAGACTGGAAACTGGATGAAGAATCCCTGAAGGAGGAACAGTGGTACTGGCCCATCGGCCTATTGAAAGTGCTGGCCCGTCTGCCCATTGCAGAGGACACCTGGCTGGGCTTTGGCCATACAATGGACAAGCAGTCGCCGTTTGCAAAGGACACCAAGCTCTGCGGCGCACTTCTGGTGGGCCCGCAGGATATTGTCTGGACAGGCGGCGAGGTCTGCACTTTGCCCAGCGGCGAGGAAGTCAACTTCTATCAGGTGATCCCCCTCTATCGGAATGAGATAGAATATAAGCTGGAGCATGATGCGGACGCTCTGCTTGAAAAGATGGCAGGCATCAGTTTTGTGGTCAATCCTACCCGCCGGGATGTCCTCGCCGAAGACACCCTATGCAACTGAATCCATCATAACCTGGTAATAAAAGTTGGAGTTAACTGTTATGAATAGAGAACAAGAAATGTATTTTGATCAGTGTATAGATTTCCTCGCCCGCATGATTGAAAAATACGGCGACCAAGTCAAACTTCCTGATGCACCCGAGCAAGATTCCTCTTATTATATAGCTTCTGATGATGGCCCGATGGGTTGAGACTAGATTCTCCAGAAGGTTGAGTTCATTACTTTAGGACATTTCTAACTTCAATTCGCCAAGTACGATTTGGCAAGCAGGGCCTTTGTATATACAAAGGCGAAATGCTTGTTGGGGCCGTACCCCAAACCCTGTGAACTGTGATGGAACATCACAGGCTGTGCGCTGCGGCGCGTGAGAAGATGAACAAAGCCCCGGCCCAAACACACTTGTGTTCAGCCGGGGCTTTTCACTTTGTTCAGATTCTTTTTCTTATTGCAGTTTACAGCGACTTCATCACATTTAGCAAGCTCTGATAGTTGTCCACATCGTGATACTTCACCTGGCTGGTGGACATTTCATTGAACAGTTTGCGGGCACAGAGGATCTTGGCCTGCTCGATGGGCTTGAGCTGAAGGGTCTCCATAGTTCCTTTGGTTTCTGCCACAAAGAAAATATGCTTTACCGTTCCCTCATAAAAGGCAATCGCCCAGTCCGGAGAATAGTTGCCCACCGGGGTAGGGATATGTAACCCCCGCGGGAGCTTGGCATAGACGCAGACTTCTTCCGCTGCATCCAAATCTTGTACAAAACGCCGTTCCACACTTTTTTCTGCGGTGCCGTCCGTAAACACATAGTCCTGGATCGCTTTGGTGGCGCGGAATGCCTTATCAAAGTCGTATGCGCTTTTTTCTACGGTAAAGATATTATTATCGTACTGGCCTTCAATGGTATCATAGGTGATATGATCCACGATGGTGGTCGCCTTCTGCTCGTTGATGAGGCGCACGATCTTGGTGATAAACTCCTCCGGGTTGTTCTTGAACATATAGAGTTTCTGCGGCCGCAAGCCTTTCAGAATTGCAACGACTGTCCGCCGGGTGAGCACCGTTCCCTGTGCGATTTTTCCAACCAGATCATACTTCAGATGTCCGCCATGCGCCTGGCGAAGGGTCCGTGTTCTGGTTTTCTCTCCCCCAAAGGAATCTCCTCGCCCCAGCTCATGCTCGTTCATCTCATCCTTTTGGCGGCCAACGGTCGTGGTGTACTGGAGTTCCGAAACAAAGAGCCGGTCATTGATGTGCGCGATTGCCTTCTGGATCAGTTCATCGCTGTCAAACTCCACCGTGTAAGCATACTTGTGATTGATTTGCTTCCAGAGCGCCTGGAACTCCTTTTTGGCAAAGTTCTCGTTCAGCGGATTCTCCTTCACCTTGGTTTCGTGGCCGTCGGTGATCATCGCCTTAAGGGCGCTCTCGTCGTATACGGCCTGCACCAGCAGGTGAACGCCTTCGGCCATAGGTGCCAATTCTTCCGGCAGAGGAGCAAGGGTACCCATCTGGACATCGGTGCGGTATTTATCCGTCACCTTCCGCTTCATATCCACATAGCCGTTGCTGATCAGGTAGAACTCGATTGCATTGGCTGCTTCTGCGTCAATCAGCGTAGGCACTCCATCCACCTTTACATACTTGCCCTTGAAGTATTCGCTGGTGGCGGTGGTGGGACGGTCGTACAGTTCCTTCTTGATGTCGCTTTGCAGGTCTGCAACAAAGGTCCTGTAACTCTCGCTGGCAATGACGGTCAGCATATTGATATCATGCACCTGGTCCCCACAGCTCTGTGCATCCATCCGGTTTCCGCCCTGATTGACACACAGCCGAAGGCCACGGCCCACTTCCTGCCGCTTGGCGGTCTGGTTGTCGGAATGTTTGAGGGTGCAGATCTGGAACACGTTGGGGTTGTCCCAGCCTTCCCGCAAAGCGGAATGGGAGAAGATAAACCGGGTAGGCTCCTCAAAAGACAAGAGGCGTTCCTTATTTTTCAGAATCAAATCATAGGCCGATATGTCATCCGAAAACTCACTGCCGCGTTTGACCTGGCTGTTTACGCTATGCCCGGTCTTTTTGTCGATACTGAAATAACCTTTGTGTGCTTCGGCAGGAGCTGCACACATTTTTCTCAGGTACTCCTGATAGGGCGTCTTTTCTAAAGTAAGATGCTCGTTCAGCGCCTGGAGGTATTCCTCCTCAAACATCTTGCCGTATTCGCCCAGCTGCTCGTTGCCGTCCTCGTCGTACTGGCGATACTTTGCCACTTCGTCAATGAAGAAAAGCGAAAGGGTCTTGATGCCCAGGTTAAAGAGCCGCTCCTCTTTTTCAAAGTGGGACTGGATGGTCTCTCGAATCTGAATCCGGCGCATATCGGTTTCGGACACATCGCCCACCACATCGCCGGTCCGAATGGTGACGCCGTTGGTAAAGGTCACGGTACCGCGCAGCGGGTCGATCTCCGAAATGGTATAGCCCTTGTACTGCGCCATATTCTGCGAAATAAAGTACAGGTTATCATCCACACCCAGAATCCTGGTTTCACGGTTGATGGACTTGTTATAGCCGATCTCCATCTCAATCCGGGCTTTGGGCGGATTCTTAGGCGAAAGCACGATCTGCTCCAGGAACAGATAGCTGTCGGTTCCCCGCAGGTTTTTCACCTCAAAACCTTTGACCTCGATTTTCTTGACCAGCCGTTTGTTGAACGCATCCAGCGCGTCGAGGACGTAGACCAGATTATGCTGAACCGCATGGGTTGCAGAATAGTTCAGGCTGAACAATGGCTTGAAAGTTTTCAGTGCTTTTTGGGTCACAGCGCCGCCCATCTTCTGGGGCTCGTCCAGAATGATGATGGGCCGGTTGGCCGCAATCACATCAATGGGCCGGCGGGATGCAAATTCGTCCCGCTTGGAATAGATGATGCGGGCCTCCTTGCTCTTGCCGTCCTCTTTCAGGGAAGATGCAAAAGCCTGGGTGTTGATGATCATGACCTGGATGCCGGCACTGGCAGAGAAGTTATCCAGCTGATTCAGATTCTGGCTGTTGTAGATGAAAAACCGGGCCTTCTTACCATAATACTCCATGAAATGGTCCGCCGTGATCTCGAAGCTCTTTTTCACGCCTTCCCGGATGGCAATGGAGGGCACCACCACAATGAACTTGCTCCAGCCGTAGGTTTTGTTCAGCTCAAAAATGGTCTTGATGTAGACATAGGTTTTGCCGGTGCCGGTCTCCATCTCAATATCCAGACTGCACCGCCCCAGACTTTTCACAAGCTCAGGGGACAGTTTGATGTTGTTTTCACTTTGCAGCTTGTGAATATTTTGCAGCAGCTGATCGTCGGTCAGGGAAAGTTCTTCGTTTTTGTAGCCGGTATCATCGTCCGGGTCTGCCTCTGCCGTCCCCTTCATTTCGGTCTGCTCCACATCCGGGACAGTCCGTTTGCCCAGGTCCCGGATGTAGCGAATCCGGTCATGGAACCCCTGCCCGGCAAATACCTTGACCACTGCATCCACGGCGTCGGTCTGGTATTGCTGGATTTTAAAGTTGAATTTCAATGTCAAGACATCCCTTCATATGTATCCCATAAAAATGTTGCAAATGTAATACTACATCCAACTGCCAACTTGGCATGCCTTACCTCCAACTCTGTAAAAGATGCGCTTTTTCCATGGCCGCTTCCATAAGCATTTCTCATTTCAGCCAACTTTGAAGTTATACCTCTTAAATTTCCTAAAACTGCCTTTATTTCATTTGCAAGTGGATCACTATCTGGGATCTGATTTGGTGTCAAATTGAGCAATTTTAAGGTTTCTCCTGTCAACTTACCTATATCCCAATTTTTGTCCCACTCTACACCTAGTTCCTCAAGAATTGTTTTACAACAGCTTTCTATTAGCTCCTTTGCTTTTCCAATCGCATCTGTCGGATTTTCTGTTTGCATCTTAAGCATTAAGTCTATCTGCTTTGAAAGATATTCGCTTGAAAATTTTTGCTGCAACGCCGCGGCATTTGATGACAATGGAGTCACTACATTCAATACTTTATCCATATATGATCGGCACTTATGATACAGCCGTTCATATTCTGCACTGTAACGAGGGCTCTCCAAATCTGCTCGATATTCGGCTTCATAATTTTCCTCATAGTAATCCAGCAAGTCTTTTAAGAGCTTTACTTTATCCTCGTCTGAAGCCTCATTTAGATATGCCGATAGAGACTTTCCTTTCGACATTTTATATTGATCACAAAGGGCTACGCCAACACTTGACATTGTAAAAGCATCAAAGTCATTGGTCGAGAAGTCTAATACATAACCGCCCCGATTGAATAGTCTTGAAAAGGTTCCTAATTCTATATTTGACAGTCGTTCCATTATAGCACCTTCCTTATTGTCTCAGGGCTGTAGGTTGCAAAAATCTGATCAAAGTTGGTTGCGACGCTATCATTGGAAAGAGAGCTGTCACGCATGACAAAATAGATCGGCTTCTCCTTGGCGATGGCCTCGATGACCTCGTTTGTCACGTCACGGTCAAAGCAGGCCACAAGGAAGTTATCCTCTACCTTGAAAACCTTTTTGCCTGCAATCACCGTCTCCTCGATCTTGCTGGAGAGCAGCACACCCAGGTCCAGCATCACCTGGAACAGCAGATCCTCCGGGGTGCGGTCATCCTTGATGTTGTCTTCTAGCAGATCATACATGGAGGCGTCATATTCGTCGGGTGTGTAATAAACATCCTTCATGTTGGATGTATCGCACTTGAGCACACGGAAACCTACATCCAAATCCACTGTGCCCATAGGGTTCTCTTCCTTGATTTTTGCCCCTGCACGGCGGATACGCTCTTTGCCAATTTCGCAGATGTTTTTGTAGCCGGCCTTGTATGCCTCGCTCTTTTCATCTGTTTTCTCCGGCAGCTGTACCATGATGAATTTGCGCTTGCCGCCGTCTTCGGCATTCAGCTGCATGACGGCATGGGCAGTGGTAGCAGAACCAGAAAAGAAATCCAGAACAGTTTCACTAGGACTTGAAAGCATATTAATAAAATATGTCACCAAATCAACGGGTTTAGGATTCTCAAAAACTCGGACGCCATCAAATAAATCTTGTACACATTGAGTGCCAGCATTGTAAATACTTATCATCTCTTTAGGTATTAGAGTAGATGGAGCCCCCATAGCATCACCCAAATATTTTTTTATATAAATATTCCAGTGTGCTTGTTCTCCATTTGCATCAACGAGAGGACCAGTATTTGTTTTTTTAAATGTAACAGCATTTTGTTTCAGTGCCTCTTGAAATTTGGAGTATATAAATCTATATATGCATCCTTCTTTTGGATATACCACTTGTCCATCCGGGCACTCTATTCCATATTTTTGATTTGGATTCTGTGATTTGTTTTTAAATACAAAGTCCTTGTTTCTATAGAGTCCCTTTTCATCTCTTTGTGTATACATTTTAATTGCTTCAGCAGACAGTGGTGCATATATCATTTCTATCACTTGTTTGTTTTTTCCATAAACAAGTATATACTCATGCGTTTTACTTGCAAATTTTGGTCTTATTCCTCCTCCAGTAGAACAATTCCAAATAAAAACATTAATTAAGTTATTCTCGCCAAAAACTTCATCGCAACATTTCTTCATATTATTCATTTCACTGTCATCGATGCTTATGGCGAGTATTCCATTTTCTTTTAGCAAATCTTTTGCCAGCTTCAACCGCGGATAGATCATATTGAGCCAGTCGGTGTGGAAACGGCCATTGCTTTCGGTGTTTGTGACAAGGCGGTTGCCTTCCTCGTCAAACTGGCCGCTGTTGGCCAGATATTCATCGGTGCTCTGTGCGAAATCATCCTCATACACAAAGTCATTGCCGGTGTTATAGGGCGGGTCGATGTAGATCATCTTGACCTTACCCAGGTAGGTTTCCTGAAGCAGCTTCAGCACCTCCAGATTATCGCCCTCAATATAAAGGTTTTCGGAGTCAAAGCCGCCGGGAGTACCGTCCTTGCCCATACTTTCCTCACGGCAGGGGCGCAGGGTCTTGGAGATGGGCGCATTGGCCAGAAGGACAGACTTTTTCTTGTCCGGCCAGGTGAACTGGTAGCGCTCGTCCTTGCCCTCCACTACCGTGGTGCTAATCTCCTGCATCAGCACATCCTTATCAATGGCGCGAACCACCTCGCCGTTTTCGTTGATGGTCTCGGTCACGGCATTGGGGAACAGGGCCGCCAGCTTGTAGAAATTTTCATCCGCCTTATTCGGCGTGTGCATTTTCAGTTTGTCCATTTAATTTATCTCCTGAATTTCCTTGATGAAAGCATCCAACAAATATTGTGATTTTTGTTCATCGTTTTCCAATTTGAAAATGCGTTGTATCTTATTTTTTAATTCAATCATGTTTGCCTTACAGTGCGCGTCTCCATTCAGTACTGCACCCATTTTGCTGGTATCAACAGCACATTCTCTGTATTTGGGATTACCAAACGAAAATGTAGGAACATAAATATTTGTATAGTCACCTTGAATAACCCACGCAGCTCCCATTTCATTCATACAAGCCGGGCTTTCCAAATACTTATCAGACCACAAAAAAATCATAAAGGTGTTTCCGTTGATGCGTTTTCTTAAATAATCATATATGTTGGCATCAAGCGGAATTTTATGGAGTGGATGTGAAGTGTAAATTAATTGATTGTTTTTTACGCCCAAACCTGTTATGAACTTTTCAAGTGCATCTGCATATTTTTTATCGTCTGATTTATGACTAAGGAAAATAATAGGTTCATTTTTATTTGGCTGTCTGTTTGGCTTCAACAAGAAATCTTCTGTTGTGCTTTCAAACGCTTTTTTGAAGTGCTTTAATTTTGCTATATTTTCGTCATGGCTTTCAGTGTTAACTACAAGATAATTTGAATGTATTCTAGAGATATTTTTTTGATACCATTTTAATATAGCGTTCAAGCAGTATTTGATTTTAACCATATCACCTGAGTTGATTCCTTCGCCCAATTGAGTTAAATAATTGGTGATATTTCCGTCATGCGTATAATCTTCTATTGTTTTTTTGACACCTTGATATTCTAATTTTAATTCTCGAAAACTTTTCTCAAGTTCACTCTCTGTAGCATTTGATTTTTCCATTTCATTAGCTCCTTCATCAATTATGTGCAGTTTTAAAATTCCAATAAGCGTTTCTGCATCTTGATCTGCTACTCGCCACAAAAGCGCATCATCAATCTCAGGCACTTCACCAACAAAAATGCCTCTAATCAAACGAATTTCATCAAATAAATCACCTGATGAAAACTCACCTTCTCCGAATTTTTCCAAGCATGTTTCTAATCTTGAAATGTAAGATTCAATAAATTCTTTCTTCGTCACTTTAGAACCTCTCCAGTTGTTTTTGTAGTTCTTTTATTTTGAAATTCAGCTCAAACTTCTTCTTCGGCTGCTTCTCGGCCCACAGCTGCTTTTGGAGACGTGCAATCTCTTTTTCCAGCTTAGCCTTTTGTTCGTCCTGGGCAATCTGCTGATCCAGCGTATTCCCCTCCTGGACCTGAATCCCGCCGATCTGGACAATGACATTCTCCCATACGGCATCCATGGTCAGACCTTCGACGGCAAGGGAAAGACTGTCCGGGTCCTTCCAAGGGGTTTGAAGCAGCTTGGTGTGGTACACCGCCAGTTTTGCCAGACCGTCATACTCCAGCAGGAGCACCATATTCTGAGGAATGAGTTTGGACAGGACAATTAGCGTCCGCTCATTGAACTCCCGGCGCTTTAGCATCACCTGCAGGACAAAGAACGCCTGAACCTTCTCTCCAGGTGCTATGTTCACTTTGGTTGCAGATACCTCATTGACGATGGTTATTCGGGAGATATCTGCATCAATCTTTGCCTTTTCCGCTGTATCCATCTGAAACTTGGCGTATACAGCGGTCTTTGGCAGTTTCTTATTCAGTTCTGTTGCCTTGGGCAGCCCCAGCATCCTGTTCACCTCTACCGTTTAATCTTCGTATTTTACCACTTTGCAGGGAAGCCCTTCCGCCTTTGCACATTCGATCATGTTTCTGGTGCCTGCGGACTTTCCATCCCAGAACACAATCACGGCATCTGCGAATTGAGCCATTTCCAGATTTCGTTTTGGCCCAGCTGCCCTGCCAAAAAGCTCCCAATGCGCCGGAAATTCTTCCACCCTCATTCCATGGTTTCGGGCGTAGTGCTCCCCGAGACGGTCTGCGCCATCGGCTGTGCCGCTCACAACAATGATTTGTTTGTCCGTGTGGAGTTCTCGGATAAATCCATCCACTGCGCTGGCCAGGCGGTCATAATCCCTGAAATTCCTGCCTCCGGCAATTACCAGCCGCATTTCGTCTTTTACAGAATGCAGCGGGGCTTCATCCCGCACCACCAGGAAGCAAATCAACTCAAAATCATCCAGCCCCTTGATCTCATTGGACAAGAAGCTGATCTGTTCGCCGCCTAGGAAACTGTCGATGTCACTTTCTTCCTTCACCTCAATGATGGAAGCGATTGCATCTCCCAGCAGGGACGAGAGCTGGGACATATCCTTTCCATCACGGGTTTCCCGGTTAAAGGCACGATACACTTCTGGCAGAGGTTCGGTTTTCCCCTTACACAGGAACCGCATGGTATCCAGCATTTCTTTGGGTGAAAGGTGGTCACAGATTACCTCTCCATCGCTGCTGATGTAAACCATATAGAAGGGATGCAGCCGGTTCTGACTATTGATATTGACGCTGTTGGAGCGATTTTTCAGCACATAAATCACACCGGCCGGAGCACCCGGAGCAGATTTAGCCACCGAATGGAGGCCGCAGGGCACCTTGTTGAGGTCGGGATACTGTTTCATATAGGCCAGCAGGTCCATATGGAACTCATTCAGGCCCAGGTCCATGATGGAAATACCGGTGGTCATATCCTCCATGTCCACGACTTCCTCTTTCAGGCGCTTGAGCTGTGCCTTTCGGTACTCAAGGTCGGTTTTTTCATCCTCACTTAAAAGATTATCGTCTCCCGTCGCCGTCATGTCAACAATCTTCATGCGGGTCTCTACCTTGGCCTTCAGGTCGATGTATTCGTCCAGAGTGACGTCCGGCCAGAAGTTTACCAGCTGAATCACCTTGTTCTTACTGCCGATTCGGTCGATTCGGCCAAATCGCTGGACAATGCGAACCGGGTTCCAGTGAATGTCGTAGTTGATGAGATAATCACAGTCCTGTAGGTTCTGACCTTCTGAGATACAGTCGGTTGCAATCAACACATCAATTTCGGTATTGTCTCCCGGCATTAAGAGTTCTTTATCTTTGGAACGCGGCGAAAAGCAGGTCAGCACCGTATTCATATCGCTGTGCAGCCGAGGCACGGTTGTCCGGCCATCCACTGACCCTGAAATCATGGCCGTGTTGAGGCCAAAATTTTTCTTTACATAGGCGCTCACATGCTGGTACAGATAGTCCGCTGTATCGGCAAAGGCGGTAAAAATCAGAATCTTCTTGTTTCCGGGATTGATAGGGTGCTCCATCTTGTCCCGAATGAGCACCAGCAGTTCCTGCAGCTTGCAATCGTGCTCAGGGGTAATGTCTTCTACCATCAGAGTCAAAAGCTCCAGAGTCTCCCGATCCCTTACCAGACTGCGCCGCCAGGACACATAATCCATGTCGGCAATCTCAATTTTGACCTTTTTGCCTATGGTCAGGAAATCCTCACTGTTCTGATCGTCCGAGTCGTAAGCCTCCAGGCCTTCCAACTCTATCGCACTTACCTTGACAGATTTGGATTTATCATAACTGTCAATAACTTCGAGTGTTTCGTCGATAAGCTGGATAATCCGTTTAACAGTCAGGTTGAAGGAGTAGGCCGAGCTTTCCATTCGTTTCATCATGTTAATGGCCATCAGCCGGCGGATGCCCTGTTCACGGCTTGCCTGGGTAAAACCCACGTTCACCTTGTTGTCCTGGTATATCTCCGCGTACTTGCTGAGTTTGCTGTCCAGGATAAAGTGAGACGGCATATAGATGAACAGTTCCAGATGCATCAGCTGCTGAAAAATCTCGTTGTAGTTGATGCTGTCCTTCAAATCTGTGAGCCGGGGACTTTTGGAGATGGGCTTGAGCCGGGTCGGGAAAGAGCCAATATCCGAAGTATCGTAGTATTTTTGAATATGCTTGCGGGAGCGGGCAATGGTGACCGAATCCAGCAGCTCAAAGAAGTCAAAATCCAACATCTTCAAAAGTGCTTCGGTCGTCCGCTGCGGTGCAGAGAGCTTGCTCCAGGAGTTAAAGGCCCGCTGGGCGTTTCGGAAAATCTCGTCAATGGGGCGGGATGTATTCAGCTTGTCATCGATCAGGTCTGCATTTCCTTCATAGGCAAGCGCAAGCTGATTCCGCAAATCTGCAAAACGGTTGTTGACCGGGGTCGCAGAAAGCATCAGCACTTTTGTCTTTACGCCCTGACGGATCACCTTGTTCATCAGCTTCACATAGCGGTTTTCTTTCTCGTTTTCTCCCCCGGAGAAATTGCCGCCATTGCGGAAGTTATGGGATTCGTCGATCACCACCAGGTCATAGTTGCTCCAAACCAGCCGGTCCAGGTCGTTTCCGTTGGATTGGCCGCTTGTACGGCTCAAATCCGTATGGAAAAGAACATCATACCGCAGCCGATCTTCCAATACGGGGTTGTTCTTATAGTTGTTTCGGTAGGTATTCCAGTTGCCTGCCAGCTTTTTGGGGCACAAAACGAGAACAGACTTGTTCCGGTTTTCGTAATACTTGATGACCGCCAGAGCGGTAAAGGTCTTGCCAAGGCCCACCGAATCGGCCAGAATACAGCCATTGTACTTTTCCAGCTTGTTGATGATTCCAATCGCGGCGTCCCGCTGGAAATTGTAGAGCAGCGACCAGATCTTGCTTTCCTTAAATCCCGTCGCCTCGTTGGGCAGGTTGTCCTCTGAAATATCCTCCAAAAATTCATTGAAGATATTGTACAGAGTCACCACATAGATGAACTCCGGCGAGTTTTCTGCATATGCCGTTGTGATATTTTCTATCACTTCATCGGTCACATCCTGCAGTCGGCTGCTGTCCGCCCACAACTGCTCAAAGAGCTGCAAGTAAGCAAGTGAAAAGGGAGCCTCTGTTTTTTGAACCATATTGTAGGCATAGTTTCCGCGCTCACAGCCCAAATCCACCGTTGTAAAGCCATTGACCGGCATGTAGTTTTTATCATCCACGTTGATAAAGCCCATCATGCTCTCGTCTGTAACATTGGACTTAAAGGCAACCTTTTTCCGAATCCACTCTGCACATTCTTTGGCGATTGCCTTTTGGTTCAGCTCATTCCGAAGCTTCACCTCAAATTCGGTGCCATACAGACTTCTCTCACGATTGAGGCGGGGAATATAAAACTCACGCTTTTCTTTCTGCGGCTTTTCACGGATGAATGCGGGGGACGTAAAGATAAAGCGCAGTTCTTCGATGTCTTTCAGCTGCTTTTTCAGCTCCTGAAAGGCATAGATCGAAAAGCAGGCGGCGGCAATCGAAAGTTTGCTGCCCTTTTTTATTTCCGACGACAAATCATCCCGCAATGTCTTTGTCGTGTTGTTGATCAGTTCCACTTTTACTTCCTCCATCACTCGGCACACCGTGTCCACGTTAAATAGAAAGAATCACAACTGTATCCCATCTCATTCAGACGAATCAACATATCATATTTTATTTATTATATCAAAGCAACTTCCACACTACAACTGGACCATAATATTTCCCCAACAACAAAAAAGCAGGCACAGCAGCCGCATTAATGCGAACTGCTGTGCCTGCCAAATCATTAACTGTGTTCCGGTGCCTTTCTTTCTTCCTGTCGGTGGATTTCGGTTTGCTCCTGTTCTTTGTCATCCAGCATGACCGATACAATCTTCTGAGCCATCAGCCAGTCCTGCATTTGTGCTTTCTGCTGACGGTACTCGGCGTAGTTCTTTTTCTTTCGCTCCAGAAGCTGTGCATACTCGGCGTTCAGGTCCCGGATGCGGGGCAGCTTCTTCAGGTTTCGTTCATTGAAAGCCTCCTTGGCCGCTTTGTGGAGGGTCAGGTCCTGCCGGTGAGATTCAAAATATACCTTGCTGAATCCGCTGGCTTTATAACCCTGATAGATCTCCCGTGTTTTGACATAGTTCAGAATGTGTCCTCGCAACACCGCAATCTCGGCAAGGCGAGCTTCATCGGCTCGGATTGAATCTTTCAATCCTTCTGTTTAATGTCATCGCGGATCTGGTCACGGATGGATGGGCGTTCTGGGTACTTGTACTTTGTGCGTTCCCGATAGGGCTTCGGTGTGATGACGGACAACTTGTGTTCCAGGCAGATCATGTCACTGAGCTTTGACAAAACCATCCAGGACAGATGAAAGTCCCGGAACTTCCGGGTACAGTCCAGGGAAGTCGAGTTGAATACGATGTGATTGTGGATATGCGCCCGATCCGTATGGGTAGCTACAATGAAGGCATGGTTGCCCTTAGAGCACCTAACAAAACCTGACAAATAGAGGAATAAGCAGTAAAATACCA
>ERZ1090868.298-NODE-298-length-27310-cov-7.119061_pt1 | contig 27310 bp, 29 predicted proteins | sample MGYA00478475_ERZ1090868 | MGnify/ENA primary metagenome ERZ1090868 (study PRJEB33644, sample SAMEA5815747) | chicken gut metagenome | biome: Chicken; feature: Gastrointestinal Tract; material: Caecum | place: Ireland | collected 2019-01-01 | study: A study of the...
GTGCTAATCTTCAATGATTTTATTCTAACAAAAAATTCCAAAAAATGCTAAAGTGATTATAGACGAATTTTTGTGATAAATCTGTTATATTTCGTGCATATAACAGATATCTCCGCTCAAAGAAGAAAGGTGGTATGCCAAGATTGCCGTTTGATAATTAAGCAAAATAAATTTGTTTAAAATCATCGCAATCTATTAGAAAAGCAAAATTCATTCATCTATGCGCGTTGTCACACAACAACAAACAGACCGAAAGGAAGGGGAAACATGAATCCAACCACACAAACCTTACAAAAGAAGTCCGGCAAGCTGGGCTGGGGCGTCCGCTTTGCCTATGGCTGCGGCGATACCGCCTGCAACCTGGTCTTCGGCATGATGAGCACCATCCTAACGCTGTTCTACACCGACTATGCCGGTGTCCCGGCGGCGACCGTTGGCCTTGTCATGCTGCTGTCCCGTGTCTTTGACGGTGTCTCTGATATGATCATGGGCGTCGTCGTTGAGCACACTCACTCCAAGTACGGCAAATCCCGCCCGTGGCTCTTGTGGATGAGCGTACCGTTCGCCATCAGTGCGGTCCTGCTCTTCACAGTGCCGCATACCACGGCATTCTTGCAGTTCCTGTATATTTTTGTCACCTATAACTTCTGCACCACCGTGTGCTACACCGCGATCAACCTGCCCTACGGCTCGCTGTCCGCGATGATGACCCGCGACTCGGACGAGCGTGCATATCTGAGCATCGTGCGCATGGGCCTGTCCCCGTTCGGCCGCATCCTGGCCGTCACCGTTTCGCTGCCGCTCATCCAGATCTTCGGCAACGATCAGATGGCGTGGATCAAGACCATGAGCATCTGGGGCATCCTGGCCGTCATCCTGCTGTTCATCAACTTCTTCTTCTGCAAGGAGACCGTACAGATCGAAGCGGTCAAAAAGCAGGCAAAGATCCCGCTGGGCAAGTCGCTCAAGGCGCTGGTCACCAACCAGTATTTCTGGGCGATCCTCATCCTGTGGGCCATGCAGAACGGCCTGTTCACCTTCACCGGTACCATCTTGCCGTATTACTGCCGCTATATCTTCAACAATGACACCTGGCTGTACTCCACCCTGTATCTGGTTGAGACGCTCGTCCTCGTTGCAGGTACCTTCTGCAGCCCGCTGCTGCTCAAGAAGTTTGGCAAGCGTAACATGTCGCTGGCTGGCGCGATCCTCGCCTTTGTCGGACAGCTTGTATTCTTCCTCAACCCCTACAGCATCCAGTGGCTGTTCTTCAGCTGCATCGTACGCGCCATCGGCCTGGCGCCGTTTAACTCGGTCGTATTCGGCATGCTGGGCGACGCAGTTGAGTTTGGCCAGTGGAAGACCCACGTCCGTCAGGAGAGCATGGTCTTTGCCGGCGGTTCGGTCGGCTCGAAGGTCGGCGCCGGCCTGACCTCGTTCGCCATTACCTCGCTGCTGACGCTAGGTGGCTTCATCAGCTCGACTACCGGCGGCACAGCCCAGCCGGACAGCGCGCTGAACATGATCGTTAACATCTATAAGGTCGGCCCGCTGGTGATCTGGGCGATCATCATCGCCGTCCTGGCCGTCTACAAGCTGGACAAGAAATACGACCAGATCATGGCTGACCTGGCCGAGCGCGAAGCCCGCGGTGAAGTATAAAACCACACACGCCTACATCTCAAACGGAGGATATGTTTATGATCACAGCAAAGGAACGCGAAGTCATCCGAGACCTGGCCAAGAAGCTGGCCGATCTGGCCAACCAGCCGATTATGGAGGAGCGCCGCAAGCTCTGGTACGCGCACAACGACCTCAAGACCGACCAGCCGGTCATCGACTGCTCGCCCGAGGGCGCTTGGCGCGAGGTCATCACCCCGGACAGCCTGGTCTGCCAGGACGCGGCCGCCCGCGAGATCGAGTGGACGCTGCGCGCGCGCATCTACCGCGCCGAGGTCATCAACGACGACGTGCCGGCCGAGCTGCGCTGGGACTGCCGCAAGCTGATCTCGGACACCGGCTGGACGCTGGACGGCCACAAGGCGCACAATGCCTTCACCAACGAGTCGGTGCACGTGCCGACCATCTCGACCATCAACCCCTTCTGGCGCCCGGACTACACCTTTGACGAGACGGCCGCCGAGTTCGAGCCGCTCATCAGCGACGACGACATGGAGGACGCAGACATCGCCTCCCGCCTGGTCGCACCCAAGGTCATCTACGACGAGGAGGGCTCCAAGCGCCTGCTGGAGATGCACCAGGACCTGCTGGGCGACATCCTGGACGTGCACTGGACGGGCAACACCTACATCGCCTTCTCCTGGATGGAGACCTACACCAAGATCCGCGGCTATGAGAACGCACTCTACGACTTGTACGACTTCCCGGAGGAAATGCACAAGATCCTGCGCGTGCTGGAGAAGGGCTACCTCGACCTGTATCAGCAGCAGCTCGACATGGGCCTGCTCGAGATGAACAACGGCTGCCAGTACAACGGCACCGGCGGCTACGGCTACACCCACGACCTGCCCGACCTCAAGCCCGGCGAAAAGCTGACCTTCAAGCACTTGTGGGCGTACGCAGAGTCGCAGGAGTTCGTCTCGGTCTCGCCCGAGATGACCCGTGAATTCGCCATCGACTACGAGAAGCGCCTGCTCGAAAACTTCGGCCTGTCGGCCTACGGCTGCTGCGACAACCTGGAAAAGAAGCTGCCGGACGTGCTGTCCATCTCGAACATCCGCCGCATCTCGGTCTCCCCCTGGGCCGACGTCAAGTCCATGCGCGACCAGATCGGCATGAAGGCCATCTTCTCGTGCAAGCCCAACCCCTCCTATGTCTCGAGCGGCTGGGACGAAGACTTCATGCGCGACTACACCACAAAGCTCATGCAGGACGGCAAGGGCACGGCCTTCGAGATCATCCTCAAGGACACCCACACCATCCAGAACGATCCCTCCCGCCTGCGCAAGTGGACCGATATGTGCCGCGAGTGCGCCGCCAAGGTCTTTGGCTAAAACCACGATATCTACTTCTTCTCTCAAAAAAAGGCAAGGACATCTTAGCGATGTCCTTGCCTTTTTTGATTGCAAGCTGTTTGGTATCGGCTAAAAACTGGTCCGATACAGCGGGATCACATTCACGACCGGCTCCTCATAGGGATGCACGCGCTTGATCGCCTCGACCGTGCGGTCTACCTGCTCAGTCCGACAGGTCACTTCGACCTTGAGCTCGGGCTCTTCGCTGATCTGACCGACCTCGCCCAGATAGGGCATGCTACCGGAAAGCGGCCGCCAGCACCCGGTCACCGGGCTGTAGGACAGGCAGCAATCATATTTCCCGATATGCCCGGCATCCACATCAGCCAGCGCCTGCTGCAAGGCGCGCAGATGGCTTTCCGGGATAAAAATTTCCAGTTTACAGTAGGCAAATTCCATGCGTTATCACTCCTTCTCGGTCTGTGCGGCCCGCTGCGCTCCGTCGAACAGCGCAGCCTGTACCTGCCGGCGCAGCCTTAAACATTCCGGCGTCTGCATAAACGCCGCGCGCTCGGCCAGCGGGCAGGGGACGGTGAACTCCTGCTGGACCCGTCCAGGGCGCGCCGTCAGCACGATGATCCGATGGGCAACCGCAGCGGCCTCGGCGATGTCATGTGTGACAAATAGGATGGTCTGCCCAAGCTGCGCCCACAGGCCGCGCAATAGCGCCTGCATCTGCTCGCGCAGCTGCGCATCCAGGGCGGCAAACGGCTCATCCATGAGCAGGATACGCGGCCGCAGAACAAATGCGCGGGCCAGGGCCACGCGCTGCTGCATACCGCCCGACAGTTCATGCGGATAGTGCCGCTCAAACCCGACCAGCCCCACGCGCTCCAGCATGTCCTGTGCCGCTGCCCGGCGTTCCTGCCGCCCCATGCCGCTGCGCTTGAGCCTATAGGTCACATTCTGCCGCACATTGAGCCAGCCAAACAGCGCCGGCGACTGAAACACGACACAGCGCTCAGCCGATGGCGCGCCGACAACCGACCGGCCGTCAAAGCGGGCCGTCCCGGATTCCGGTGTCTCAAATCCCGCAATGATGTTCAGCAGCGTGCTCTTGCCGCACCCAGACGGGCCGACCAGCGCTGCGATCTCGCCGGGTGCCACGTCGAGCGATACCCGGTCCAGCGCCTGCACCTCCGCGCCGCTCTCTGCGCGGAACCGCTGGCACAGATCCCGGATGACAAGGCCTTCGTTCACGCGCGTCCACCTCCCTTGCGCATCTGTGGACTGATCCGGCGGCACAGCCACAGGAGCAGCCAATCGGTCAATTTTCCTGCCACTGCAATGACGATCATAGTGGCCAGCACAATATCCACGTGACCCATCATGCGCCCATCGGTCATGACCGCGCCCAGGCCCTCGGTCACGCCTGTGACCTCGCCGAGGACCAGATAGGCCCAGGCCACACCCAGCCCCAAGCGCAGGCCGACTGCGGCTTCCGGGAAGGCTGCCGGGAAGATGACCGTCGCAAACAGGGTTAGGCCGCGCGCGCCCAGCATACGGCCGGCACGCACGGTCAGCGTCGGGACCGATGCCGCGCCGTGCGCGGTATTGACATAGATCGGGAAGAAGGCCGCAAGCATGATGAGGAAGCGCGTATTCCCCTCGCCTACACCAAACCAGACAATGGCGATCGGCAGCCAGCCGATGCCCGGGATACTGCGGATCATGTGCAGGAAGGGATCGAACAGACGGCGCATCAATGGGACGCGCCCGGTCAGGAATCCCAGTCCCAGGCCACAGGCCGCCGCCAGCGCAAACCCGGTCAGGACACGGCACAAGCTGTGCCACAGGTGGAACCACAAAGTACCCGCATAGGGCGTGACGCCATACCAGCCGGTCGCAAAGTCCACAAGCACCTGCACCAGCGCCTGCGGCGAGGGCAGCTTGTACGCCGGGACCCCGCCAAAGTTTGTCGCAGCAAACCAGGCCAAAAGCACAGCCGCCGGCACAACCAGGCCGGCGGCATCAAATCTGACGCGCTTCATGCGGCAGACTGTCTGGCCTTGTCCAGAAACGTCAGGTCAAACATGGCTTCAATATCCGGGATGTGATCGATCAGCCCCAATTTGAGCATCTGCTGCGCCAGATTCTCGGTATTCTGGATATAAGTGTCGTCAATATCCCAGCACAGCTCAATGTTCTCGGCCGATGTCTTGAGCAGGTCACGGTCGGTGCCGAACGAGGCGGCCAAGTCGAGCCAGGCGTCCGGGGCCTCGGTCATATACTGTGCGGCCTGTACGTGGGCGTCCACCAGCGCCTGCACCAGCTCAGGCCGCTGGGCAATTGTATCCTCGGTCACAAGCATGGCGGCATTGATGGTGCCGATGCTGTCGTCAAAGTACGGATAACTCAAGATGCGTCCGTAGCCGTCGCGCACCGCCTGAGACGGATAGGGCTCGCCGCTAAGGAAGGCATCGATCTGCCCGCCGGACAGGGCCTGGCCCATGTCAAAAAAGTCAATGCGCGTGAGCGTCACATCCTTATCTGGGTCCAGGCCGGCACGGCGCAGGACGTCGAGCAGCAGCACATGGTGCATGGTGCCCGGAACATAGGCGATGGTCTTGCCCCGAAGGTCTGCCGCCGACTGGATGTCCGAATCCTTGCCGACGACCAGCGCCGAGCACTTATTGCACAGGCTGGTGACGATCTTGATGGGCTCGCCGGCCGCCGCAGCCTGGATGGCGGTCGGGATGGTCGTACCGGTCATGTCCAGGCTGCCCGCCAGCAGGGCGGTCTTTTGGTCGCCGGGATTGGTAAAGGGCTTGATCTCGATGGCGCTTCCTTCGGGCGCAAAGCCCACAAAAAAATCGGGCGTGCGCGTCTGGGCGGTCTTCCAAGTGCCGACGGTCGCGCTCACCGCGCCGGCGGCCGTCTGGGTGGTATCCGCCTGGGTCGCTGGCTCTTGTGCGCTCCCACAGCCAGCCAGCATACCGATCAAAAGCGCGCCGCAAGTCAGAAGCGCGATCCATCTGTTTTTGAGCTGCATTATGCTGTCTCCTTCTGCGTGATGCCGGTCACTGTGCCTGTCCGGCCGTCTGATAGACTGTATAGCCCGCCTTAGCGAACAGTTCCTTCGCGCGGGACGCATCAAACTGATGCCACTTGCCGCCTGAACAACAGCAGGTGTCTCGCGGAATGGAACCGGTCTCAATGACGGTCACGTTGGCGCCAAACTCCATGGCCAACTGGGTGCCTGGATGGATGCAGATATCCGGGATACACGCACCGCAGGCCAGGCGGATCACCGCGATGATCTGCGCCATGCGCGCGTCGCTGACCTGCGGATGCACGCCGAGCGGCGTGCCCGGCACTGGGATGCGCGCCATGGAGCCGGAGACGATGGCGCCGTACTGCGCGGTCAGCAGGGCGAGGTCGGCGATCTCCTCGTTCGTGTGCTCGACACCGACCGGCTCGACCAGAAAGACCAGCTTGAGTGGCGAATCCTTGACCGCCTGTAAGGTAGAAAGGCGCACTTTGGGATCAAAGCGGGTATCCCTGCCCTCCCCCAAGCGCAGCGAGTGATAGATAAAGTTCACGCCGCAGGCAGCCAGCCAATTCGCCTTGGCCAGATCGAACTCGCCGATGTTCAGACCAATCTCATAGTCGCCCGGCACGTTCGCCCGGATGGTGCGGATCATGTCGCCCAATGCGTCCTGGGAATAAAATTCGGTCGTGCGCAGCACAATCCAGCGCACGCCAGCCTGGGCATACTCCCGTACCTGGTCCAAGGTCGCCTGCTCGTCATAGGCGCGGGTCTGCTTGACGATGCCCCACTTTTCGCCCAGTGAGCAGAAATCGCAGTTCATAGAGCACGGCGCATAGTCCACGCCGATCGCGCCCCACAGATAGGCGCGGTCATGGGTCAGCTTGTGCGCCACCCGGCGGGCGGCTGCGCCCAGCGCAGCCCACTCCTCGCTTTCGGGCTCGATGGATAGGAGCTGGATGATCTGCTCCCGCGGCAAAGTCTCGTGTTTTTCGGCGTGTGCCTCGGCATACGCAATGAGTTCCAAATTGGTCATGGTGTTGCAATCCCCTTTTTCAAAAAATATCTGGCTTGCTCTCGATATTCGACTAACTCTAGTGATTATCAGCATAACAGATTTCCCTGCGGCCGGCTTGCAGCATATTCTCTTTTTTTGGAATTATCTTGCGCTTTTGTCCAAAAATCCCTGGACCTATGGCTACCTTTTCCCCGGAAAATGGCAGATTTTTGTGCAATATATACAATCTATTTCTCCGTATTTTGTCACAACCTCACAAAATTGACTGGAAGCAGCTAGAAAAAGAAGATTGTACCAACAAGGGCAATATCCTACAATCCGCCGCGCGCGCAATTTGCTATACTAAGGCCATCACAAAGGAGGAACATCCGGTATGAGCATCAAGAACGCAAAATGCGCCTGCCAGGGCGGCACGCTGATGCGCTTTGTCCAGCCCATCATCCTGTCCTCGCTGAGCGAAGCGCCTGACCACGGCTATGACCTGCTGCGAAAGCTTGGGGAGACCGCGCTGTGGCGCGATGCCAAACCGGATGCCACCGGCGTTTACCGTGTCCTGCGCGATATGGAGGCCCGCGGGCTGATCGTCTCCCACGTCGATTCCGCCTCGCGCGCCGGCATGGGCAAGCGCGTGTTCCAGCTCACAGACGAGGGACGCGCGTGCATGCGGAACTGGATCGACACGCTGACCGACTACCGCTGCGGTATCGACGAGGTCATTGAGATGCTCACCGCTGCATGCCCGGATGAGGCTCCCGCGCCGTCCGCTTGCTGCTGTTCGGGCGGGAACGCCCCGACAGGCACGGAAAATTGACTTGCTCTGTTCCGAACCAAAAACAACACTCTAGGAGGATTTTTAAGATGAAAGACTTGCTGCTGCGCACCCTGCGCCACGAAACCACCGAACGCGCTCCCTGGGTCCCCTTTGCGGGCGTCCACGCCGGCCACCTCAAGGGCTATACGGCGACCGAAATGCTGACCGACGCGGACAAGGCGTTTGAGTCGCTCATGGAGGTCAACCGCCTGTACCGCCCGGCCGGTCAGCCGGTCCTCTTCGCCCTGCAGCTCGAAGCCGAGTGCCTGGGCTGCGGCCTGACCTGGGCCGATGACTGCCCGCCGTCCGTCAGCTCCCACCCGCTCGACGGCAGCGACGAGGAGCCGCCTGTAACGCCCTGTGACTGCACCATCCCGACCAAGGAGAGCGGCCGTATCCCCTACGTCCTGGATGTCATGCACCGCATGAAGGAAGCGGTTGGCGACACTACCGCACTGTACGGCCTGATCTGTGGCCCGTTCACCCTGGCTTCCCACCTGCGCGGCAACAATCTGTTCACCGATATGTTCGACTTCGAGGAAGAGGTCGAGAGCCTGTTCGCTTTCTGCAACCGCGTGTGCATGAAGATGGCTGACTACTACATCGAGGCCGGCATGGACGTCATCGCAATCGTTGACCCGCTGATCTCCCAGATCTCCACCGCACACTTCGAGCAGTACATGACCGAGCCCTACACCGAACTGTTTGCCCACATCCGTGAGCAGGGCGCTTTCTCGTCCTTCTTCGTCTGCGGCGACGCGACCCGCAACATCGAGGTCATGTGCCAGACCAGCCCGGACTCCATCTCGGTCGACGAAAACGTAGACCTGCTTGCGGCCAAGCAGATCACCGACCGCTACAATGTTGCCATCGGCGGCAACATCCCGCTGACCTCCATCATGCTGCTCGGCAACCAGCAGGACAACATGAAGTTTGCAGTCGATCTGTTGGACTCCATCCCGGAGAAGCGCAACTTCATCCTGGCGCCTGGCTGCGACATGCCCTACAATGTGCCGGTTGAAAACTGCATCGGCGTTGCACAGGCGGCCCTGGAGACCGACGCCGTACGCGAGATGGTCAAGAACTATCAGGCCGAAGAGATCGACACCTCGGACGTCGTACTGCCTGATTACGAGCATCTGACCAAGCCGCTTGTTGAGGTCTTTACCCTGGATTCCGCTCAGTGTGCGGCCTGCGGCTACATGATGGGCGCTGCCAACCAGGCCAAGGAGACCTTCGGCGACAAGATCGACATGGTCGAGTACAAGTTCATCTACAAGGAAAACGTTGCCCGCTGCGTCAAGATGGGCGTGCCCAACCTGCCCTCCATGTATATCAACGGCGAACTCAAGTATCGCTCGATCATCCCGACCAAGGCAGAGCTTGAGGCGGCAATCAACGAGGCTATCGCGGTCTGCGACAGCAGAAAGTAAGGTTTTATGAGCAAACTGTATCTGATTACCGGCTTTCTGGGCGCGGGCAAGACAACTTTCCTCAAACAATTCATCGCGCTGTTTGCCGGTCAGAAGATCCAGCTCATCATCAACGAGTTTGGACAGGAGGGTGTCGACGGCACTCTCCTGTCCCATCTGGATGCCTACCTGCAAGAGATCTCGGGCGGCTCGGTGTTCTGCTCCTGCCGGCTGGATCAGTTTGAGAATGTGCTGCGCGGATCGGCCGACCTGCATCCCGACGTGATCCTGGTCGAGGCCTCCGGCCTGTCCGACCCGACCGGCGTGCGCCGGCTGTTTTCCCAGACCGACCGCTTCCCGCACATCGAATACCAGGGCGCGGTCTGCCTGGTGGATGCCGTGCGCTTCCCCAAGTTATATGCCACGGCGCGCACCTGCGTCAAACAGCTCGCCGCAAGCGACGTGATCGTGCTCAACAAGATCGACAAGGCCAGCGCCGAACAACTGGACGCCACCCGCGCGCTCATCCGCGGCCAGCGCCCTGAGATCCCGGTCATTGAGACCTCGTTCGGCCGGATCGACCGCACGCTGCTGAATCTGCTCGCCGCACACACGGCAGATGCGCCGGGCGAGTCCATGCCGCTGACGGCCGACCTGACCATCCGCAAAATCAATGTGCAGATCTCTCCCGACATCTCGGCCTATGAGCTGCAAAAGTTCATCGAAATGTTTATCGAGGACACCTTCCGCGTCAAGGGCTTTGTCCAGACATGCGACCGGGGGATGCTGCTCGCCGACTGCGTGGGCAATGTCGTCTCGCTCGCCCCAACCAGCCTTCAGGTCCCGGCGGAGAAAGCCGGCTGGCTGACCATCCTGTCCGGCGCTGGCATGCCCGTACACAAGGCTGTCAAGCAGGCGTGCCAATGGTATGCCCGCTTCATCCAGACCGTAGAGTAAAAAACCGGCGGTTATTCCGCCGTTTTTTCTCAAGTTTATTCAGACTAAGTCTAATATAAGAGTCTATCATATGGAGGGAATACAAATGTTAAATGAATCTCAAATTTTGGAACAGTTCAGCCAAGGCTTTGATTGCTCACAGGTCGTTTTAGGGGCCTGCGCGGACAAGATCGGCCTGGACCCGGAGACCGCCAAGAAGGTCGCTGCCTGTTTTGGCGGCGGCATGTGGTACGGCCATGAGTGCGGCGCTGTGACCGGCGCGCTCATGGCGATCGGTGCCAAGTATGGCCACAGCCAGCCGGGCGACCAACAGGCAAAAAATCAGGCCCTGGCCAAGATGAACGCTTTCCGGGAGGCGTTTTCTGCGCGGCAGGGGAGCTGTGTCTGCCGCGAGATCCTGGGCTATGACCTGTCTGACCCCGAACAGATGGCCAAGATCCAAGCCGAAGAGCTGCTCACGACCCGCTGCCCCAAGGTCGTCCGTGATGCGCTGGAAATATTGGAAGAAATCCTGTAAATCCGATCCTCCAAAAGCTTTCCCTGTGGATGCCGCCCGCTTCTGGGCGGCATTGCTTTTTGCATTTGGTTTTGGGACGTGATACAATATTCTTGACAAGAATCCCGTGTCTTGCGAACGGAGGCCTTTTTATGCAATCATTTCCGACCACAATCCAGCAGCTGAACGACTGGATTTACGCAATCGACCAGCAGATGGTGCGCGCTTTCGTGCTGGTCGGCACCCAACGTGCCCTGTGCCTGGACACCGGTGTGTGCGCAGCTGACCTGCCCGCGTACATCCGTCAGATCACTTCCCTGCCGGTCTCGGTCTGTCTGACCCACAGCGATCACGACCACACGGCAAACCTGGCACAATTTTCCGAGGCCTATGTACATCCAGCCGAGCTCCCCACGCTACAAGGCTTTTCCGGCGTGCACTTTGTGCCGGTGGCCGAGGGCGACGTGCTCGATCTCGGCGGCAAGCGCCTGACTGTGCTGGCCTGCCCTGGCCACACGCCCGGTTCGATCGCCCTGCTCGAAGCCGACGACAAGATCCTATTCTCGGGCGACACGGTCTCGCGCGGCCCGGTCTACCTCTTTGGCCCCGGCCGGCAGTCCGATCTGTACCTGTCCACGCTGTACCATCTGCGTGAGATGGCTCGGTCCGGCCGTTTTTCTGCCATCTATCCCAACCACAACACCTGCCCCATTGCACCGGCGCGCATCGATGATCTCATTGCCTGCACGCAGGGCATCCTGGATGGCACACTTGACAGCGTGCCTGCCGGGCTGGCTATGCCGGGCGCCGAGGCGGTCCGCCTATATCGCTCGGGCGACTGCGGTATTTTTTATGCGCCTCGCCCCTAAACCTTTACAAAAATAGCAGAGAGGAGACATGGCCCCCAAACCGGGCTACGCCTCCTCTCTTTTGTGTTCAAGCCCGCGCTACGAGAAATGCCTGGATGGCCTCCACCGCCTGGGCCTGTTGTTCCTCGGCCGAAATCTCGGCCGGCAAGTCCCCCTTTTGCGGCCCATAGTTACCGAATTGGGCGTGATTGCCGCCGTCGATCACCACGACATTGTCGGTATAATCGATCTTTTCCGCCACGCTGCTGTTGAGCGATCCATAGACCGTTAGTGTATCCTCAGCCGGATAATCACCATACAGATATGCGCCGAGCAGGATGACACCGTCCACCGCGTCCGGATGCCCAGCCGCAAACCGGGACGCCATAGCCCCACCCATGGAATGCCCCGCCACATACCAATGTGCGACCTCTGGAAAGCGGTCTATCACGTCCTGTGCAGCATTGGCGTCCAAAACAGCCAGATGGAACGGCATATGGACCAGGACACAGATCAGCCCACTCTGGCGCAGCGTATCCAGCAGCGGCAGATAGGCCTCTGCCTGGACTTTGGCCCCAGGATAAAAGATGATGGCGGTATCCGATAGAGTGCCCGGCGACAAGACCGTCAGATTCTCCACCGTCTCAATTCCTGTACCCTGTTGGGCGATCGCCATAGCACGCGCATCCGCATGGTAATAATCGGACACGTACCAAAAAAATGCGCCCAGGCACAGGGCAACCCCTGCCAAGAGACCGCCCACTACGATTTTCCACTTTCTGCGCCTTCTCCCGGCCTTCCCCTGCAACTTCATCCTATCCGCTCCCCTCAAGTCTATCCTTTCTGCGTTCCAGCTCAGTTTTCATCCCGCCCGGCACCGGCATCGAACGTCAGTGACTGCCGGCTGGCATACCCCTGCTTCCGGAAATCCGAACACAGATAATCGATTCGGTCCGGTCGGACGCAGATCAGATGCATTGGCCGCTCGAGCCGGCGCAACGCTTCAATCGGAATCTTTTTATAGGCCGCATGCGCTTCGTATGCAGCCGAAAACGGCTCGATTATCCGTGCCTTCCCCATGACCTGCATGCCATGCAGGCTGCCGAATCCCTGGTATTTGTCGAAGATCGCCAGGCAGACGTTATCGTTCTGCTCCAGGCCGATGAATTTTTCACCGCCCTCGGAGAACATCCAAAAGCAGCCGTCGTGGTAGCTGTACTCGATCGGGGTGCAGCGGATAAAGTTTCCAGCCCCTGTGGCGAGCGCACAGGTGTCATTGGCCTGGATATACGCTTCGGCCGCTTGCACGAACCGGCTCCGGTCCATCTTCACGCTGTCTGCGTCGCGCTCCTTCCAATAATTTGCCGCTGCCTCAAACGCCTCATGTGTCATTGCTTCGCATCCTCCATTTCTCATGCAGGGTGGGCGATCCCCGCACCTTTTCTTATAGTATAGCACAGCTTTCCGGCCGGAACAAAGGCGTTGTCCCAATGCACCCACCCAGGCATGGGCATGGGACGGCCTTTCCGCCGCATACAGTGTCTTATCTGAGGAAAGGGGCGTTTTTTATGTTGTTTTGGATGCATGCGCTGTTTTTGATGCTGCGTGTCCAGGGCGTCGGCGGGTCTTTCCCGCGGCCCCTGCGCGTCAGCGAGGAGCAGGAGTTTCTTGCGCGGATGGCGCAGGGAGATGCCGCCGCCCGCGACGCGCTCATCGAGCATAACCTCCGCCTGGTTGCCCACATTGTCAAAAAGTATTATGCCGATCCCGCCGAGCAGGATGACCTCATCTCCATCGGCACGATCGGGCTGATCAAGGCAGTCGGGACCTATAAGCCCGACAAGGGCGTGCGGCTGGCGACCTATGCCGCCCGATGCATTGAAAACGAGATCCTCATGCACTTCCGCGCCGGCCGCAAGAGCCAGGGGGATATCTCGCTGGACGAAACCCAGGACGCCGATGGCGACGGCAGCGCGCTCGCACTGCTCGGGACGATCAGCGTTGAGGACGAGCGGCTGCATCTGGTGGAGATGAGCGACCGCTATCAAACCATGTACCAATGCCTGGCACACTGCCTGAGCGAGCGGGAACGGCAGATCCTGACCTTGCGCTATGGCCTGGGACGTGAGGACCCCCTGCCGCAGCGCGAAGTGGCCGCGCGGCTGGGCATCTCACGCTCCTATGTATCGCGCATTGAAAAGAAAGCCCTGCGCCGCCTGCGCGAGGCTATGGACCATGCAGACGGGACCGCTTGACGAACCGCGCGCGCCGCGGTATGATGGAGGGGAAATCCAGAGAAAAGGAGCCCAAAGCCAAGATGGAACCCATGAAATTTTGCCAGAGCTGCCGCATGCCGCTCTCCGATTATATCCGCGGGACCGAGCGCGACGGCTCGAAGAGCGCAGACTACTGCATCTCCTGCTATGAAAACGGAGAATTTACCCAGGATTGCACCATGGAGGAGATGATCCTCCAGCGCGCGCCGCTGTTCGCGGACTCCAACCCGGATATGAGCTTCGAGGAGGCCGTAGCCCTGCTGCGTGAGCTCATGCCCCAGCTCAAGCGCTGGAAGCGCGTGCGGCAGTGATATGAAGCAGATCCTACTGCTCGAAGATGACCTAGCGCTTGCACACGGCATCGCGCTTGCCCTCAAGGCGGCCGGGCAGGTCCTCCCCTGCCCCGACCTCGCCGCCGCGCGGCAGGCGCTCCAGGCGCAGGCCTTCGACCTTCTGCTGCTCGACATGAACCTGCCCGACGGCTCGGGCCTGGACCTATGCCGCGAAGTGCGCCGTACCGCATCCGTGCCCATCATCTTCCTGACCGCCCGCGACGCGGAGTATGATGAGGTCGCCGGCCTGGAAGCTGGGGCCGACGACTATATCGTCAAGCCATTCAGCCTGGCCGTCCTGCGTGCCCGCGTGGATGCCGCGCTGCGCCGGGCCGGGCGGCCGGCTGCCGGCTCGGTCATCCGTTTTGGGGACTTACAATTCGATTTCGACCAGCAGGTCTTTACGCGCGCAGGCGCCCCGCTCACGCTCAGCCGTACCGAACAGCGCCTGCTGCGGCTGCTCGTCTGCAATGCCGGCCGCACACTCCCCCGTGCCCTGCTCATGGCGCGCGTATGGGACGGCGGCGAGTACGTCGACGAAAACACCCTATCGGTGGCCGTCCGCCGCCTGCGGCAAAAATTAGAAGCAGACCCCAAGAAGCCTGCCTATCTGCGCACGGTCTACGGCATTGGCTACGTCTGGGGGCGCGGCGATGGGTAAATGGATGCTGATTGGCGTGTGCGCCGCGCTATTCCTAGCGGCTGCCGCGTTGCTCCTGCGCGCGCACCGGCTGCACGACCGGCTTGACCGCCTCATTGCGGACGCGATCCGCGGCGACTTTCATCCCACGCAATATGATGAGAGCCGCATATCGCGCACCGAACAAAAAATGGCCCAGTTTTTGTCTGCCAGTTCGCTGTCCCGCGCGGCGCTCGATCAAGACCGAGCGCGCATCCAGTCGCTCATCAGCGATATCTCCCACCAGACGCGCACCCCGATTGCAAATATCCTGCTGTATACCTCGCTCTTATGTGAGGAGCCGCTCACGCCGGAGGCCCATGACCTTGCATCCCAGGCCGCGGCACAGGCCGAAAAACTCCGCTTTCTGGTGCAGTCGCTCGTCATGGCGTCGCATCTTGAGACCGGCGTTGTGCAGGTGCACCCGGTCCGCGCGCCGCTGCGCGGCCTGCTGGATAGCCTGCTGGCGTCCTTCCATTCTGCCGCACAGGACAAAAACATTGCGCTCACTGCGTCGGAAACCGACAGCACGGCCTACTTTGATCCCAAATGGACGGCTGAGGCCATCGGCAACCTGATTGACAACGCAATCAAGTATACGCCGGCAGGCGGTGCGGTCCGTCTGTCCGTGCAGGAGTTTTCCATGTTCTGCGCGGTCACGGTGGCCGACACCGGGCCGGGCATTCCCGAGGCCGAGCAGGCCAAAATCTTCGCCCGGTTCTACCGCAGCCCGCAGGTCGCGGCCCTGCCCGGCGTGGGCATCGGCCTATACTTGACGCGCGAGATCTTGCAAGCGCAGGGCGGATACGTCAAAGTCTGCTCTGTGCCCGGCCAGGGCGCCAAATTTTCGGCTTACCTTCCCAAGGAGCCCTATCTGCGCAAACTTCCCTAGCCCAGCAAGCAGGCGGCGGGACACAGCCCAACCGGGCCGGTCCTTGCCGCCTGTTTTTCGGATTGTGACAAAACTGTTAGATTGTTCGCTGCGCCTGTAAGCCTGTCGTAAGATTATTCTGCTAAGATAGAGGCAGATAGAAAAAGGCGCACATCGCCTGATCCTATACCCTCATGCAGACATCCAAGGAGGTTTTTGACCTATGACCATCTTACAGACCCAGGCGCTCAAAAAATACTACGGCTCCGGCAACACCGAGGTGCACGCGCTCGACGGCGTGGACCTGTCGGTCGAAACCGGGGAATTCGTCTCGATTGTCGGCACATCCGGCTCGGGCAAGTCCACCCTTCTGCACATGCTGGGCGGGCTGGACCGGCCGACTTCCGGCAAGGTGTACGTCGATTCCCAAGATATCTTCGCCCTGCGCGACGACGCACTGACCATCTTCCGGCGGCGGAAGATCGGCTTTGTCTTCCAGAGCTACAATCTGGTGCCTGTGCTCAATGTCTACGAAAACATCGTGCTGCCCATTGAACTGGACGGCAACCCAGTGGATCAGGACTATGTCCGGCAAATCATCTCGGTACTCGGCCTGGACGCCATGCAGACCCGCCTGCCAAGTCAGCTTTCGGGCGGCCAGCAGCAGCGCGTCGCCATTGCCCGTGCCCTGGCCACCAAGCCCGCTATCATTTTAGCCGACGAGCCGACCGGCAATCTGGATTCGCGCACCTCGCAGGACGTGCTCTCCCTGATGAAGGTCACCAGCACGCAGTTCGGCCAGACCATTGTCATGATCACCCACAACGAAGAGATTGCCCAGCTATCTGACCGCATCATCCGCATTGAAGACGGCAAAATCAGGGGGTGAGCGGCATGCGTAAAGTGCAAAACCGCGCCTGTATCCGGCGCCTGTCCTTCCGCGCGTTCTGTGCCAACCGCACGCGCAACCTCATCGCCATCCTGGCTATCGCCTTGACCGCGCTCCTCTTCACCTCGCTCGTCACGATCGCCATGTCCATCAACTACGCCTTCCAGCAGTCCAACTTCCGCCAGGTCGGCGGATACAGTCACGGCGGCTTTAAGTATCTGACCGAGGCGCAATATGACGAGCTCAAGGAGGACCCCCGCATCAAGGCATACGGCATGCGTCGTTTTCTCGGTATGCCGGAGGGGGCCCCGTTTGAAAAAAGCCATGTCGAAATCGGCTATTCGGATGCGAACCAGGCACACTGGTCGTACTGTGACCCCATCGAGGGACGTCTGCCCGCCGAGGGAACCGATGAAGCCGCGACCGATCTGCACATACTGGAGCTGCTCGGCGTTACACCCAAGCTGGGCGAAAAGTTTACGGTCACCTTTGACGTGGATGGCCATACAACGACCCAGACCTTCACCCTATGTGGCTTTTGGGACTATGACCCTGTCATCGTCGCAAACCACATCCTAATCCCGGAGAGCCGCGTAGACGCCATCCTCCAGGAAGTCGGCGTCACCCCGCCAGGAGAGGACGGCATGACCGGTGCCTGGAACATGGATGTCATGCTGCGCAGTTCGCTCAATATCTCCCAGACGATCGACGATATCCTCGCCGATCACGGCTATCAAAATGAGTCGCGCGCTGAGGACGGTTTTGTCTCGGCTGGCGTCAACTGGGGCTATACCACCGCTTCCCTGTTCGACGACATGGATCCCCAAGTCGCTATCATCCTGGTCTCTCTGCTGCTGCTCATCCTGCTGACCGGCTATCTGATCATCTATAATGTCTTCCAAATCTCTGTCACACACGATATCCGCTTCTACGGCCTGCTCAAGACCATCGGCACCACCGGGCGGCAGATCCGTCGTCTCATCCGCTGGCAAGCGCTCCTGCTCTCAGCCGTCGGCATCCCGATCGGCCTGATCGTGGGCTACGGCGTCGGCGCCCTGCTCACTCCGGTCATCCTGCGCACGCTGGACGGCGTAGTGGATGCTGGTCCGGCGGTCAGCCCGCTGATCTTTGTCCTCTCCGCACTGTTCGCGCTCATCACCGTCCTGGTCTCCTGCTGGAAGCCCGGCCGTATCGCCGGGCGGGTCTCGCCCATCGAGGCCGCGCGCTACACCGAGAGCAGCACCACGCACAAAAAAGAGCGCCGTACACGCGGGGCCAAGATCCCGCAGATGGCCTGGGCCAATCTGGGCCGCAACCGCAAAAAGACCGTCCTGACCGTCGTGTCCCTGGCCCTTGCCATCGTCCTGCTCAATCTGACCGTCACGTTCACAAACGGCTTTGACATGGATAAATATGTCTCGCGCAATATGGTCAGTGATTTTGTGCTGGGCGGCGCGCCCTATTTCCAGATGAATGGGGTGGACCCGACCTCGGCCCTGCCGGAATCTGCCATCGAGCAGGTTCTGGCGCAGGGCGGCGTCCAGGCGGGCGGCCGTATCTATGGCAAGACAAGCGCCGTTCAGGAGGCCGTGACCGAGGACTGGTACCGCGCATCCAAGGCGTACTATGCTTCGTCCGAACAATTAGACAGCATGCTGGCGTTTGCCGAGCGGATGCCCGACGGTAAAATCGCCGATAATGCCCAGCTTTACGGCATGGAGGACTTCGCCCTCGACCATCTGACCGTGCTGGAGGGCGACATCGCAACACTCAAGGAGCCGGGCGCACATAACATTGCGGCGGTTTATTCGTCCGATGATCGTGGCGACCCCATTCCCGACTCGCACTGGGCCAAGCTGGGAGATACCGTAACACTGCGCTATGTCGAAGAATTTGAGTACTATGATCCAACGACAGGCGAGATCTTGGACCCCAATTCGATTTCGGACGACCAGCCTTACCGCTACCGTGCGACCAAATATCACGATATTCCATACACGGTCACGGCCCTCGTTGAAGTGCCTACCCCGCTGTCTTACCGCTATTATGGTTCGGACGAATTTGTCTTGGGCGCTCAGACGTTCATCCAGGACACGGGTACCTCCAATGTCATGCTGTATGCCTTCGACATGCAGGACGAAGCTTCCATCCAGAAGATGGAAGCCTTCCTCTCCGACCTGACCGGGGAGCAGATGACCTCGCTCGATTACGAGAGCCGCTCGACCTATCAGGCCGAATTCGAGGGCTTCCGCAATATGTTCCTGCTGCTCGGCGGCGCGCTCAGCCTGATCGTCGCGCTCATCGGCGTCCTCAACTTCTTCAACGCCATCTTGACCAGTATCATTACCCGGCAGCGCGAGTTCGCCGTCCTGCAATCGATCGGCATGACCGGCCGGCAGCTCAAAACCATGCTGACACTTGAGGGCCTGTTTTATACGCTGTCTGCCCTCCTCCTGACTCTGTTTTTGAGCTTGATCTTTGGGCCGCTCCTGGGACTTGCCATGAACCATCTATTCTGGTTCTTTACGTTCCGCTTCACCATCCTGCCTGTCATCGTGATGTTCCCCATCTTCCTAATCATCGGCATCGCGGTCCCGCGCGTCACCTACCGCGCGGCAAGCCGTCAGAGCATCGTAGACCGCATCCGCGAGAACGATTGACCTGCAAAAAAGAGTCCGGGCTGCTCCCCGGACTCTTTTTCGCTGCCTGCCACGGGCAGCCTGGGCTACCGCTGCCACACACAGACCACATCTCCTGCGGCGTTGTACGCCGTCACAGTGCCCCACGTCTCCTCCCAGGGCTGCTGGGCGACCATCACCAGGATATCCTGCGTCCAGTCGTCTGCCCGCACGGTCTGGTCATAGGCCCAGCGCCATTCCACCCATGCGATCTCGGGCGATAACCGCTTGCATACGATATAGCTCGCCGTATCATTCCCCGATTGGGTCACAAACAACGGCCCGCCATCTCTGGACGAAAAATCCATGCCAGTCGCGCCGCCTGCGGTTTTCCAAAATGGCCCAATCCGTTGCGTTTCATGAATGGCATACGCATCATTTTTGTTCCGCAGCACATAAATATGGTTTCCTGCGTAAGAATCCTCACAGATGATCTCACATGGGGAAAACCCCAAGCTTTCCATGGAAGCCATGACGCAGCTGTCCGAGGTGAAATACAGGGGAGACTGCCAAAATGCGGCCGCAAGGACGGCCAGCATGATACCAAAATTGCGGACGGTCTTCGCGCCGCGTGTCATACCGTTCCCTCCTTTTGTGCGGGTAGCATGACCTGTATGGTCGCCCGCTCGGTGTCTGTCCAGTTTGGCCAGCCGATGGTCAACATGTGTGCGCCTGCATCTATCCCTTTCAACTGTGTCCATCCAACCGTAATCGTCCCGCCATACGATGCGTTGCTTCTGCCGCCATCTGGCCTTTCTCCGTCCACTAGGACGTGCGGTGTACCAATCTGCCACGCCGCGCGCCCAACACGGTATGTATGATATTTGACGCATACGTTTCCGTTCTCCAACCGGGCGACCCAATCGATGGCCACGCGGTGCGGCCCAAGTTTGAGCGTCTCTCCCACATCGATCCAAGTATCGACCGGCGCCTCAAACTCGACATTGGCCCTGCTGTATTCGGCCAGATTGTAGGCCGATATGCCGAGCGAGACCACATTGCCAAGGACAAGCGGCGCGCCCAGAAAGACACAAACCGCGATGCACAGCACCTTGCTGACAAGCCAGGTCCAGCCCAGGAGCGGGCTGTGTGCCCGGTCAAGCGCCCGGCCGATCTCATCCGGGTCGCCCATGTTTTCCACCGCCTGTGCATAAGCAGTTTCGGCATCCATGCCTTCGGCCTGCTGTAGGGCGGCTGCGCTGTCATCCAGATGTCCGGCAAGTTCCCGCCGGACGGCACCCCGGTCGGGCCGGAAGCGCACATGTTGTACGACCCGGTCCAAAAAGATCTCGGTTTTCATGGGGCTACCTCCTCCCAGGTCACGCCAAGGCCGGCCCGCCGAGGATCTGCGTCACGGCGGCCGAGAACGTCTCCCACTGTGTGCGCTCGCGTGCGAGCTGCTCCTTCCCCTTGCGGGTGATGCTGTAATAGCGCCGGCGGCGGCCGTCGACGACCTTTTCGTATGCACGGATGCAGCCCTCGGCCTCCAACTTGTGCAGCACCGGGTATAACGTTCCCTCCTTGAAGGCAAAGACATTCTGCGACCGCTCCGCCAGGGTCCGTATGATATCGTATCCGTATCGATCCCCTTCGTCCAATAGCGCCAGGAGCAGCAGCCGCGTGCTTCCGCCGATCAAATTTTTGTCCAATTCCATGTCGCACACTCCTCTCTAATACCTAGAACTCCGATGTATTGTTCATCTCTATTATACATCGACCTACTAGGTATTGCAAGCGTGAAAATGCCCGCCCCATAGATTGGGGCGGGCATTGGGCTATTTCCCAGGTAATCTCAAATGCCAAGCAGCTTACAGACCTTGCTGCGGGAAGCGCGGTAAACACCGTACAGGATCAGCGATCCCGCGAGCACAACGCCTGCGCATACGCCCATGCCAGCAAGCTCCTGCGCGGTAAAACGGCCGTCGTTCAGGTACAGGATCATGCTGTACAGCGCACAGATCATCCCGGTGCCCACGACGCATGGCGTGACAAAAACGCGGCTGACCTGTTCGCGCACGGTGCGGAAGAGGTAAGCCCTGCTCGCACCCAGATGGCGCAGGTCATCGTATAGCTGGGCATTCGACAGGGCGATGGTCAGGCAGCGTGTGTAGACAATGATGATGACCGCCGCAAAGCAGACCAGCGCGATGAAGACAAACAGCATGAGGAAAACGGCCATCGTGCGGATAAACTCGTTTTGGTCGAGCACGCGGAACTGCGGCATATACTTCCAGTATGTGCGGAACTCGGACGAATCGCGCTTGGCATAGCTGACGCCCGAAAACCCGTATTCCTCCGCGTGTTCTGGCGCCATCGAATAGGGCTCTCCCACACTGTCATGGTACATCTGCGCGCCGATGTTATATGCGTCCAGCACTTCCACTTCCGGGCCGGAGTGATCGACAATGGCATTGAACAGGCGCTTGGCAAAAGGATAGGTCTCATCACAGTCCTGCACCTGGAATGCCACAAAGCGATCAAACCAAGCCGCATCATCCAGCCCCTGCGTAATCTCCGCAAAGTCAGTGTCGTCCAGGATATACCGCCCGATCAGCATGGTGCAGCACAGCCGGTCGTCCAGGTCGGGGGTCACTTCCATGACCGCGCCCGTTACCAGGTTTGTCAGCCGTGTGATCTCAGGGCTGTACATAGCCTGGTCGTCTCCGGTGTCGCCAAAGACCATCTTGACGTGCCCAGGCTCGACCGAGACTGGCTGGCCGGTCAGCGCGGTATAAGCCCGCTCGGACAGGAAAATCTCCGAGGCCAGCATTTGCACGTACTGGTTCTCATAGGTCGTTCCGAAAGCGGTCTCGGTCTCGATCGATGTCCAGCCGTCCACGCCGAGTTCCACGCCCTGCGCCTCGGACCAGCTAGTAATGGTCACGTCCTCCTCTTTGGCCATCTGCCGCACATCGGCCTCGGAAACCATGTCTTGGTCTGCCCGGTAATGGTACAGATAGTCGATCGGCCGCTGGGCCGTGCTGATGATGTTGCCGGTGCCTAAAATCGGGGTGTAAAACGAGGCGAAGTATGCGCCCGCAATCAGCACGGTGATGACCAGCATGTTGCGCACGGTCTGACGGCCCTGGAACTTCATCATAGAGGCCGTGATGAGGTGCTGATGGCGGTTGCGCCCCTGCCTCCAGCCGTTTACGACCGTGTGCAGCAGCATCATATACAGGCCGGCAAAGAGCGGCGTATAGCAGATCCCGTCCACAATTGAGGGCGGATACCAGTGCAACACACGAACGCAAAAAACTGGCGCAAGATAGCCCAGCAGGCCGCCCGCAATCACAAGCAGGATGCCAACCGGGCCGTACCAGCGCTTGACCTCCCGGATGGGTTCGGTCTTATGGGCGGTGTAGACCACGTCTATGATGTTGGTGCGGCGCAAAAAGCGTGCGCCCATGACAAACAGCATCGCTATGACGAAGGCCGAAAAGCACAGCGCAAATATATACGCGGTTGGCTCAAAAATGAGCCGCATCTCCGCACTGTCCACAATAAACAGGCGGAACAGCCGCCAGATGACCCAGGCAAGCGGCCCGCCCAAAACAGCGCCCAGGGCGCACGTGCCAAAGGCGATGCGCGCCAGATCCGCAAAGAGCTGCCGGCGGATCTGCCGTCGCGATGCGCCGAGCAGCAAAAAGACGCCGGCCTCTCTGGATTTCTGCCGGAAAAAAAGCGAGCTGGCATAGATCGTGAACACCGCACAGCCTAGGCAGGCCAGCACAAAGATCATCATGACCTGCTTGCGCGAGTCGCCGCCCTCGGGCAACACGGTCAGCACTGTCGGCGAGCGCATCATGGTGACATAGGCCGTGATGAGCAGCACCGAGAAAAAACAGCATCCAGCCAGAAGACGGTAATGGGCGCGGTTTTTGCGCCGCAATGCGGCATATACTTCGGGAAAAGTCGTCATCTTGCTCACTCCCCGCTCATGTCCTTGATAGCGGACAGCAGTTCGTCCTGGAAAGCCGAACGGTTTCCGCTGTTTGGAAGCTCCCGATACACCATGCCATCCCGCATGAGGATCACGCGGTCACAGTATGAAGCCGAGAACGAATCGTGGGTGACCATGAAGATGGTGGCGCCCAACTCCTGCCGTGCCCGCTCAAAGGAAGCTATGACCGTGCGGGAGGACTTGGAGTCCAGGTTTCCGGTCGGCTCGTCGGCCAGGATCATGAGCGGATGGTTAATCAGGGCGCGCGCAACTGCCGTCCGCTGTTTTTCCCCGCCGGAGATCTCGGCTGGATATTTGTCCTGGATGTGCGCGATCCCAAATAACTGGCACAGCTGATCGGCGGTCTGCTCCATATCCCCGCCGGTGTCCCCGCCGATGATGCGCGGCAGCAGGATATTATCCCGCACGGTCAGGCCGTCCAGCAGCATGAAGTCCTGGAAGACAAAGCCCAGCTTGGTATTGCGCACCCGGGCCAGCTCGTCCTCGTCCAGGGCCGCAAGCACTACATCCCCCAGGGTAATCTCCCCTGCCTGGAAGGGGAGATAGCACGAAATGCAGTTGAGCAGCGTGGTCTTCCCCGAGCCGGACGGCCCCATCACGGCGACGAACTCCCCGGCATGGACCGAGAGCGATACCCCCTTGAGCACCTCATAGCTCTGTTTGCCGATCTGATAGGACTTGTGCAAATTTTTGACGTGTAACATAGGCCTTCACCTCTTTTTCTTTTCTGCCCCCATCCTACCGCCTTTTCCGCGCGCCTGCAAACCGCCGCGTCAAATCTGGCGGCTCTTTGGTCAAACTTGGCGCCCCTCCCCATACACCTGTCAAGTTTGGTCGCTATTTTGTAAAGCTTACGCCGGCGCACGCTGCGCCTTTGCCGTGTGCTGTGGTATAATGGAGGCACCTCACACAGAAAGGATTTTTCTCATGCTGCGAATTGGTATCTGTGATGACGCTGCTGCTGCCCGGCTGGCCCTGCGCAGCGCACTGGAACGCCTGCTCCCAGGCTGTCTCCCCTATGAATTTTCGTCAGGGGACGGCCTGCTGTCCTGGCTGGACAAGCACCCGAACACCATGGATCTCGTGTTCCTGGACATCGAGATGGACGGCACCTCGGGCATGGATACGGCCCGCACCATCCGCGCGCGGGATAGCAGGCTGCTCATCGTGTTCGTGACCGGATATCCAGACTATGTCTTTGACGGCTATACCGTGCGCGCCCTAGATTACCTGCTCAAACCGATCCAGATTGACAAGCTTGCCTGTGTGCTCGCACGCGCGCAGGAGCAGCTGGCCGACGATGCGCCCGAAATTTTTACCTTGCGCAACACCGGCGGCATATTCCGCGTGCCCAAGCGCGAGATCCTATACTTTTATAGTGACCGCAGGCTGGTGCATCTGATCACCGCGCACGCCGACTACACGTTTTACGACAAACTCGACCACACGGCGCAGTTGGCTGGGCCAGATTTTGTCCGCATCCACCAGCGCTATCTGGTGCGCATCGATGCGATCGACCGCATTGATGCCAACCAAGTACTGATCGGCGCAACGCGCCTACCGGTCAGCCGCGCCAACCGCGCGGCTGTCCTGGAGGCATGCGCGCGCGGCCTGTTGGAGGAAAGCTGATATGGATGTCTCCTTCCTCTCGGCCCCGGCCGGGCCATCGCTCTTGCTGCTCACGGCCGCAATTGAAGTTGGTTTAGCCTACATGTCTGGATGGCTGCTGTGGCGGCTGCTTGGACACTTTGTCCCCCTGCGCCCTGGCTGGCCCGCCCGCATCCTGGGTGTTTCCCTGCTCGCCATCACCTCCAGCATCCCCATTTATATCGGCGACGCCAACATTCTGTATATCCTTCCCTTTTTTCTGGCCGCCATGCTCTATGCAATCGCGGCGCCTATCCTCGTGCGGCTGACGTTTACATGCAACTTTTTCTGCCTGACCATCGAGATAAGTGCGGTTTATACCGCGCTTGCCCTGCCTGCGCGTGACATCGTGCTTCCTACCTATCTGCTCTATCGGGTGGCCCGCTCCGCATTGATCCCGCCGCTCATCCTCCTGCTGAGCGCTGTCCTGCGACGTTTCCGGGTCGTCACCGATACCCTGCCCACCCTGTCTCCCCAACTGTGTCGGATCGCTTTCCTCATGGGGGTATTCACCTTCGCGATGCTACTCTTCGGCATCGCAATGCCGATTTTCCAGCCCTACTGGGGCGATTCCCCCTTGCAGGATGCCTTTGACCGCTACTTTATCCTGCAAAACTTCATGATGACACCATTTATCTTGCTTTCTACGCTGGTCAACCTATATGTCATCCGCCTGCTCTCCCGGCACGAACAGCTTTTGCAAGGCCAAACCCTGTATGAGGTCAACCGCGCTTACTATGACCAGTTGGAGCAGTCGCAGCTCCAGATACGCCGCCTGCGGCACGATCTGACCAACCATTTACAGACGATGCAGCAGCTGGAAGGCGACGCGCTGCATACGTATATCGCATCGCTCGTCAACTCCCCTGCCATGCAGGCGCAGACGCGCTACTGTGAAAACCAGATCGTTCATGCTGTGCTGCAAAACAAGATGCCGCGTATCGCGGAAGCGGGGATACACGCTGATATCGCGGTCTCCCTGCCCCAGTCGATCCCTGTACAAGAGATCGACCTGTGCGCCCTGTTTGCCAATGGCCTGGACAACGCCATAGAGGCCTGCCTGGCTCTGCCCAGTGCATCGCGCCGCCTTTCCGTGCGGGCACGGACAGACAAGGGCCTGTTGATGATGCGCATCCGCAACCGCACCGCAGACCTATCGCCGCTTGCCCCTGGCTGCCTGCCCGAGAGCAGCAAGCCCAACCGCAGCCAGCACGGCCTGGGCCTGCGCAGTCTGCAAGAAATCGTGACGCGCTATCAGGGCACGCTCTCCCTACAGCGCGCGCAGGGGATGTTTGAGCTCCTTGTTACCATTCCGCTGCCGCCAAATCCCTAGCCTTCATTCCCGATCCCTTGGCCGCCTTTGCAAGACTATCCACTTCCTATTTTTACAAATATGACAAAAATCGCCCTATTTTGGGTCGTCTTTTTGTCTGCGGCCGGAATATCGGCCGCAAAACCGGAATATCATGTCAAATCAAAGTCACTTTCTTCGTTACGATAATTTACAGAATATTTCGTAAAGGAGAACCATACAATGGAATATGGGCAAAACATCGCTGCAGCACTACGAGCAATCCGAGGCCTCCGCTCTCAAGCGGAATTTGCCGAAGAAATCGGCATCTCAAAATCGACCGTGCAGGCCATCGAACGGGGCTGTGAAAATGTCCGGCTGGACACCCTGGAACTGATCTGCAAAAAGCTGGACATCTCGCCGGCCGCTTTGCTGGACAATCGGATCGGGCAAATCGATCCCGGTGTCCTGGCTTGCGTCCTGCAAAAGATCACGCGCTTCGATACCTTGTCCCCTACTAGTCAGTGTATCGTCCTACAGCATCTGGAATCGTTGTTGATCTCGGCAACGTGTATCATCCAGGTGCTGCGGAGGGATCCCTATGACCTGTGATCTGCTGCTCTGGCTTGGAATTACGCCGAACTACCGCGGCTTCCACCTGATCTTGGATGCTCTTGAGATCTTGCAGGCGCATCCGGGCGCCCCGCTTCTTCTGACCAAGGAGGTCTATCCCCGTATCGCAAAGCAGCGCCGCATGAGCAGTCAGGCCGTGGAACGAGACATCCGCACCGCAATCTCCCGCGCATGGAGCCGAGAACCTGCCGCGTTTGCAGCGCTATTCAGCCCCTACGCAAAAAAGAAGCCAACAGCCTCCCAACTTTTGGCGCTGCTGGTCGAAATCACACGGTAAATCAACAATCCCCCAGGCCTACTGGGGGATCATTTGCTTTTCTTGCATTCCACCTACTTTTCAGATATAAAAAAATCCTCCCGGAAAACCCGGAAGGATTCACCATGATGCATCCATAAGAACAACGTAAAGCTGTTCGTACCGATGTATTTTGGTACGCCAGAAGGGATTCGAACCCCCGACCTTTTGGTTCGTAGCCAAACACTC
>ERZ1090868.300-NODE-300-length-27282-cov-6.557241_pt1 | contig 27282 bp, 22 predicted proteins | sample MGYA00478475_ERZ1090868 | MGnify/ENA primary metagenome ERZ1090868 (study PRJEB33644, sample SAMEA5815747) | chicken gut metagenome | biome: Chicken; feature: Gastrointestinal Tract; material: Caecum | place: Ireland | collected 2019-01-01 | study: A study of the...
AATCGTGTGTGCGGTAATCCCGTACCCAGGGTTCAAATCCCTGACTCTCCGCCATTAAAGTCCTAGAATTTAACGATTCTGGGACTTTTTCTTGTTTTAAGGACAAGAGTGTTAAAACATCAATTGCACCGAAATTGCACCGAGTGCAAAGTTACTATAATTGCGTGAAGTCCTGGTTAAATGGCCTAGTTCTAGGGATTTTTTGTCTCTAGGATAAAGATCAAAAGAAGTATGCCGCGCGCACGAGCAGGCTCAAGACCTAATAAAATGAATGAACATTATTCATTGACATTTTAAAGGAAGGTGTTATACTAATTGGTGGAAAGGAGGATTCGGTTCCACGGTTCGCAAAGATGTTTGTCAGGACGATGAGTGATTGATATTCACTCATTGATTTTTTGACAGGTCTATGCTATCATAGCAGGAAAGGAGGCGGAACCATGCGTATTACGAAGGAACCGGAGGAACGCAAACAAGAGATATTTGACATTGCGTTAAAATTATTTGGCGAAAAAGGCTATGAAAAGACGACAATTGCGGATATTGCGAAGGCGATCGGTGTGGCACAGGGATTGTGTTATCGCTATTTTCCATCTAAGGAAGTGTTGTTTGACAGTGCCATCGATCAGTATGCCGACATACTGGTGGCTCAATTTGCTGACTTGGCAGAAAATAGCAAGCTCCCGCTGAAAGAATTCATGGAAAAGATGCCGGCCACTGTGGAAGACCAGAATACAAAATATTACGCAGCTTTCCATGGCCCACAAAATAAGAAATTCCACAATCAGCTTTCGCTCAAAACTTGTGAGAAGTTAGTCCCTGTTGTGGAAAAGCTTTTGTTGAAGGCGCAGAAGAATGGAGAAATCCATCTGGAAGACCCGTCAACAGCTGCAAGCTTCTGCGTCTATGGACAACTGGGGATTCTTCTGGAAGACGGTATGGATCAGCAGGAAAAGGCAGAGCGGATTCGGACGTTTCTCATTTACGCGCTGCATCTTTGAAATATCCCCTACTGCGCTGTGTGCGGTAGGGGCCTTTGAAAGCATTTAAAATGAATGATGTTCATTCATGAAACGGCAAGTGTAAGAGAAGCTTCGATTCGCATGGAACACAGTTTATCTCAAAGAAAGGAACGAGTACGATGTCAACGAATATTGATTTTATCGGCGGCAATACAAAACGCTGCCTTATGGCAATGGCGCTGCCGATGCTTGCAGCCATGTTTCTCAATATGATGTACAATCTGGTGGATAGCCTCTGGATCGGCAATTTGTTGGGAGAAACTGCTTATGCTGCGCTGACAAACTCCACGCCCATTATCTTGATTTTAACTTCGGTTGCGATGGGGGCGACAAACGGGGTATCAATTTTGCTCGCACAAGCGATTGGGGCAAAGGACGCAAGGCGGACAGAAAGCTTGATCGCCACTTCTTTCTGGATTGCCGTTATCTTTTCCGTTTCTGTGACGGTTGTGTTGGAGCTGCTGCTTCCTGGCGTTTTGTATGCCCTAAATACCCCGCCTGAGACATACGATATGGCATACAGTTATCTATCCATTTATGTGCTGGGATACCTTGCAGTTTACTTGTATTGTTATTTTGCTGCCGTTTTGCGCAGCTTCGGAAATTCGATGTTCCAGGCGATAGCCATGCTGGCGGCGACAATCTTGAATGCGGTTCTCGACCCGATTTTCATCCGATTGATTGGATTCAATGGCGCTGCGATTGCGACCTTGCTCTCAGAAACGATTTGCCTCCTGTTTATGCTGGTCTATCTCAAAAAGAAGAAATGGTTCACATTTCAGATTTTCGAGTTCAATCCGTCCGATATCCTTCTGCTGATTCAGAAAGCGGTGCCCTCGGTTGTCCAGCAAAGCATTCCTGCGATCAGTACGACCTTTCTCACGGCGCTCGTTAGCACCTATGGTGTAACCGCCATTGCGGCCTACGGGGTGACAGGAAAACTGGAGATTCTTGTCTTTTATCCGGCAATGGCGCTGAACATGGTTTTGACGACTATCGTTGGCCAGTGCGCTGGCGGAAAGAGATATGACCGCGCCGAAGATTATGTGAAATGCGCCTTGAGATATGGATGCGTGCTGCTTGTTGTACTCTCGGCACTGGTGATCGGCTTTGCAGGACAACTTTCCGGCCTATTTGTCAAGAGCAGCGATGTGGCGGCCATTGTTGAAACTTATTTTCGGATCGTCAGTGTTGGCTACATCCTCAATACCGTTACAAACTGCTGCTTGGGATTGCTCAACGGAATGGGAAACCCTGCCAAGAGCATGGGCCTGATGCTTTTTTATTACATCGCAGTCCGTATACCGCTGGCCTATCTGTTGTCCCATCTGGGTTTTGGGCTGAATGGTATTTGGTGTGCAGTATGGATAAGCCATATAGCAGCCAGCGCCGCGGCGGTACTTGCGGGCAGACATCTGCTCCGGCGGCAGGCGAGCCTTTCTGCTGGGCCAAGATCGGGAAATTCTTGCGGGGAAGAATGATTGCAGAAAAAGGCAAGGGAGCTGCCACAAAGACAGCTCCCTTGAGAAGGAGGATGAAGTGCGGATGAACAAGCATCACACACCCAATGTTTGACAGAGATTTTGCAGGATCACAGCGACGTCTGCACGGGTGGCCGTGCCAGTGGGATCGAAGCAGTTGTTCTCCTTGCCATGCATCAGGCCAGCGGTCTGGATGGCGCGCACAGCGTCCTTGGCGTACGCACTGATGCGGTCGGTGTCGGAGAAGGACGGCAGGCTGTCGTCTGTGGTCAGCTGGGCGCCGGTGGCCGTCAGATAATTGTGCAGGATCACAGCGGCCTGCTCACGGGTGAGCATGGCATCGGGCTCGAAGTGCGTGTCGTCCGCGCCCGTGACCAGCTTGTTTTCTACCGCCCAATTGACGTAGGGGCTGTAGTATGCGCTGCTGTCCACGTCCGTAAAGCTGCTGACAGCGCTGTAATCAGCCGGATCAATGCCGGCCAGACGGCCGAGGACGGTCACGAACATGCCGCGGCTCATGCCCTCGTCGGGAGAGAACAGGCCGGGATCGGTGCCCTGGAACAGGCCCTTTTCGGTCACATATGCAGCCGCATCTGCCGCCCAGTGGCCGGTCAGGTCGGTGAAGGAGACGGTGTCGGCCGTGTCCGGTGCGGTGGTGTCCATCGGTGCAGCCGGGGTATCGTCTGCAACAGCCGCTACCGTGACCTCGCCAAAGTCGTCGAAGTCCTTGGCATAGTTGCGGTATACATGGCTGGGCTGATGGCCGGCAGCGCCCTCAAAAGTACCCTTTACCCAGTCGGTCAGCGTGTTCCAGACCTTGACCGTGCCTGCGGTCAGCGTGTACTCGTTGAGTACGGGCACGCTGGATTCGGTGCTGTTGAGATCGGATACGAAGGTGGTCTTGACGCGCACATACTTGGCCTGGCCCATACCGGTCAGATCGATGGTGCCCTTGCCGCTGGTCAGCGCGGCTTCCTTCTCCTCCTTGACGGTCTGGCCGTCGTCCGAGGTCTGGACGGTCGCGGTGATGGAAGCCTTACCGGCGAACGAAGCATCGTATGCCAGCGAGGTGGGGGCCGCGGTCGCCTCCACCCATTCGGTGGTGTGCGTGCCGGTGGTCTCGATGTTTGCGCTCTCGAAGTCCAGCCAGATCTTCAGGCTGTCAGCCGAAGCACCGGCTTCGGTCGGGTTCTCGCGAACGGCAGTGACCTCGTCCTCGGACAGCTTGGAGGTGTAGAAGCGGACCTGAGAGATGGCGCCCGGCAGCATGGTGTGATACATGCCGCGATTGCGCAGCGTCTGGATGGTGTTCTTAAAGCCCAAGCCAATGTACATCGGCTCGCCGTCCCAGGTCTTGATCGGGACATTCTCAAAGGCGGGCTTGTCTACATGGGCACTGTGGATTTCGTTCTGATAGGAGTCGCCGCCGGTCGCAAAGTCGAAAGCGCTCGTGTACTGGACCCATTGGTCCTTCTTGATGCCAGCGCTTGCGTCGTCGCCGTCGTTCCAGCTGAATTCGCCGTTGTCGTCGAGCAGGCATACGCCGTAGGTCACCTTACCGGTCTCACGCACGGCCATGCGGAACATGTAAGGTGTGCCCCAGCCCAGGCCAATGCCCTTGACCATCAGGGGATTGTGATCGGGGATGGCCCCCTTGCCGTCCAGGTCAACATACTGTTCGGTCAGTTCGGAGACGCCGCCCTTGGTGGTGCCAGCGCTGGGCAGATTTGCCCAGACCATACCGGTCATGGAATCGGTAGGCGTGTAGCCGCCGTTGTCGGGGATCTCGATGTAATCGCGCTTGCCGTCCAGAATCAGGGTCTGGTGGCCCTGGTCGTCGGTGCCGAACTCGGGCTGGCCGTGGATATAGCCGTCGTTGCCGTTGCCCGACTTGTCCTTGACGATGGGCATGCCCTGGATGGAGCCCTCCACGTAGATAGTCTCGGGCTCAGCGTTGCCGATGGTGACTTCGTACTCGCCCGCCTTGTCAAAAATGTAGGCGAACTCTGCGGTCTGGGACTCGCCGGATTCCAAGGAGTATTCCTTGCTGCCCTTGACGACGCCGTTGACCTTGAATTCCGCGGTGCCGGTGCCGGCATCGTTGCCGATGTTGACGACGTCGGCCTTGATGTGCAGGACGTTGCTGTCCATGTCGCTGACCTCGCCGTCGCCCTGCTTGGTGCGGATGTTGGTGTAGTCAAAGGTGGCCGGGCGGTACTCGACTTCGACCGTAGCGGTCTGGTCGGCCAGCGTCAGGGTATGTGTGCCCAGCGACTCCATGCGCAGGGTACCGGTCAGGGTGGCCGACTGGCCGGGGTCGAGCGTCACGATACCGTCTGCAAACTCGTAAAGATAGCGGGCTTCACCGTTGTCCTGGACCGGGATGACTGCGGCGGCCAGGCCCTTGCCGATATTCGTGACGGTTGCAGTGACCGTGACATCGCCATTATAGAGCACACTGTCCGGCGTAATCGAGATATCCGACCAAGCAAGCTGCTGCTTTTCGGTAGCGATCAGGGTCTCGTTCGCCAGGGTGGATTGCTCGCCGGCCGCAGCTGCGCCATAGTTCTTGACGCTCATGACACCGGAACCGGGGACATAGTTAATGTAGAAGAAGTCGCCCTTCTTGTTGTACGTGCGGGCGTCCTGATGGGTCAGATAGACCGTACCGGCGCCGACTGTCGGGTCGGTCGAAACCTCACGGGCATAGGTGTGGGTGTGACCGGAGAGCAGCAAGTCGACCTTGCCGGGCTCGATGACCGAGGGGATGTAGCGCCGGGTGTAGGCGTCAGAGACCGGGTGGTGCATCATGATAATGCGGAAGTCGGCCTGGGTCGCCGCGTCGGTCGCCAGATCGCTCTTGAGCCATGCCATAGCGTCGTCGATGGTCTGGAGCGTTGCGGCATCGGCCTGTTCGCCGGTGGCCTCGGAATTCATCTGAAACAGGCCCCAGGGATTGCTGTTCATGGTGATGATGTGCAGGCCGCCGTAGTTAAACGAGCTGTCTCCCTCGACCGCAGCGCCATACTCCTCGTCCTGGATGGAGTAGACATAGGTATCAAAGTAGATACCGCCCTGATCATGGTTGCCGCTCGAGTAGACGACCGGGTAAGAGTGGATGAAATCGTTGTCCACCTTGCCCTGGAACCAGAAGCTGAACTGCTCGGCCTGCGCGCCGGTGCCCTCGACCAGATCGCCGCAATGCAGGATGATGTCTGGATCATATTCCTTGACCGCCGCGTCCAGCTCTTCACGGGTGGCGAAGATGTGCGAGTCCGACAGGGAGATCAGGCGGATCTCTGCGGGATTTTCGCTCAGCGTGCGGAAGCTGGCCTTGCAGCTCTCGCCGCCGTCCAGTTTGACCTCATAGTAGTAGCGGGTGCCCGGGGCCAGGCCCTCCAGCTTGTAGTGGAACAGGTTCATTTTTGCGCCCTTGAAGTCTGGGGCGTCGGGATCGGATGCGACCGCGATGGGCTCGCACAGGTTGTTTTCGTCGGTGCCATAGGCGATGGTCGCGCCGACGGGCTGGGTGCTCTCCCAGACCACGACCATGCTGGTCGTCTTGGGCGCGAGCAGATAGGGCCCGTTCTGGAACGCCGCGCCATCATCGGCGGCGAACGAGACCGGCACTGTGGTCGCCAGCAGGACCGCCGCAAGCATCAACGAACAGATGCGTCGGAACAGTTTCCTCATACGTTTTTCAAACTCCTTTCTCATGTTTCGGTGGGGTGTGGTTGTGTGATCAGCCTCCTTATTTTATTGGGGTGGTTTTTCACTGACTGGAGAGGAAGGCACAGGGCCTTGGGTGGGGTCCGCGCCGTGCACCTGGCGCACAAAGGTATCGACCAGGCGGGCCCGGTTTTGCCCGGCCCACTCCAAATCATAGGCGATGAGGTTCATGTCCGCCAGAGCGGGCAGGCCGTCTGCGGCGCGCGCCATGCTGTTTGCAGGCAGGCGGCAGCTTTTGGCCTCAATATAGCATTCCTGTCCGCGCGGCGAGGTCATCCAGTCAATAAAGCGTCGGGCATTTGCCTGTTCGTCGCGCGGGCCGCCGCGCACAAGCGCACATGCGCCGATCTCATAGCCGGTGCCGTCGGACGGGACGCATAGCTCGACCGGATAGCCGTCCAGGACGGCGCGCCGCCCGTCGTGATAGAAGACGACGCCCACGGCGAAGTCGCCGTTTTTGACCAGATCGACCGATTCCGAGCTGGCGCGGGTATATTGGCCCACGTTCCGGTCTAGGGCCTGGAAATAGCGCCAGGCAGCTTGCTCGCCGCGCATCTGCACGAGCGTCGCCAGCATGGTGTACGCAGTGCCCGAAGTCTCCGGGGACATGAGGGCGATCTGTCCGGCAAGCGCGGGCGCAAGCAGGTCATCCCAGCACTGCGGCAGTGCTTGCCCTGTGTGGTTAAACCAAGTCTCGTTGCAGGCAAAGCAGATGGCGCCGATATAGATGGGGTCCCAGACGCCGTAGGGATCCAGATAGGCCTCGGGCACGTCAGTCAGCTCGGCGCTCTGATAGGGTTCGAGCAGGCCGGCCTTGCGCATCTCGACATAGTTGTCCGCCGAGCCGCCCAGCAGGACCGACGCCTGCGGCGCGTCCTGTTCCTGGGCAAGCCGTGCAGCCATCTCGCCGGCCGGCACATAGATACAGTGTACATCGATCCCGGTATCCATGCGGAACGCGCTGCAATAGAGCGAGGTCTCGCTTTCCGGGAGCGGACTGTATAGGGTCAGCGTGCCGGGCGACGACGTCTGCGGGGCGGGCTGCTCCGCCGTCTTGCTTTCCGGCTGGTCGGATGGCCCGGCCTGCGGCTGGCTGTGTACACAGCCATAAAGCAGGCAGGCAAATGCGGAAAGGGCAAGGAAAATCGCAAGTTTCTTCATATCACACCATCCATTTTGCGTCAAAACGGCGGGCAGGGAACCCCTGCACCTAATACTATAACAGGCCCGAGCGGGTTCGGATACCGAGCGGCATCCGATAAAAATTCCCCACTGGGCCTGCTTTCAGAAAAAAGTTTGAATTTTTACGAGAAAATCGTGTAAGTTTTTTAACCGGCACGGTTGCGGTATTCGCGCGGCGACATGCCGACGTGCTTCTTGAAGAGATAGCTGAAGTAATGCGGCTCCTGGTATCCCACATCGAATGCGATGTCGCTCATGCGCGCGTCGCTCCCCGCGAGCAGTTCCTTGGCCGCCTCCAGACGCACTTCGGTCAGGTATTCCACAAATGTCTGGCCGGTTTCCTGGGAAAAGACCGTGGAGAAATGGTTGGGGCTAAAGCCAACCTCAGCCGCGACCATGTGCAGGGATAGGCCGCTGTCCGCATAATTTGCGCGGATAAACGCCTTGGCGCGCCCGATTTCCGCGCTGTAACGCACATTCTTGTGGCGGTAGCACAGCCGGGTCAGTTGGGTCAGCACCTCGGCGGCATAGGCCTTAGTTCCTTCGAGCGTGGAGGCGCGGGAGAGGACGGCTTGCGGGTCGTCCGGCGGGGCGATGCTGCCCGGCTGCACCTCGGCAGCCAGGCGGGAGGCCGTGACCAGCAGGTCCATCAGGAGGTAGTAGCGATACAGCACGCTTTGCATGTCCTGGGCTGCGGTGTCGCCAAAATAGGTGTCGACGATCTGCGGCACGTCCTCGGGTGCGGCGTGGCGCAGCTTGTCTGCGAGCGAACCGCCCTGCGAAAAGTCGAACTCGGCCTTGGGCGCGGCGGCGAAATCCGTACTGCCGAACACGCCGGATTCTGCGCAGGCGGCAGCTTGCAGCATGGTCTTCTGCGCGGCCTGATAGGAATCGGGCAGGGCGGACAGGCGGGAGACCGGCAGGCCGATGGCGGTCAGCGTGTCCGGACCCAAGACCTTATGGATCTCGTGGCGCAGGTTCTGACAGACCTCATAGGCGTGCTCGCGCACGGCTTCCTCGCTCTCGCCCAAAAGCAGCAGCATCAGCCGGGTGCTGCCGCGGAAAAAGCAAAAGACATCATCCTGCCCGTCAAAGGTGTGGGAGGCTAGGGCGCGCACCTGCATGCGCGTATCGCGGTCTTTGGGCAGGCGCATCATGCACACAAGATACTGCCGCGCGGTCAGGGCGGCGCCAAAGCGTGCGCCGTGCTCGATGGCCTGGGCGGTAGATATGCCGCCGGACAGCAGCTGGTTGAAAAAGTGTTCGCGCAGGGCGTCTTCCTCTTGCTCACTGCGGCCGCGCTGGGCGGCGCTCAGGTACTGCTGCTGTTCCTGCTCAATGCGCGCGGCGACCTGCTCCAGCGTGGCGATGAGCTGGGTCGAGTCGATGGGCTTGAGCAGGTAGGCGTCCGCGTGCAGCGAGACCGCCTGCTGGGCATACTCGAACTCGTCGTGCCCGCTCAAAAAGATTACGCGCACCCAGGGCATAGCCCGGCGCACGACCCGCGCCAGCTCCAGCCCGTCCAGAAACGGCATCCGGATATCGGTGATGAGGATATCCGGTTTCATTTCCACGACCATCGGCAGCGCCATCTCGCCATCCGGGGCTTCTCCGGCAAAAAGGAACCGGTCGCTTTCCTTCTCAATGCAGCCGCGGATGCCGTCGCGGATGATATCCTCATCATCCGCAATAAAAACCCGCATCATAAGCCTTCCTCCTTGTCAAACGGCAGGCGGAAGCTGACCCGCGTGCCTTTTCGGTATTCGCTCTCCACAGTCAATTCACAGCCGCAGTACAGCCGCAGGCGCTCGGCCACATTGCGCATGCCATACCCGCCAGAGCCTTCGGCGTTAAGCGGGGCCGGACTTTTCAGCGCGCGCCGGACCTCGTCCAGCCGCTCGGGCGTCATGCCCATGCCGTCGTCCTCGACGGCAAAATACATGCTGTCGCCCTCCTGCCGCCCGATGACCCGGATCTGGCTGCGGCCGCGTTTGCGCTTGACGCCATGATAGATCGCATTTTCGACCAGCGGCTGCAAGATGATCTTGAGGATGCGCTGGTGGCTGAGCGCCGGGTCGATGTCGATGGCGTAGCGCATGATGCTGCCGTAGCGCACCGACTGGATCTGCAAATAGTTGGCGACGTGCTGGGTCTCCTTTTCCACCGTGATGAAATCAGCGCCGCGGCTGAGCGAGATGCGCAGGAAACCGGTAAAGGCCATGGTCATGTCGACGACTTCGCGGTTGCGGCCCTCCTCGGCCAGCCAGACAATGGTCTCCAGGGTGTTGTACATGAAATGCGGCGTAATCTGGGCCTGCAAGGCGCGCAGTTCGGCCTTTTTGAGCGTTTTTTCCTGCTCGACCCGTTCCCGGATGAGCGAATCGATCTGCCCGGCCATGGTGTTGAGGTCCAGCGTCAGGCGGCGCAGTTCCTCGATCTCGGCCGGGGGGGCCCGAACGGACAGGTCGCCCGCTGCGATGCGGGTGGCCATCTGTTCCAGGCGCAGGATAGAATTGTGGATAGAGCGGTCGGCTGTGTGCGAGATGTACAGGGCCGACCAGAAGATTGCGCCGAGCAGGGCGGCCAACAGGATGCCGGCCGCCCAAAGGCCGTTTTGCATGCGGGTGTTGAGTTCACCCAGGTGGGTGATCTGGCTTTCGGTGTAGCGGTCGATCATGCTGTCGGTCAGGAGGCCAACGCTGCGGATCTCGCGGTAGAGCGCCTCATTGCGGCTGACCGCCGCGCCCGCGTCCATCTGTTGTTCCAGCTGGTTCATGTATCCGCCGATCGTGCCGGCCGCGCGCAGGGCGGCGCCCAGATACTGGGCCTCGCTGCCGTCGGTGTGGGCGAGGATGGCCTGCAGCCCGTCCTGGGTCTGGGCAAGCAGCGTGCGCTGCCGGCCCTGCTCGAAGGGGATACGGCCGGAGACCACCCGCCAGACCTCGTCGGGCAGCTGCTGGGAGACGACGCCGCGCAGGGCGGAGGCCGCAGAGATGTCGGCGATGACCGCGTCATACCGCACGGTCAGGCCGACGAGCAGGCCGCCAAGCAGCAGGATGGGCAGGGCCATGCCGACGGCGATGCGGACGAAGGCCTGCAAGAGCAGGGCGTGGATGCTGCGCGGGAGATTAGCCTGCTTCACGGGCCGCACCTCCCTCCAGCACGCGGCAGGATACGAATGTGGCCTGCGCGCCCGCCGCAGGCGTCTGGATGGCCTGTTTTGCGGCGGAGACGGCACGTGCGGCCAGCTCGGCGTCGTCCAGCCGGCCGACGACCTGCACCGCGCCGGCGTCAAACAGCGCCATGAGCTCGTCGCCGCCGCCAAAGGCGCAGACGCACACGTCGCGGCCGGGCGTCAGGCCGTGCTCCCGCAGGTAGTCGACCGCGCCCAGCGCCATGGCGTCATTGTGCGCAAAGATATAGCCGATCTCGTCCAGATGGTCTTGCAGCTGGGATAGGATCTCATAGCCGCGCGCCCGCATCCCGTCGCCGCACACGCTGTAGGTGACCGAGAGGCCGGCGCGGGAAAAGGCCAGGCGGCATCCGCGCGCGATCTCGCGGGCGTCCGAGGCGTTGAGCGTGCCGTACAGCTCCAAGATGCCGCGCTGGGGCGGGTGCTCCTGGAGCAGGGTGCGCGCGGCCTGCTCGGCGAGCGTGGCGTAGTCAAAGCCGACATAGCGGGGCGCCAGGCCGCTGTCGGTCCGGCGGAGCGACTTCCCGACGGTGATAAGGGGGATTGCGGCGTCGGCGGCCTCCTGCAGGACGCTGTCCCAGCCGCTCTCGACGATGGGCGTGAAGGCGATGACGTCGGCCTGATAGGCGATGAGGGCGCGGATGGCCTCGATCTGCGCCTCCTGCGTGCGCTCGACCGGCATGGACAGGACGTCGAACCCGCCCTGTTCGGCGGCCTCGATGAGCATGTCCGCCTGCGCCTCCTGGCGGTCGTCCTCGGCGGAGGTGGAGACTATGCCCAGGACGGGCTGCTGCGCGGCGGGCTGGACGGCGTTGGGGCGGGCGAGGGTCAAACATGCGCTCAAGATGCAAATGATAGTAATGGCTGCAATGGATTTCCTCGTGATCATTGGGGTTTTCCTCGAAAAGATGGGATGTGCGTGCGTGGGGATGGAAGTGTAACGTTTACATTATATCACGCGCGACCAGAAGAACGCAACCGGACAGGTGTTGCCGTGCCGCGGACAATAGGTAGGGCCAGTAAAGCCGGGGAAAAACACCGGGGCAAAAATTGCGCGGGCCGGGCGGGGCTTTTGTCCAATATGCATGAAACTAGGAATGAATATTGTGAAAAATGACGAAAAAAAGAAAGTGAAAAATTAACCGATTTACTATCCAGTTTTGGCAGCATGTGGTCTCACGAATTTTTCCGTGAGACCACAAAACTCTCTAGTCCCTGCGGGAGGACCTGCCCGGCGCAGAAATTTACCAAAAGGAGGAGACATACATGCAAGCAAAACGATAGTATGGTGGCAATGTGCACACGGCCACATCTGGCAGGCGACTATCGTCTCCCGGGCGCACAGCGGCGCAGGATGCCCGGTCTGTACGGGCAAACAAATCGTGCCGGGCGAGAACGATCTGGCCAGCCGCTATCCCCAAATTGCCGCCGAGTGGGATACGGCACGCAATGCGCCCCTGACGCCGGAGCAGGTCTCGCCGTACAGCAACCGGCGGGTCTGGTGGCGGTGCGCGCTGGGCCATGAATGGAAGACGGCGGTCTACACCCGGACCCACGCGGCATCGGGTTGCCCGTACTGTTCCGGCCATAAGGTGCTCGCTGGGTTCAACGACCTGGTCACGCTGGTTCCCGAGGTCGCGGCGCAATGGCATCCGACGCGCAACGGGACACTGACGCCGCAGATGGTCACGCCGGGCAGCAAGAAATACGCTTGGTGGCTCTGTCCGGAAGGCCATGTCTGGCGGGCGATCATTGGCTCACGCGCCGGCGCACGCCGGTGCGGCTGCCCGGTCTGCGCAGGACGCGGGAAAAGTGTGCGGCAGGATCGCTATGCCAAAATGATCGCAGCCCGGCGCGCAGAGCAGGGCGCCCGACAGGTTTCGGGCCCGGGCGAGACGTAATAATGGCGCGTGGGAAGCGTACAGCGCAAAAAGGGGCCAGACACATAGCGTGTCTGGCCCTTTTATATGAGGGTCGCGTATATTAGAGGAAGGGGCGGGTGGTCTCGGCGCCCATGCGGATGACCTCCTCGGCGTCCATAGCCCAGTATTCCGGGCGGAACAGCTCGAGGCATGCGGGGCCGTCATAACCTGTGGCGCGCACGGCATCGGCCACCTGCTGGATTGGGATGACGCCTCGGCCCGGCATCAGACGATGGCAATGGTCCAGAATGCCGAGCGGCAGATCTTCACAGTCGTTGATGTGGAAGACAAACAGCTTGTCCTTGGGGACCTTGCGGATGAAATCGACGTCTGCGCACTTATCGTGCAGATAAACATTGATGCAGTCGATGGTCAGGCCCACGCTGTCACGGTTTACTGCCTGCACGATTTCGAGCGCCTGGCGCACACTGTTAACGCACCAGCGGCGGTCACCGATCGGCTCGAAGGAGAGCTTGACACCATAGGGCTCGGCGATATCGGCGAGCTGGCCAAGAACCTTGACCGAGTCGTCAAAGACTTCCTTTTCGTTCATGGTGCATACCTTGTCGGTCACGGTGGGCACCACGATGAGATAGGGATTGCCGATGGCCTGGGCCACTTCACAGCCGAACGTGAACAGCTCGACGAGCTCCTTCCACGCGGCGGGCGTGCAGAAGTTGATGTTCTCGATGGAATTGAAGGCAAAGGGCTTGAGGTGGCTGCCGGAAAAAAACGCCTTGAGGTCGTCCACGGTGTGGGTCTTCAGGTAGTCCTTGAGCATATCCAGACGCAGTTCGATATAGTCATAGCCGTATTTTTCGCACAGCGCCAGGTCTTTTTCCACGCTGGAATTTTCCTTGCAGGTCGCCTCATTGAATCCGAGCTTGAGCATGATGCATTCTCCTTACATTTCGCCGCGCGCTTCGCGTTCGGCGAGGTCTTTCATGATATTGGGATAGATTTTATCCAGTTTATAGAACAGCAAAACGAGGATCGCGACCGCCCAGATCAGGATGGGGCCCCACTGGAAGATCGTCTGGATCATGGCCTTGGCCGACTCGGGCTGCACGGCGCCGCCCGTGGTCGAACTGAGGAAGCCCGCGCCCTCAAGCATGGCGGTCATGACCGCGCTCGTGACACCGGTGCCGATCTTAAAGCCGAGCGAGCCGCCGCCAAAGATCAGGCTTTCCTGCCGGATGTGGCTCTTCCATTGGCCGTATTCGACGACGTCGCCCATCATGCCGAAGACAACCGAGGTCAGCGGCGCTTGGCCCAGCGAGCGGATGATCGTCATGGCCAGGACCCAACCGAAACTCATGGGATTGAGCAGGATGAGCGCGTGAGAGACCACGACAATAACACAGCCGATAAGCGATAGGTCGCGCTTGTTGAAGCGTTTGAGCAGCATGGGGCAGAGCATTGCACCCAGGATCAGCACCACAATCTCAGCGGTGTAGATAATGCTGTACATGGTGTCGCCGTCGCCGCCGTTTGCGCTTAAAATGTTGCGGCAGTAGTAGGGCAGGTCGGTACCGATGATCGTGGTATGCACGCAGGTCACGGTCCACAGGATTAGGGTAGCCCAAAAGTATGGGTTTGTCAACAAAGCCTTGAGGCTGCGGCCTGCGGACACCTTGGGCTGGGCGTTTTTCTGCGCCTCAAAGCTGACGGTCTCTTTGCAGCGCGCAAAGCAGATGATGAGCAGCACGAGTGCGATCGCACACCAAATGCTCATCGTCTTGATCCAGGCGGCCTGATCATTGCCAAACAGGCGCACGACCGGCATAGTAAAGGTGACGGCGATGATTTTGCCGACCGGGGACAGGGCCATACGTACGACAGAGAGCAGGTCACGCTCGTGGGAAGAGCGCGTCATCATGGTGGACAGCGTCCCGTATGGCACGTTGATGGCCGTGTAGCACACGGTGGTGCACAGGTTATAGGTGACAAAGATATACCAGAACTGGATGGTCTCGCTCGACTGCGGCACGCAGAACATCGCGATGGCGCAGATGACGTAGGGCACGGCCATCCACAAGATCCACGGGCGCGCCTTGCCCCAGCGGGACTTCGTGTGATTGACGATGATGCCCATGATCACGTCTGAGGTACCGTCAAAAATTCGCGAGATCAGCATGACCAGACCGACCGATGCGACCGAAATGCCGCAGTAATCGGTATAAAAGAGGGTCAGCAGCGCAGTGATCATGCCAAAGACGACGTTGCATGCTGTGTCGCCCAGGCCATAAGAGATGCGGGTGCCCCAGGTCAGCGGGGCGCTGCTGGCCGTGCCTTGTACGGTCTTGACAGGTTCCATCGGTTAGTTCCCTCCTTCCGGGCGGTCCTTGGCTGCCAGTTGGACATATGCAGCCAGGATATCGGCCGTGCGTGGGCCGAGCATGCTGCTGTCAATGCACAGGTGATAGTTTGCGGGCTTGCCCCACTCCTGGCCGGTAAAATACTTGTAGTATGCAGCGCGGCGCTGGTCCATGCGGGCCACTTCCTGCGCGCCAGCGTTCCGATAGGTGCGGTGATGCTGCTGAGTGTGCGCAAGACGCTGCTTCAGGCCGGAATAGATGAAAAAGCTGTAGCGGCCTGGATGGTCCCGCAGGACAAAATCGGCGCAGCGGCCGACGATGACGCAGGGCTTGCGCGCGAGCTGGATGATGGTCTGGGACTGCAGGACGAACAGGCGGTCACTGTTGTCCGACGCAACGCCCAGGCCGCCCAGCCCAAAGGGTAGGGGGGTGCGGGACTGTTCCTCCATATCGAGCAGGTTGTCGGCATCCAGATTGTGCTGCTGGGCGGTTAGCTCGACGATCTCGCGGTCATAAAACGGGACGTCGAGCAGCTCGGCCAGCCGGCGGCCGATGTCGTGGCCGCCCGAGCCGTATTCACGGCTGATGGTGATAACAAAATCTTTCATCGGGTTCACCCAATTTCAGACAGCAGCACCGGGCGGTGCTCCTGGAGGGACTTGGCGGCAGCCATGGCGATCTTGACCGGCTGCAGGCCGTCAAAGCCGGTGACCGGCGTCTCGGTGTCGGTGAGTACCGCATGGACAAAGGCCTTGGCCTCGGCGATGAAGGCATTGTTGTAGCGCTCTAGGAAGAACCAGGTGGGCTTTGCGATCTCCACGCCGTCGGCGCTCGAGATCATGGACATGTCGTTCAAATCGTTTGCGACCTGCACGCAGCCCTTGTCACAGTGCACCTCGGTGCGCTGGTCATAGCCATAATGCGCGGCACGGCTGTTGTCGATCACGCCCAGCGCACCGTTTTCAAACTTCATCATGACGATTGCGGTGTCTACGTCGCCATACTGCTCATAGCCTGCGCCCGACAGCGCTGCGCCGTAGGCCGTGACCTCGGTGACCTCACTGCCTGCCAGATAGCGGACCATATCGAAATCGTGGATGGTCATGTCCAGGAAGATGCCGCCGGAGACCTTGATATAGTCCATGGACTGGTGATCGGGGTCGCGTGAGGTGACCTTGACGATGTTGGGCTTGCCCAGGCGGCCTGAGGCCACGGTGTCATGCACCATCTTGTGGTTGTGGTCAAAGCGGCGGACGAAGCCGACCTGCAGCTTGACACCCGCCTTTTTGGCGGCTGCAAGCGCTTCCTCGATCTTGGCCAGGTCGGTGTCGATCGGCTTTTCGCAGAAGATATGCTTGCCGGCCTGCGCGGCGCGCAGGATAAAGTCGGCATGGGTGTTCGTGGAGGAGCAGATAAAGACTGCGTCGATTGTCGGATCGCTGAAGATCTTCTCCGGATCGCTGTAGCATTTTTCAATGCCCATGTCGGCCGCCCAAGCGCGCGTGGCGTCATTCATAAAGGGGTCAGCCACCGCGTACAGTGCGGCTTCCGGCACCGCATGCGCGAGATTTTCACCGTGCAGCTTTCCGATGCGTCCAGCGCCCAAAAGACCAATGCGTACCTTTTTCATTTCCATGCACTCTCCTTTTTGATGATCGGTTGACTTGTCTGCGCCGCACGGAAAAAGCAAAATATTAGAAGCGGGACAACCGGCACGTATGCTATAACTAAGTATAGGAAACGAAATACCTGTGTCCGCAGATTCCCGTGCGCTTTGATGCACTTATTGAGGTTTCTGTGCTTTATCTGCAATTATTATAAGCGAAAAACCTGCAGGCGCGTGAGCGGGTTCTTGTGGAAAAAACAGCGGGATATCCAGGGAAAACTGGGGAAAATCAGAAAACGATAGCGAAATCTTGTGATAGCAGAAAGGAGAGCGCGTATGGCACAGCCAGCAAGCCAACTGCCGAAATTTGTCAACTGTACGCTGATCGACCGGGCGGCCAACAATAAGCAGGCGGTTTTCCCACACACCCATGAGCAGGAGCTTGAACTATTTTATGTGCATGGAGGGAACGGGCAGTATATGGTAGACGGCCGTTCGTATCCGATTGGCCAGGGGGATATCGTGGTGTGCAATGCCGGGGTACTGCATGGGGAGGACCCAGCCCTTGTGCGGGAGATCCACTCCTACAGCATTGCGATCGCCGGCGTACAGGTCGAGGGCCTGCCGCCCGGCTGCATTATCGATGAGCAGACCTGGCCGGTGGTCTCCTGCGGCCAGCTCGCCGGGCAGGTCGGGGAATTGATGCGGCTGATCTATCTGTTGTCTGCAGACACCGCCCATCTGGGCAACCTGTGCAGCAGCCTTGCGTCCTCGATGCTGCTGCTGACGCAGGCGCTTTTGAGCAGCCGTGCACGCATGAAAACAATTGAGCAGAGCGAACTGCCCTCGGTCCTGGCCCACCGCATCCGGCGGTACCTGGATGGCCATCACAGCGAGGGCCTGACCCTGCGCACAGTGGCGGACAGTCTGCACATCAGTGAATACTACCTGTCCCACGTATTCAAACAGGAGTTCGGCGTGCCGCCGATGCAGTATGTGATGAAGCGCCGTATCGGCGAGGCGCAGGAGCTGCTGATGAATACCGAGCTGCCCGTGGCCGAGGTGGCAGACCGGCTCGGCTACAGCAGTGTGTGCCACTTCAATGCGATGTTCAAAAAGAATGTAGGGATGTCGCCGGGAAAGTTCCGGCAGTCCTTCCGCTCGGCGGCAGAGGGATGAACAGAGAGAGAAAGCGCTGGACGGCAAGGCCGTGCGGCGCTTTCTTTTGTGTTGTACACGGGCGCATTAAAAAAATACCGCCCAGGCGCAGGCAGCGCGAGGGCGGCAGCAGAGAAGAAAGAGAGTAGTAGAATTAGCGATAATCGTATTCGTCCCGTTGGGGCGGATAGTATGCGGGCACGTCCCGGGTCAGATAGAGGTCGGCAAAGAGAATCACAACAGCTGCAATCGCAAACAACATGGTGGGAGCTCCTTTCTAAAGCAATAGATATCGTGTTTTGGCGCGCGGCGCCCTGTTTTTCTTTCTGGCTATAGTATACCGCCTGCACAGCGTAATTTCTTTTAGTTTCATGTGCTTGCCGCAGTATCGCAAGGATATAGAAAAACCAGGGCGGACGGACGCGCGCAGGGAGCCAAAAGCGCGCAACAAAACAAAAAAATACGGCGCGCCACGCCGATGGTCATGAGGCAGGGCGAGAAATCTGTGGGCGCATTTTGCCAAAATCTTGAGATTCCCCCGGTTTTTATCCGGGACAGGCTCATGTTAAGGGGACTATCCGCCGGAAAAACGCAGGGCACGGCGGCAAAAAAGCGAGATATTGGAAAAAAACAGCCGACATGTGCAGTATCGATGCCTGTGCGCGGCAGGGAGAAATTGTGTATTTGACGGCGGAAAAATGGGGATTTTTCGGAAAACAGTGCCAGAAGAGCATTTTTTAGGCAACAAGCCATGAGAAGTTGCAAGTCGCCAAGAAGTTAGAAGAAAAACTTTCGCGGTACTGATACACTAGAAGCAGCGCAACAAGGCCGGCAGAATCGCCGGGCACATTTTTGGACTGAGCTAGAAAGAAGGCAATCGACCATGATGACAAAAGAACAGTATATTGCATCGCTACGGGAGCTCCATTTGAACCTGTATCGGTTTGGCGAGCGGGTGGAGAATGTAGTAGACGACCCGATAGTGCGTCCGTCGCTCAATTCCTTTGCCGCGACCTACGAATTGGCTGAGGACCCACAGTATGAGGACCTCATGTGCGCAACGTCCAGCCTGACCGGCAGGACGATCAATCGCTTTACCCACCTGCACCAATCTACAGACGACCTTATCAAGAAGGTCAAGATGCAGCGCCTTCTGGGCCAGAAGACTGCGGCCTGCTTCCAGCGATGTGTGGGCCTGGACGCGGCAAACGCTGTGTTCTCCACGACATATGAGACCGACGCCGCGTGCGGCACGGCGTACCACGAAAACTTCAAGCGGTTTTGGACCGATGTACAGGACCATGACTGGGCGGTGGACGGTGCCATGACCGACGTCAAAGGGGACCGCGGCCTGCCGCCGTCCCAGCAGGCAGACCCCGACCTATTTTTGCATGTGGTCGAGCGCACGCCAGACGGCATTTATGTCACGGGGGCAAAGGCACACCAGACGGGATATCTGAATTCGCACTATGTACTGGTCATGCCCACGCTGTCCATGCGGCAGGGGGACGAGGACTATGCGGTCTCCTTTGCCTGCCCGACGGACGCTCCGGGTATCACACTCATCTTGGGCCGGCAGTCCTGTGATACACGCAAATTGGAGCAGTACAACGACATTGACGTTGGCAATAAGCTTTATGGCGGGCATGAGGTCCTGGTGATCTTTGACCATGTCTTTATTCCGAATGAGCGCATCTTCCTTAACGGCGAGACCGCATTTGCCGGCATGATGGTCGAGCGGTTTGCGGGCTATCACCGGCAGTCCTACGGCGGCTGCAAGGTGGGCGTGGGCGATGTGCTGATCGGCGCGACCGCGCTGGCGACCGAGATGGCCGGCTGTGCCAAGGCCAGCCATGTCAAGGACAAGCTCATCGAGATGGTGCATCTCAACGAGACACTGTACTGCTGCGGCATCGCATGCTCCAGCCAGGGCGCGCCCACCAAGGCGGGCAATTATCTCATTGACCTGCTGCTCGCCAACGTCTGCAAACAGAACGTCACCCGCTTCCCGTATGAGATCGCGCGCCTGGCACAGGACCTCGCGGGCGGCCTGATGGTCACCCAGCCGAGCGAGGCAGACTACCGCAACCCGGCAACGCACGACTACATCGAAAAGTACCTCAAGGGTGTCGCTTCGGTCCCGACCGAAGACCGCATGCGCGTGCTGCGCTTGATTGAGAACCTGACCATGGGAACTGCGGCCGTCGGCTATCTGCCCGAGTCCATGCACGGCGCGGGCTCGCCCCAGGCACAGCGGATCATGATTGCACGGCAGGCCAACATGGACAGAAAGAAGGAACTTGCCCGCACAATCGCAAGGATCTAAAGATAAACCACTAGGACGGTCAAAGGAGGAACTTATGGATCAGCAAAAGTTGCACCGGCTCCGGGTGCTTGCGGCGGAGATTCGCCTGGAGACGCTCAAAATCATCGCGTCGCGTGGATTTGGCCACGTTGGCGGCTCGATGTCGATGGCAGATGCGATGGCCGTACTTTACGGCGAGGTGATGCGCATCGATCCCAAACATCCCCGCTGGGAAGGGCGGGATTGGTTCGTGCTGTCCAAGGGACATGGCGGGCCGGTGATGTACGCGACCCTGGGACTGATGGGGTATTATCCGATAGAGTCGGCATATACCCTCAACCAGCCAGGGACGCAATTCCCGTCCCATACCGACCGGAACAAGACGCCGGGCGTTGACCTGACGACCGGCTCGCTCGGCCAAGGCATGAGTGAAGCGGTCGGCGCGGCGATCGGGAACCGGATACAGGGACGGGACAGCCGTGTATTCGTCGCGATCGGTGACGGCGAGGCCGATGAGGGCCAGATCTGGGAGGCAGCGCAGTTTGCCGCACATTATAAGCTGGATCACCTGATCTGCCTGGTCGATGACAACAAGCGGCAGCTCGATGGCGCGGTGGCAGACGTCATGGGCCATGGCAAAGGCATCGGCGCCAAGTTTGATGCGTTTGGCTGGAATGTGATCGATGTGGCCGATGGCAACGATGTGGAGCAGATTTACGATGCCATCATGCGCGCCTGCGCCTGCCAGGGCAAGCCGAGCTGTCTGATTCTAAACACCGTGAAGGGCAAGGGGGCGACCTTTGCAGAGCCCACGGGCGCGCACTCCTCACAGCCGACACCGGAACAGTGGGAAGAGGCGATCGCGGCAGCGCAGGCAGCTCTGGAAGCGGTCAAGCATGAGAAGTGAGGGAGGGAAACAAGATGAGCGTAACCTTGATTGGGAAACATGAAAAGGACAGCCGCGCCAATCGAGACGGCTATGTCGAGGCGATGCTGGAGATGATGGCGGAAAATGAAAAGCTGGTACACGTGGACTGTGACCTGATGGGATGCATCAACACCGGAAAATTGCGCGAAGCATATCCGGCGCGTGCCCTGAATGCGGGCATTGCCGAACAGAATGCGATGGGGGTTGCTGCGGGCATGGCGGCGACCGGCCTGACCGTATTTGTGCATTCTTTCGGCTGCTTTGCTTCCCGCCGCATGTTCGACCAGGCGTTCTTGTCCGCAGGGTATTCCGAACTGCCGGTCCATGTCATTGGCTCAGATCCTGGCGTGACCGCGGCCTTCAATGGCGCGACCCACATGCCGTTTGAGGATTGTGCGCTGTATATGACCATACCGAATGCCGTGGTCATCGATTCGTGCGATTTTGTGCAGACCAAGTCGCTGACCAAAAAGCTGGCGGCGTGCGGACAGCCGTCTTATATGCGGCTGATTCGGAAGGGATTTACCACGATCTATGCAGACGGGTCAGAGTTTGAGATCGGTAAAGGAATCGTCCTGCGGGACGGCACGGACGTAGCCGTCATCGCCTCCGGAATCCTGGTAGATGAGGCGCTCAAGGCGCAGGAAATGTTGGTACGGGACGGGATTTCGACCCGCGTGATCGATATGCCGACCTGGAAACCGCTGGATGAAGCGCTCATTTTCAGGGCGGCCGCAGAGACCGGCTGCCTGGTCACGGCGGAGAATCACCAGGTTTCCTGCGGCCTTGGCGCGGCTGTCGCCGGCCTGCGGCCCGAAAAATTCTTGGTGCCGCGTGAGCGCATAGGCCTCCAGAACCGCTTCGGCCAGGTTGGCCCGCAGGATTTCCTGATGCGGGAATATCACCTCATGGCCGAAGACATCGCCGCGGCTGCACGCAAGGCGATTGCGCGGAAAAAGAACTGAATGCAGAGACCGGCTGCCGGGATCCCCGGATAGCCGGTCTTTTCCTGCCATAGCCACGCGCCCGGAAACGTACGTTGACAGCGGGGGATCGTTGCCCTATAATATACAGTATGCTGTTTATTGAGGGGCAGGGAGGTGATTGTGACGGAAAAACCAGCACGGGAATATGAATTGGCAAGGCTCATCCTGCGGCTGTCCAACCAGATCGTCCAAAACCGGGACCGCCATGTGCGGGCGCTTGGTCTGACGACCGCGCAGGCGGACAGCTTGCAGTTCTTTTTGGCGCATCCGGACGCGGCCATTCTGGATTTGAAGCATCATTTGGGCGTGACCCATCAGACCGCCAGAGGGATCGTGCAGCGGATGGAGGAAAAGGGGCTGCTCCAGGCGCGCAGATCGCAGGCGGATGGCAGGTATCAGTGCATCCGGACGACCGAAAAGGGCGAGGCTCTGGGACAGCAGCTGATACGCAATGGCACCCGGACGGGAAGCCGGCTGCTGCATAACATGAATCAGGAACAGCAGGATACGTTTTATGCCTTGCTGCAGGCGGCGCTGAACAATGTCGAGCAAACCTGACCGCTTGCCCTGCGGGCTGGCCAATCCGGCCGCAGCAGGCGGGATCGTGATATGGAGGGTGCTATGAAACAGAAAGTCTATTCAAAGGATATCATCTTGATTTTGGCGGCGAGCTTTTGTTATATGTCCAGCACCATGTTGGTCACGCCCCTGATTACCGGGTTTGCGGGCAGCCTGGGCGCGAGCGCCGCGCTGATGGGCATGATCGGCGGGCTGATGAACCTGTGCTCGCTCGTCTGCCGGCCGTTCGCCGGCAATCTGGCCGACCGCCTGAGCAAGTATAAGGTATCGTTCGTGGGCGCGGGCCTGATCTTGATCGGCTGTGCGGGCTATGTGCTGGCCGGCAATGAGGCGATGGTGATCGCGGCGCGCCTAATCAATGGGGTGGGCTTTGCCTGCTGCTCGGTGTGCATGTCGACCTGGATGTCCAACCTGCTGCCGCGGGAGAAGATCGGCTCGGGCATGGGCCTGTACGGCACAATGAACGCCCTGGGCATGGCCATCGCGCCGGCCATTGGCGTGTCGGTCTATCAGTCACTGGGCTATCGTGCAGCCTTCTTGATCGCGGCGGCATTTGGCGTGCTGACCGTGCTCATCATCCAGTTCGTCGGCGACAAGGGGGAGCCGGCCACCGCACCGGCCGCGTCCAGCAGAGAGCGGCTGCAGCTTATTGAGCCCAAGGTGATCCCTGTGGCGCTCGTCATCATGCTGTTTGCCATCCCATACTGTGCGACCCAGTCCTTCTTGGTCAGTTATGTGGAAGCGCGGGGCGTGAACGTGTCGGTCAGCCTGTTTTTCCCGCTTTATGCGGCGGTGCTGCTCGTGCTGCGCCTGTCGCTCAGGCAGTGGTTTGACCGTCTGCCGTTTGGCGTATTCCTGTGCGCGGGCGCGGCCAGCGCAGCCGTCAGCATCCTATTGCTGGCCGGATTGCGCACCAACCTGCACATGGTGCTGGCTGCCGCGTTTATGGCAGGCGGCTATGGGATCATGTGCTCGGTCTGCCAGTCCTCGGCCATTCTGCTGGCCGGGCCTGGCAAGCGCGGCCTGGCCAACAGCACCTATTATGTGGGGCTGGATCTTGGCATGACGCTGGGGCCTATCCTGGGCGGTGAATTGTTTGCGCAAGCGGACACGCGGCTGTTTTATCCGGCGCTGCTCGTCACAGTGCCGCTCGTCCTGGCGGTCTATGCGGCGACCCTGCTGTACGCCAGACGGGCATGCAGGCGGATGTGAGGCCGCCTATTGCAATAAAAGGCAAAGCGTAGTAATATAATAGGACCATGCAGCGCGCCTGTGCGCACTGCATGGGGAGGCAGTTTCCCCGTGCGCTGCGGCGCCGGGGGATTTTTTGCCCGCAGACCGCTGGTATGTGTGTTTTTTTGGGGCGTCTGCGGCGCAGACATCGAGAAAAAGGAGAAGTCAACACGATATGCATTTTTTGGAACTGTTTCTGATCGCAGTGAGCCTGGCGATGGACGCATTCGCGGTCTCGGTCTGCAAGGGGCTGTCGGTTCCGCGCGTGCAGCCCGGGCATGCCGCGGCGGTCGGGCTGTATTTTGGCGGGTTCCAGGCGCTCATGCCGCTTGTGGGCTATCTGCTCGGCATCCGTTTCCAGTCCCTGATCGGCGCCATAGACCATTGGATTGCTTTTCTGCTCTTGGGCTTTATCGGCTTTGGGATGATCCGCGAATCGCGCGGCGAACCGGAAGAAGTGGACGCGGCCTTTGGCCCGCGCGCCATGCTGCCCTTGGCCGTTGCGACCAGCATCGACGCCCTGGCCGTCGGCGTGACCTTCGCCTTTTTGGGCGTGTCCATTGTGTCGGCGGTTGGACTGATTGGCTGTGTGACCTGCATAATTTCGGTTGGCGGCATCTACCTTGGCCGCGGGGTAGGCGAAAAGTTTCAGTCCCATGCGGAATTCGCTGGCGGCGCTGTGCTGATCCTATTGGGCTGCAAAATCCTGCTGGAACACCTCGGAATCTTGTAAAAAAGTTTTTGAAGGAACCTGTCAAAATCTGCTTGCAATTTCCGATTGATTGTGATTAAATATGTAAGTGTAATGTTTAAATATTCAACCGCCCCGGCCAAAGACACCGCCGGCGGAAGATGGGGGAATGATTTATGAAAAAGAAGACTATGGCAGCGGTATTTGCGTCCCTGATGGCGCTGACCTCGATCACGCCGGCGCTTGCCTGCACGGGCACGATCGTCGGCAGCGACTGGACCGAGGACGGCAGCACGATCGTTGCGCGTACCGAGGACATCTCTGCCAACCACGCGAAGAACTTCATCGTACATCCGCGCACGACCTATAAGGCCGGCGAAATGTTCAAGGACGTGACCACGGGCTTTACCTATCCGCAGCCCTCCACCGCCTACCAGTATAGCTCGGTGCCCGATACCGATATCCAGGCCGATGGCTATTACGGCGAGATCGGCTTTAATGAATACGGTGTCAGCGTGGACGCAACGGTTTCGGCCAGCGCAAACGATAAGGCACAGGCGGCAGACCCCTATGTGGAGGACGGCCTGCGTGAGGCCGACATGGTCGACGTGATCCTGCCGCGCGTCAAGAGCGCACGCGAGGGCGTCAACCTGGTCGCGGAGATCCTGGCAGAGAAAGGCGCGGCCGAGGGCAACGTCTTCACCATCTCGGACAAGGACGAGGTGTGGTACATCGAGATCTACACCGGCCACCGCTTTGCTGCTTACAAGGTGCCGGATAATGTGGTTGCGGTCTTCCCGAACTGCTTTATGCTGGGCTATGTCGATCTGAACAATGCCGAGAGCTATGTTGCATCCAAGGACCTCATCCAGTTTGCCAAGGACAACGGCTTCTATCAGGAGTACAACGGCAAGTTCCATGCAGCCCTGTCCTATTCCGAGCCGATCTCGGGCGGCAACCGTGACCGTGTCTGGGCTGGCCAGAACTTCCTCGGCCATGCGGTCGACTATGATGCGCCGGTCTTTGACCTGTTCTTTACGCCCGACGATGCGGCCGATAAGATTTCGGTCAAGGATGTCATGGAGCTGCAGCGCTACCGCAATGAGGGCACCGAAAAGACTCCCGAGAAGGATAGCTCTGTGCGCACCATCGGCACGGAGCGCTCTGCAGAGGCACATATCGTACAGTTTAAGGACGAGTACCCGAAGGAGCTGGGAGGCCTGCTGTGGATGACCATGGGCAACCCGGAGCACGCAGTCTATCTGCCCTCCTACGGCAATATCAACGACACGGCTGACGCCTACAAGGTCGAGGCCATCGACTACAACGCCGATTCCGCGTACTGGAAGTTCCGCAGCCTGTCCACCCTGGCTGAGCTGGACCGCGACAAGAACGGCGCCAATGTGCGCGCATACTGGAGCGATTACGAGGACAAGCTGATTGCAGACCAGGAGGCGACCGACGCAGAGGTCGTCGCGCTCATGGAGCAGAATGAGTCCAAGGCAGCCGCGTATACCACCGAGCTGGCGGAGACCATTGCAAACGATGCGATGAGCAAGGCTGACCTGATGTTCAGTGAGCTCATGGGCTACATTGCAAAGGGCAACTTCGACGAGGCCTTTGTGCCGTCTATCTCGGTCACGGCAGAGGAGACTGCCGAGACCGCAGAGGCAGCTGAGACGCCGGCAGAGACTACTCCGGCCGCTGAGACTGCGACTGAGGCGGCAGCCGAATAAAGAAATTCAGACAGACAAAAAGACCAGTCAGTTGACTGGTCTTTTTTTGCCAAACTAGGCGGGTCAGCGGTAGCGGGTGGTGTCGGGCGCCCAACCGTCGAGCGGGTAGCGCTGGATGGCGCCAAAGATGCGCTCACGCACGCCGCGGTTTTGTTTTTCCAGCGCCTTGAGCAGGTCTTTGACCTCCTGGCGCTTGGTGTTGCCGTCTGCCGGGCAAGGATTGTGCACGATGGGCAGGGCCTGGCGTTGGGCGAATGCGCGGATGAAGTATTCGGGCGTGTAGAGCAGGGGGCGGATGAGCGTCACGCCCACCCGGTCAAGGTAGGTCACAGGCTTGAAGCACGAGATACGGCCCTCATACATGAGGGAGAGCAGATAGGTTTCCACTACATCATCAAAGTGATGGCCCAGCGCGACCTTGCGGCAGCCCGCCTGGATTGCGGCCTCGTGCAGCGCGCCCCGCCGCAGCTTGGCGCACAGGGAACAGGGGTTTTCCTCCTTGCGGATATCGAAGACAATCTGCTTAATCTGGGTGGGGATGCGGATGTATGTAACGCCAAGGGTGTCGCACAGCGCCTGTACCGGCGCAAAGTCCATGTCCTCGTAGCCCATCTCAAGCGTGATAGCAACGACTTCATAGGGCTTGGGATAGAACCGGCGCAGGCCGGCCAGGGCAGCCAGCAGCGTCAGGGAGTCCTTTCCGCCAGATACGCCGACCGCGATGCGGTCGCCCGCTTCGATCATGTGATAGTGGTCGACGGCACGGCGGGTGTAGGATAACAGTTTTTGCAGCATGGGAGATCCTTTCTGTCGGGGTCAAATTTTGGTCTAAGGGAACTATAACAGAAAACTGGCCAGCCGGCAAGAAGAAAAAATAAAATGAGATGAGAGAAAACGAGAGAATATAAGAGAATAAATGAGATTGAAAGAGTTTGTCCGAGGATAAATTAAAAAGGGCAAAAAAGCTGTTGACTTTCTGTTTTGGGTGTGGTTTAATAAATAAGGCTTCCAAAGAGCCGCTTTTGATTGCATAAGAATTCAGTCAATTGATTTGCTGTAATAATTATTTCTAATATATGGAGGAAAGCATCATGTCCACTTTCATGGCAAAGGCAGAGACCGTTGAGCGCAAGTGGTATGTATTGGACGCTGCGGGCACGCCCCTCGGCCGTACCGCTGCAACCGCTGCAATGCTGCTGCGCGGCAAGCACAA
>ERZ1090868.303-NODE-303-length-27243-cov-11.566500_pt1 | contig 27243 bp, 20 predicted proteins | sample MGYA00478475_ERZ1090868 | MGnify/ENA primary metagenome ERZ1090868 (study PRJEB33644, sample SAMEA5815747) | chicken gut metagenome | biome: Chicken; feature: Gastrointestinal Tract; material: Caecum | place: Ireland | collected 2019-01-01 | study: A study of the...
TCCGCGCCTATCTCGATGAGGCGAAAAGTGCGTATATCGAAGTGACGCAGGAGTACGAATCGGAAAACGAGGACGGCGGGCAGGAAGTCGAACGCGAATACGTCTATTCCCGCTATGAAAACGGGAAGCGCGTCGAGCGCACCACCGTCGAATATGAGTCGGAGGAGGGCGAGCTCGAACTCAAACTTACCATCGAGCAGGAAGACGTGCGCGACGAACTCGTCTTCGAGAGCGCGCACCGCGATGGAGAGACGGTGCTTCTTGCCGAAGGGAAGCTCTCGGGCGAGGACGTCCGCTTTATCGTCTATATCCGCGAGGGCGGCTATCACTACGTCTTTGAGGACGGCAGCTCTTCCGACCACGACCGCTACGACGACGATCACGACGATGACGATCGGGACGATGATGACGATGATGACGATGATGACGACCGCCCGTGGCGCACCCGCGGCTCCGCATCGGTGTGACCAGTTGAGATCCTTTGACAGGATGCTCCGCCATTGCTGAAAGAATTGATATGACAGAGATCAAGGAAAGACCTCCCGTGCTTGCGCATCGGGAGGCCTTCCTCACAGATAGGGGGACATCTGATTTATCCTTCCTCACACCGTTCGATGGATTTTATAAACGGATTATTTTTCATGATCTCCTGAAGCTGCGCGGAAGAATATTCCTCATCCGTGTTCAGTGTGGCGTGATACAAAGTTTCACCGCCCTTCCGCTCGATGATCAATCGGTTAAATCGATCTGTCTGGAAAAGTTCTTTTACTTTTCCGCATTCCTCCCCTCCGTTGACAAAGCATATTTTTATTTGGAAATACTTCTTTGTACGGAATATGCGGCAGTTGAGATGGAACAGACACTGTACTGCGATAATAATGATGGTTGCTCCCAAAGCGACTATATATAACCCGGCGCCTGCCGCCATCCCCACGCCGGAAGTCGCCCACACGCCTGCTGCAGTAGTCAGCCCGTGTATTTCATGCTTGCGGTATATGATGATGCCCGCGCCTAAAAAACCGATGCCGGAAACGATCTGCGCCGCCACACGCGAAGCATCAGCCTCGATACTGTCTCCGAAACCGTATTTTGATACCACCATGATCAACGCCGAACCGACGCAGACGATCGTGTGCGTCCGTATGCCTGCTTCCTTGAATCTAAGTTTGCGCTCATAACCTATGGCAAAACCCAGTATAACAGAAACAAGAATACTGATGAGATATTTCAATTCTTCAAGCATTTCTTAGTTCCCTTTTTTCTCTATCAGAACCGCAGAGTTTGCTTTATTGTATCAAAAAGCCTATGAGCGATCTGCTCCATACCACGATCGCCCGGATGAACGGCAACTCCGACATTTTCAAACTTGCCTCCCGCCTTCATCGTATCGTCGCTTCCAAGGTCATGGATTTGTACGAAATAGTAATTCTTTTCCCCTGCGAGTTTTTTTACGAACGTATCGAAGGCAGCGTGTTCCCAAAACAGATCTGTGCATATAACAGTTTTTCCGCCTGCGGCGAGTTTGCCCGCAAGATATGTGTAACTTTCTTCAAACTGTTCTATTCTGTCAAAAAGGCGTGCGTTCTCGCCCAGCCTTATCACGGCTATATCGGCGGGATATTCTATCGCACTTTTATACTTTCCGTGAAGAAGCGACATATCGCAGGAACGCTCCCATTCGCTTAAATTCGCGATACAATATCCGCACTTTATCCCGATTCCATTCATCAACGCGACAAGCATGTGAACATAGTCGTTCTGACGGGCCGAAGCCGCCATTCCCCAATCGCCATACCACCCGAGCCCGGGGGCGGGCGCATGCCGCGTTATCGAATTGCCGAGAAATAAAATCCTGAATTCCGCGCCGCTGTCATCACAGATACAAACGCTTTCTTTCTCACTCAGCTGCCCCGTTGCAGGAACAGAATTCAACGAAAAATCATTTGAGACATCCACTTCACATCATCTCCGATACAAGCATATTAAAACTGAGAAATCCCGGATGCATAAACGGCTTGCCGCTGTCAGGATGATAACTTTCAAACAGATCGCCGTACCTTTCAAGTGAATTTTCCATCAGGGCAACCGTACGTCGGGCAACCTCTTTTGAAAGTTCTGTCTTGCCATAATTTTTCAGCCCTTGATAGACGCAGTAATTTGCCACCGTCCAAACGGGGCCGAGCCAGTTTGACGGATTGCCTCTGCTGTTTTGAAGGCAATACATTTTTTCGTTCGACGCAAGCGTTCTTATGCCGTATTTTGCCAGAAAGGAATCGTCTGCCGTCAGGTGGGTGCACATTCTTTCTGCGTGTTCGGCACTGCATATTCCCGCGTACATAGGCAAAAAACAAGCCCATATCCGGATCTTGAGCGGCATGCTTTTCCAATGAGGCGGCATACCCGAATGGAGTTTTACCCCACCGGCCGAGCAGTTCGTATGATGAAAAGAGATATCCTGCGAATAATAGATCCCATCGCGTTCATCCCACATTTCCTCATTGATTGCGCGTTTTAAGTTTTCCGCTTCCGATCCTATTCGGATCGCACGGCTGTCCCCTTTTGCTTTGAGGATCTGCACAAGAGCCAAATATTCAAGATAAATAAAGCAATTCAGGAATATATCGGCGCTGCTGCGCGGCGGGCGGCAAAAGACGGTAGGATTATTGTCTATCCCTATCATGATATCGTTCTGCCAAAAAAACAGCCCCGACTTCCCGTCATATTGGTTCTGCTGATAGTATTCAAGATACCTGATAAGCTTTTCCTCATCAAACCAACCGAAGTCACCTGTAAACATTGCCGCGCCGAGCGTGGCTTGGCACAAAAACGGAGCGTGCTGATTGTGTTTGTGCCCTTTTTTGATTTCGTCGGTTAAAAAATCTTGGAATATTCCTTCCTCTGCAAGCATAGAGGGAATGGATCCGTCGTCAGACTGCGAATCGAGAAAATCAAGCACGCTGCCCTTCATATGCAAAACAGCGTCATCGCGTGTTATTCCGTGTTCTTCCATAAAGCGATCGCCAAAACGAGCGAACATAGAGCGCAGTGAACAGGCGACCCAGTAGCTGTCCCAGCCCCAGAGTTCGTTCATATAGCCTTCTCCGGGAACGATGAACGGATGCCTTAATTTGTTGCAGGCGGGTTTGAAGATATGTTTTGCTTTGCCGAGCAGATAATTTGTTATAAGTTCCGTCTCCATGACCAAGTTCGCTTTTCTCTTTTCAGCCGAGTTTTGAAAATACGACTTCATTCTCACCGCAGACAAGTTCGGCTGCATCCGAGGCCCAGCCCCGTGGAGGGTTTACACGCGCGCTTATGCCGCGGGGAACAGATATTCTGCAATGTGCTGAATTGCCGTTGTGGTCTATTTCGACGCGCAGCGTTCCCTCGGCGAATACGTGTTCGGCGCATACGTTTTTTACCCTTTCTGAAAACATTGGCGCAAACTCCACCCTTCCGGGTCCGTCTATCCGGATACCGGCAAGATACCTGTACCAGAACGCCGAAATATCGCCCCAGAAATGATGATCGAACGACCAGAAGCCCTGCGGGATCTCTGCCGGGACGTGTGCCATATCTCCTTCAAAATATTCAAATCCTTCCCAGAGCGTGGTCATTCCGTTTTTGAGCAGCGCGGCAAAAGAAGGATACGTTTCGCTGAGCATGATATCCAGAGCTTCGTCCATGCCGATATGCTCCCCGACCACGCGCCAAAAAACTCTGTTGCAAAGCGCACCGAAGTCGATATGTCCGCCCGACTGCTTGATCCTGCACTTTAATTTGTAGATTGCGGAAGGAAGCTCTTCCTCCTCGTACATACCGTAATAGATCGCCATTGCGTGTGTTGCAACGGTGTCGTTTGCTCCGAGCGGACCGTCATATTCATGGGGGCGCAGAATTTCTTTGCGGAATGCCTTCTTTATTTTCTTCGACAGTGACGCAGCGTACTGCGACTCCTGATCCATCCCGACCGCCCAAAAGCACTTTTCTGCCGTATCGGCGATGGATCTGCACATGATCGTATCGGTAACGCAGAGCGGCGTGTGTACGTTGACGGGCAGCCAGTCTTCGAGCCCATAGGCATACAGCCCCGAGTCACTGCTCTTTGACTGCATATAGCAGAGATATTTCAGCATATGCGGCGCACAGAGCTTTATCGCTTCGTCGTTGCCCGTGTAGACATATATTCTCCATGGCAATTCAAACAGAACATTGTCCCATGCGGGGCCGGAGCCCCAGTCATATCCCCAGGTATGGGTGGGCACGATGCCTGGAAGGGATCCGTCATCCCGCTGCGCTTTGCAGATATTTTGCAGCCATACTAAGAGGGAATTTGCGCAATCAAAGTTCAGCAGAAGCTGTTCGCACGATAGCGCGGCGTCGCCTGTCCAGCCGTTCTTTTCCCTCTGTGGGCAATCGAGCGGAAAATGTATGAAGTTTGATCTGTCGGACTGAATGACGCATTGCTGTAAACGGTTGATCTGTTCGTTGTCGCAACGGAATGAACCTGCCGATGCAAAGCCATTGGAAAACAGAATAAACGTTATTTCCAAAGACTGAGCTTGTTCCTGCGTGATGCCTGTGATCTCGGCAAACCGGAAACCACGGAAGGTAAAGCGCGGTTCGAACTCATCGGGCTTTCCCGAAAGAGTTAAGTGATCGTGCTGTACCTTATCCGCCATTTTGTCGGTGAGCGACCAGCAATACAGGTTTCGGTTGGTGATTTTCTTTCCTTCAATCACACAATCGGAGGTGTAAACTTCTATCTGCTGTCCGCACTCCCCCTTGATCTTCAGATGGTAAGTGCCGGCGCCGCTGATCCCGAAGTCAAATATGAAACCGCGTTCGCCCTGCCACATTTTTACAGGTTTTCTGCGATCATATTCCTTGACAGGCTCTGCAGTGCAAAGCTTCTTTTCGCCTGACGGCTCGCGCGCGGGCGATACCTTTTCCCAGGAAGAGTCGTCAAACCCGGTATCGTTCCAGTTCTTCATGGCAAGACGGGCGTCTATACTCTCGGTGCAATGCCAGTCGTTGAAAGTGACTTCACTGCCATGTGTTACAAACAGAGAACCGTCGAAAAGAAACTTCCCGTCCGCTTCTGCCGCGAACGCAAAGCAGGGCGCACTGCGCCACGGGTATTTGTCGGCACCCCATACCGGCATTTCGGACGACATGATGCCGTTGCCGAGCGCGATCCCAACAACATTTTCGCCTGCATCAAGATACGGCGTTATGTCATAATGATCATAGTACACGAAATGGTTCGGATTGCTGCGGTAAGGCGCAAGATAGCCTTTGGTGATCCGCTTGCCATTCACAAACAACTCATAAACACCAAGCCCGCAGATCGTGACTTCAAATGATGCGGGAATGGTATCGATGTGGAACGAATGTCTGAAAAGCGGCGCGGGGATATGTCTTTGCAAGGTGCATATGCGGCTGTCCCCGCAGAAAAACCGATTTGAAAATATCATGGCAGTGTTCTATATTTTTATCTTTGAGGAGAGCTGAACATCACTTACACTTTTGCAGACGTATATTGTATATTCATCCGATACATGGCGCCACGCGCCGTTTGTATAGTGGCGGAGTGAGTCAATTCCGATCCTCACCGTTACCCTTTTCTTTTCGCTTGCGCACAGAGATATCTTTTCAAAGCCTTTAAGTTCTTTTGAGGGATATTCTTTGCAAGCACACCCGGCATAGACCTGAGCTACTTCCTTTCCGTCCTGTCGAGATATGTTCTCGACGGAAAAGGAAACGAGGATCTCGCCGCCCGAAACTGTGATAAACAGGTCGGAGTAAGCAAATTCCGAATAGGAAAGACCGTATCCGAACGGAAACAAGACGGGTTTGTTATATGGATCAAAATAACGATAGCCGATGTTTGCTCCTTCGCTGTATTTTATCACAAAGGAATCGCGATAGCTTTGTTCGGCAGGAATGTCACTCAAATGCAGAGGGAAAGTTTCCGTAAGCCGCCCGCTTGGATTTACGTCTCCTAAAAGCACCTTGGCGATCGCCTTTGCAGAGCACTGACCGCCGAAACCGCCCCACACTACCGCATCTGCTTTATCGATCCAGGCAGTCATATCTATGGGCGCTCCCGCGTAGACGATGACCACCGTCTTTTTCGCGTGAGCCGAAATATCGAGAATGGCCTGTTCTTCCGCCTTTGAGAGCGTGATTTTTTCCCTGTCGTAAAATTCAGACTCTACGCCCGGCTCATCGCCAACACATATAATAGTCACGTCGGCCTGCTCTGCCATTTTACAGCATACGGGAATATCTGAACCGCACAGCCTGTTCATCCATGGGCTCATCAATTCAAAGTAGGTCGAGCGGCAATAGCGCACCTTTCCGCCGAGTGCCGTGTAAGCTGCATCAAGCGGTTCAAACACACTGTTCGGAACGACTTTGCTCGAACCCTCGCCTGCATAATAGGTCTTGCAGGGCACACCCGTCATCAGAACGTCCGCCTCTTTCTTCAAGGGCAGCACGCCGTTGTTTTTGAGGAGGACAATGCCTTCTTCGGCAATTTTTTCTGCAACAGCGATGCGTTCCTCCACACTCTTTTCGGTCCGTCGTTTTGCTCTCTCGCTTTGGCAGCGTTCGGAGAGCCGTACGATCTTTTGCGCGGCATCATCGATGAGATTTTCGGAGATACTGTGCGTTCGGGCGATCTCGTCAAGCTCCCGTCCGCGTTCCTCGTTGTAGGGGAAGATCATCGTCATGCCTGCCGTGATGCTCTTTGCGGCATCTTTACAGGCCTCCCAGTCGCTCACGATAACGCCGTCAAACCCAAAGTCCTTTCGCAGGATATCAATGAGGTGTTGATTTTCAGACATGCGCACGCCGTTCACGAGGTTGTAGGAGGTCATCACCATGCAGGGATGCGCCTGAACGGCGATCTCAAACGCTTTCAGGTAGATCTCCCTCAGCGTTTCTTCCGAGACTTCGGAGGAAGCGTAATGGCGGCAATATTCAAGGTTATTGGCGCAGTAGTGCTTGACGGTCGCACCGACATGCTTTTCCTGTACGCCTTCCACGTAGGCCTTGGCGAAGACGCCCGAAAGATAGGGATCTTCCGAGAAATATTCAAAATTCCTGCCCGCGACGGGCGTCCGTTTGATATTGATGCCGGGGCCCAGCAGGATATCCACGCCAAGGTCGATGCAGTCGTAAGCAAGGCAGTTCCCCATCTCGCGCGCAAGGGAGAGATCCCAGGTCATAGAGAGCGTCTGGGCACAGGGATACGCTACGGACGGATAACAGCCCTTCCCGCCGCCGTCCGAAAGCTCCATCGCGCGCCTGAGCCCGAGCGGCCCGTCCGCCACGGTAAAGGGAGCAAGTTTGCCGTTCAGGGTCTGGCTGCTCCAATACGTCTCCGCCATCAGGAGCTTTACTTTTTCTTGGTAGGTAAGTTCTTTGCTGCTGTCTTCCATCTCAACCTTCCTTGAGCCACGCCGACATGACGGCATCTTTCTCCAGCCATTTCTTGCCGCAGGACTGATAGTCTGTCAAAAGCAGGTTTCCGTCTTTGGTCTTGAGACTGAGACGCACCAGTTCCCCTTTCTCGGGCGGCAGCAATTCATATTCGGGTTCTTGAGTAAGATGTACGGGCAGGGAGATGTCGGCATCCGTCTTCTTGGCGTCTGCCGCCAGCACGAGCGGTCCGTATGTAAAAGCGATCTTTCCGTTCAAGCGCACGATCTGAAGTTCCGTCTGCCATTCCACCGAAAGTTTATCACCGTCCTTAAAGAAGCGGTTCACGGTGTAATAACCGTCGCATTCGACGGCTTTCCCCTCTACCGTCATCCGCCTGCACCAGGAGGGGCGGCGGAGCTTGAGTTCAAGGCAGACGGGTTTTTCGCATCGGACCGTGATGACCCCGCGGCCGTTGGCAGGATAGCCGCTTTCAAGCAAGAGGGTATGATCCTTCCCTTCGATGGCTGCGTTGCAGAGGAAGTTGACGATATATCCGTCCTTGGTCCTGAGTACGGCGGAGAGCGGCATGAGGGCGAACCCGCAGGCGGCAATAGCGATACAGCAGCCGTAATGTCCTCCGCTTGCAAATTCTTTGTAGCCGCCGATGCCGCGCCCCCTTTTATTCATATAGAGCGGGCTGTAGCTGTCGATTGCCATGGCATCTACATACTTCTTGCGCTCAAAGCTGTACTGCTCGTTCCATTCTGTGTTGAGGCTCCCGTAAAGCGCGTTGAAACCGGAACGCTCGATGCGGTCGATGTATTTTTCCTCTCCGCTCAATAGATAGAGGCGGGTCAGAAGACGCATCCAGGTGACGGTGACGCACGTCTCCTGCATGATCGTCTCGCTGTATTCTGTCTGCTTGACGGCCGCATGATCAAAGAGTTCATGGGTGCAGCCCGCGCAGCCGATGATCGTGATCTCACCGCGAAAGACTGCTTCGACGAAACGGCAGACGGCGCGGTAATACTGCTCTTTTCCCGTCGTTTCGTAGTATGCGAGCACCCCTTCAAAGAAGGAGATCATTTCGTAAGCCTTGACGACGGGATACTCATGGGGCAGCTTTTTGTCGTGAAACGCCAGCTCGATGAGATCCCCGTCCCTGCATCCGCCCGTTGAGAGGATATAGGCGGCAAAGTCCAAATAGCGTTTTTCTCCCGTCATCTGGTACATGGCGACGACGGATTCGAGGATAGAGCAGGAATTGACTGCCCCCCACCAGGAGGAGGTCTGCGTCATGGGGATCTGCCCCTCCCCCTCCCCGATCTTTTCGACGAGGTAATCGAGGTGACGTTTCAAGGCTGCGTCGATCTCGATGCAAAGCGTGCGGTCGCGGCAGATCTGACGGTAACTCAAAAGCCCTGTGAGGACGTACTTCCTGCACCAGATATCCCAGCCGCGGAACTCCGCCTCCTGCGGATATGTCGAAAACCGTCCCAGATCGTCCTGTCGGGAAAGCATATCCCTGACGGCTGCCGTCATGACGGAATAGAGTTCTTCGTCACGGTCATAGCGGTAGATCCAGGCTGCACCGCGCAGCATTTTGCCGAAGTATTCTCCCCGCCAGCCTTCGTCGGCGATGTCTTCATGCGTGGAGAAGACTTCCGTGAATTTTTGCCAATACGGCCTGCATTTCATCTGCCGTTCAAGGACAAATCTGACTTTTTCATCCATGACTCCCGTGATGCGGATGTCCTTGACGAAGTGTGCAACGGGCATCTTTTCGCGGCGTTCTTTTTTCTTGATGTGATGTTCGGGCGGAACAGCATTCAGGACGGCGCTGCCCGACGCATTGTTTTTTACCTTCATTTTTTCCTTCCCCTTGTTGTCTATAAAACGATATCTTTGAGCATAGAGAGATGCTCGATATCATAAGTCGCTCTATGATGTCTCGCGGCGTCGCCCATGGCGGCGCAGTCCATGTGTGCCGCTTCTGCGGCGAGAACGCCTGAAACCGCATCCTCCACCACGAGACAGCACCCGTTTTCAACGCCGAGCATCTGCGCGGCTTTGAGGAATACTTCCGGATCGGGCTTTGTCCTTGTGATGTTCGTCCCGTCGGAGACGGCGTCAAAGAACTTCTCAAGCCCCACTTGTGCGAGGATGAACTTTGTGTTCTTGGAGCTCGATCCCACGGCCAGTTTTTTCCCTCTCTCACGCAGAGTCCGGAGCGTACTTCTCACTTCCTGTCCAACGTCTTCAGGCGTCATCTGTTCGAGAAACTTCCGGTAGACGGCGTTTTTTTCGGCAAGAAAGCTTTCCTTTTCCGCTTCAGATAAATTGACGTGCGCCCTCGAGAGGATGATCTCGAGGCTTTCCCTGCGAGAAACGCCGCGCAACAGGTCGTTCACCGTCCTGTCGAAGGGTATTTTCCTAAGGTCGCACAGTTGCTTCCATGCCAAATAGTGGTATTCGTCGGTATGTACCAGCACGCCGTCCAGATCGAAGATGACGGCTTTGTATCGTATCTTTTGTGCTTGCATGTTATTTCTCCTTGACCTCTGTTGCGGAAAGCAGATCGGTGAGCGTCCGCCTGCCCGTTCCGTCGGCAAACAGCAGGATGAGCGAAAGCAGCAGCACCCCGGCCGAGATCAGATAGAGTGCATAGACGGGGAAAGCTCCTCCGATGCGGAAGGTGAGGAAGTGAACGCAATTGGTGCCAAACATGAGCAGGACGGCAAAGACGACGTTGATGAAGTATGTGACGCCCGCAAAGACAGGTCGCAGCAGATAACTGTACCATTGCATTTTGAGACCTTCGCGTCCGATGCAGCGTCCGCCCATCAGATGTATCCCTGCCGATTGACCGCGCAGGACGATCGGGAGCACAAGAAAGCACAGGAGGATGCCCGATGCGTAGGCAAGGCAGAGCTCGGCCGTTCTTACACCGATCATCTCCTCGCGGGAGGAGGCAAAACTTTCCTGAAGCTCGGCATACGGACGGTAATTTTCCGCAAGATCGCTCCGTGCTGCGAGCAAGACTTCGGAAAAAGCGTCTAAAAGGGTGAGGAACGTCTCTCGTCCGTAGTAGGTGTTCCCGTCGATGACGCAGCTGTCTTCGCGGAAGCAGATGAGCCTGTCAAGTGCGGTAGCAGTATTGCGTTCAAGAAGCGGAAAGTCGTCCCCGAAGCAGCTGTCCGCCTCATCCCCGCACGCTTGAAGGAAGAGCTCCTCCGCATAGGCAGCGCCCGCTTTATTCTCGTCGTAATCGGCATATTGTTCGCGGTGAGCGGGCTTGAACTCTGCAAAGTAGTGGAAGACTGACCGTGCAGTATCGCCCATATCGTTGTAGATGCCTTCCGAAAGATAGGCCGTCTGTTCCGAGACCTCTTCGCCCAGCGTTGAGAGGACGAGCGAGTAGATAAACTTCTGCCCTTGGATCTCGAATGCCTCCGCTTTGCCTTGCTCGCCGAAGGTCATGAGCTGTGCTTCCGCAAAACATTCGGCGATCGCCTCGCTTTCGCGGGCAAGTTCATCTGAAAGCTGCTGTGTCTTGGGATCGTACTTTGCATAGAGCAGGTCAACGAGTTTGAAACAGAGCAGGATGACGGCGATGAGGATGAGGCTGTCCGTCAAAAACGCCACGATGCGCCGCGAAGGCGAAAAAGGAGGATGAAACGCAAAGTCGCTTTCCTGTAATATTTTCATTTCTTTCTCCTTCTTTTGCTTTCGTCGGTCCTGTTATTCCTTGCCGCCGCCAATGGAGATGCCCTCGATGAAGAATCTCTGGAAGATCACATAGACGATGATGAGCGGCACGAGCGCGATGAGGCAGCTTGCGCATACCTGCCCGGGCTGATTGTAGAACGTCCTCAGTTCGGTGACCACGAGCTGAAGCGTATAATTTTGAGGATCGTCGCTCAAATAGAGCAGCGGGCCCATGTAGTTATTGTAACCGCCCACAAAGGCAAAGATGAATTGAGCGATAAAGGCAGGAATGGCCTGCGGGAAGACGATCTTCAAAAAGATCCTGAAGGGACCCAATCCGTCGATCTTGGCTGCTTCCAGCGTTTCGTTGGGCACGGAAGCCATGTAACTTCTGAGGAAGAAGATGGTCGTGGCTCCGCCGAAGAGACCGGGGATAATGATCGGGAACCAGCTGTGCGTCCAGCCCAGCGTCTCATACCAGAGCAGGGAAGGCACCGTCATGGTCGCCATGGGGATCATCATCGTTGCCAGCTGAAACATGAACAGCACTTCTTTGCCCTTAAAACGGATCTTGGAGTAGCAGTAAGCTGCCAAGCCGCTCACAAAGAGCGAAACGGTCGTCGTCAGGAGCGTTGACCAAAGTGTGTTCAAAAAGCCGTGCAGGATGGGTACGCCGATGTCATCCGCGAGGATATTGTCGGTAGAGATGAAGGGCACGAAGGCCTCCCAGGTCACCTCCTGCGGCCACCAGATGAAGGACATGGAGCCCATGAGCTCCTGATAGGGCGTGATGCTCGTTACGAACAGCACATAGAAAGGCAGCATCAGGCAAACGGCATACAAGAGCAGGATGAGAAACACGGCGGCTTTGCCGAGGATTCCCGTCGTGCGCCTTGTCCGGCGTTCTCTGACTTCCTCGTAGGAGGAGACGCGCGGCGAAATACCGTGGACGGTATCCGAAGAACTTATCATACTTTTATAGGCTTTCATACGTTCACCCACCTCTTTCTCAGACGATAGTTGATAAGCAAAAGCGTCAAAATGATGACGAACAGGATCCAGGACGCCACCGAGGCTTCCGGAATGTTGAAGTACAGCGTGCCCTTGTTGTAGATAAACATGACCGTGGTGAGGCCGATGTTGCCAGGCCCTGCCGTGCCCGTCCAGGCATCCGGGAAGAACGAGACGGCAAACAGTCTTGCGATATCGAAGGTCTGCATCCCCGCGATGATGCCCGTCATGAGCAGGAAGAAGGTCGTGGGTGCGATGCTGGGGAACGTGATGCGCCAGAATTTTTTCCAGGCCGAGGCGCCGTCGATCTCGCTCGCCTCATACAAGGAGGGATTGACTGCATCAAAAGCTGCTTTATACATGACGATGCCATATCCGGGCGCCTGCCAGACGATGGTGATGATGATGGCAATGGCATATGCCGCGGCATCCGAACTCCAGTTCACCCTTGCCCCCTCGCCGAACAGTCCGACGAGGAAGGTATTGATGATGCCGTAGTTGGGGTCGAACATCGTCATCCACATATACGCCGTGGCAACGCTGCTGCAGATATAGGGAATGAAGTAGAGGATCTGAAAGATCTTTCTGCCCCTCGGTTTCTTGGAGAGCAAAAAGGAGATGAACAGTGCGACCGTGAGGCTGATAAATTGACTGGAGGCCAGCATCACGGTGACGAGCAGCGACTTGTACAGATCCTGATCCGAAAAGACGATCTTGAACGTCTCGAACTCGTTCCATGTCATGGTAGAGAGATCGTAGTACTCCATCGTCGTGAACATGGAGATGAACGAAATGGCGAGAGGTACAAGACTGAAGAGGATAAACCCGATGAGAGGGAGGCTCACGCACACATAGGCAAAGGCCTTTTCGCCCGAAAACTTTTTCTTTCGGTGCAAGTCGAGCGTCAGACGCCCCGCTGCGATCCTTTCCATGGTGCACCCCCTTACTCTTTTCCGTGCAGCTTGAACTTATAGCCCGCAAGGATGCTGTCCGTGCCTGCCTGCTGATGATCGAAAAATTCGTCGAGCGTCGTGACGCCGTTCCTCACGTCCGTGTTGAGTTCGAGCGACCAATCGGAGATCCATTCGCCGTTCTCGAAGTATGACCAGTCACCGATCTCGCAGTTCTCCGTCATAATGGCGATAGCGCGGTAGTTGTCGCACTTCTTGTTCTCCTTGTCATAAAATGCAGGGCTGTTGACGAAGGAGCTTACGGAGGGAGCGCCCGCGTCGTTGGCGACAAAGTAGCTCTGTCCCTCTTCGGAAGTGAGGAATTGCAGGAACTTCCATGCAGCATCCTTGTGAGAGGAGTTGGCGGGGATCGCCCAGCCGAAGTTTTGAGAAGAGCCGGAGAGCTTGCCGACGATCTTAGTCCCCTCTACCGTCTTGATCTCGCCCGTGAAGATCACGCCGTCGTATTCTTTGCCGATGACTTTCAGCGTACCGTCGCCTGCGGGGTCCTCTCCTTCAAATTCGCGGTAAGTGTACATGGGGGCGATATCCCATGCCGTCTTGCCGACAAGTGCGTTGTAGATGGGATCCATCTCGGTGGTGCCGTCCACGAGCATGGCAACTTCGCCCGAGGTGAAATAGTTGACTTTGGAGCTGTTATTCAGCGTTGCGGGCGTGGGAGAGATCTCATAACCATACACTTCGTCGTCCACTTTCTTGTCTGCTTCCTGCGACCAGGCGCAGAACTCGCGGAACTGCTCGTATTGGGAGGGAAGTTCGTAAAGATGAGCGCTGATGTCCGCAGAGCTGTTCTCCAATACATAGTTGCGGTCGCGGTAAGTGAGGATATCCCCTGCCGCATAAGCCGTTCCGTTGACGGTGACGGCGGAAGTTACAAGGTAGTTGGGCTGCTTGTCGCCGAGGGTGAACTTATATTGCCCGGATGCCTCGTCCCACTTGACGCAGTCGCCGCCGACGGCCCAGCCGTGGGAGAACCACCACTCGTTGAGGATGCCGTAGCGCGAAGGCGAGGCGGCATTATACTCGGTGGAAAAATATTTGCTCAGCGTGTTGACTTCCAGAAAGCTCATGGGGATAAGATCGTTGAATACTTTGACGACCGTCTCGCCCTGCAGGTTTTCCGACGTCTTCAGCCCTTTTGCAGGCGCGGCCTCGGCGGTATATTCCGCATAGCCGCGTGCGGCATAATCCGTGCCGTTTGCCGCATTGTAGGCATCGAGCTCCTCTTCGGTGACAGAGATGATGTTGATGTTGTTATTGAGGAAGTAGTCCTCGTTATAGTAGATCACGCTGGCGTTGCTCACGAGAGGCAGCGCATAGAGATCCTCCCCCGCTCCCGCCTCGCGCGTTTCTGCGTTGAAGCGGAATCTGTCGATATTGTTGGCGGAGTAGTTGTCTTCGCTGAAATATGCCTCTCCCGCCTCATTGCGGGTATAGGTGGTTTCGTCGTCGATGTAGTCCTGCAGGTTGGTATAGAACCCCTGCGCGATGTTGTTGAACACATATCTGTCGCTCACGCCGATGATGTCCACCGTGCCCCGCGCAGAGCCGCAGTAGGAGATATGGTTGGCAGAGGAGTCCGTCTTGGGAGAGTACTTGACGAAGACCCCGTCGATCTTGCCCTGCCTTTCGTTGTAGGCATCCACGAGCTGTTTATAGCTTTCGGAGGTATATTGGTCGGTGATGCCCCAGAAGGTGATGCGCTCCTGGTCGCCGTCAGGCGTATCGCCGTTCCCGCCGCAGCCGGCGAGGCAGGTAAAGGCAAGCAGTGAAGAGAGTACTACAGCAGCTTTTTTTACTTTGGTCGTCATGATTTTCACCTCGTTATTTTAAGATTGTCGTTGACGTGTTGGCGTCGAACAGATAGAGTTTTCTTTCGTTCATGCCGACGAAGATGCGGTCGCCGACGCAGACGTTGGGGCGGTAGTTGAGTTTCAGCGTCACATTGACGCCTTCGAGGGAGGTATAAATGTTGGTCTCGCTGCCCAAAAGCTCGACGCCTAAGACGGTGCAGCAGAACCCCTTCCCTTCTTCGGTCAGAAGCAGGTCTTCGCAGCGCACTCCCAGGATGACGGGATGCTCTCCTCCGTCGAGATAGCGCTCCTCCACGGGCCTGACGCTTGCTTTAGGGAATGCCATCCTGCTGCCGTCGCTGAAAGTGAAGCCGATATCCTCTCCTGCGGCTCGCAGGCCGACGCGGAACATATTCATCTGCGGCGTGCCGATAAAGCCTGCCACAAACGTATTCACGGGGCGGTCGAAGAGGTTGACGGGCGTGTCGATCTGCTGCACTTCTCCGTCTTTCATGACGACGATGCGCGTGCCCATCGTCATGGCTTCGATCTGGTCGTGCGTAACATAGATGAATGTGGTATTCAGCTGACGGTGCAGCTTGACGATCTCCGAGCGCATGGAAGTACGCAGTTTCGCATCGAGGTTGGAGAGCGGCTCATCGAGGAGGAACACCTTAGGTTCGCGCACGATGGCACGTCCCAGCGCGATCCTCTGACGCTGACCGCCCGACATCTCTCTCGGCTTGCGCTTCAAGAGCTTTTTGATGTCGAGGATCTCTGCTGCGCGCATCACCCGCTCGTCGATCTCCGCCTTAGTATAACGGCGGTCGCGGAAGAGGGGCTGCGGCTCTTTTTGATAGAGTTCGGCGGCTTCTCGGTCGCGGGCGATGTTCTGTTCGATAGACTGCTTTCTCTGCGCGAGGATATCAAGTTCATCCCGGTAGCGGCGCATGGTATCGGCAATGCCCTCTGCGCGCAGCTTCTGTTCCTCCGTGCCGTTCTTTGGCAGGGCGGCGAGTTCCCCGCTCAGCCGTTTGAGCTCCTCCTCGTCTCTTCTGCGGATAACGTCGTCGCTTTCCTTAAGTTTTTCGTAATAGGCGAGCGATTTTGTGAGTTGTGCGGCTTTCTTTGTATCGATGCGTTTGATCTGATAGCATGCAATGCTCTGCTTTTGGGCAGCGATCTCTGCCCTCTTTTGGGAGATGATCTCCCTGTCTGCAGAGATGGCAGCCGTGAGCTTCGTCATACGCGCCTCATTGGCAGCGATCGCCTCGCGGAGGGCGGAGGCGCGCGCCTCCAACTTGAGCACCGTATTGCGCACGGATGCGTTGTACATGCCTTTGTTTTTGAGCCGCGAGATCTTCTCGCTCAGCTTTTGCAGCGTATTGGCATAGAGCACGTTCTTTTCGTCGAGGGCATCAAGCTGCTTCTCGCGGGCGGCGTTGCCTTTGCTGAGGGCGGCGATCTCCTTCTCGGCGGCTGCGATCGCTAAAAGCGCTTCCTTCACCTCCCGGCGATCTTCATAGACTGGTTCCTTGACGTGCTGCAGCGTCAGTCCGAAGGAGATATTCTGATAGGCCGTCATGTGCGGGTAGAGCGCATAGTTCTGGAAGACCATGGCGATATTCCTGTCCTTGGCGGGAACGTCGTTGACGTACGTCCCGTCGATGTACAGATCGCCGCTTGAAATATCCTCGAGGCCCGCGATCATACGCAGCGTCGTCGACTTCCCGCAGCCCGAAGGCCCGACGAAGACGATGAATTCGCCGTCTTTGATATCCATCGAGAAGTTTTTGACGGCGAGCACTCCCCCGTGTCCCTTATCTCTGCTGTCATAGACCTTGCAGATGTTCTTTAATCTTACGTCTGCCACTTTTTTCCTCCTCTCTTATTCCGCATACTCTCTGTAACCGATCTTTCCGTCTACAAGGAACGCAAGAAGCTCACTGTCGCTCATGGTAGCATCATATTCGCCATAGACGGTCATATCGTGGACTCCGTATTCACCCACACCTTTGCCTTCAGGATTGTGTACGAGCAGATCAATGGTATTGAATGAGACCATCGTTGCGTCATCATCCGTATAGGAAGCGACGTATTCAAAGTGATCGCCGTTTTGTGCATAAAGGCGGTGTTCTGCTCCGTTCTTTACGACAATGACCTTAAAGGTTCCTTCTGCAACGGACTGAATTTGTTCATTGCTGAGACGGTAGTTGTTGCGTTGTGTGCCGCGCAGATCATAGCCGATATCAAGATACCAGTTTCCGCTTGTCTTTCCGATGACAACGTCTGCTACGGTGAACGCTCCGCCGCCTTGTGCATTTTTTAAATATATTCTGAAGCCAAACCTGACATTGTCTGGTATAGAATTAATCTGTGGCGCATAGAAGTTTGCATCAAAGACAGCAGGGGCAAGGAAAGTCCCTCCGTTATCTTTATTGTTATATAATTGTCCTGCGGTATTTGAGATCTTCGTATCATTAAAGTTCTTCGAGAAATTATCTTTGCCCTCATACACCACGGCGGTCTGCGTCGTCGTCACTACGATGTTGACGGAAGTCGCGTCTGCGGGCAGCGTGTACGAATATTTCCCGCCCGATTCCCTAACTTCAACGCCGTTCACCTTCGCGCTCGCAACTTCGTAGAATTTCTCCGTCGTCAAGGTAAACTCCACCGTTTCGCCAGCCATATAGCTGTTCTTAACGCCCGTGATCTTTACCCCTTCGCCCGCAGTGGCAGTTGCATTGAGCGCTACGTCGCGCTCGAGGAAGAAGTCGATGACCTCCTCTGCATCCATTGAGGTGCTGTGATCGCCATACACCGTCATATCCTTGACGCCGAACTCATGATCGCCGCTGCGTTGAAGCGCCACAAGGGCGTTGTTGACAACAAGGTCGATGGCGGAGACGGATGCGGCACCATTTTCGCAAGTGAAGGATTCCACGAATTCAAACACGTTGCCGTCCAGCGCATACAGGGAATAAGTGCTGCCGTTTTGCAGAATGGCGATCTGCAGCTCACCCGCTTTCAGCGCATTCAGCTGCGCGCTGCTCAGGGGGTAATGTGTCACGGGCGTCACTTCGTCGAAGATAATGTTATTGTTGCCCATATCGAGGCACCATACATTATCCTGACGGGCAAGGATGACATCGAATGCAAATTCATTTGGATTGCTGCCCGCTTTCCTGTTGTAGATGCGGAGCCCGAAACGGGTGCCGTTTTTTGTGATATCTTCAAAACCTTCCAGATAGAGCGAGCTGACGATGACAGAGGGCGAAGGCAGGCGGTTGCCGTTATCGCTGCAGCTGTAAAGCGCCCCTTGCAATAGATGATTTGCGTCCTCGCTGGGCTCGATATTCTTAAAGTTCTTGATGATATCCGCTTTGCCCGTATATTCAGCGGCAAGCGTGATCGTCTGGATCACGATATCGAGGGTGCGGTCGGTTTCCTTCGTCACATAGCGGAAGGTGCCTGCCGTCATTGTAATGCTGCTGCCGTTGACGATCGCTCCGGTCACGGCATGGAACTTGTCTGTCGCGGCGGAGAAGGTCACCGTCTCGCCTGCTTTGTAGTATTCTTTTAGCCCGTAGACGGTTGCCGCCCCGCTCGAGACTTCGGGGATGAGGATGCCGTCCTTCACTTTGATGGTGATCTTGATCTCGAGAGCGGTTGCATCCTCGGGGACTGTCCAGGAATAGACGCCTTCCTTGGCATCGATGCGTTCGCCGTTGATGGTGACTTCGTCGATCTCGTGCAGGTCATCGGCTGCAGCGGCGGTAAATTGCAGCGTTTCTCCGGCTGCATAACTTGCCTTCAGCCCCAATGCTTCGGCATCGTTTGCCTTCAGGTCGACGGCAAGGCCCACTTTGCTGTCGGCAAACATCGCGACGAGCGCTTCATCATCCATGTTTTCATGATAGCCGCTGTACATACAGACGACGTGCATACCAAACTTGCCGATGCCCTTGGCGGCCGTCGAGTTGTATTTTTCGTCCGTCTTTTCATCGACATAGGGGTGGAAGTCGATCGCCCGCAGGAGGATAGAATGTGAAGTCAGAAAAATTGTATTTGCGTACAAAGATGAAAGAAACGATACACATTTTTGTTCAAATCTGCTATAATTGCAGACAAGGAGAAAGACGGAATGGATTATCCCGAGACGTTGCCCAAGCACCCCAAAACAGAATCATTCAATTTGAACGATCCGCGCTTTACGCTCAGGAGCAAACTTGCCTATTACCACAACGACGAGTTCCCTCTTCTCATGCACAAGCATGACTTTTATGAACTCAACATCATCGTCGAAGGGACGGGCAGGCATTATTTGAAGAATAAGAACCTGCCCGCATCGCCGGGTGCCGTGTTTGTCATCCCCCCGCGCGTATCGCACGGCTATTGGATGGAAAACGACGAGGGCAGCATCTTCCATCTGCTCGTCGACCAGAAGCTGCTGCAAAAGCATTCTTCCGACCTCAACAGCTTTGACGGTTATTCCCTGCTCTTTGAAACAGAGCCCGAACTGCGCAAACACATCTCCTCGGAAAGTTTTTTCCTGCGGCTTGATCCTCTGCATCTCAAGATGCTCACCAATCAGATGGATAATCTCATCTCCCTTTCGCACATGCAGAAGCACGAGGTGCTCTTTGAAACGTATGCCGTCGGTCTCATTTTCTATCTGTCGGCACTGATGGAAAAGCAGTTCAACACCTCCGCCATCAATTCGGATAAGAAAAACTATATCTCCATCGTCAATTCCACCAACTATATGAAGCAGCATCTTTCCGAGGCGTTCTCGCTCGAGGACCTCGCTCACAACGCTATGGTATCGCGGACGTGTTACATCGAGAAGTTTAAGCATCTTTTCAAACTTACCCCTTTCGAGTACATCCGCAAGCTGCGCGTCAACCATGCGCTTGAGCTGCTCTCATCCACCGACCTCTCGGTCGCCGACATCGCTCAGGCATGCGGGTTTTCCGATTCCGCGCACATGATCAAGGTCTTTAAGGAAGACACGGGACTCACGCCGACTGCCTACAGGAGATCGGTGCGGAACAAGGAAGCGGTTTCGGCATCTGACAACGCAGCGGACAAAAATAAGGAGAAAGCTGTATGAAAAACATGGACCATCCCGAACGCAAAGCGGCGCGGTCATACGATCTGCCCGGCCGCAGCCGCACATTTACCGATATCGTTTACAGCGGTGAAGGAAACGCGGCGGAAAAATATGCCGCCTTGACAAAGGCAGAGCATATGTTCGATCCGCCCGCGCCCGAATTCGATCTCTTTATCGGCGAGATGCACGGTCATACCCGCCTTTCGGACGGCGATCCTTCCATCGACGATTATTTTATCAACCTGCGCGATGTCGCCAAGGTGGACTTTGCCGCTGTCTCCGACCACGACCACGGCGGCGTAGGCAAGCCCGAGCTTTGGGTGGGCTCTCCTTCCAAGTGGGATATGATCCGTGAGAAGGTCAAGGAGTACAATGAGCCCGGCAAGTTCACTACTATTTTGGCATATGAGCGCGATTCCTACCCCTACTACAACAATATGATCGTCTATTATAAGAGCCATGACGGCGAGATGATCCGCGGCGTCCGCGACGGGGAGATCACGGCAGAAGAACTTCGCGATGCTCTCTCGCGCGACGACATCCTTTTGATCCCGCACGACACTTATTATCTCTCGGCGGGGGCCGATCTGTCTCGTATTCCGCTTTCCCTCCTGACGCCCCTGATCGAGATCTATTCGCGCGGCGACGCTGCCGAATACATGGGCAATCCCGCCAACGGGCAGGACTCTCTCTGCGAGGGCGGCTGGTGGCAGGATGCCTTAAAGCGCGGCGCGCACATGGGCTGTATTGCGGGCTCGGATGATCATTTCTGCAAGAACGGGCTGATCACGGATGCCCCTTACCCTTTCAATTATCCCGGGCTTACGGGCGTTTGGGCGAAGGAAAATACACCGCAAGATATTTTTGAAGCGCTCAAGGCACGAAGATGCTACGCTTTCATGGGCGGAAGGGTCTCTGTCGATTTCCGCATCAACGGCCATTGGATGGGCGAAGTTTTTACGTCCTCTCTCGATGCCGATCGTACCGTTTGGTTCAATGTCTCTGCCGATGCTCCCGTCAAAAAGGTCACCGTCGTCAAGAATTGCCGCGACTATCTCATCTTCAAGCGTGAAAGCGCCCTGTTCTTTGACTACCGCCGCGAACAGGCGGAAGACTGTTATTATCTGCGCATTGAGCTGGAAGGCGGCCGGTACGCTTGGACGAGTCCCGTATGGGTCAAGACGCCAGATGACACCGAACAATAAAGGACGCCGCTGCTGTTCCGGGCTGTCCCGCACAATATCTTACGCTCATCCGGTTGTTTTCTTTTTTTGACAGCAAAACCGCTGCCGCGCAGTTGCGCGGCAGCGGTTTTGCAATATCTCTCGGCTGATGATATATCAGAGAGGAGCAATTTTTAGAGGAGCGCCTTGTAGAGGGCGATGATGTCCTCTTTCGTGGGATCCTTGGGGTTGCCGGGACGGCACGCATCGTCCATTGCGGACTGTGCGAGGAAATCGAGGTCCTCTTCCTTGACAATGTTTTTAAGATCCTTCGGGATGCCGACGTCTTCGGAAAGCTGCTTGACGGCCGCGACGGCTGCCTTTCTTGCATCTTCGAGGCTCATTTCGTCGACGCCTTCTACGCCCATCGCCTTGGCGATGTCGCGGTACTTCTCGCCCGTAGCTTCCGCGTTATATTCCATGACGGTGGGAAGCAGGATGGCGTTCGCAACGCCGTGAGGGGTATCGTACAGCGCACCGAGAGGGTGTGCCATGGAGTGCACGATGCCGAGGCCGACGTTGGAGAAGCCCATGCCCGCGATATACTGACCGAGCGCCATGCCCTCTCTGCCTTCGGGGGTGTTGGCGACGGCGCCGCGCAGGTTCTTCGAGATGATCTCGATGGCCTTCAAGTGGAACATATCGCTCATCTCCCAGGCGCCCTTCGTGATGTAGCCCTCGATGGCGTGGGTGAGCGCGTCCATACCGGTCGCAGCCGTGAGGCCCTTGGGCATGGAGCTCATCATATCGGGATCGACGACGGCGACGACGGGGATGTCGTGCACGTCGACGCAGACCATCTTGCGGTTCTTTTCCGCGTCCGTGATGACGTAGTTGATGGTGACTTCCGCCGCGGTGCCTGCCGTCGTGGGAACGGCGATGATGGGCACGCACTTATTTTTGGTGGGAGCGACGCCCTCGAGCGAGCGGACATCGGCGAATTCGGGGTTGGCGATGATGATGCCGATCGCCTTAGCGGTATCCATCGAGGAGCCGCCGCCGATGGCGACGATGCAGTCTGCACCGCTCTTCTTGAACGCTTCCACGCCCGTCTGCACGTTCTCGATCGTAGGGTTCGCCTTGATCTGCGAATAGATCTCGTAAGCGATGCCCGCGTTTTCGAGGACGTCGGTCACCTTCTTGGTGACGCCGAACTTCAGAAGGTCGGGGTCGGAGCAGACAAAGCACTTTTCAAAGCCTCTGCCCTTGACTTCGGTCGCAATTTCCTGGATCGCGCCCTTGCCGTGATAGCTCGTTTCATTGAGTACAAAACGGTTTGCCATAATGAACTGATCTCCTTATCAATAATTTCTTTCAGTTTAGCACATTTGTGCGATTTTGTCAAAGGTCGAGGAAATCTTTGCGGTAGTCGATACCGAAGAGGTCGACGAGCTTGACCATATCCTCATCCTTGATGGTGTTGACGCGCGGAAGATGCGCCGTGAGCATATAGATCTGCGCGGCTTTTTCCACCGTTTCGATGAGACCGAACGTCTCGTCGAGCGTCTTGCCTGCGCCGTAGATGCCGTGCATCGCCCAGACGACGAGGCGGAAGCTCTTCATCTTTTCGGCGGTCGCCTTGCCGATCTCAGCGGTGCCGCAGAGCATCCAGGGAAGCACGCCCACGCCTTCGGGGAAGACGACGATGCACTCCGTGCACATTTCCCAAAGGGAGTGCGTGAACTTCTTTTCGTCAAGCTCATGCACATAGTTCATCGCAAGCGTGTTCGTGGGGTGCGAGTGCATGACGACGCGGTTTTCGGGATCGACTTTAAGGCGCGCGATGTGGCTCATCATGTGCGCGGGGAATTCGGAGGTGGGTCTGCCGCCGTCCTTAAAGCCCCACAAGAGCTCGACGTTCTTGCCGCCCCTGCCGATGCGGACGATGCCGAGGTTGGTCTCGGGGTCCTTTTCCACGTTCTTGAAGTACTTGCCCGTGCCCGTGACGATGAAGATCTTGCCTTCGAGCGGGGAAGCGTCGAAGTCCACTTCGTTGACGCCCATGAGCGGGATGACGCGCTCCACCTTGGAAAGGTCGAGATATTCCGAAACTTCTTTTTCCTTCAAAAGATAGCTGATATTGCCGCCGTTTCTCTCGTCCCAGCCGAGGCGGTACATGTTGGCGGTCGTTTCACACATTTCGCGCACGAAGGGCGCAGTCATGATATCCTTCATTTTCTGTCCTCCAAGATGGTTTTTTCGTATTCGGAGATGGTCTCAAAGTAATTGTCGTCGAGGCCGCACTCTTTGAGGTATTCTGCCCATACATCGCCGAAGGGCAGCATCTTTACGCGCTCCTGGAGATACATGAGTCGGGTGAACTCCCCTTTCTCCTGCGCTTCCTTCATGGCGGTATTGGGAAGGAGCAGCGCGTAGAGGAGCGCCTTCTCAACGGAACGCTCGCCCGTCACCCAGGCAAAGACGCGGTTGATGGAAGCGTCGAAGTAATCGAGCGCGATCTTGACCTTTCCGAGCGCGTCGTTTCTCACGACTTCCTTCATGATCTCCTTGAGCTCGTCCTCAAAGATGACGACGTGGTCGGAATCCCAGCGGACGGGGCGGGAGACGTGCAGCGCCACCTTATCGTAGAAGGTGAGCATGGAAGGGATCTTGTCGGAGACGACTTCGGTGGGATGATAGTGGCCGTTATCGAGGAGCGAGCAGATGCCGCGCGTTGCCGCGTAGTTCTGGCAGAACTCGTTGCTGCCCACCGTGTAGCTCTCGACGCCGATGCCGAACACCTTGCTCTCGATGGCGGGGATGACCCACTCTTTGTCGTAGCCTTCGAGCATTTCGTCCAAAGACTGCGCGTATCTCTTGCGGGGCCCGAGGCGGTCTGCGGGGACGTCCTTATAGCCGTCGGGGATCCAGATGTTGACAAGGCAGGGGCTTCCCATCTCTTTGCCGAGGTACGCCGCGATCTCCATGCAGCGCTTGCCGTGCTCCACCCAGAACTTTCTCGTCTCTTCGTCGGGCGAGGAGAGCGTGAGCCCGTCCTTCATTTTGGGGTGCGCGAAGAAGGTCGGGTTGAAGTCGATGCCGTCATAGCCGTTGTCCTTTGCGAATTTCACCCACGGGGCGAAGTGCTTGGGCTCGTACTTGTCGCGGTCTACCCTGCCCTTGTCCTCGCCGAGGAAGGCGTAGCTCGCATGCACGTTGATGCGCTTTTTGCCGGGCATCAAGGAGAGCGCGAACGCATAGTCCTTGAGGAGTTCTTCGGACGTCCTTGCGCGGCCGGGATAGTTGCCCGTCGTCTGGATGCCGCCTGTAAGGCTCTCTGCGCCCTCAAAACCGAGGACGTCGTCGCCCTGCCAGCAGTGGACGGAGATGGGCACGTTTTTGAGCGCCGCAATCGCCGCATCTGTGTCTACGCCGAAGGCGGCATAGGCCTGTTTTGCTTCCTGATAGCTCATTGATTTTCCTCCGATAAAATTTGATTTTGACCCATATCGGGTTTATTTCATCTGAATTTTCAGATTGCCGAGGGCGGTCGCCTCGACGGGGATGGGCTTGACTTCCACGCCGCACACTTCTTGGGCAAGTTCGTTGAGCCAGACATTCTTGGCGCCCCCGCCCACGATATACAGCGTTTTGACGGGCTCCCCCGTGCACCCCGCAAGCTGTTCGAGCGCCTTTTTGTAGCCGAGCGCGAGGCTCCTGTGTGCGCAGCGGAAGTAGTCGCCGAATTCCTTGGGACCCTTCCCTTCGGGAAACGCACTGTCGAATGCTGCCTTCATGCTCTCGGGCGCAAGGAACCGCTCGTCGTTGACGTCTACAAGGCCGTCAAAGCTGCTCTCCTTGCCCGCGTACATGGCTTCGTCGAAGGTCTTTTCGGGGCACAGCTCCGCCTTTAAGCGGTTGATGACCCACATGCCCATGATGTTTTTGAGAAAGCGGATATAGCCGACGCCGCCCTCGTTCGTAAAGTTTGCCTTGCAGGCGGCAGGGGTGCAGATGGGCTCTTTGGAACGGATGCCGAGCAGCGACCAGGTGCCGCTCGAAAGATATGCCCCCTCCTGCATGGGGATGCCCTCAACGGCGCTTGCCGTATCGTGCGAGGCGCAGAGGATGACCTTGGTGTTCCCCCCTACCTCGGCTTGAATTTCGGGAAGCAGTCCGCCGAGTTCATATCCGGGCTGCACGATCGCGCCGAACAAAGTTTCGGGCAGGCCAAGCGTCCGGATGAGCTCCTTATCATATTCGCCCGACTTTGCATTGACGAGCCCCGTCGTCGTCGCGTTGGTGTATTCGTGCGCGCCGGCGCCCGTGAGCTTATAGGAAAGATATTCGGGGATCATCAAAAACCCTGTGACGCCCTCAAGCCTTCCCTGCATCAGGTCGTCGGTGAGCTGATAGACGGTATTGAAGGGCTGAAATTGGATGCCCGTGCGTTCATACAGTTTTTCGAAGGGTACTTTGGCGTGTACCGCCTCTATGGCTTGCTTGGTCCTGCCGTCGCGGTAGGCGTAGCAGGGGCGCACTTCCTCTTCTCCTTTGAAGAGCACATAGTCGACCGCCCAGGTGTCGATCGCAAGGCTCTCGATCTGAGGATGCTTTGCAAACGCCGCCTTGATGCCTGCTTTGACGTGGGAAAAGAGCGCGTCGATATCCCAAATAAGATGCCCCTTTTCTTCCTTCACGCCGTTGGGGAAGCGGTAGACTTCCTCCGTTTTAAGCTTCCCCTCTTCTTCGTGGCCGACGATGTGCCTGCCGCTCGAAGCGCCGATGTCGATCGCAAGAAAGTATTTCATGTTTTGTGTCTCCCTTATCGTTTGATCCTATTATAGCACGCTTTTCAGATGAAACAAGGACGTAATTTTTGCTTTTTCCCGCCCTCACTTGACATTTTTCGAATTCTGTGTTAAGATGAACATATGGACAGCGCCATCATCGGACAACTCTCCCGCCTCACGCGCGAGGAGCAGGATATCTTACGCGGCAAAGCGCTGCAGCGGGGAGATTATACTTCTTCCGACCGCTTCATCGTCAACAGCGCCAAATTTTTGGAGGGGAAGGAGCTCGATCTCCGTCCCCACACGCGTTTTGTCGATTTCCCCGAACACGGGCATGATTATCTCGAATTCATGTACGTCTATGCGGGGCGTATTTCGCACGTCATCGGGAAAGAGGTCATCACGCTGGAGCGCGGCGACATCATCTTCCTCAACCGCCATGCCCGCCATTCCATCAAGCGGGCGGGGCAGGAAGATATCGGCATCAATTTCATCGTCTCGGATGCCCTTCTCCGCGTCATCTTCCGCCGCGTGAGCAACAACCCCGTGATGAGCGGCTTTCTTTCGGGCAATTTCGACGACGGCGGCGAAGCGGAATACCTCTTCTTCCGCACGCAGAACAACTTCCCCATCCGCAATCTGATGGACAATCTCATCTACGCCGTCGTCAAGGGCACGCAGGAGGTGTACGCGGGGCTTGTCGAACTGCTCTTTTCCTATCTCGCCTACTACCGCGAAACGCTCGTCAACGCACTCCGCGTCTCCTCGCCCGATGCAAAGCTCAGGCGCGCCGTTTCTGAAGTTTTGGAGCGATCCTATCCCGATGCGACGCTTGCAGGGCTTTCTCTATCTCTCGGCTATACGGAGGCCTATCTTTCCAGGCGCATCCGCGAGATCTTCGGAAAACCCTTCCGCCTTCTGCTGCAGGAGTACCGTTTGAAGGCTGCGGAAGAGCTCCTGCGTACCAGCCGTCTCCCCGTCGAAGAGGTCATTCGCGCCGTGGGCTACGAGAACACGAGCCATTTCTACCGCGCCTTTCAGGAACTTTACGGCGAGACCCCGCATAAGTACCGAAAAAACCACGCTGCCCTCTGATGCGCGAAAAGCCTGCCTCACGGCGGTTTTTTATGTGGGAGGAGACGGCGCAAACGCCGTCTCCCCCATTGCAATCGGTTTGGCACTAGGCCGCCGCTCAATCTTTGAAGATCTTATCGTAAAACCAAATAACGAGGTTGAGTACGATCACAAACGCTGCGATCA
>ERZ1090868.311-NODE-311-length-26867-cov-7.976354_pt1 | contig 26867 bp, 22 predicted proteins | sample MGYA00478475_ERZ1090868 | MGnify/ENA primary metagenome ERZ1090868 (study PRJEB33644, sample SAMEA5815747) | chicken gut metagenome | biome: Chicken; feature: Gastrointestinal Tract; material: Caecum | place: Ireland | collected 2019-01-01 | study: A study of the...
CTACACTTATGCGATCGTCGGCAGCGTCAGATGTGTATAAGAGACAGACCACCCGCAGGCCCTTGAGCTCCTCCAGGCGGCCGGCAAACAGCATCTGGGGTTTGCGCTGCGCCCAGGGCAGCACTTCCACCGGGGGAACGTGCACCGGGTTGGGCTTGACCACCAGCCGGTCCGCATCAAAGGTGGGGCGCTCGTGGTTGAATTCCAGCAGTTTGCGGCGGTCGAATTCCGTCAGGGCCACCATCGTGACCCCCCGCCAGGTGCCCAGGCGGCGGTGCAAAGCGTAGGCGGCCGCCACCACGGCGGTCTGCACCAGGCTGCCCCGGTAGCACCGGTGACGCAGCGCGCAGGAAAGCCCGTGGTGGGGGCAGTCCTCGCAGACGGTGCCGTCCCGCAGCAGGATACCGTTGGGACAGAACAGCCGGAAGTTGTGCAGCGACTGCACCACCGGCACGCCGGTGCCTTTGGCTGCCCGCACCACGGCGGGGCTGAGCAGCATCAGCGTGTTGTGGATGTGCACGGCTTCGATGTGCTCCCGCCGGATCAGGTCGGCTACCTCCCGGGCGGCGGCGCCGTTCCAGACCGCGCGCAGCGGCAACAGTGCCTTGGCCATGCCGTGGGCAGCTTCCTCGTTGCTGCGCTCATAGACCACCACCCGGTGGCCGTGCCGTTCCAGCAGGGCGCGCTCGGCGGCAAAGACGGCATCCTCCCCGCCGGGCAGCCGGTAATGACAGTGTACCAGCAGAATGTTCATGCCGTTTTGCCCCCTTTTGGATAGAGTTCACCTATTTTGCTATTATACCCTTTTTGGGGAACCGGCGCAAGGCAGGGCGGCAAAAAGCCGGGGCCCCGCCGCACGCGGGGCCCCCGCCGGAATCACGGTTCCTGAAGGTCCTTCTCACGCATTTTTTTGATGGTTTCCTCGATGTGGAAACTCTTGTCCAAGGCAGGGTAAATGGCCATCAGGCTGAGCAGCGACGGCAGCCAGAATCCCGCAATGATGACCACAAAAGAGCTGATGGGCCAGAACAGCGCCACCGCGCCCCAGTAGAGCAGCTGCCACACCACCCCCAGCAGGGTGCGGGGCAGATACCCCAGGAACAGGAAGACGGCGTTTTTGACGATGCCGCCGAAGGACATATCCAGCAGGGCCACCTGGGCAAAGATGTACTGGGCCAGCCCCGCCAGCAGGATGCCCCCCACCAGCAGCGCCACCGGCATCAGGGAGCTTTGGGTGGTGCTCAGATGCAGGGCCGAGAAGATCTGGGTGGCCAGCAGTACGCCCCCCAGGGCTCCGGGCAGCAGCGACGCCTTGGCGTTGCGCTTCCAGGCGCGGCGGTAGGTCACCCACCAGTAGCCGGGTTCATCCCGCAGGCTGCGCAGAATGGTGTCCTGCAGACCGCAGAGCTGGGGCGCGGCGATCATGCCGCCCAGAACCCCCGCCACCAGCATGGGCAGAATGGCGTGGGTTTCCACCGAGAACCAAACCCCCAGGGCGAAGGGCAGGGCGCTGACCACCGCCAGGAAGCTGGCCAGCCAGAAGGAACTCACATCCCGGCCCAGCACCTCAATGAAGCGGGCCGCCCCCTTCTTGCGGGGGGTATCGGGGTTGACGCCCGGACCCGGGCGGTCGTAATGCATATTGAACAGCGGCATGTTGTTTTCTCCTTATTCTTGTTTTCCGTACCGGGCAGCGCCGGTCTCGATGAGCAGGTCCGCCTCCAGGCGCAGTCCGGGGCGGCGGCCCTTCTGGGCTTCCACCAGGAACAGCCCGGGAATGCTGCCGGCGCGCTGGCGCACAAAGGCCAGCCGTTTGGGTTCCAGCCGGGCGGCGCGCAGGGTGCACAGCACCTCGGCCAGCTGATCGGGACGGTGGCACAGCACAAAGCGGCCGCCCTCCCGCAGGGCCCGGGCCGCCGCCTGCACCGCGTCGTCCAGGGTGCAGTGGTCGGTGTGGCGGGCGGTGGCCCGCCGGGTGTCGGGGCTGCGGGGGCCGGCGGCAAAGTAGGGCGGGTTGCAGGCGGCAAAATCATACCCGCCCTGTTCCGGTCCGGCCCGGCAGAAATCCCGCAGGTCGGCGCACAGCGGCGTGATGTGCCCGGCGTCGTTGTCCCGGACGGCCGCGGCGCACAGGGTGCTGGCGTCGGGGTCCAGTTCCACCGCCGTGCAAGGGCCCCGGTGACCCTCGTCATGCCAGACCAGCGCCACAATGCCGCAGCCGCTGCACAGGTCCAGCGCCCGTTCCCCGGGGCGGGGCCTGGCAAACCGGGCCAGCAGCAGCGCGTCGGTGCCGAAGGTAGCCCCCGGCGCCGTGTACACCCGGGTGCCGTGGTCCAGGATTTCGGGGTTACTCACCCTGCTTCTGGCGCAGCAGCGCGTATTTCATCAGGCCCACCTGGGTCTTGGAATCCCGGATGGTGCCGTCCAGCACCATGCCCAGGGCCTTGTCAAAGGGCATCTTGACCACGTCCAGGAACTCGTCGGGGTCCAGATGCTGCGCCACGGGATGCAGCCCGGTGGCGGCCCAGACGTAGATTTTTTCGCTGTCATAGCCCACGGTGGCGTACACCACCCCCAGGTCGGTGAAGTGGTCGGCGGTCAGGCCGCACTCCTCGCCCAGTTCGCGCTTGGCGGCCTCGAAGGGATCCTCCCCCGCTTCCAGCTTGCCGGCGGGCAGTTCCCAGATTTCCTCCCCCATGGCGTAGCGGAACTGGCGGACCATGTACACGTTGCCGTCCCCGTCCACAGGCAGGATGCAGGCGCCGCCGTGGTGGTGCACCACTTCGCGGGTGCTGGTGTTGCCGTTTTCCAGCCGGACGGTGTCCAGCGTCACACGGATGACTCTTCCTTTAAAAATTTCCTTGCTTTCCAGCATGGTTTCGGTATGGGGCATGAGATGCACTCCTTTGCGGGTGGAATTGACTATGCCCCTATTGTACCGCAGCCGGCCCCAGGAATCAACCGTCCTTTGCCCACAATTTCTGCTGCGGGGGTTGACCCGGCCGGGCATGCCAAAACGGGGCCTGCCCGAAGACAGACCCCGTTTTGGTGGTATAGGAAAATAAGGGAATGGTTTGGTAAAGCGTCGCCGGAAATCAGACGATCTTGCGCGCCTTGTGCACGCCGGTCTTGAGGAACTCCACCCATTCGGCCACATTGACGGCGTGGTCGCCCAGGCGTTCCAGATACTTGCTGATCATGAACAGGTCCAGCGCAGTCTCGGCATCGGTGGGATGGGCCGCAATGTACTGGGCAATCTCGGTGCTGATCTTGCTGAACATGGCGTCGCAGTCGTCGTCCTTGGCAATGACCTGGGCGGCCATGGACAGATCCACCTGCACATAGGCGGCAATGGCGTCCTTGACCATATGCAGGGCCACTTCGCCCATCTTGTCCAGGTCCTCCATCACGCCCACCGTGCGGGCCCCTTCGGGGTGCAGGTGCAGGGTGATCTCGGCAATATCGCTGGCCTGGTCGGCGATGCGCTCGATATCGGTGACCATTTTCAGGGCGGTGGACACCTTGCGCAGGTCGCCCGCCACCGGCTGCTGGCGCAAGAACAGCGACAGGCAGCGGTGTTCAATCTCATGCTCGGCGGCGTCAATCTCGCTGTCCCGGGCAATGACGCTGCGGGCCAGTTCAATGTCGCCGGTGCGCAAAGCGCGCATGGCGCTTTCGATGGAGCCGCCGGCGGCGTGGCCCATCCGGGCCAGCATGGTGTCCAGCTGCATGAGCTCGGCATCGTACACCTTGCGGCTGCTGTAGGGCATTGTAAAAGCCATAATCTTCTCCTTCCATCAACCGAAGCGGCCGGAGATGTAATCTTCGGTACGTTTGTCCACGGGCGTCGCAAAGACGCTCTCGGTGGGGCCCATCTCCACCAGTTCGCCCAGCAGGAAGAAGGCGGTCTTGTCGGAGATACGGGCAGCCTGCTGCATGTTGTGGGTGACCATGATGATGGTGTAGTTCTGTTTGAGGTCCATGGCCAGCTCCTCCACCTTGGAGGTGGAGATGGGGTCCAGGGCGCTGGTGGGTTCGTCCATGAGCAGCACCTCCGGCTCCACGGCCAGGGCGCGGGCGATGCAAAGGCGCTGCTGCTGGCCGCCCGACATGCCCAGGGCGCTCTTGTTCAGCCGGTCCTTTACCTCGTCCCAGATGGCGGCGCCGCGCAGGGAGCGCTCAACGATTTCGTCCAGCTGGGCCTTGTTGTGGATGCCGTGGGTACGCGGACCGTAGGCGATGTTGTCATAGATGGACATGGGGAAGGGGTTGGGCTTCTGGAAGACCATGCCCACCCGCTTGCGCAGCACGTTGACGTCCATCTTGTCCTTGTAGATATCCACGCCGTCCAGCAGGATGTCACCGGAGATGCGGCACCCTTCCACCAGGTCGTTCATCCGGTTCAGACTTTTCAGAAAAGTGGATTTGCCGCAGCCCGAAGGGCCGATGAAGGCGGTGATCTCTTTTTCGGGGATGGAAATGTTGATATCTTTCAGTGCATGGAAACTGCCGTAGTACAGGTCCATGTTTTTGACTTCGAATTTATTCACGGTTGGTACCCCTCGTTTCAATGTTTGGCAAGTTTGCCCGCAATGAAGCTGGACAGGCAGTTGATGGCCAGTACCAGCACCAGCAGCACCACGGCGGTGCCGTAGGTGGCATCCACATGCAGGCCCTCGTTGGAGAGCAGGTACATGTGCACGGCCAGGGTGCGGGTGGAGCTGAAGACGCTTTCGGGGATCTTGGCCACCGAGCTGGCGGTGTAGATCAGGGCTGCGGTCTCGCCCACGATGCGGCCGGTGGCCAGGATGATGCCGGACAGGATGCCGGGCATGGCGCTGGGCAGCACGATGGTGAAGACGGTGCGCAGCTTGCCGGCCCCCAGGCCGAAGCTGCCTTCCCGGTAGGAATCCGGCACGGCGATGAGAGCTTCCTCGGTGGTGCGCATGATGACGGGCAGCACCATGATGGCCAGCGTGAAGGCGCCGGCGATGAGGCTGTAGCCCCAGTGCAGCTGGGTGACAAAGAACAGCATGCCGAACAGGCCGTAGACGATGGAGGGGATGCCCTGCAGCGTCTCGGTGGTGACGCGCACCACCCGCACCAGCTTGTTGCCGCGCTTGGCGTACTCCACCAGCCAGATGGCGGCAAAGATGCCCAACGGCGTGGCGATGACCAGCGAGAAGGCCGTCATGAGGACGGTGTTGATGAGGGCGGGCATGAGCGAAACGTTGTCGGAGTTATATTCCCACTCAAACAGGGAGGGCTTGAGGTTGGGAATACCCATGACCAGGATGTACCCGATGAGGAAGAGCAGCACGGCGGCGGTGAGCAGGGCGGCGATGCGCACCAGCCAGCGCAGCACGCCGGCCTGTACCCGGGCCGCGGTGCGGTTGCGGTTGCCCGCGGGGAACACCATGCGGGCGTTGACCTTGCCCATGCCGGTGGTCTTTTCGGTGCCGCTTGCAGTGATCTCAGGCATTCTGGCTGCCCCCTTTCACGATGCTGAAGCAGAGGTTGATGAGAAGAATGAAAACGAAGAGCACGACGCCGGTGGCGATCAGCGCTTCCCGGTGCAGGTCGGCGGCATAGCCCATCTCGATGACGATGTTGGAGGTCATCGTCCGCAGGCCCTGGAACAGTCCCTTGGGCATCCAGGTCTGGTTGCCGGCCACCATGACCACGGCCATCGTCTCGCCGATGGCGCGGCCGATGCCCAGGATCACGGCGGAGAGCACGCCGCTCTTGGCGGCGGGCAGCACCGCGAAAAAGACGCTGCGCTCGTGGGTGGCGCCCAGGGCCAGGCTGCCCTCGTAGTAGCTGGAGGGCACGGCGTCCAGGCTGGACTTGCTGACCGTGATGATGGTGGGCAAAATCATGATGCCCAGCAGCACGGCGGCGGTGAACAGGCTCATGCCCTTACCGCTCTTGACACCCAGCACATCCTTGAAGAAATCGCTCTTGACCATGGCCTGCACGGCGGGCACCAGCACCACCATGCCGAAGAAGCCGTACACCACCGATGGAATACCTGCCAGCAGCTGCACGGCGGGCAGCATGACCTTGTTGACGGCGGGGGAGGCAAACTTGGACATATACACGGCGGTGAGCAGCCCGATGGGCACACCCACGATGATGGCGCCGGCCGTGACGTAGATGGAGCCCAGGATCATGGGCAGGATGCCGTAGATGTCGTTGCCGGGCTTCCAGGTGGTGCCCAGCAGGAATTTCAGCGGGCCGATCTTGAAGATGGTGGGCAGGCCGTTGGCGAACAGAAAGACGCAGATCAGTACAACGGCCAGGATCGAAATACACGCGCAGGCGGTGAACACGCCCTGCATAACCCATTCACGGGTCTTGGCGGTCTTCGTTTTCATTTTTCCTATACACGCTCCTTGGGGGTTGGGCAAAAAGCCGGGGGTTCACTATAAAAAGCGGCTGTCACTGCCGGAGCTGTAACAGCCGTTGGGGTACCGGGGAAAGTTACTGGACGTCAGACCAGACGGTGGCTTCACCGGTGTAGATGCTCTTGATCTGATCCACGCTCAGGTTGGCGACGGTGTTGGCGGGGTTGACCACAACCGCGATGCCGTCCATGGCCAGCACGGTGGCCTGGGCACCCTCGGCGGTCTCGGTATCCTTCAGCTCACGGCTGGCCATACCGATGGTGTAGGTGCCGTCCAGCGCGCCGGAAACACCGGTGGTGGAGTCGGTGGTCAGCAGCTCAATGGTGGCGTTGGGGTTGACGGTCTTGTAGGCCTCGATGAGCTTTTCCATCAGCGGAGAGACGGAGGTAGAGCCGCCCACCGTGATGCTGCCGCTGGGCTGGGTGGAGGTGTACTCGGTGCCTTCGCCGCCGATGTAGCCATCCTCGGTGGCCAGAGCCTGGCCGTCGGGGCTCATGCAGTAGGCGATGAAGTCCACAGCCACGGGATCGGTGGCCTCACCGTTGGTGACGATGTTGAAGGGACGGGCCAGGGTGTAGCTGCCGTTGGAGACATTCTCGGAGGTAGCTTCCACGCCGTCCACGGTGACAGCCTTGACGGTGTCGTTCAGGGAGCCCAGGCTGATGTAACCGATGGCGGTTTCATCGTTGGCCACGGCGGTCATGACGCCGTTGGTGGAGCTCTGGATGGCGGCGGCTTCGGTGGTCATATCCACCTTCTCGCCGGCGTCGTTGGCTTCCTCCACACCGGTCAGCTCGATGAAGGCGCCGCGGGTGCCGGAACCGTCCTCACGGGAGATGACCGTGATGTCCTGGTCGGTGTCGAAATCACCGGTGGCCTCGGCCGCGGTGGATTCGGCGGTCGCCTCGCTGGAGGCAGCGGTGCTCTCAGCAGCGCTGGAAGCCTCGCTGGAGGAAGCGGTGGTGGAGCTGCCGCAGGCGGCCAAGCTCAGTGCCATCGTCGCGGCCAGAACGGAAGCAACAACAGAAGTACGTTTCATAACTATTTCTTCTCCCTTTTTACCAAAGTTCTATGTGTTCTTTTGTTGGTTTTGCTGCTCCCCTTTGTCCGGGAGCACGTTTATTGTACCGCGAAGTTTTTTTTGCATCGACCATGGTGACGTACAATCGGTGTAAAGAATGCGCAAAACGCACAACTCCAATGCAAAGAAATTGTAAAATAGGTAAAAAATGTGCAAAATCCGACCCTCAAAACCCCTAAAAACAACGAAGGACTGACCATTTTACACGAATTTTACAAAACCTTTACCGTTCCCTGCTGGTTTACGGCCGAAACAATACATTATAATAGAGAACGGTATAGGGCGCGGAACGAGCCGCGCGGTTTTTACAAACCTGAATAAGAGAATGGATGTGTACTACGAGATGAGCATTTTCAATGTGTTCACCCTCATGGGCGGCATTGCCATGTTCCTGTATGGCATGGACCTGATGGGGAAAGCGCTGGAACAGACCGCCGGCAGCAAGCTGCAGGGGATCCTTTCCTCCATGACCTCCAGCCCCATCCGGGGCCTGCTGCTGGGCATGGCCGTCACGGCGGTCATTCAGTCCAGCGGCGCCACCACCGTTATGGCGGTGGGCTTTGTCAACTCCGGCCTGATGGAGCTGCACCAGGCCATTGGCGTCATCATGGGTGCCAACATCGGCACCACCGTCACCGGCTGGCTGCTTTCCCTGTCCGGCCTGGAAGGCGAGAGCTTCTTTGTCAACATGCTCAACCCCAACGCCTGGAGCCCCATCCTGGGCTTTATCGGCATCTGGATGTACATGATCGGCAAAGACCGCAAGCGCGGTGTGGGCCAGATCATGCTGGGCTTTGCCATCCTGATGGCCGGCATGAACACCATGTCCACCTCGATGGCGCCGCTGGCCGACGAGGAATGGTTCATGAACCTCTTCCTCAGCTTCAGCAACCCGGTCTTCGGTGTGGTGGCCGGCGCCGTGCTCACCGCCATTCTGCAGTCCTCCTCCGCTTCGGTGGGCATCCTGCAGGCGCTCAGCAGCACCGGTGCCGTGACCTACTCCGCCGCGGTGCCCATCATCATGGGCCAGAACATCGGCACCACCGTCACGGCGCTGATCTCCTCGGCCGGTGCCAACAAGAACGCCAAGCGCACCGCCTTTGTGCACCTGTATTTCAACCTCATCGGCGCCGTTGTGTTCCTGTGCGGGTTCTACGGCCTCAATGCCCTGATCCACTTCAGCTTCTTCAATGACGCGGCCAACACCTTCGGCATCGCCATTGTGCATACCGTCTTCAACGTGGTGACCACCGCCATCCTGCTGCCCTTCAACCGGGTGCTGGAACGGCTGGCCATCCTGACGGTGCCCGATTCCCCGGCGGACAAGGCCGAACAGCACGCCCTGCTGGACCAGCGCCTGCTGACCACCCCCTCGGTGGCGGTCAACCGCGCCATGCTGGTGGGCAGCGACATGGCGGAGGTCTGCCGCACTTCCCTGCTGCAGGCCATGTCCACCACCCGCAAGTGGGATGACACCCTGGCCGACGAAGTCCGCCGCAAGGAGGACGCCGTGGACCACTACGAGGATGCCCTGGGCACCTATCTGGTACAGCTGTCCAGCCGTTCCCTGAGCAAGGAGGACACCCGCACCACCAACACCCTGCTGCATACCATCGGCGATTTTGAGCGCATCTCGGACCATTCCATCAACCTGCTGGAGACCGCCGAGGAGATCCGCGACAAGAACATCCGGTTCAGCGACGCGGCCCTGGACGACCTCAGCGTGCTGGAAGCCGCTTTGCAGGACATCGTCAACCGCACGGTGGATGCCTTCCAGAAACACGACTGCTATGCCGCCGGCAAGATCGAACCGCTGGAGGAAGTGGTGGACGGCCTGGTGCGGGAGGTCAAAACCCGCCACATCGCCCGTCTGCAGGCCGGCACCTGTACCATCGAGTACGGCTTTGTGCTGGATGACCTGCTCACCGCCTACGAGCGCATCGCCGACCACTGCTCCAACATTGCGGTGGCCATGATCGAGGTGGCGGACGACAAGTTTGATACCCACGAGTACCTCAACCATCTGAAGAGCGGCGGCAGCCTGAAATTTGAACAGCGGTACGAGAAATACCGCGGCCGCTATGCCTTCCCCGCGGAAGGCGCCGCCGAGCCGGTGCCGGCTGCTGCCGAAACCGCACCGCAGTAAAAGGAGTTTTGATTTTTCATGATCTATATCGTCGAAGATGACGCCAGCATCCGCGAACTGGAACAGTACGCCCTGCAGACCAACGGATACGAGGCCACCGGCTGCGAGGACGGGGCCAGCTTCTGGGCGGCGCTGCGCGGCGGCACCCCGGACCTGGTGATTCTGGATGTGATGCTGCCCGACGAGGACGGCTACCAGATTCTGGCCAAGCTGCGCGACGATCCCGCCACCCAGACGGTCCCGGTGATGATGGTCACCGCCAAGACCAGCGAGATTGACGTGGTGAAGGGCCTGGACCATGGCGCGGACGACTACCTGTGCAAACCCTTCGGCATCATGGAGTTCATTTCCCGGGTGAAGGCGGTGCTGCGCCGGGCCGCGGCGGTCGCCCCTGCCCCCGCCCCCAAGACGCTGCATTTCGGTTCCATCGTGCTGGACGACATGGCCCGCACCGTGCGGGTGGACGGCAACCCGGTGGAGCTGACCTTCAAGGAATACGCTTTGCTGCACCTCTTCCTGGAACATCCCGAGCAGGTGCTGGCCCGGGAACGCATTATGAAGGAGGTGTGGGACACCGACGATCTGCTGGAATCCCGCACCATCGACATGCATGTGCGTACCCTGCGCCAGAAACTGGGCACCGCCGGCGAGGCCATCCGCACGGTGCGCAAGGTGGGCTACAAGCTGAGCACGGAGGGCGCCGATGAGTGACGAGGAGCGCCGGCAGGTCCGGCCCCAGAGCATGACCCGGCGCTACCGCCAGGGGCTGATTCTGGTGGGGGTGCTCTGCGTGCTGGCCACCCTGGCCGCCGCCACCGCCCTGTTCCAGCGCAGTTACACCGAGCGGGTGGACGAATACCTGCACCGGCTGTGTGCCTGCCTGGCCGCCGGCTACCAGGCCCAGGACAGCGGGGATCCCCAGGATCTGGCCGGGCTTGTGCCCGGCACTCTGCTGCGCTGCACCCTGATTGCCGAGGACGGCACCGTGCTGTACGACAACCAGGCCCAGGGCACGCTGCCCAACCACGCCGACCGGCCCGAAGTGCAGGCGGCGCTGACCACCGGCCACGGCACCAGCACCCGGCAAAGCCAGACCATGAGCCGGGAAACCCACTACTATGCCCTGCGGGTGGAGACCCCCGCCGGCACCCAGGTGCTGCGGGTGGGCGAAGAGGTGGACAACATCTGGGGCATCAGCGCCGACACGCTGCCGCTGTTGGTCTGTGCCCTGCTGCTGATTCTGGCCGCCGCCTGGCTGCTTTCCGTCTGGCTGACCCGGGTTCTGGTACAGCCCATCAACCGGCTGGCCGAAAACCTGGACACCATCGAGGCGGATGTGCCCTATGAGGAACTGATTCCCCTGGCGCGCACGGTGCAGACCGACCGCAAGCTGCGGGAGGACAACGAGACCATGCGCCGGGAGTTTACCGCCAATGTGAGCCACGAGCTGAAAACACCGCTGACCAGCATTTCCGGCTACGCCGAACTCATCGAGACCGGCATGGCCAAGAGCGCCGATGTGCCCACCTTTGCGGCCCGCATCCACAAAGAAGCCCAGCGAATGATCGCCCTGGTCAGCGATATTCTGCAGCTGAGCGAGCTGGACAGCACCCAGGCCGCCCGCGGGCAGGGCGCCCCGCCCGACATGGTGCCGGTGGACCTGGCGGCCCTGATCAAGGAGATCAGCCAGACCATGACGGTGAACGCCCGCAAAGCCTATGTAACGCTGCAATACGACGCCCACCCCGCCACCGTGCAAGGCTGCCGGGACCAGCTGGTGGAACTGGCCACCAACCTGTGCGACAACGCCATCCGCTACAACCGCCCCGGCGGCCATGTGGAGCTGCGCTGCGGCACGGGCAGCGACGGCTGCCCCTACCTGGAGGTGGAGGACAACGGCATCGGCATCCCCCAGGACAGCCAGTCCCGGGTGTTTGAACGGTTCTACCGGGTGGACAAGAGCCGCTCCAAGGCCACCGGCGGCACCGGGTTGGGCCTGGCCATCGTCAAGCATATCGCCCTTTTGCACGACGCCCACATCGATCTGCAAAGCCAGGTGGGCACCGGCACCACCATCCGGGTCACTTTTCCCAAAAATTCATAATCCTGCGGGGGAACTTTGGCGGTTCCCCCGTTGTTTTATGTCTGTTTTTCGTGGTATAATAAAAGATATAAGTGTATCTATCCCCGTATGCGGAAATCGATAACAACAGGGAGCAATCTGTATGAACGAACAATGGCTCAATCTCTACCGCACCGAGATCGAAGAATTCTATAAAAAGACCCAGGCCTTTGCGGCGGGCGAGCTGTCCCGCAAGGACTACAAGGGCGCTTCCGGCGGCTTTGGCAGCTACGCCCAGCGGGACGGCACCAAGCACATGCTGCGCCTGCGTCTGCCCGGCGGCCGCCTGACCGAGCCCCGGCTGCAGTTCCTGGCCCGCATTGCCGGTCAATACGACATTGCCCCCCTGAAACTGACCACCTGCGAGACCATCCAGCTGCACAACCTGACCCCCGACCTGCTGCCTGTGCTGATGGAGCAGGCCGCCTACTGCGACATCATCACCCGGGGCGGCGGCGGTGACAACCCCCGCAACGTCATGGCCAGCCCCCTGACCGGCGTGCAGGGCGGCGAGGCCTTCGACGTGATGCCCTGGGCCGAGGCTGCCAGCGACTACCTGCTGTCCATCTGCCGGGACATCCACATGCCCCGCAAGCTGAAGGTGGCCTTCTGCAACGGGGTGGATGACTGCGTCCATGCCACCTTCCGGGACATGGGCTTCATCGCCCAGGAGGACGGCACCTTCCGCCTGTACATCGCCGGCGGCCTGGGCAACAACCACCGCATGGGCGTGCTGGTGGCCGAGGCCCTGCCCGCCACCGATGTGCTGTACGCCATCCGGGCGATGATCGACGTCTTCTGTGCCCACGGCAACTACGAAAACCGCGCCAAGGCCCGCACCCGCTACCTGCAGGAGACGCTGGGCGCCGACGAGCTGCGCCGTGTCTACCTGGAAGCCCTGGCGGCCCGCAAGGCCCAGTGTGGTCTGGACCTGAACCTGGTTCCCAAGGCCGTGACCAAGACCGGCGAAGGCAGCCTGCAGGATACCCGCGTCATCGCCCAGAAGCAGGCAGGGCTTTACGCCGTGGCCTACCATCCCATCGGCGGCATCCTGCCCACCGGCAAGCCCACCCAGCTGGCCGCCCTGCTGCGGGAGATGCCCGCCGCCGAGTGCCGTGTGGCGCCCAACGAGACGATGTATATCATCAACCTGACCGCCGACGAGGCCGCCCGCATTCTGGAGGCCACCGCCGACGGCGCCAAAACCCTGTTTGAGACCAGCGTGGCCTGCATCGGCGCGGCCATCTGCCAGCAGGGCGTGCGGGACAGCCAGGCGGCCCTGCAGGCCTGCGTCCAGGCCGTGCGGGAGGCCGGTATTCCCGACGGCGCCCTGCCCCGGGTCTGCATTTCCGGCTGCCCGTCCAGCTGCTCGGGCCACCAGGCCGGCGCCATCGGCTTCCAGGGCTGTGTGAAGCCGGTGCCGGGCGACAAACCCGCCCCCGCCTTCCGGATGTTCCTGAACGGCAACGACGCCCTGGGCGCCGAGCAGTTCGGCGAAGTGCAGGGCTTTGTCTACGAGACCGACCTGCCCGCCCTGCTGGTGGAGCTGGGCCAGGCGGCCGCCGCGGCCGGCCAGGACTGGCAGACCTGGCACACCACCCATGCCGAGAAGCTGAAGAACATCCTGGCGAAATACCTGTAATTCCTTAGACAAAAATCCCCGCAGCGTAAAAGGCGTGTTCCTTTTATGCCGCGGGATTTTTGTTGACTTGACACCGCCCGGCAGGTTATACTGGGCAGACAACACAACCGAAAGGAAACAAAATGATGATGAAACGTATCTTCCCTGCCCTGTGCGCCGTCCTGATGCTGGCAGGCTGTGGAGCACAGACCGCCGGTGCCGGCACCGCCCCCACCGCTACCCCCGAGTCGGTGGCCACGGCCGAAACTCCGGCCACGGCGGAGGCTGCCGCAGGCACCACCCTGACCTTCACCGACGCGCTGGACCGGGAGGTCACGGTGCCGGTGGAACCCCAGCGGGTGGCCGTGCTGCTGGGCAGCTATGCCGACGTGTGGTGCCTGGCCGGCGGGCAGGATTCCCTGGTGGCCGCCGCCAGCGATGCCTGGACCGACTTTGACCTGAACCTGGGGGATGACGTGGCCAATCTGGGCAGCCTGATGGAGCCCAACCTGGAGGAACTGATTGCCGCCCAGCCCGACCTGGTCATTGCCAGCAGCAACACCACCTCCAACGTGGAGCTGCTGTCCAGCCTGGAGGAGCTGGGGGTGCCGGTGCTCTACTTCGGCGTCAACAGCTTCACCGACTACCTGCAGATGCTGGACGTCTGCACCCAGATCACCGGCCAGACCCAGAACTACCAGACCTACGGCCTGGACGTGCAGGCCCAGGTGGACAAGGCCAAGGAGCAGGTGGACGGGTCCGCCCCCACCGTACTGCTGCTGCGCTCGGCCAGCACCAGCTGCAAGGTGAAGAACAGCAAGGGTACCGTGCTGGGCGAGATCCTGGCCGACCTGGGCGCCGTGAACATTGCGGACAGCGACACCAGCCTGCTGGAAGACCTGAGCCTGGAGCGGATCATCGCCGATGACCCCGACTACATCTTTGTGGTGTTCCAGGGCAGCGACCAGGCCGCCGCCCAGAAGACGCTGGACGCGGCACTGACTTCCAACCCGGCGTGGGACACCCTGTCCGCCGTGCAGAACGGGCACTTCTACCTGATGGAGAAGGAGCTCTACCACCTGAAGCCCAACGCCCGCTGGGGCGAAGCCTACCAGAAGGTGGCGGACATCCTCTACCCCGCGGCCTGACACTTCCCCCGAAAACAGCAAACCGCCCGTCCGGGAACTCCCGGGCGGGCGGTTCTTTTTTATCGGTTTCACAGGAACCGGCGGATATCCTCGGCCAGTTTTGCCTCCAGGGCGATGAGCCGTTTGGTGATGTCCTTGGCATCCTCGCTGGCGGCTTCGTACTGGTTCAGGTAGCGGTTCAGCGACTTGACTCCCATGTTGCAGCCGTCGGTGATCAGGTCAGCGATGGTGGCATCGCTCTCGTTCATCGTCAGCATAGCCCCCGTCTTGATCCAGGACATGCCCTGGGCGATGGGGTTGGGCTCCTTGCCCTCGTCACGGAAACGGTGCAGCGCCGTGACCACCTCGTCCTGCAGCTGCTGGTGTTCGGCCCGGCAGCGGTTCAGGGCGTCCCGCAAAGACTGGCTTTTGGCCACGTCCATTACCTGGTCGATGGCGGAAATGCCCATGGCCACCCCGGCGTCGCATTCCCGCAGAAGCTTGATGGTATCTTCTTGAATCATTGGTATCTTTCCCTCCCCTTTGGGGCTAGTATGCCCCAGCAGGGAAAGGATTATACCGTTTCAGCGCCCCAGGCGGACCTTGAAGTCCCGGTAGCCGAAGTGCACCAGTTCCCGGCAATGGCCGTCGGCGCCGCGGGTCCAGATGGCGGGCAGCGGCATGCCGTTGAAGGTGTTGTTCTTGCAGGTGGTGTAGATGGCCATATCCCCGAAGACCAGCAGGTCGCCGGGTCGGGGCTCCGAGTCAAAGCCGTAGTCCCCGATGACGTCCCCTGCCAGGCAGGTGGGCCCGGCCAGCCGGACCGTGCAGGGCTTTTCCCCCGCATCGGCGGCAAAAAGCAGCGGAGGACGGTAGGGCATCTCGATGACGTCGGGCATATGGCAGGCGGCGCTGGCGTCCAGAATGGCCACCGTGGTGTCGCCGTTGTGCACCACGTCCAGCACCCGGGTCAGCAGGAACCCGGCGTTGAGGGCACAGGCCTCCCCCGGTTCCAGGTAGACCGTCACGCCCCACTCCCTCCGGGCGCGGGCGATGCACCGCTCCAGCGTGGCAATATCGTACCCCGGGCGGGTGATGTGGTGGCCGCCGCCCATGTTGAGCCACTGCATGGCGGGCAGCAGATCGCCGAATTTTTCCGCCACGGCGTCCAGCGTCACGGCCAGGGCGTCGGAATCCTGTTCGCACAGGGTGTGGAAGTGCAGCCCGTCCAAAAGGCCGGGCAGGGTGGGATTGTCCGCCACGGCGGCGTCCCACTGGGCGCGGGTGGTGCCCAGCCGGCTGCCGGGGGCGCAGGGATCATAGATGGCGTGGCCCTCCTGGGTGGAGCATTCGGGGTTTACCCGCAGGCCCACGCTTTTGCCGGCGGCCTTGGCCATGGGGCCAAATTTGCCCAGCTGGGCCGGGGAGTTGAAGACAATGTGGTCGGCCCAGCGCAGCAGTTCTTCCATCTCGTCGTCGCGGTAGGCCGCGCAGAAGACATGGACTTCCTTGCCGGGCATTTCCTCGGCGCCGAGGCGGGCCTCAAACAGGCCGCTGGCCTCGGTGCCGGCCAGATGGGATGCCAGCACCGGGTAGAGGTCATAGTTGCTGAAGGCCTTTTGCGCCAGCAGCACTTTGCAGCCGGTGCGCTCGGCCAGATCCCCCAGGATCCGGGCGTTGCGGGCCAGGGCCCCCTCGTCCAGCAGGTAGCAGGGGGTGGGCAGGACCGCAAAGTCCGCGGGTACCACCCCGCCCAGGGCGGCAAAGGGGGCGCGGGTATCGGGGCCGGGCATCAGTCCACCAGCGCCGGGGCGCGGTTTTCGCTGCGGGGCAGGCCGTACTTGTCCAGGGCGTCCAGGAACGGGTCGGGGTTGAACTCCTCCACGGTGTAGACACCGGGCTTGGTCCACTGGCCGGTGAGCATCATCAGGGCGCCGCACATGGCCGGCACGCCGGTGGTATAGCTGATGGCCTGGCTGCCCACTTCCTTATAGCACTCCTGGTGGTCGCAGACGTTGTAGATGTAGTAGGTCTTGGGCTTGCCGTCCTTGGTGCCGGTGAAGATGCAGCCGATGTTGGTCTTGCCCTTGGTGCGGGGGCCGAGGCTGGCCGGGTCGGGCAGCAGGGCTTTGAGGAACTGGATGGGGACGATCTCCTGGCCGTTGTAGTTGATGGGGGTGGTGGAGAGCATGCCCACATCCTCCAGGCAGCGCATATGGTCCAGGTAGCTCTGGCCGAAGGTCATGAAGAAGCGGATGCGCTTGACGTCGGGGAAGTTCTTGCCCAGCGACTCGATCTCCTCGTGGTGGAGCAGGTACATATCCTTTTCGCCCACCTGGTCAAAGTTGTATTCCCGCTTGATGCTCATGGCGGGCACTTCCACCCAGTGGCCGTTTTCCATATAGCTGCCGGGGGCGCTGACCTCCCGCAGGTTGATTTCGGGGTTGAAGTTGGTGGCGAAGGCATAGCCGTGGTCGCCGCCGTTGCAGTCCAGGATGTCGATGGTGTCGATGGTGTCGAACTCGTGCTTGGCGGCATAGGCGCAGTAGGCCTGGGTCACGCCCGGGTCAAAGCCGCAGCCCAGCAGGGCGGTCAGGCCGGCCTCCTCGAACTTTTTCTTGTAGGCCCACTGCCAGGAGTAGTCGAAGTAGGCGGAGAAGCCCTCTTCCTTGCAGCGCTTCTCGTAGATGGCGCGCCATTCCGGGTCGTCGGTGTTTTCCGGCTCGTAGTTGGCGGTGTCCATGTAGTTGACGCCGCAGGCCAGGCAGGCGTCCATGATGGTCAGGTCCTGGTAGGGCAGGGCGATATTCATGACCAGGTCGGGGCCGTAGCTCTTGATGAGGGCGATGAGCTCCTCGACGTTGTCGGCGTTTACCTGGGCGGTGGTAATCTTGGTCTTGGTGATGGGGGCCAGCTTTTCGGCCAGGGCGTCGCACTTGGACTTGGTGCGGCTGGCAATGCACAGCTCGGTGAAGACGTCGCTGACCTGGCAGCATTTCTGGATGGCGACACTGGCAACGCCGCCGCAGCCGATGACAAGAACTTTGCTCATGGTGATGACTCCTTTACAGACGAGAAGATTTTGAAGACCTACTTTCTTTGCAAAGAAAGTAGGCAAAGAAACTCCAAACAAATATTCCGGGACAGGGTGGTTGCGGGAGAACGGCGGGGTCAAGACCCCGCCCTACGGGCAACCAGAGAAAATGTATTCGCGGGGGTTCGGGCACACCCGAATTGTAAGTGGAGCACCGCCAAAACGGCAGGAAAAACAGTCTTTCCAGGCGTTTTTCCCCGTTTTGGCGAGGGCGACTTCTTCTTTGGGGGTCTTGGGGGCGTGCAGCCCCCAAGCCGTGCCCCGCGCCTCGGAAGTAGCGGTGACTTTTTCGGTTCCTTTTTGGTCAGTCAAAAAGGAACATATCACAACCTAGCGGAAGCGCGAGCTTCCCGTTCCGACGCCCTCAGACGCGGGGCCGGTTATGTACCAGCGCCAGCAGCAGCTCCCGCAGGGTCTTGCAGGCGGTGGCGGTGGAGATGCCGCTGGTGTCCAGGGTGGGGGCCAGCTCGTTGAGGTCGGCGCCCACAATGTTGGCCCGGGTCACCGTGCGGATGGCGTCCAGCAGCTGCAAGAAGCTGACGCCCCCCGCCTCCGGCGTGCCGGTACCGGGGAAGGCCGACGGGTCCAGGCAGTCCAGGTCGATGGTCAGATAGACCGGTACTTTGGTGTCGCAGAGCCACTGGGTCAGCTCACCCAGGCCGGTGAAATCAAACCGGCGTAGATCGGTGTGGCGGGCGGCAAACTCGAATTCTTCCCGGTCACCGCTGCGGATGCAGAACTGGTGAATCCGCCCGTCGCCCAGGATGTCGTGGCAGCGGCGGATGACGCAGGCGTGGCTGAGCTGGGCGCCCAGGTAGTCGTCCCGCAAATCGGCGTGGGCGTCAAAGTGGACGATGTGCAGTTCGGGGTAGCGGGCCGCCACGGCACGCACGGCCCCCAGGGTGACCAAGTGCTCGCCGCCCAGCAGCAGCGGGAGCTTACCGTCCCGCAGAATTTCCGCCGCCCGGGATTCAATGTCCATCAGGGCGCTTTCGCTGCTGCCGAAGCAGAGTTCCAGGTCACCGCTGTCAAAGATTTCGCAGTCGGTCAGGTCGGTGTTCTGGTAAGGGCTGTAGGTCTCGATGCCGTAGCTCTCGTGCCGGATGGCCGCCGGACCGAACCGTGCCCCGGGCCGGTAGCTGGTGGTGGAGTCGTAAGGGGCGCCGTACAGCACGATCTCGGCGGTGCGGTAGGCGCTGTCGCACCCGATGAAGGTTTCAACATTCCGCGGTAACATTATCGGTCCTCCACCTCCCGCAGCATTTCTTCCAGAAAGGCCGGCAGGTAGAAGGCCCCCACATGCAGCCGGGTGGTGTAGTATCTCGTGCGCATGTTCAGGGCGTTCCAGGCGGCGGCGTCCAGATCGTCGATGGGATGATACTTTTTGCTGGCAAAACCGAACAGCCAGTAGCCCGCCGCAAAGGTGGGGATGTGCGCCTGGTAGACCTTGCTGATGGGGAAGGTGCTGGCAATGCGCTTGTGGCTGCGCTGCATGGCGTTGGCATCCTCGGCATAGAAGGGGCTGCCCTGCTGGTTGACCATGATGCCGTCCGCCTTGAGGGCGTTGAAGCAGTTGCCGTAGAACTCCCGGGTGAAGAGGCCTTCCGACGGGCCGAAGGGGTCGGAGGAATCCACAATGATCAGGTCATACTCATCCTCGCAGCGGCGGATGAACTTGAGGGCGTTTTCAAAGTAGATGTGCACCCGGCGGTCATCCATCCGGCAGGCGTTGCCGGGCAGGTAGGCGCGGCAGGCCTCCACCACCATGGGGTCCATCTCCACCAGGTCGATGCGTTCCACCCGGTCGTAGCGGGTCAGTTCCCGCACCACCCCGCCGTCCCCGGCGCCGATGACCAGGATATCCTTGGCCTGACGGTGCACCGACATGGGCACATGGGTGATCATCTCGTCATAGATGAACTCGTCCCGCTCGGTGAGCATGACGTTGCCGTCCAGCGTGAGCACCCGGCCGAATTCCGGCGTCTCGAAGATGTCGATGCGCTGGTAGTCGCTCTGCTTGGAATAGAGCTGCCGGTTGACCCGGATGCTGTGCTTTACGTCCGGGGTGTGAAATTCCGAAAACCACATTTCCATAGAAGTTCCCTCCTTGTCAGGCCAGCACGTTCAGGCGCAGGATGTCGGGGTCCTCGGGGCCCGTCATGCTGCAGCCTTTGGCTTTGGCGTATTCGATATAGTCGAGGATTTCGCCGGTGATCCGCTCGCCGGGGGCCAGGATGGGAATGCCCGGGGGATAGCACATGACGAACTCGCTGCAGACCCGGCCCTCGGTTTCCCGCAGAGGCAGGCTGATTTTATCGGCGTAGAAGGCCTGCTGGGGGCTGGCCACCACCTCGGGGTCGATGTATTCCTGGTTGAGCAGCCCGGTGCCGTCGGTCTGGTAGCGGCGCTTGATCTCGGCCAGGGCGCTGACCAGCCGCTCCAGTTCCTGGGGGCGGTCGCCCATCGAAAGATAGGCCAGAATGTTGCCGATGTCACCGAACTCGATCTGGATGTCGTATTCGTCCCGCAGGATGTCGTAGACCTCGATGCCCGCCAGGCCGATGTCCCGGGTGTGGATGCTGAGCTTGGTGGTGTCGAAGTCAAAGACCGAGTCGCCGTTGCACAGCTCCTTGCCGAAGGCATAATATCCGCCGATGACGTTGATCTCCTCCCGGGCGTACTCGGCCATGTCGGCCACCTGGTGGAAGACCTGGCGGCCCCGCAGGGCCAGGTTGCGCCGGGAAATATCCAGGCTGGACATGAGCAGGTAGCTGCCCGAGGTGGTCTGGGTCAGGTTGATGATCTGCCGCACATAGCCCGCATGGACCTTCGGCCCGCAGAGCAGTAGGCTGGACTGGGTCAGGCTGCCGCCGCTCTTGTGCATCGATACGGCGGCCATATCGGCCCCGGCGGCCATGGCGGAAACGGGCAGCCCGCCGCCAAAATAAAAGTGGGTGCCGTGGGCCTCGTCGGCAAGACACAGCATGCCGGCCTCGTGGGCCATCCGCACGATGGCCCGCAGGTCGCTGCAGATCCCGTAATAGGTGGGATTGTTGACCAGCACGGCCACCGCGTTGGGGTGCTCGGCAATGGCTTTTGCCACCTGTTCCCGGCGCATACCCAGCGAGATGCCCAGCCGCTGGTCCACTTCAGGGTTGACGTAAACCGGCACGGCGCCGCAAAGCACCAGGGCGTTGAGCACGCTGCGGTGGACGTTGCGGGGCAGGATGATCTCGTCCCCGCGCTTGCAGGCGGTGAGCACCATGCTCTGCACCGAGCTGGTGGTGCCGCCCACCATCAAAAAGGCCTGGGCGGCGCCGAAGGCGTCAGCGGCCAGCTCCTCCGCTTCCCGGATGACCGACACCGGGTGGCAGAGGTTGTCCAGGGGTTTCATGCTGTTGACGTCCACCCCCACGCACTGCTGGCCCAGAAAGGCCGTCAGTTCGGGGTTGCCCCGCCCGCGCTTGTGACCGGGCACATCAAAGGGCACCACCCGCATGCGGCGGAAATTTTCCAGCGCCTCGTGGATCGGCGCGCGGCGCTGGTCCAGACGGGTGCGGTTCGGATTCCCGTTCATTGTTTTCCTCCGTCCCGTGGTTCCCGACACAACAAAAAACGCAAGCCGGCACCCGCTTGGTGCAGACTTGCGTTGCATTCGCCATATTTCGCCGCAAAGCGCCCCGTCCCCGGGCATGGCAGGGGCAAGGCAGCAGCAATATCACAGGCGTATCGTGTCCAGAGTCTATATAGCAATTCTACTTTTACTACTCTTATTGACCGTTTCACAAGTCTGCGTGCGGGGCACGCATTTCTGGTTATCAAAGGAACCAACTTATAAAATTTGAGCTTTTAACTCCATCAATAAGGCAACCCAAGTTGCCGATCGGCAGTGGACCCGGCTGTCCGTATGGCCTTAGCCCCCATGGGCGGTCCTGGGTAAATTGCTTTGAAAAACTCCTACACGATTCGTCTTTCAAAATCGTGGTTATCGTACCATATCGTCGGAAAAATGTCAATGAAAATTTTGGTAAAATTCCCGCATACAAAAAAGGGGCGGTACCCCCGCAAGGGTACCGCCCCGTACAACATGGGCGCTTGGAGAAGATTACAGAATCTCGATCTGGGTGGGCTGCTTCTCGGGCAGTTTCTTGGCTTCCGCCTTGGGCAGGTTCAGCTTCAGGATACCGTCCTCAAAGCTGGCCTTCACATCCTCGGGCTTGAGCTCGTCGCCCACATAGAAGCTGCGGGCGCAGGAACCGGTGTACCGCTCCTGACGGATGTAGTGGCCTTCCTTGTCCTTTTCGTCATGGTCGGCGCTGCGGTTGGCCGTGATGGTCAGGTAACCGTTCTGCAGGTCCAGCTTGACGTCTTCCTTCTTGAAGCCGGGCAGATCCACGAAAACGTCATAGCCGTTTTCGGTTTCCCGCACGTCGGTCTTCATCACATTGGCACTGCGTTTGCCAAAGGCGCGGCGAGGATCAGCCGCCTGCATCATACGGTCAAAGTCTTGCTCCCAATCATTCTGGAACCAGTCGTCCAGCAAAGCATCATGAAACATATAAGGCACCATCATCATAAGTCATTCCTCCAATTCTCATCGGCTGCCGGTTGTTTTTCCGGCGTCGGACTTTTGATTCGGCCTTTCCGTGGTTTGAGGGTTCCGCGGTTGCGGTTCCCTTGTTCCCTTGGAACGCCTTTAGTATAGCACCGTGAATTAGCACTGTCAAGCATAGAGTGCTAATGTTTACATTTCATGCAATGTTTGTTCACAAAATATGCGATTTTTCCCGGAGGACTGTACAAAGGCCCCTGTTTCCGCTATGATAAAGGCATTCCAATGCGAAAAGAAGGGAAAAATATGGTCTATCAACTGCTGTTCAGCCCCACCGGCGGCACCCGAGCCGTGGCCGACGCCCTGGCGACGGGCCAGGTCATCGACCTGACCGACTGCGACACCGATTTTTCCGCCGTCCAACTGACGGCCGAGGACGTTGCGGTCATCGCCGTGCCTTCCTACGGCGGGCGGGTGCCGGAAATTGCCGCGCAGCGGCTGACCCGGGTGCAGGGCGGCAGCGCCCGGGCGGTGCTGGTCTGCGTGTACGGCAACCGCGCCTACGAGGATACGCTGGTGGAATTGGCCGACCTGGCCGCAGCCGCCGGGTTCCGGGTGGTGGCTGCCGTGGCCGCCCTGGCGGAACATTCCATCGCCCGGATGTACGCCGCCGGCCGCCCCGACGAGGCGGACAAGGCCGTGCTGGGGACATTGTGGGAGAAAATCCGGGCCAAACTGGACGCCGGGGACGACACTGTTCCCGCCCTGCCCGGCCAGCGGCCCTACAAACCGCGGGGTACCCGCACCATGGTGCCCCGCACCTCCAAGCGCTGCGTCGCCTGCGGGCGCTGCACACTGGGCTGCCCGGTGGGTGCCATCGACCCCCGGGACCCCCGCCGGACCGACCCGACCCGGTGCATCGGCTGCATGCGGTGCGTGCAGATCTGCCCGGTGGAGGCCCGCCAGCCCGACCCCGACGCCCTGGCGGCGCTGGTGCAGCATCTGGAACCCCTGTGCGCCGACCGCAAGGAAAACGAGTTGTTCCTGTAATACGCAAAAGAAAGGACCGCCCTGCCGGGCGGCCCTTTTTGCATTGCCTGGGAAATGTTACGCCTGGGGCAGCGGGAAGGTGCTGCCGCCGTGGGGCATGAGGACGGTCTCCACCCCTTGCAGGCTGCCGCCGTTGCAGGCCGCAGCCAGGGCCAGGGCTTCGTCCAGCGTCCTGGCCACCTGGATCTTGGTGTGGGTGAACCGCTCGGCGGGCAGATCGGTCACCACAATCAGGTGGTAATTTTCGGCCGTCTCGGCAAAGAGGAAGCCCACGAAACCGCCGATGGAAAAGTCGGCGCGCAGGGCCTTTTCCCGGGCTTCCATCGAGTCAAAGTTGCAGATCTGGGCCTCGCAGTCGGCGTCGCCGAAGCCCTCCCGGCACTGGGACAGCAGGATCATCGTACCGCCGGGAGCCACGGCCGCCAACGCGTTGGAGAGCGTCTTGGAGGTCTGGTAGAGGTTGATGTCCTTGGGGAAGCCGCCCGCGCTGGCGATGACCAGCGGCGCACGGCGGGGAATGGCCACCCCGTCCAGCTGCTCCACCACCTTGGCAGCTGCAGCGTGGGCCTTCTGCCAGTCGCCGGCAAAGGCGCCCACAATCTGGTAGTTGTCATCCACAATAACGTTGAGCAGGTAGGCGGGCTTGGCAAAGGCCGCACACTCCACCAGATCACTGTGGAAGGGGTTGCTGTCGGTCATGTTGCCGTTGCAGGCGTTGGGGTTGGAACCGCTGCCCAGCCCCTTGTTCAGGGCGTTGTTGTGGTTGGTGTTGATGGTTTCCCGTCCGGCGATGCCGGGGACGATGGACTTGCGGCCGCCGCCGAAGCCGGCCAGGAAGTGGTAAACCACGCCGCCGGTGAGGATGAGCTTGTCACAGGCCATGGCGCAGCTGTTCAGCCAGACCGGCGTGCCCCGGCTGGTGGTGCCCATGTAGGTCAGGTGTTCCTTGTCGTCGCACTTGTGGTCCAGGAAGCGGATGCGGCGGTAGAGCTCCTCCCCCACCAGCGAGATGTGCTCCTCCTCGGTCTGTTCCCGGTGGGTGCCGGTGGCACAGACAATCAGGATGTCCTTGTCGGGAATGCCGGCCCGGTTGAGCCGCTCCACCAGGACAGGCAGGTAGGTGCTGGGCTGCTGCCAGCGGCGGGTGACGTCCGAAATCAGGATGCACACGGTATCCCCCGGCCGGACGGCCTCCTCCAGAGGGCCGGCCCCGATGGGGTGATCCAGCGCATATTCGATGTGTTCCCGCACCGTGCGTTTGGGCAGGTCCACCGTGTTGGCGTGGACTTCCGCCACCACCTGGGCCTGGTCCAGCGAAACGGAAAACGCGGTGTCGCTGTATTTCATAGATTCCATATACTTTCGCCTCTATCATCCGGAATTGGCACCCGAAGGTGTTTTACATCTATGATGGTAGCACGTTCCCGCCCGGAATGCAAGGGACCCGCCGCCCCACAAAAAAGGGCGCCCCCTTATGGGGAGCGCCCTGGTGCATGCCGGGAATTATTCCACCCGCAGCAGGTCCTGGCCGGGCTTGACTTCGCCCTGGGCCAGGGGTTTGACCGCCGCATAGCGGTCGGTGTTGCAGACGATCATCGGGGTGGTGACCAGATAGCCCGCCGCCTTGATGGCGTCGATGTCAAAGCTGATGAGCAGGTCGCCCTTCTTGACCTTCTGGCCGTTCTTCACGTGGGGGGTGAAGTGCTCGCCGTTCAGCTTGACGGTGTCGATGCCGATGTGCAGCAGCAGCTCTGCACCGGTGTCAGTGACCAGGCCGATGGCATGGTGGGTGTCGAAGAGGTTGTCCACGGTGGCATCCGCCGGGGCGTAGAGCTTGCCCTCGGTGGGCTCGATGGCCACGCCCTCGCCCAGCACGCAGGAGGAGAACGCCTCATCCTGCACGTCGGCCATGGGCACCACAGTGCCGGCCAGATGGGCGCCGAAGGTCTCGGCAGGAACAGCCTCCTTGGGGGCCTCCTCCTTCTTGGCAGGCTGGGCCGCCGGGGCTTCGACGGCCACAGGTGCATCGGAAGCGGGGCTTTCCATATAATCTTCCAGGTTGGACTTGATCACGGCCACCTGGGGTCCGTAGATAACCTGGACACCGTTGCCCTTGTGGATGATGCCGGAGGCACCGCTCTGGCGCAGCAGGGCATCCTGCACCTTGGCGGGATCGATGACGGTGACGCGCAGACGGGTGGCGCAGCAGTCCACGTCGGACAGGTTGGCCTTGCCGCCCAGACCCTGCAGGATCAGGGCCGAAACGGTGTCATTGCTCTTGGCACCGGCGGCATCGGGGCCCACACCGGTCTTTTCCTTGAAGTCGGCGCGGGTGTAGAGCTTGGCTTCCTCGCCGTCATCCTCGCGGCCGGGGGTCTTGAGGTTCATCTTGGTGATCATGAAGTAGAAGGTGAAGTAGTACAGCACAAAGTAGAATACACCCACAATGACGACCCAGATCCAGTGGGTCTTGGCTTCGCCCTGCAGGATACCGAACAGCGTCAGGTCAATCAGACCGCCCGAGAAGGTCATACCCACGCCCACCTTGAAGATGTGCATGAGCATGTAGGCCAGACCGGCATAGACGCAGTGGACGGCGTACATGGCAGGCGCCACAAAGAGGAAGGTGAATTCCAGGGGCTCGGTGATACCGGTGAGCATGGAGGTCAGCGCGGCGGAGAGCAGCAGGCCGGCCACCACCTTGCGCTTTTCGGGGCGGGCGGCGCGGTACATGGCGAAAGCGGCGCCGGGCAGACCGAAGATCATGAGGGGGAACTTACCGGCCATGAACCGGGTGGCGGACACCGAGAACTCAGTGGTAGCCTTGGAGGCCAGCTCCGCAAAGAAGATGTTCTGGGCACCCTGGACGGTGACACCGTCGATGACGGCGGTGCCGCCCACGGCGGTCTGCCAGAAGGGCATATAGAAGACATGGTGCAGGCCGAAGGGGATCAGGGCACGCTCGATGAGGCCGTACAGCCAGGTGCCGATGTAGCCGGAGCCCAGCACCAGGTTGCCCAGCATCGAGATGCCGGTCTGGACCACGGGCCAGACGTAGAACATGACGATGCCCACCACCAGGTAGACGGCGGTGCAGACGATGGGCACAAAGCGGGTGCCGCCGAAGAAGGAGAGCATCTGGGGCAGCTGGGTCTTATAGAAGCGGTTGTGCAGCGCCGCCACGCCCAGGCCGACGATGATACCGCCGAAGACGCCCATCTGCAGGGTGGTGATGCCCAGCATCGAGGTGGTGGTGTTGGCGGCCATGGCTTCCACGCCGCCGGCGGCGTTGATCATGGCGCTGATGGCGGTGTTCATGACCAGGTAGGCGATGGCGCCGGACAGGGCGGCCACCTCCTTCTCCTTTTTCGCCATGCCGATGGCAACGCCCATGGCGAACAGCAGCGCCAGGTTGTTGAACACCGCGCTGCCGCACTGGTTCATGATGTCCAGAACGGTATACAGCACGGTGCCCTGGTGGATCAGGCCGGTCAGGCCATAGGTCTCGAGCATCGTCTCGTTGGTGAAGGAACTGCCGATGCCCAGCAGCAGCCCCGCCACCGGCAGCAGAGCGATGGGCAGCATAAAGGAGCGGCCCACCCGCTGCAAGACGCCAAAGATCTTGTCTTTCATCTTGTTTACCTCCTCGTTTGGATGGAAAGGGAAT
>ERZ1090868.312-NODE-312-length-26733-cov-12.290052_pt1 | contig 26733 bp, 23 predicted proteins | sample MGYA00478475_ERZ1090868 | MGnify/ENA primary metagenome ERZ1090868 (study PRJEB33644, sample SAMEA5815747) | chicken gut metagenome | biome: Chicken; feature: Gastrointestinal Tract; material: Caecum | place: Ireland | collected 2019-01-01 | study: A study of the...
AGAAGCTCCAGAAAGAAGAGCGTGCAAAAGGCGGCGTTCTGGATATGGAGACAGAGGTTGTGTCCGGTTTGACTGCATACGGCCCCGGCTACATCAATGAAGATATGAAAGATCTGGAGCAGATCGTCGGACTTCAGACAGACAAGCCTCTGAAGAGAGCGTTCATGCCTTACGGCGGTATCAAGATGGCCGAGCAGGCATGTACGACTTACGGATATACTCCGAGCCCGAAACTGCATGAAATTTTCACCAAATATCATAAAACACACAACCAGGCAGTATTCGATGTCTATACTCCTGAGATGAAAAAAGCACGTCATAACAAGATCATCACCGGACTTCCGGATACCTACGGAAGAGGACGTATCGTAGGCGACTACCGCCGTGTTGCTCTGTACGGTATCGATTACCTGATCGAGCAGAAAGAGGCAGACTTCGCTGAGTCCGAGAGACACGGAATGAAAGGTACCGATTTCCGTCTTCGTGAAGAGATCGCTGAGCAGATCAAGGCGCTGAAAGAGATGAAAGAGATGGCGCAGATCTACGGATACGATATCTCCAAACCGGCGACAAATGCAAAGGAAGCGGTTCAGTGGCTGTACTTTGGATATCTGGCAGCGATCAAGACTCAGAACGGCGCAGCAATGAGCGTTGGACGTATTTCCACCTTCCTCGACATCTACATTCAGAGAGATCTGGAGAAAGGTATCCTGACGGAGGAGCAGGCACAGGAACTGATCGACCACTTGGTAATGAAGTTCAGAATGGTAAAATTTGCGAGAATCCCGTCTTACAACGAACTGTTCTCCGGCGACCCGGTATGGGCGACTCTGGAGATGGCCGGTATCGGCATGGACGGACGTCATATGGTAACCAAGAACGACTATCGTTTCCTGCACACCCTGGAGAACATGGGACCGTCTCCGGAACCGAACCTGACCGTTCTGTATTCCTCTCATCTGCCGGAGAACTTCAAGAAATATGCCGCTTATATTTCTGTTAAGACAAGTTCTATCCAGTATGAGAACGATGATGTTATGCGTCCGGTATGGGGCGATGATTATTCCATCTGCTGCTGTGTATCCGCTACACAGACCGGCAAGGAGATCCAGTTCTTCGGCGCACGTGCAAACCTTGCAAAATGCCTTCTGTACGCAATCAACGGCGGCGTAGACTGCAAGACCAAACAGCAGGTGGGACCGGCGTACGCACCGATCACTTCCGAATATCTGGACTATGACGAAGTAATGGAGAAATACGATGCAATGATGGAGTGGCTGTCCAAACTGTACGTGGATACCCTGAACATGATCCATTATATGCATGACAAATATTACTACGAAGCAGCAGAGATGGCTCTGATCGATACCGACGTAAGACGTACATTTGCTACAGGTATCGCCGGATTCTCTCATGTGGTAGACTCTCTGAGTGCGATCAAATACGCAAAAGTAAAAGTGATCCGTGACGAGGACGGAATGGCTGTTGACTTTGAGACGGAGGGAGATTTCCCGAGATACGGAAATGACGACGACCGTGCAGACGAGATCGCAGTATGGCTGCTGAGAACCTTCATGGGCAAGCTGAAAAAATGCCATACCTACAGAGATTCTGAGCCGACCACTTCCATCCTTACCATCACATCCAACGTTGTATACGGTAAGGCTACCGGATCTATGCCGGACGGAAGAAAAGCAGGCGAGCCTCTGTCACCGGGAGCAAACCCGTCCTACGGCGCAGAAAAGAGCGGCCTTCTGGCATCTCTGAACTCTGTGGCAAAACTGCCGTACGAGCAGGCTCTGGACGGAATCTCCAACACCCAGACCATCAGCCCGGGTGCACTGGGACACAACGACGAGGAGCGTACCAACAATCTGGTACACGTTCTAGACGGATACTTTGACCAGGGAGCACATCACCTGAATGTCAACGTATTCGGTACTGAGAAACTGATCGATGCTATGGAGCATCCGGAGAAAGAGGAGTATGCAAACTTCACAATCCGTGTATCCGGTTATGCGGTTAAATTCATCGACCTGACCCGCGAGCAGCAGCTGGATGTTATCTCCAGAACCTGCCATGCAGCAATGTAAAAATAAAAAAGTCAGCTATATGTAATGAGTTACAGACAGCCAGCGCGGAAGCTCCGCACTGGCTGTCTGTGGCTTGAGACGATGCTTTGATGACACGTTTTCATCAGGCATAGTTTCGGACACTACCGGTAAGGATAACTGGTAAGAAAACAGAAAATACCAGGAGGTTTTATAGAATGTCAGAGCAGTTAAATCAGCCGGTGACGGCGAGGGTTTATTCACAGGAAAGCTTCGGTTCCGTGGACGGGCCGGGCGTTCGGTTTGTAATTTTTCTCCAGGGCTGTGCAATGCGGTGCAAGTTCTGCCACAATGCGGACAGTTGGGATATGCAGAAGGGCGAGGCGCTTACTTCCGACGAACTTTTGAAGAGAGCGCTCAGATTCCGTTCCTATTGGGCGGATAAAGGCGGGATCACGATCAGCGGAGGAGAACCGCTGCTGCAGATGGATTTTCTGCTGGATTTCTGTAAGAAGGCAAAGGCCCAGGGCGTGAATATCACGATCGATACCAGCGGAAATCCGTTTTCACGAAAGGAGCCGTTCTTCTCAAAATTTCAGGAACTGCTGAATTATGTGGATCTGTTCCTGTTGGATGTCAAGGAGATCAACGATGAGACCCACAGAGACCTGACAGGATGTTCCAACGAAAATATCCTGGATATGGCGCGGTATCTGTCCGAGATCGGCAAGCCGGTATGGATCCGCCACGTGCTTGTTCCGGAGTACAGCGATAAGGACGAGGATCTGAAAAAGCTGGACGAGTTCATCAGATCGCTGAAGAATGTGGAGCGGGTGGAGGTGCTTCCGTACCACACGCTCGGCGTGTTCAAGTGGAAAGAACTCGGACTGGACTATCCGCTGGAAGGCATCGATCCGCCGTCGAAGGAGCGCATCGCCAATGCGAATGAACTTCTCCACACTGCGGACTACACGAAATACCTGGAGTAAGAAGGCGGTTTTCAGGGTATGGTAAAGTGGAATGAAAATGCGGTATAGAATGGGTGTGAATTTGGTGCTATTACAGTTTGCGGGCTTTGACTTAAGTTGATTTAATCTTTCTGATCTCAAATTCCAGATCGTAGAGTTGTTCTTTTCTTGTGACGTCAAATGCGGACTCGTCGAAATCGTGGCGGAGGGTTACGGTGTTCAGGCAGTTGAAACCAAGTTTCCGATAGAGACGGATCGCACCCTGGTTTCGGGCGGCGGCTTCTATGTAGAGAGAGTCGGAGTAGGTTCGGACCTCTTCAGCGATTTCTTGGATAGCGGCCGTCCCGATCCCCTGGTTCTGATGGGAGGGTTCGACGAAGAGGTCTTCGATCCAGTCGGGTTTTCCGCCGCGGTTTCCGAGATGTACAAATCCTACAGGGGTGTTGTCCAGGCAGATGAAGTAGAAGCGGTGTCCCTCGGCCGTCCAGGCGTCCAGGTCCCTGAAAGCTTCCGTATCGGTCTGGTCGTAATCATTGTGGACTTTCCAGAAATATCGGATAAGCCGCAGCGCATCCGGGGTTTCTGTGGAATAAGGTTTTAATGTTATAGAGGGATGCATTTTTTATGTCCTCCTTCTATGATGGTTTTTCATTTCATATTTTTCTGAATCTTTTCTGGATCTGTTCAGCCAGGTCTGTGCAGTTATGAACGGTCCGACTGTATTGTGGTCCTGGAGCAGGGAAGGAGCGTTGAACGGGGAACTCATGAACAGCTGCTGGAGCAGAAAGGCCGGTATTATCAGTTGTATACGGGCAATGCGATCGGAGCGTAAGGCTGCAGAAGAACCTCAGAAACTGATCTTCACTGTCCCATACACTGCTGTTCTCACTTCCTGCTCATTCAGATTGTTCTGTTCCGTATGGATCTTGGCCGTGTGTTCTGTGACACGGCGGCATACTTCGATGGCGTCGGGAAGTACCCGGTCCGGAACGGAACACAGGATATTGCCGCCGGCGTAGCCGATATGTCCGGTAAAGTTGCGGTCGAATTCCGGGGAAAATGTTTCAAGATGCCGGAGACTTTCCAGCGTCTCTTCTACGGTACAGCCGAACATCAGCAGAAGATTGGGATTGCAGGCGTCTCCGGAGAAGAGGATCCGGCTCTGCGTGTCCAGAAAGCTTCTTCCTCCAGGTGTGTGTCCCGGTGTGTCGATCACCCTTACGAGACGGCCGCCGAGATCGAAGGACATCCCCTCCTCCAGGTCGAGAAATTCCGGAAAATGATCGAACAGCGGGATATCGGTCGGCCTGTAATCGTAGACTTCATAGGATCCGGATTTTCCAAGCATATCTGCGTATTCCCGGCACGCAGTCTGGAGGCATCGGAGACGCAGTCTGTTCCGTTCTTCCGCAGGCAGTTCTGTCTGCGTTTTCTGCAGTTCTGAAACACCATCATCCAGGGTTTTCCACAGAAAATCCTGGTCTTTTTTGCTTAGATAAACTTTTGAAAACTGCATGGCGTTTCCTATATGATCCAGATGAGAATGGGTCAGCGCCACATCCACCGGAAGATCCGTCAGTTCTTCCACCGTTTTTTTCAGATCGGCAACACCTGTCCCCGTGTCGATCAAAAGCGCCCGTTTTGTTCCGGTCAGCAGATACATCGCCGACATTCCGAATTCATTGATCGCATACGTATTTTTCGCTATTTCAGCGACAACCGGTAATTTCATTCCGGACATATCATTTCCTCCTTTGCCGAAAAATCTTTTAAAATCAGTATAGCTGTTTTCCGTCCGATATTCAACTGTGTGTGAATGATTCCGACATGGCGGCTGCAACAGTTCGGCTGGCTGAACTGCAACGAGGTTGGAGCAGGCTCGCCATAAGAAGATTGTCATTCCCGCAGATTCTCTGTATAATAGAAAAGGACAATGAAGGGTGATGGAACGGATATGGTTGGGACCGGGATAACAGGAATACTCTGACACGGGAAGCGAGGGGTGACACAGATGCGGAATAAAATGTGGGCTGGAAAGATGGCGGCGGTTATCTGTATGGTCGTTCTGCTGCCGGGAATTTTTTGCGCCTGCGGCAGAACGGACGGGACAGAAGCACAGGAGAAAGTGACGCTGGAACTGATGGTGCATAAGAGGGAAGATATGAAAAGCATCGGAAGACTGGTGGAGGCGTTTAACCGTTCGCAGGACGGAATCCGGGTGGAAGCGATGACCGTTCCTGATGTGGACACGGAACTGAGGATCCGCGCGATCAAAGGGGAACTGCCGGATCTGGTTCAGCTGAACGGACTCCAGGCAAAAGAATGTATGGAATATGTGACAGGCGGATATCTGCTGGACCTGCAGGACCAGCCGTTTATGGAGAATATCAGGGAAGAACTGCTCCCTTATATAAGTTATGACGGGAAACAGCCGTTGTTTCCGATGACTGTCGGTTACGAAGGGATTTTTGTAAATACGGAAAAATTGTCACAGGCCGGTTTTGAAATTCCTTCCACCTATGAGGAGCTGATCCGAACTGCGGAACAGATCCGGGACAGGGGAGAGACGGCGTTTCTGTTTCCGGACGGTGACAACTGGTCCGTGCGGATGTCTTTGGAGGGAATCGAGACGGCTGTGCGGGGGACGTCGGCCGACTTCTGGGAACAGGTGGCAGTTGGAAATGCAGAGTTCCAGACGGATGCGGTGACATTGGACTCCATAGAGAAGATGAAGGAAATCCGGGAGTACGGCCAGGAGGATATGCTGGGAACCGGATATGACGAGGCGGTGGAACGGTTCGCGGCGGGCGAGGCATATTTTTTCCCGCAGGGAAGCTGGTGTTATCAGGCCCTGATCCAGGAAAATCCGGATCTGCAGGTGCAGCTGATCCCGTTTCCCGTCAGCGAGGGAGAAGAGCAGAAGGTAACGTTCTGGCTTGACTCGAATCTGGCGATCACCACCCAGAGTCCGCATCCCGAGGAAGCGGCCGCCTTTCTCGAGTTTGTCGCGGTTCCGGAAAATCTGGAACTGTATACCGGATCGCAGTATGCGTTTGGGTGTGTAAATGGAGTGGAACAGGCAGTTCCCTATGCGGAGTGTATCAGCGGTTATGAGATGCAGAGCGCGGTTGTCTGCGATTCCACCGGTCTGCCTCAGGCAGTCAGCCGTTTCAGAGATGAGAGTATCCGGGAACTGTTGATCCGAACCGGAGCGGATGCCGTACAGGAATATCTGACAGAATATACAGATCTGCTTCGGGAAAATGCACAGGAATATCTGACGATCAAGGAGAAGACCGGATGAGAGAAAAGATCAGAAAGCTGCCGTTTCGAAAAAAATTGTTGTATTCTTATCTGCTGCTTCTGCTGCTTTTTGCGGCTGCGATCGTATTTTACACGGTTCAGCAGGTGCGCCATCTGATGCAGCTGGATATGGACTATATGGATCAGGCGAACCAGCAGATCAATCTGACGCTGAACATGGTGGCGGGCAGTGCGGAAAAGCTGCGGTATCTTCATTTTTCCGATGAGACCATGCGTACGATATTGATGCGCCCTTCGGAAAATTTTACGGCGGAGGAGCTTTGGGAGGCGGAGGATCATATCCAGAACCTGCTTGCCGTCGAGACAAATCTGGACAGCTATCTTCTGCGCGCGACCATAGAGACGTCTGACGGGAGAGTCTACCAGAGCCTTGTGGCGGACGAAGACCGTTATCTGGAGCAGATGAGAGCATTGGCAGGACAGCAGGAATGGGTGGATACAAGTCAGACCTTTTACACCGGCGTGTATCATCTGGAAATTAATATGGTCACTTATGAGACGGTGACGATGATCACCCCGGTTTATGATACCAGTCAGCAGGATCCGATCGGTATGCTGTACGTGGATCTGGATTTTGGAATACTGAAAGAACAGCTGGATCAGATGCGGCAGGGCAATGCGGCGCCGGCTCATTTCGCGATCCTGAACCGGGAGGGAGTTCTGTATCATTCTGCAGAGCAGACAGAAGATTATCCCGCAGATCTGGATGCGGCAGAGCTTTACCCGGAACTGGAAGAACTCGCCAAGCGGGGCGGCAGTGATATCCGTATGGAGATTGATCACAGGACATGCAGTGTCTCTGTGGCTTACAACGAGGAAGCCGGTTGGATGCTGCTGCAGTATCGGCCGAGGGAAGATCTGTACTTTGAGATCCTTCCGGACATCCTTCGGATCGTGGGGGTTTCAGCGGTTGTGTGGGGACTGCTTCTGGCACTGGGGCTGCTGTTTGTAAACCAGGTCAGCCGTCCGGTGCGCCTGTTGTCTAATGTGATGGGACAGGTCGGTCAGGTAAAAAGCGGCGAAGTTCCGGTGATCGACGAGAAGGAGAATATCTGGGAAGATGAGATGGGGGTTTTGATCTCCAGTTATAACGAGATGGCGCGGCGAATCAATGAAAATATCATCCGGAGTTATATGGCGGAACTGGAACAGAAACGGACGGAATTAAAAATGCTCCAGTTTCAGATCAATCCTCATTTCCTGTACAATGCACTGAATACGATCAGTTCCATTGCCGTGCTGGAAAATGTGGATTATATTCCGCAGATTGCAGACAGCCTTTCGGAAATATTTCGGTATAATATCAAAGGAAAAAATATCGTACAGATCCAGGAAGAACTGCAGCAGGTGGATAATTATCTGCAGATCCAGAATATCCGGTTCCAGGGCCGGTTTGAAGTGAACGTCGATATCCCGGAGGAAATCCGCAGGTGTGAGATCATCAAATTTGTCTTGCAGCCGATCGTGGAAAATTCGATCCATCACGGATTTACTGAGCACAGAAAGAAAGATCGGTTGAAAATCTCAGGGATGCGGATGGAGGAGGATATTTTTCTGACGGTGGAGGACAACGGGTGCGGCATGAAAGAAGAGCAGGTGGATGAGTTGAACCGTCGTCTGGAGTCTGGAACCGTTTCGGAGCTAACGGAGAATGCGAGGAGCATCGGATTGTCCAATGTGAACGCCCGTCTGAAGAACTTTTACGGAGAAATGTACGGGATCCGGGTAGAAAGCCGGTACGGGGAATTCACAAAAATTATTTTGCGGGTGAAAGCGGTCCCGCCGGAGACAGGAGGGTAATATGAGGATTATTGTAGCAGATGATGAGTATTTCGCGAGACGGGCCATTGTGAAGATGATCAGGGAACTCTCGCCGGAGGCGGAGATCTGTCTGGAGGCGGAGACGGGACGGGAGATCATGGATTTTCTGGAAAAGAATCCGGCGGATGTGATCTTTACGGATATCCGAATGCCGGACGGAGACGGACTGGAGGTCTCGGAATTTGTCCAGAGAAATTATCCCGATGTCAGTGTTGTGATCATCAGCGGTTATGCGGATTTCGAATATGCGTCTGCGGCGATCCGCTATGGGGTGGAAGATTATCTGACGAAACCGGTGCAGAAGGAAAAACTTCTGGAAACACTGGATCGGATCAGGAGAAAGAGAAAGGCCAGAAAAAGAATGGTGGAAGAAAAGGTAGAGAGCCGGATGGAACTGGAGAGCATCCGTTATATGAACCCGGAGGAAGTCTTTGCGGAAGTGAAGGTAGCGGAGAGTCTCATCGGGACGATCCGTGAACGAGAGATCGACGATAAAGATTCCTGGCAGATGGTGTCCTTTCAGATCCTGGAGCGCCTGACCAACTGGAGCAGAGAGCGGCTGGAGGAACAAAAGGAGTATTTTCGGCAGCATCTGGAACGGATGAAACTCTGGGAGTATTATTTCTACCCCAAGGAAGAGTTCCTGATCCTGGCGGCGCCCGGGCAGAAGAACTCCGGCGGCGGTTATCTTCCGGCCGCTGTAGAGAAAATGCTAGCGGCGCTGGAGCGGGACCGCCGGCTTCATTTCACCGCAGGGATCAGCGCCGTCCATCAGGGCCTGGATGCGCAGACGTTGGCGGAGGCCTACCGGGAATGCTGCGGGGCAGTGAACCGCAGACATCTGGAACCCGGCCGGAGAGTCTTTCTCTGGGAGCAGGATAACAGTGAACCGCAGGAAGAACTCGTCAACAGGATCCTGGCCTATGTGGATGAGAATTATCAGTATGAAATTTCTCTGACGCAGATGGCCAACGAGGTATTTTTTATGAATGCCAGTTATCTCAGCCGGGTATTCAAGGCGGGAACCGGGAAGAATTTTTCCCGTTATCTGATTGAGTATCGGATGCAGAGAGCGGCCAGGCTTCTGGCGGACCGCAGTCTGAGAATCAGTGATGTGGCGCAGGCGGTGGGGTATAATGATGCTTCCTATTTTATCCGTACCTTCAAATCCTTTTACCGGATGACCCCCGAGCAGTACCGTGCGGAGCAAGATTGAGAGGACAGGATGCGCGAACGGCGCGAGACGGCAGATATGAGAAAACCGAATATATAAAAGTCCCTCCGGGTGTGTGCCTGGAGGGACTTTTATATATTCGGATCTTACAGATGGAAAAGATTGTCAAAGTGGTCATTGTGCGGAAAAAATATCGCTACATACAGTCAATATAACGAAAAAGTAAAAAATGTTTTATGGAGAAAGAAATAAATTTTATATAAATCGCACAAAGAAAAAATTATAATAAAGCCAGTGTGAGACATGAGGACGAAAATCAGATGCTTTATGTCAGGAAACAGCGGCGGCGGACGGTATGACGGCGGAAAGCACAGGGACTTGGTAAGGACGATCGGAGAGCCGGCGCGGGGAAGGAGGACTTTATGAAAAAGCGTACAGTGACAACGGCGGGAGTCGGAGCTCTGGCTCTCGCCTTTGCTGCAGTCGGACTTACGGGCTGCGGCAGCCAGGACGACGGGGTTGTGACCATCGAAATGGTACAGTACAAGCCGGAAGCGGTAGACGTTTTCGAGGAACTGGAACAGCGGTTCAATGAGACACATGAGGATATTCAGCTGGTGATCGATTCGCCCAACGATGCGACGACGATCCTGAAGACTAGGTTTATCCGGGAGGATTATCCGGATATTGTGGCGATCGGCGGCGATATCAACTATTCTAATTTCCTGGATGCGGGGCTGTTCATGGATATCTCTGATTTTGATGGCCTGGACGACATCAAACAGGTATATCTGGATATGGACAAGGAACTGGAATACGTTCCCATGGATGGTGTCTATGCGGTTCCCTATATGGCTAATGCGGCCGGCGTGCTGTACAACAGAGACATGTTTGAGGAGCATGGCTGGCAGATCCCGACGACCTGGGATGACTTTATCGCACTGTGTCAGGAGATCCAGTCGGAGGGAGTTCAGCCGCTGTACTTCGGATATCGTGATGTGTGGACCTGTCTGGCGCCGTGGAATGCGATGGCGGTGGATCTGGCGCCGTCGGATGTGTGCTATCAGGTAAATGCTGGTGAGACAACTTTTGCCGAGAATTACCGGGAGGTTGCTGAAAAGCAGAAACAGCTGTTGGACTATGCGCAGAACGACCCGTTTGCCTACAGCTACAATGATGCATGTACCGCATTTGCCCGCGGGGAAGCGGCGATGTATGTGATCGGAAGTTACGCGGTACCGCAGATCCAGTCGGTAAACCCGGACATTAATATTGATTCTTTCGTGTTCCCGGCGAGCAACGATCCAGACGAGAATATCCTGAATTCTGGAAACGATCTGCAGATGTCTGTGATGGCGTCCTGTGAGCATAAGGAAGCGGCTTACGAGGTGATGCGGTTCCTGCTGGAAGACGAGAATGTTCAGTTCTACGTGGATGATCAGAGCGCGGTTCCGTGTAAAAAAGGCGATTTTGAGCTGGCGCCGATGCTGGACAGCATGAAACCGTACATAGAGGAAGAAAAGCTGGCGGATTATCAGGATCACCACTATCCGTCGGAGATGTCCGTGGACGCGATGATCCAGACGTATCTGCTGGACGACAGCGAGGATGCGCTGGACAATTTCATGGAACGCTTTGATACGGAATGGGTGCGCTATAACCGTGACGTCATCCGCAAGGTTCAGGAATATACGGAACAGAATCCTGACAGTGAATAAAGAAGGAGGGGACAAGGATGAAAAACGGAAAAATGAAGAATGACAGACAGCGTACCTTTTTGCTGATCACGATCCCGGTCGTGCTTCTGTTTTTCTTTTTCAATACATTTCCGCTTCTGCGGGGTGTGTACTACAGTTTTACCAACTTTAAAGGCTACGGCTCCTATGAGATCGTAGGACTCAGAAACTATATCGATCTGTTCACAGACTCCAGGGTTGGAAATTCTTATCTGTTTACGATCAAATATGCGGTTGTTTGCACGATCATCGTCAATGTGATCAGTCTTCTTCTGGCGCTGGGGCTGAACAGTAAGATCAAAGGCAAGACGGTTCTCCGTGGGATTTACTTTATTCCGAACATTCTCGGAGGACTGGTAGTAGGCTATATTTTCAGTTTCTTCTTTACCTATATCCTTCCGTATGTGGGACAGGCGCTGGGGATCAAGGCGCTGAGCAGCAGTATGCTTTCCAGTGAGAGCACTGCCTGGTTCGCCATCGTTCTGGTCGGCGCATGGCAGTCCATCGCAATGAACACGATCATCTATATTTCCGGTCTGCAGACTGTACCGGAGGATGTATACGAGGCGGGCTCCATCGACGGAGCCACCGGATGGAAAAAGTTCAAGAGCCTGACCTTCCCTCTGATCATTCCGTTCTTCTCCATCAACATGGTTCTCTGTATGAAGAACTTCCTGATGGTATTTGATCAGATCATGGCTTTGACCAAGGGCGGTCCGTCTCAGAGTACCGAGTCGATCTCCTACCTGATCTACCAGAACGGTATCAACGGCGGGCAGTTCGGTTTCCAGAGTGCAAATGCGGTTGTATTTTTTGTGGTCATCGTCACGATCTCAGTTCTGCAGCTGCGGTTTACAGGTAAAAAGGAGGAGCAGTTATAATGAAAAAGAAAATCAAAACTTCTGAAAAAGTTAACTGGCCGATTACCATTTTGTTGATCCTTGGCTGCCTCACGGTATTCTTTCCTCTGTATATGACGATCGTGATCGCGTTCAAACAGCCGTCGGAGATGACGAATGATATCCTGGGCGCGCTGGCGCTGCCCAAATCCTGGAGCTTCAGCAACTTCGCAGAGGCGATGAGGGTTACCGATTTCTGGAATTCTCTTGGAAACAGTCTTTTGCTGACTGTTGTCACCGTGGTGATCGCAATCCTGTTTCATGGACTTGCGTCCTATGCGATCGGCCGGAGTATGGCGAAGAGCAAGGCATATAATTTTATCTATCTATATATTGTAAGCGGTATGTTTGTTCCGTTTGCGATCCTGATGATGCCACTGATCAAACAGACAGCGCAGCTGGGGATCGCCAACCGGTTCGGCGTCATCGTCCTGTATGTGGTATTTTATATGCCGATCAACCTGATGCTGTACACCGGTTATCTGAAGAACATTCCGCTGGCGCTGGAGGAAGCGGCCAGGGTAGACGGCGCAAGTACCTGGAAAACCTATTGGTCTATCATCTTCCCGGTGATGAAGCCGATGCATGCGACCGTTGCTGTCCTGACAGCGATGGCAGTATGGAACGATGTCATGACGCCTCTGGTTATCATGTCCGGAACCGGAAAGAATACGCTGCCGCTGGCACAGCTGAATTTCCAGACACAGTTCGGAACAAATTATAACCTGGCGTTTGCGTCTTACCTCCTGGCGCTGCTGCCGATCCTGCTCTTCTATCTGTTCTGCCAGAAACATATCATCAACGGTGTCGTAAACGGCGCTGTGAAGTAAATGGAACAGTACAGATTATTTAGCTGTCGCTGGTAAAAAGAACCGGTGGCATACGGAGCAAATGACACAAAAGTGATACGGGCGGGGAATAGACTGCAGAAATGCAGTTTGTTCCCCGCTCTTTGTGTATTTTTTCTATTGCGATGATCCTGAAAGACGTTATAATTTACAATGCAGGGAGTGGGATGATAAAGAGACCGGGAGACGGAAAAACTCCGGGGAAAGGGAAAAAGAGAAAATGAAAATAAGAAAGCTGCGGGTACAGAATATGATAGATCCGCTGGGAATTGACACGGAACATCCGCTTTTCAGTTATCTGCTGGAAGCGGAAGAAAAGAACCAGACGCAGACAGCCTGCCAGATCCTTGCGGCATCGGGGGAGGAACTGCTGAAACGAAATATCGGGGATCTCTGGGATTCCGGCAGGATGGAAGAAACCAGAAATTTCGGCATTGCGTATCAGGGCATTCCTCTGGAACCGCGTCAGAGAGTTTACTGGAAGGTACGTGTCTGGGATAAGGATCAGAACATTTCGGACTGGAGTGAGACAGCTTTCTGGGAAATGGGCCTTCTGAGGAAAGAGGAATGGACGGCAAAATGGATCGGACCGGGGAAACAGACACCGGAACAGCAGTCCCGCGCTCCTGTTTTCAGAAAGCAGTTCTTTGTGGAAGCACCGGGAGCGTTAACGAAAGGAAGAGTTTATGTCAGCGGGCTCGGATTGTACAGACTGCGGATCAACGGACAGGAAGTCTCAGACGCTTTCTTTGCTCCGGGGGAGAGCAGTGCGGGAAAGACCGTCTACTATCAGACTTACGATATCCTTCGGGATCTCAGACAGGGAGAAAATGAACTGGAGGTGCAGCTTGGAAATGGACAGTATACAGGGGTTCTTCAGAATTCTGTGATGACGGATGCCACAGGAACAGAACTGCCACCGCACAGGTACCAGAAAAATGACGGGCTGGTCCCGGATCCTGATATTTGCGGAGAAAAGAAATTTCTTCTTCAGATGGAACTGTCGGATCAAAATGGTCCTTTGATCTTGATAGAAACAGATGAAACCTGGCAGTGTTCAGAGAGCGCTACTGTTTTTCAGAACTGGTATGGTGGGGAAGATTATGATGCATTGGCGGCCGGAAAACGCTGTTGGAAGTCTGCAGTGTATGCAGAGCCGCCGCGTGGAAGGCTGCGGGCGGCAGAATTTCCGCTGATCCGGCCACGGGAAAAATTTGCTCCGGAGACGATCCGTCTGCTGAAAAACGGCAACTGGCTGGTGGATTTCGGGAAAAACGGAGCAGGATTTGCGGAAGTGATCTTATTCAGAACCGGGGAACGGGAAAAAGGTTCCTGGATCCGCATGTATCCTGCGGAGGTGTTAAGGGAAGACGGAGAAGGTGTAGACCAGTCTTCCAGTACACAAAGCTGGAATGAAAAGTTCCACTGCTGTATCAGAGATTCCTATCGGATCGGGGGATACGGTTTAGAACGATGGCATCCGATTTTCTGTTATCACGGATTCCGTTATCTGGAAGTAGAAGGTTTTCCCGGAACTCCCCGAAAGGAGAATTTCCTTTACTGGAGAATCTGCACGGAAAACGGGGAGTTTTAAATCGTCGGATCGCGTGATCAATGCAGTCAACGATATGGTGGAACGGTCTATGGAGAGCAACATGTTCAGTGCATTTACAGACTGCCCTCAAATTGAAAAGCTGGGATGGATCGAGACCAGTCATCTAATGTTCCGGTCCCTGGCTGATACGTATGATATCCGGGCATGGATGAGAAAAATCATTCACGACATTCAGGATGCACAGACCGGAGAGCGGGAAGCAGCATTTCCCGGTGCTGAACCTGTCGGCTATGTGCCCGCGATCGTGCCGGAATATCAGCGGATCAAGGGTCTGTTCCGGGATCCCAACTGGAACGGTGCCTGTATCTTTACACCGTGGGAATATTATCTGTTTTATGGTGAGACAGACCTGCTGGAACAGAGTTATCCGTCCATGAAGCGGTATCTGGAATATCTGGAACCATTTCTGAAAACGGGACGTCTGGAAGACTGCACGCAGATGGGCGAGTGGGGCGAATTGGGAGAGCATACGCCCAGGGAATTTGTGGCGATGGCGGCCTGTTACCGGATGTTCCGGATCGTGGCAAAGACTGCAGAAATCCTGGGATTTGCCAGAGAACAGCAGAAATACAGCCGTCGTGCGGAAGAACTCAGGTCAGCATTCCTGGATAATCCTGAGTGCTGGCAGGAAGATACGGGAATCTGCGGCACGGGCAGTCAGGTAAGTTACGGGTGCGCGCTTTTCAGCGGGCTGATACCGGAGAAAAAAAGAGAAACGGCAGTGGAACGCCTGGTTCAGGTAGTGGAGAAAAAAGACTTCCATCTCACGTCAGGGGAAGTGGGACTGAAACAGGTATTCCGTACGCTTGGTGAATACGGGCGGAGCGATGTGGTGTGGAAAATGGTGATGAACCGGACGGAACCAAGTTACAGGGTTTTTGTGGACCGCGGACTGACCACGCTGCCGGAATATTGGAATTATGAAGAGTTATGGTATGGAATGGCGAGGAGCAGGAATCATGCGATGATGGGACACGTAAAGGAGTGGATCATGAATGATCTGCTGGGAATACGTCTTGCGGCGCCGGGCGGTTCCGTTGTCATTCTTCAGCCCTATGTGCCGCGGGAAATTCAGGAGATGCACGGAAAACTTTTGTGTTCCTACGGGGAGATTTCTCTGTCCTGCCAGGTGAAACGAAGGACGGAACAGGTTCAGGTCAGTCTGGAGATCACACTGCCGGTCGGGGTAAAAGGAATCTTAAAGGAACCCTATGTGGGCGGGATTAGACAGGAACAGTCCGTAAGAGAGAAGGAACTTGGGTCCGGTACATGGAAGGAGGAGTTTGTCTTTTCATCGTGAAAAGACAATATTGATACAAAAACGGGTAAAATCTGACACAACAGGTTTTACCCGTTTTTATGTTAATTTAACGATAAATTATAATTTTATCGCTGAATGAAATGAGACAAGCGGCAAAAGGTCATGAATTTCATACCTGCATGAATTTCATGACCTTTTGGGAACATAGATCATTAAATTTGTATATATATAGATAATCGTTGTAAAGTATAACAAAAATAATCAACAAAATTGTGAAAAAGATAGAAAATAGCTGGAAACAGTTTTTTACACTTCAAAGTTATTGACCGAAAACGACAGAAAAAGTATAATTTTAGATATTAATAAAACGTTAAACTAAAACAACGGAACCGGAGTAGCCTGTCTGGCCTGAACTGGTAAAGAATGGATTGAAGCGGAGCTACGGTGCAGAGCCGGAGATGATCAATCAGTCAGTGGCAGGTGTGGATTCCGACGGGGCGATTCGTAATGTAAAAGAAAGAGTTAGTCAATATCGGCCGGATCTGGTAATTTTAGCGGGTTCAAAGGAAGGTAAAGGTGTGCAAAGTAGGAACAGACCGGGGATTTTCCAGTAAGTTTTCCATGAAATTTTGTGAATCAAAAAATCCGTATGATAAAGAACATATGTGGGTCTGGACTTCAAAAAATAAGCCCATGTAAATAATGAAAAATGTTATCATGATTTTATGAGAATTTTTATGAGATATACAGAACAATACGGAGAGGTTTATGGCCTTCCATTTGCCTGTCAGCTTCCTGATATGGATGTTTCTTCTGTATCTTTTCAGTATGGCTTTGTCGGGCAGCAACCAGGAATCGGTAATCTGTTGCTGCGCTATGGAAAACAGTACCAGAATTCGGAAGCAGTGGAAAAGGAGAAAAAATTCTGAATTTTTGGACACAAAAGGCACAATCGAAATCCGGCCTGCCCGAAATGTGTTATAGCCCAAATTTATGAAATTGAGGAAATTGAAAAAATGCCGTGGGATGAACGAAAAAGAAGAAACAGGATTTATGATTTTTACGGAAACAGGAGAAAACAGTGACAAAAGGAAAATTTATTGGAGGGTAGAATACGATGGTGGAATTCGAAAGAAAACAGTTATCTTTGATGGTATACACAAGAACTGTGTTGCCGGAGGAATATCCGGACGGACTGGCACGCAGTGTGCATATAGCGCTCAGCAGGGACGGCTGGAATTATACTCCCTGGAATAAAAATTACGGTATTCTTTTTGCGGAAGCAAAAGTTCTCGGGAACAATACGCTTTGTCCCAGGGGAGTGAAAAACCCTTGGATTTTTCAGAATAATAACGGAGAGTATGGAATCGCGGCAATCCGTGTCCTTGAGGATGGCAGTCCGGAACACACCAAAGGAGCGGATATCCTGCTTTGGCATACTTCAGATTTTATTACTTTTGATAAGCAGGCAGTTTTTTATGTGGATGCTCAGAATCCGGTGGAGGAATTTCGGTGTCGGTACTGTACAGAGAAGTCATACTATCAGCTGTGCTGGAGAGACTGCACAGGCAGGTGGTATCGGACAGAGAAGCAAATGTTTTCAAATGAAAGTACGGTCCGTGGCGAACTCTTTGAGAAGGAAGGTAAGAAAACAAATGAAACAAACAGGGTTTTGGGCGCGGAACAGGGCAGCGTTGTAAATGTCAGCGAGGAGACTGTAATCGGCGCGGCTTTACGTTGGAGTCCGGTTTTTCATGCCAGAACGGAAGTTCCGGAGTGTGTGAAAATCAGAAATCCGGAAGAACTTATGGACATTATGGCGACAGCCGTATATTCTGACGGATCAGCTGCGCAGAAGAAAGTGCGCTGGAATTTGCAGCAGGTGGATTTTGAAAAGAAAGGCAGTTATACGGTGGAAGGAGAGCTGTGGGAAGAAAGTTTTCATTTTCCGCTGGCGGTTGGTTACGGTGATCCGGTTATTTTTCCGTGGAAAGGAAACTGGTATTTTATCGGAACCAATGACAACATGGATGATGTGGCATTTTATGTCAGAAAGGCGTCTACAGTTCAGGGGCTTTTCGCGGAGGGGATCAGGCAACAGATCATTCTGGATAAAGATGAACAGAAAAATTTTATTCAGACGTTCTGGGCTCCTGAATTTCATGTGATTGGCGGAGAATTATATCTGCTGTTTGCGGTGAGTGGAAAGGTCTGGGGGCCGCAGTGCTATCTGATGAAGTTAAAACAAGACGGAGAAATCATAAATCCCGAAGACTGGGAAGAACCGGTGAGAATCAGGAAAAAAGGCGGAAGGTGGTTGTCTGACGATGGGATCACGTTGGATATGACGTATTTGAAGGCAGGAGGAAAATCCTATGTGGTCTGGTCTTACAGAGAAAACATCGGTACGGAGCTGGACACAGGTTCCATGCTTTATATTGCTGAGATTGATGAAAAGACACCGTGGCAGTTGAAAAGCGATCCGGTGCTGCTCTCAAGGCCTCTGTACGGGTGGGAGAATGTCAGCGGCACGATCAACAACGAAGGGCCGCATGGGTTTGTGAAGAATGGAAAGGTTTATCTTGGATATTCGGGCGGATCCGCGAATTCCTATACTTATGCAGTAGGGCTTCTTACAGCGGATGAAGATGCAGATCTTCTGGATCCGGAAAACTGGGAGAAGGCAAATACACCGGTGCTTTCTTTTTATTCTGTAAAAGGCGAATATGGACCGGGGCATCATTCGTTTTACGTCAGTGAACAGGGCGAGTTGATGATTGCTTATCACGCGGAAGATGCTGTTGACCATGTGATTCGATGCGACGGGATTCGGAGAATCCATTTTGATGTGTCGGGAAGACCCAGGTTTGATCAGTCTGCATCGGAGAGCCTGGATCCGTCTCTTGGAAAGATCAAAATGCAGGTTGAAATTCTGTGACAGGTTATAAGAATTATGTGTTTTAGAATTTTTTTAAAAGAAGAGTGTACAGAGACGGCGAAGAGGAGAAAATAATGGTAACAATTAAAGAAATAGCAAAGGAATGTAATGTTTCGCCGACCACTGTTTCCAATATCCTGAACGGGAGACCCAATGTAGGAAAAGAAACAAAGAAGAAAGTTCTGGAAGTTGTGAAACAGAGAGGGTATCAGCCCAATTATATTGCAAGAGGGCTTCGAATTCAAAAAACCCGAATGATAGGGATTATCGTGGAAGATCTGGTACAGTTCAGTACTGCGGGCGTTGTGGATGGGATCATGGAAAATTGCGAGAGGCTGGGATATCGTACAACGCTGCAGAACCTCCGACTCTATTCCAGATGGCATGATACCTGGTATGAAAATGAAGATGCCTTTTATTCAATCTTGAATCCGGCGCTTCAGCAGATCCGGCAGATCCAGGCAGACGGTGTGATTTATGTGGCAGGACATGAAAGATATGTCAGGTGCTTTCCGGAAGATTTTTCAATCCCTGCCGTGATGACGTATGCTTACGAAAAATCAGAAAAGGTACCGTCGGTTGTACTGGATGATGAAAAAGGCGGATATGAGATGGCGCGGTATCTGATATCTATGGGACACAGAAAGATTGGCGTCATAGGCGGCCGTGCCGATAATATTCATACACAGAAGCGTCTTGTCGGTTATCAGAGAGCTTTGTTCGAAAGCCAGGTGTTTTTCGATCCTGATCTTGTATGCTACGGAAACTGGGACCGGGACTCCGGATATCGTCTGACAGGCGGATTACTCCGGAAAGGCGTAACTGCAATCTTTTGTATGTCGGATCAGATGGCTGGCGGGGTTTACGACTTTCTTGCGGAGCATGGGATGCAGGCGGGAAAGGATATTTCTGTTGCAGGTTTCGACAACCAGGATATGGCAGAATATTTTCGACCTTCTCTGACGACAATGGACCTTCCGCTGCGAAAAATGGGGTATCTTGCAGCGGAAATCTTACTGTCACAGCTGGAAAGCGGAAAAGAAATACAGACCGGTGAAAAAGAACGGAAAGTTTCCTGCCGGCTGATTGCAAGGGATTCTGTGAGCAGACCAGACTGTTAGTTAAAGGCAGAATATTTGAAAAAGCGGCAGGATTTTCTTCTGCCATCCCGACAGCCAGCCGTACCTTTCGGAGATAGATAAAAATGCCCGGGTACTGGAACCGTTTCAGACGGAAGGCGACGAGATGCTGGACGAATGTTTTCTGGCGGGAAATTTTCTGGATGATGTGATTGCGCAGAACAGGAAACTGACAGGTAAGGCGGCGCTTCTTCCCGGATGGATGTTCGGATATCTCCAGTCCAGGGAACGTTATGAAACGGAAAAAGAAATCGAGGACACAGTGGAAAGATTCCGGAAGACGGGATTGGGCCTGGCAGGTATGGAAGGAAGACGGAACGATGTATTATGACCGGGGCCGGGAATTATCGGGAGAAAAAACGCGCAGAGTTTATCTTCCGGCCGGCAATGGCTGGTACGATTACCATACAGGAAGAAGATATCAGGGAGGACAGTGAAAATCATCGGGTCCGTCAGAATAAGTAATTTCAGAAAATAGAAGAAAGGATACGATTATGAAAAAACAAGGCTTTAACCCGTATCTGCCGTCCTGGGAATATGTTCCGGACGGAGAACCGTATGTGTTTGGGGACCGGGTGTATGTGTATGGTTCCCACGATCAGTTCCGGGGGTGTGTGTTCTGCATGAACGATTATGTATGCTGGTCTGCGCCGGTGGATGATCTTGGAAACTGGAGATACGAAGGGGTGATTTATCTGAAAACGGCGGATCCTCTCAACCGGGACGGACATATGTGCCTGTATGCTCCGGATGTGACAGTGGGTCCGGATGGCAGATATTATCTTTATTATGTACTGGATAAAGTCCCGGTGGTTTCGGTAGCCGTGTGTGACACGCCGGCAGGTTCTTATGAATTTTACGGCTATGTGCATTACAGTGACGGGACACTTCTCGGACAGAGAGAAGGTGACGAGCCATCTTTTGATCCCGGGGTGCTGACGGAAGACGGAAAAACGTACCTGTATCTGGGATTCTGCGGGATCGGGGACAGATCCAGAACAGGCCCGATGGTATCGGTTCTGGGAGAAGACATGCTGACGGTGGAACAGGCGCCCAGGGTGCTGATGCCAAGTGAACCGTACAGTCAGGGAAGCGGTTTTGAGGGACATGAATTTTTTGAAGCTTCTTCGATCCGGAAACGTGGAAACCTCTATTATTTTATCTATTCTTCTGTTGTAATGCATGAACTCTGCTACGCGGTGAGTTTGTATCCCGACAGAGGTTTTGTCTACGGAGGGGTGATCGTCAGCAACTGTGATCTGCATATTGATACGTATAAACGGGCGGATCAGCCGATGTACTATGGGGCGAACAATCATGGAAGCATCGTGCAGATCGGCGGGAAGTGGTATATTTTTTATCACAGACATACCAATGGAACCGTCTATTCCCGTCAGGGATGTATGGAGGAACTCTATTTTACGGAGGACGGAAAGATCATCCAGGCAGAGATGACGTCCTGCGGACCCAACGGCGGTCCTCTGGAAGGCAGAGGTGTATATCCGGCCTATATTGCCTGCAATCTCTTTACGGAACGCAAGGAATCTGTGTATACAGCGGCGGAAGGCGGGTGGATGGACGGTTATTTTCCGATCATTACTCAGGATGGCCGCGACGGGGACGAAGAGCCTGGTTATATTGCCAATATGCAGAACGGAGCCTGCGCAGGATTCAAGTATTTCCGGTGCAGGAACGTGCGGGAGATTTCCCTTACGGTACGCGGATACTGCGACGGGGTGTTTGAGGTAAAGACGGCTTGGGATGGCGAACCGGTGGGAAAGATTCCTGTACAGTTCACCAATGTGTGGACAAAATATACGGCGCCTGTGGAATTGCCGGATGGAGACTGGCCGCTGTATTTTCGTTTTTCCGGACATGGATGCGCGCAGCTTCTGAAGTTTGAACTGGAGTGAAAAATGTGAAAATTAATTATGAGGATCTTGTGAGGATCAATGCAGAACTGAAAAAGAAAAATAACCGGTTTCATTTGTCATATCGAGATGAGAGTACAGCATGTGTGGAACCGCCCGGAGAATGCTGCCGGACAGAACAGATGGAAACCGAAGCGAGACAGTGCATAGAAGAATATTACCGGGTAAAAAATATTTTTGTTCAGTTTTCGGAGGACGGACTGTATTTTGTCTGCGAATCGCCTTCCGGCTGCTTCTAAGTGTTTTCGGGAAGCGGTTACAGGTCGTTCTTTATAGAACAATGAAAATTTTACAACAGGCTGCCGCAGGCAAGGAGGTAAAGAACCCTTTCCTACGGCAGTTTCTGCTGTGTGCCATCCGGCGCAACGGCTGCGGATCATTTGAATTTTCTTGTCTTGCTCTTCACCGCGAAAATGGAGATTGCCAGCAATACGAGCGCACCTACTGTCATCCAGAGAAAGGACACATTCATACCGTGCATCAGAGCCTGATCTCCATAGGCCGCTGCGGAATTGGCGCTGACCGTTGTCATGATCCCGACAAATACAGCGGAACCGATGGAGCCGGCGATGGTACGGAAGGAAGTCAGCAGCGATGACGCATCCGCGACCTTCTGGAAGCTGACGTTGGTGGTCCCCCAGGTCAGCAGCGGCATCATCAGACTGCCGATGGCGATATTACGGATCACGTTCAGCATAGCGGCAACCCAAAGCGGCGTGGACATGGAGAGGAAGAACATTCCGATGTTGCTGATCACCAGCGCAACGGAACCGATGACAAAGATCTTTTTAATCCCCATTTTGTCGTACATTCTGCCGGCGAAAGGACTGACGACGGCAGTTGCCAGAGAGCCGGGAAGCGTTACCAGACCGGATACCGCAGCGGAATATCCCATGACGTCCTGGACATACAGCGGCATCATCACAGATGATCCCATCATGACAAGATAGAGTACCATACTTGAGATCACGCTCACCGCATAATTGCGATTGCTCAAAATTTTTACATCGAGGAACGGTTTGTCCAGTCCGCACTGACGGAGGACGAACAGAACGCAGACAACGATGCCGGCCACCAGCGGCAGTCCTGCCTGAACACTGATCAGGCCAAAGCTGCTGATATTACCGATGCCGAGCGTAATGCCTCCGAAGGCAAAAATACTTTCGATGAAAGAGATAACGTCGAATTTCTTGTCCTGAAGTTCCAGTACATCCTCAAAGACGAATGCTGAGATCACGAAGGAAATACACATGATCACCAGTACAAGCCAGAAGATGGATTTCCAGCCGAAAGCGTCGATCATCAGACCGGCGATCGTCGGCGCGATGATCGGTGCGGCGGTCGTTGCCAGTCCATAGGTCCCCATCATGGTTCCCTTTTTCTCGGCGGGGTATACTGTAAGAATAATAACCTGTGCCGCCGACATCAGGATACCGTTTCCGCACGCCTGCAGAATCCTGCCTATCATCATAAATGCAAAGTTTCCTGCAAAAATACTGAGCAGCAGTCCGACAATGAAACTTCCGATACCGGTCAGATACAGTTTTTTCGTCGGGAAGCGGGTGATCAGGAATGCGGTCAGCGGCATTACCATACCCATCGCAAGGGAATATCCGCTGGTAGCCCATTGCCCGATCGAAGTGCTGACGCAGAAATATTCCACCAGGTTGGGAAGCGCTGTGGTCATAGCCGTCGACAGAGTCGACGAGGCGATTCCGGAGACTACCATACAGAGAAAAATTAATGTCCGTTTCTGCGGTGTGATTGTTGCGTTATTGTTTTCCATGATATTCCTCCATTCTGTGCCATACTTTTCGATTGATGTTCTCCATCATCTGTTCCAGTGTCTGTTCACACAACTGGATATCCGGCGGTGAGATGCCGTCGCACAGAGCGGCATAAAAGTCATGATGGATTTTTTTGATCTGTCTGACTGCCGGGACAGCTTCAGGAGTAAGATAGAGATGCTTGACCCGTTTGTCTTTTTCATCGCTGACCGTTTTCACATAACCGATTTCGGCCAGCTTTTTGATGCTTTTGGTCAATGTCGCTTTGTCGACCCGGATGTATTCTACCATTTCCTGCGCAGACGTACCGGGATGGTCATAGATATATTCCGCATAGAACTGTTGTCCCCACCCGATATCAAACTGGGACAGACCATGATCGTAATACATTTTCATCAGACGGTCCAGGATGGAAATACAGCGTCCTAAATTTGGAAAATTCTCAGACATGTCAGTCGTTCACCTGCTTTCTAAAAATATATTTTCAACAGTGAGACAGTATATCACAAAGAAAGTAGCGGATGCAACTATTTTTTTTCTTTGAACTTCCGAATAAATGTAACAATTCACAAAAATAGCAGACGGAAGTTTATCAGCAAAATGAACGGTTGCGTATCTCTTTACTTGACAGGGGGAATATAACCATGTTAACATCAAGGTACCTAACGAAATACGAAAGGGGATTTGTCGGTGAAAAAGGAAAATAAGAAAAAAATGGACCGTGATCTGCGGAAAGAACAGTATGAGAGCTCTGACCGGACGGGACGTCTGATCATCAATTTCCGCAATATTAATCATACGATGCGGGCGCTCTATGAGGGAAAGGGGAGTCAGAAGCGGATCCTCATTGTGCTTCTTGAGACCGGTGAGATCACGCAGCGGGTCCTGACAGAACGGCTTGGAATCCAGCCGGGATCGGCAAGTGAAGTGCTTGCGAAGCTGGAACATGCCGGTTTGATCGTGCGCAGACCCAGCGACGAGGATCGAAGAACTACGAATGTCTCTCTCACAGAAATCGGAAGAGAACAGGCATCGGAGGCAAAAGCGAAACGCCAGGAGCGCCATAAGATGATGTTTTCCTGTCTCACGGAGGCGGAAGAATGTGAATTACTTTCGCTGCTGGAAAAGATCAACCATGACTGGGAGAGCCGTTACGGGGATTCCATCGGCAAAAAGCGTGACTGACAATACAGAAAGAGAGAATGGTTTATGTGGAAGTATATCAGAAAGTATCTGAACTATGCAGTGATCGCGGGCATTTTTATGGTCGGAGAGGTACTGATGGATCTGCTGCAGCCGGAAATCATGAGTTCCATTGTGGACGATGGAGTGCTGGGAGTTGATACCGGCGGAGTCGGCGACCTCCATCTGATCTGGACGCTGGGACTTCAGATGATCGGTCTGGTTCTTTTCGGGGGACTGTGCGGAAGCCTGAACAATGTGTTTGTACATATGAGCGGACAGAATATCGGAAATGAAATGCGGAAGGATGCGTTCCGGAGGATTATGTCTTTTTCATTTCCCCAGGCGGACCGGTTTGGAACGGGTTCTCTGGTCACCCGTGTGACCAACGATATCACACAGGTGCAGAATTTTGTCTCGCAGTTTGTCCGCGGTATGATCCGTACCTCCATGCTGATGTTCGGCAGCATTTTCTTTATGTTCCGGATCAATACGCAGTTCGGATGGATCGTCCTGTGTGCGGGAAGCGTATGAGAAGGTGCGTTTCGGAAAGGCGAACGGAGAACTGATCAAAACGCAGCTGCTCAACGGGATCCTGGGACTGACGATGCTGTTTCAGAATATCTCCAGAGGAATCGCATCCTGGAAGCGTGTCCGCGAGGTGCTGGACAGCAGACCGGAGCTGGAAGACGGTGAACACAGCGGGAACACAGAGCTTCGCGGCCAGGTGGAATTCAGGGATGTCTCCTTTGCCTATCCCGGCGGCGGCCAGCGTGTGCTGAAACACATTAATCTGACCGTTCGTCCCGGCGAGACAGTTGCCGTTATGGGCGCGACCGGATGCGGAAAATCCTCCCTGGTGAATCTGATCCCGAGGTTTTATGATGTGACGGACGGCGCAGTTCTGGTGGACGGCGTGGATGTCCGGGAGTATGAACAGAAAGATCTCCGGGATAAGATAGCCATTGCGCTGCAAAAAAGCGAGCTTTTCAGCCAGCGGATCCGGGAGAATATATCCTGGGGAAAACCGGAAGCGTCGTCCGGTGAGATTGTCTGTGCTGCCAAAGCTGCTCAGGCGGACAGTTTTATTCAGTCTACGCCGGAGGGATACGAGACGATGGTTGCTGAACGGGGAATGAGCCTGTCCGGCGGTCAGAAGCAGAGAGTTTCCATTGCCCGGGCGGTGGTCAAAAATACGGAGATCCTGATCCTGGATGATTCGACCAGCGCGCTGGATCTGAAGACGGAAGCGGATCTGTACACTGCTTTGAAGAAGATCAGTCCGGACAGTACAAAGATCATCATCGCCCAGAGGATCGCTTCGGTACGTCATGCGGACCGGATCGTCGTATTGGCCGACGGCGGGATCGAGGCCTGCGGTACCCACGAGGAACTGCTGGAGACCAGCAAAACCTACCGGGATATCTATGATTCTCAGCTGGGAGAGGAGGACGATTATGGAAAATAATAAACGCCCGGTGGAGCAGGGCTTCTCCGGACCGAATCACAATGCAAGGTTTGCCACTGTGGAATACGCGGAAAATATCGGCGGCACTCTGCGCAGAGTTCTGACGTATTTTGCGAAGGAAAAGGGGCTGGTGGCGCTGATGCTGGCGGTTTATCTGATCTACAGCGCCAGCCAGTTTCTGCAGGGACTTCTCAGCGCCCGGATCAGTCAGAGAATCGTAAAAAGGATGCGGGAGGAACTGTTCGGCAAGATGATGGATCTTCCGGTCAGGTATCTGGATACGCATTCCCACGGGGATGTGATGAGCCGTATGACGAACGATATCGAGAATATCTCCACAACGGTTTCTCAGTCTCTGCCGTCCATGTTTTCCGGCGTCCTGACGATCATCGGCACGGTGGCGGTTATGGTTTACTATTGCTGGCAGCTGGCATTATTAAGCTGTGCGACCGTTCTTCTGACATTGCTTGCAACCAAGATCCTCTCCGGAAAGGTGCGCAAGTTTTCCAGACGGAGACAGATGCTTCTGGGCAAATTGAACGGAACCGTGGAAGAAATGATTTCCGGTTACCGCACAGTTGTCGCATACAA
>ERZ1090868.318-NODE-318-length-26564-cov-10.384964_pt1 | contig 26564 bp, 29 predicted proteins | sample MGYA00478475_ERZ1090868 | MGnify/ENA primary metagenome ERZ1090868 (study PRJEB33644, sample SAMEA5815747) | chicken gut metagenome | biome: Chicken; feature: Gastrointestinal Tract; material: Caecum | place: Ireland | collected 2019-01-01 | study: A study of the...
TATCATCGTGTCCAGTTTTTGCACCCCTGTGTCCAGTTTTAGTTTACCACTTCAGGACATAACAATTTTGCCTGTGAATCTGCCGTATAACACCGCGCCGGCTGCGATGGAAAAAACCACCCCTATCGGATGGTATAGTTTAACGGTTACAAATGCAAAAATTGTATATAATCAATATAACATAGCAAAAAAATAATGTCAACAAAAGAAAAAAATTGTTAAAGTTTATAATCGAAAAAGAAAAAATTGTGAAAAAAAAGACAACATTCACAAAAACTGCACAAGAAGGTGCGGCATTTTTTATATCGAAATTTTGTTTCATGGTCATTTATATCGAGGAGGTATTAATAAACACTTTGTTTATCAATGGAAGTCCCAATAAGAATGGAAACATTGCACGGCTGGTCGGGAAAACTTCTCGCCGGGAAGGAATAGAACATGTTAAATCTGGTAGACTATAAGCTGGTTGTAGGGGACGACAACGATCGGCTCCGGGAGTTTTTTGTCGGTCCTTTGATTTTTCAGATAAATTTGCTATCATGAAGGGAGATAATATAAGGAAAGAAAGTGATTTGAGGTGAAGACAGCGGTCGTGACGGGCGCTTCAAGCGGACTGGGCAGAGAATATGTGCGCCGGATTGCGTCCTGTGAGAGAGAAATAGAAGAGATCTGGGTGATCGCAAGGAGGAAAGAGCGTCTGGAAGAGGTGCGCAGTAATGTGAGAGAGATCAATCAGGAACTTCATGTGTGTGTTTTGCCCATGGATCTGACGCAGGAGAAGGAGCTTGACAGACTGGAAGAAAAAATGTACAGAGAGAATCCTGAGATTCGGATTTTGATCAACGCAGCCGGATTCGGAAAGGTGGGAAATTATGCGGAGATCGGGAGAAAAGAAAGCGGCGCGATGATTGATCTGAACTGCCGGGCGGCGGTGGAGATAACGCAGATCTGTCTTCCGTACATGGGAAAGGGCAGCCGGATCCTCCAGATCTGTTCTACCGCAGCTTTTCAGCCTTTTCCGCGGCTGAATGTCTATGCCGCATCCAAGGCTTTTCTTTACCGTTACAGCAGAGCGCTCCGGATCGAACTGTCCGGAAGGGGGATTCGTGTGACGGCAGTATGCCCTTACTGGATCCGGGATACGGAGTTCATCTCCATAGCGGAGCAGGCGGACCGGTCGGGATCGATCCGGCATTTTCCGCTTGCGTCTTCCGCAGCAAGTGTGGTGAAGTGGTCGCTGGCGGACAGCAGGCTCGGGCTTCCGGTGTCCACGCCGGGGCCGGTCTGTCTGCTTCACCGGATAGCGGCAAAATTTGTCCCGTCGGAACTGATGATGGGACTGTGGGCGCTGATCCGCAGACTGTGAAAGAGCAAGGCTTTGACAGATTCCATGCCTTATAGTACAATCTATTGTAACAGTCCGGTCATCCGAACTGTTGCAATCGTCAGAAAACAAAACGGTATAAAGGTGTGAAAAATGAGAAAATTAGCTTTAAGTGATGAAATTCTGCTGAGCACAGAGAACCCTGCCCGTTATATCGGCGGAGAAGTCAATTCAGTCATGAAGGATCCCAAAGAGGTAAACATCCGGTTTGCGATGTGCTTCCCGGATGTGTATGAGATCGGAATGTCCCACCTTGGCATTCAGATCCTCTACCATATGTTTAATGAACGTCCAGATGTGTGGTGTGAACGGGTCTATTCCCCGTGGCCGGATCTGGACGCGAGGATGCGTCAGGAACAGATCCCGCTGTTTGCACTGGAATCCCAGGATCCGATCCGGAACTTTGACTTCCTGGGGATCACGATCCAGTTTGAGATGTGCTACACAAACATCCTTCAGATTCTGGAATTGTCGCAGATTCCTCTGCGCGCTGCGGAACGCACGCAGGAGGATCCCATTGTGATCGGGGGCGGTCCCTGTGTTTACAACCCGGAGCCGATCGCCGAATTTTTTGATCTGTTTTATATCGGAGAAGGAGAGACGGTCTATGACCGTCTGTTTGACGTCTATAAGGAGTATCAAGCGGCGGGGAAAACCCGCAGAGAATTCCTGGAGGCGGCCTGTCAGATCCCGGGGATTTATGTTCCGATGTTTTACGACGCTGAGTACAATGAGGACGGCACCCTGCGTTCTTTTGTTCCGAATTACGAAAAGGCGCCGGCTGTGATCGAGAAACAGGTGCTGATGGACGTCACCCATGCGCCGTACCCGACGGCTCCGGTGGTCCCGTTCATCAAGGCGACCCAGGATCGTGTGGTCCTGGAGATCCAGCGCGGTTGTATCCGCGGCTGCCGGTTCTGTCAGGCCGGAATGATCTATCGGCCGACCAGAGAACGGGATGTGGAAGAACTGAAAAAATGGGCGGACACGATGCTGAAGACCACGGGCTATGAAGAGATTTCTCTGAGTTCCCTCAGTTCCAGCGATTACAGCCAGCTGCCGGAACTGATCAATTATCTGATGGAGATCTGTCCGGACAGAGGAGTGAATATCTCCCTTCCCTCCCTTCGGATCGATGCATTTTCTCTCGACGTGATGAAGAAGGTGCAGGATATCAAAAAGAGCAGCCTGACCTTTGCTCCGGAAGCGGGAAGCCAGAGAATGCGCAATGTGATCAACAAAGGACTCACCGAGGAAGATATCCTCGAAGGCGCGGGAAAGGCTTTCGAGGGCGGATGGAATAAGGTAAAACTGTATTTCATGCTTGGCCTGCCCACAGAGACGGAGGAAGACATCAAAGGGATCGCGCATCTGTGCGAGAAGATCGCGGAGCGTTATTATGAGATCCCGAAGGATCAGAGGAACGGAAAATGCCAGATCACGGCCAGCAGTTCCTTCTTTATCCCGAAACCGTTCACACCGTTCCAGTGGGCGGCGATGAACCGGAAGGAAGAATTCCTGGAGAAAGCACGGATCGTCAAAGCCGAGGTGCGGTCGATGCTGAACCAGAAGAGTATCCGGTACAATTATCATGAGGCGGATATCTCCATGCTGGAAGGCTTCCTCGCCCGCGGCGACCGGCGCACATCAAAGGTAGTGCTGCAGGCCTACCGGAATGGTGCAATGTTCGATTCCTGGTCGGAGCATTTCCGCCCGGATGCGTGGGAAAAAGCATTTCAGGAGACGGGGATCGATGAAGATTTTTATACGGTGCGGGAACGTTCCGTGGACGAACTTCTCCCCTGGGATTTTATCCATGCGGGAGTGAACAAAAAGTTCCTGATCCGCGAGTGGGAGCAGGCAAAGGCGGAAACGGTGACGCCGAACTGCCGCCAGAAATGTTCCGGCTGCGGCGCAAAATGTTACGGAGGAGGTGTCTGCTTTGAAGGTCAGAATTAAGTTTGCCAAAGAGGGCATGATGAAATTTATCGGTCATCTGGACATCATGCGTTATTTTCAGAAAGCGATCCGCAGAGCAGAACTTCCGATCGCTTATTCCGGAGGTTTCAGTCCCCATATGATCCTTTCGTTCGCGGCGCCTCTCGGCGTGGGGATCACCAGTCTCGGGGAGTATTTTGATATGGAACTGACGAAAGATCTCCCGACGGAAGAGATCCGCAGCCGTCTCGATCATGAGATGGTGGAGGGGATGCGCGTTCTGTCCGCGAGAAAAGTTGCCGATGGAAAAGCGAGCAAAGCCATGTCTCTGGTAGCTGCCGCTGATTACCGGATCACGTTCCGGGAGGGATACGGCTTTTCCGACGGATGGAAAGAAAAGGTTCCTGCGTTTTTCGGACAGGAATCCATAAAGATCTGGAGAAAAACAAAACGCAGTGAAAAGGAAACAGACATCCGTCCCTGGATCTACAGACTTGAGACACGGGGCGAGGATCTCTGGATGCAGGTTTCCACAGGAAGTGTTTCCAACCTGAAACCGGAACTGGTGATGGATGCGCTCGCGGCGTTCCTTGGCGAGGAGCTTCCGCCGTTTGCTTTCCAGGTACAGCGGGAAGAGGTGTATGCCGATGTGGGAACAGACGGAGACAGAGATCTGAAACCGCTGGAAGAACTGGGAGAAGAGATTGAATAGAGAGATTATCATTACCCGGCTGCCTGTGGGCAGCTGCCGGCCGCTGGTTTATGTCAGGATCGAAGACGGGCAGCCTGTCCAGTTTGAACTGGAGTCCCCGGAAGGGGAAGAGCGGACGGGAAATATATATGTAGGAAAAATTGAAAAACTGTCGCCGGCCCTTCAGGCAGCGTTTGTCAGGATCACTTCCGGGCAGAGCGGGTATCTGCCTCTCGCAAAGGCAAAAAAGGCGCTGGTGCGCACACCGCGCCCGGACGGTAAACTGCGGGATCAGGATGAGCTTCTGGTGCAGATCGAGCGGGAAGCGATCAAAGGGAAGCTTCCTTCATTGAAAACCACTCTGGAATTTCCCGGCACTTTCCTGGTGCTTCTCACGGACAATACAGGGGTATTTTTCTCGCCGCGGCTCTCTGCGGAAGAGAAACAACAGACAGGAGAGTGGATCAGAGAACTGCAGGCCGGGAGAGAGTATTCTTTCGGTGTTCTGGTCCGGACCAATGCAGCCTCCGCGTCGAGGGAAGAACTGGGGCAGGAGTTTGAACGCCTGTATCAGGAGGCGTACCGGATCTGCCGATATGGGCTTTCCCGGAGTGTATATTCCTGTCTTCGGAAGACGGGTTCTTTCTGGATGGAACTTCTGAAAGGTCTGCCCCGGCAGGAGCCTGTCCGGATCCTTACCGACGAGCCGGAGATATATGAGGAACTCGGGCAGACTCTTTCCGCACATAAAATGCCGGAAGTTTCTCCGGAACTGTATCGGGAAGTTCTGCAGCCGTTATATAAAAAATATGCGCTGGACAATCTGATGCACAACCTCCTGGAGCGCAGAGTTCCGCTGCCGTCAGGCGGTTTCCTGGTGATCGAGCAGACAGAAGCGTTTGTCGCGGTGGACGTCAACTCAGGAAGGCGCAAAGGCGATAAAGTACCGGAAAACTTCTATTATCATGTAAATATGGAGGCGGCGAAGGAGATCGCGCGGCAACTTCGACTGCGAAACCTTTCCGGAACTGTGCTGATCGACTTTATCAACATGAAGGATCGCACGCTTATCGGCCGGCTTTCCCGTGAACTGCAGCGTGAATTTCAGAAAGATCCGGTTCGGACGCAGGTGATCGATGTGACGCAGCTGAATATCACGGAGGTAACCCGGCAGAAAGTCCGGAAGGCACTCTGGGAACAGGCAGAGCAGTATAGAGAAGCTGAAAAAGAGAGCGATGAGCGGCAGAGCCGCGCCGGCTTTGCATACGGAGAGTCCGCGGAAACGTTGTAAAGGAGGCAGAAATGAATTTAGACAAAAATGACAGTCCTTATCTGTATGAAATGCTGACAAACGGGCCGAAAAAAAACTGGAAGATGAAGCCCTGGCAGGGAATCCTTGTGTTTATCCTGCTCCTGATTTTTTTTCAGATGATCGGTGGTTTCCTGTACATATATGCGGGTCTGGGATATTATGCCAACGGTGTGGCCGAGATGCTCTTTTTCTTCGGAGGTTCGCTGCTGACCGCGAAACTGATGGGACTTGACCTGAAAGAAGTATTTCCTCTGAAACTTCCGAATCTTCCGGGAATCTGCGGAACACTGCTCATGTGGTTTGGCTCGTATCAGTGCATGACAGCACTCATTCTGGTGGCAGCCGCACTGTTTCCGCAGCTGTATTATTCGGAAGGGGGCTCGATGAATGCGTTTGTCACGGGCTTTCCGTTTCTGGGTTCCGTTCTCGTGGTTGCGCTGGTGCCTGCGGTCAGCGAGGAGATGCTGCATCGCGGAATTCTTCAATATTCGCTTCAATCTCTGAAAAAGAAGTGGCTGATCATCACATTGATGGGAGTGTACTTCGGCGTCTTTCATCTGAGTATTCTGCGGTTTCTCCCTATGATGTTTCTGGGAATGGTGATCGCATGGCTTCGCCAGGAATCGGGAAGCCTTGTATATGGAATTCTGTTTCACTTTGCCAACAATTTTTATTCCCTAGCCGTAACGTTCCTCAGCGGACAGACTTCAGAAACGGTATCGGCGCAGAGCTATGTTATTCCGCTATATATGATCGGATACTATTTTCTGGTCGCGGCGGCAGGGCCGTTCCTGCTCTATCTCGGCGGCTGGCTGGTAAAGCGGGCGGTGTCCGGACACAGGATTCAGCTGTTTCACGGAAACAGAAAAGAAGTGATCTTTATGGTGGCGGCGACCATCGTGCTGGCGGCAGTCGGACTGATCCTGTTCTTTGGGGGAATTATTGGTTATTTGCAGTAAATATTTTTGCAGACAGGAAAAAGATGTGATACAATAGCACATAACAGAGTCGAACAGCGGCAGCCGGAGAACCAGGACTGCTGTGTCGAAACAGATGAAGGAGGAAACAATTATGGCACGAACAGCGGTTGCTACGGACAGCAACAGCGGTATTACCCAGGAACAGGGAATGGAATTGGGAGTTTTTGTCCTTCCGATGCCGTTTTTTATTAAGGGAAAGCTTCATTTTGAAGATATCGATCTGACCCAGGAACAATTTTATCAGATGCTGAAGGACGATACAGCGGTGTCTACGTCACAGCCTTCCCCCGGAGATCTGATCGATTTCTGGAACAAGATCCTGAAAGAGTATGATGAGATCGTATACATTCCGATGTCCAGCAGTCTTTCTACATCTTGTGATACGGCAGTCGTGCTGGCAGAGGATTTTGACGGTAAAGTGCAGGTGGTCAACAATCAGAGAATCTCCGTGACGCAGCGCCAGTCAGTGCTTGATGCTAAAAACATGGCGAACCGAGGCGTTTCTGGGAAGGAAATCAAGAAGATTCTGGAAGAGGATGCGCTGGATGCCAGCATTTATCTGATGGTGGACACACTGAAATACCTGAAAAAAGGCGGACGTGTCACCCCGGCTGCGGCGATGATCGGCGCAGTTCTGAGCATCAAACCGGTACTCACGATCCAGGGAGAAAAACTGGACGCGTTTGAAAAGGTACGCGGTGTAAAACAGGCGAAAAAAGTAATGCTCAAGGCAATGAAGAAGGATATGGAAAAACGCTTTGCAAAAGAGCGCGCGGCAGGGATCATGGCGCTGGAGGTAGCCTACTCGGAGGTCGACGAGGAACTGCTGAAAGGCTGGATCGCGGAAGTGCAGGAAGCATTTCCGGACATGCCGGTGTATACCGGAAAACTGTCCCTGAGCGTCGCATGTCACACCGGCCCGGGAGTCCTCGCCATCGCCTGCGCGAAGAAGTCCGCGATCTCCTGATACCTGATCGCTAATACAGGAAAAATAATATTTTTTGCGTCATCTGATATTCGTTTTCTGCTGTACCAGAGATAAAAACACCCCGACTTTTCCGGCATCGCTTTAGCGCTGTCGCGAATATCGGGGTGTTTCTGTCTGAAAGAATACGGCGAATGCTTCGAAATTCAGGCGTCAATATCTGTATCGGCGAATCTGACGGTGACCGCCTGAACCAGGTCAATTCCTTCGAAAACGGTCGGCTCGAAATAACTCTGCAGAGAATATGCGGTTATGGCTGTTCCGCTGTCATACATCAGAAGAGCGACCGGGATCTCTTCGTTCAGTTCGATTTCCGTAAACTCCCGGAGAAACAATGTCGAACCGGATAAAAATTCATTGTCCAAGACAATCGAATCCGTCCGGAAAGAGTAAAGCGCAGCGCAGTTGATGTGCAGATCGATCGCATGATCATCTTCCGCTTTCATCGTGAATATACCGGATAACTGCTGATCCGATTGAGAAGATCCGAGAGAAATACTGCCGCCGCCGGTATTTTTCCAACTGCCGCTATCCTCAAGAATCGAGACTGTAATGACAACAGAAACCGCCTCTTCCGGCGCCCGGAAAGAAAGGATCTGGGAATTCCCGGACGATAACCCAAAAGATTCCAGCAGATCTTCCTCGTGGCCAGATAATTCATACGGCGCTATCCCGATTTTTGACGACTCTCCCAAAGAATCCGCTCCGGAAGAACACGCGCCAAGAACCAATATAATTACAGCAATCAATGACAAAAAGAACGATAATTCTCTTTTCATAAAAGACCCCACCTCCTGATGATAGATACAGAAATTTGCCTTCTTCCACGGAAATATCTCTCATATCCATTATACATTCTATACAAGTTAGCATCAACTAACAATTTTCTTACGAAAAACAGCGCATATCACCTTCCGCAGCCAACATCAGAAAACGAGGAACGGCCCGGGCGGCGCGGTGTGCCCGCGGTAGGCATCTGCGGATGCGGATGGAAGCACTTAACGGGCGGAAGGCGTTCCGGGCGGGACAGGCGCAGGGCATCTCGCCCGGAGCCTGAGAAGCGCTGAGACGGGAATGCATCAGGCATTCCCGCCGAATCGCTTCGGTGCCCGTTTGGAACGCCTTCCGGCCGTTTAGTGCTTCCCCGCGTCCGCAGCCGCCTGCCGCGGGCACACCGCGCCGCCCGGGCCGTTCCTCGTTTTCGTCCCAACATTAAAAAAAAGACAAAACTCCCTTGACAACGCCAAAAAGTCATGTTAGACTTCAAGAGTATGCCGCACAGAGAGGTAAAAGTATCGGAAAATTCCGGTCACCGAATCTGGCGAGTAAATCATAGGGAGGTGCCATATGTACGCAATTATTGCAACAGGTGGTAAACAGTACAAAGTAGCCGAAGGCGATGTTATCAGAGTAGAAAAGCTGGGCGTAGAGGCTGGAGAGACCGTTACTTTCGATCAGGTACTTGCAGTAAGCAACGACGGACTGAAAGTCGGCGAAGATGTAAAAGACGCAACGGTAACCGCATCTGTAGTTGAAAACGGTAAAGGCAAAAAAGTTATCGTTTACAAGTACAAGAGAAAAACTGGTTATCACAAGAAAAACGGTCACAGACAGCAGTACACAAAGGTGAAGATTGAAAAAATCAACGCTTAATTGCTATGATCCGTATAACAGTAACGCAGAAAGACGGCGCATACGTTTCCATTGAATCGGAAGGACATGCCGGTTATGCCGAGGAAGGACAGGATATTATCTGTTCCGCAGTATCGGCCCTGGTAGTCAATACGGTGAATTCGATAGAAACTTTTACGGAAGACAGACTTCTGTGCGAGTCCGGCGACGGATATGTATATTTTTCATTTCCGGACGGATACGGAGAGAGGACAGAACTTCTTGTAAAATCGCTTTTGCTGGGCCTTGACAGTATACGCCGCGATTATGGAACGAAGTATTTAAAGATCGCATTCAGGGAGGTGTAGACTCATGTTAAATATGAACCTTCAGATTTTCGCTCATAAAAAAGGAGTTGGTTCTACTAAGAACGGTAGAGATTCCGAGTCCAAGAGATTAGGAGCAAAAAGAGCTGACGGACAGGTTGTAAAAGCTGGAAACATTCTTTACAGACAGCGCGGAACCAGGATCCATCCGGGTATCAATGTTGGAAAAGGTAAAGACGACACACTGTTCGCACTGGTTGACGGCCGCGTATCTTTCGAGAGAAAGGGTCGTGACAAAAAGCAGGTTTCTGTATATCCTGTATCAGTAGAGGAGTAATTGACAACAGTTCAGTCAGATCTGTGCATTTACTGCACAGACCGTATGAAAATGTAGTGCCTGCGGGCATCCGGCTCATCGCAAAGCGATAAGAATTGCCGGATGCCTGTAACAGTTCAGTTGGCTGAACTGTTATGAGTAATTGACACATGCGGCTTCAAATCTTTCGAGGGTTTGGAGCCGTTTTTATAAGTATAAGGAGATTGAAATGTTCGCAGACAGAGCAAAAATTATTATCCGTTCCGGAAAAGGCGGCGACGGCCATGTCAGCTTCCGCAGGGAACTGTTTGTGCCCAATGGCGGTCCGGACGGCGGTGACGGCGGAAAAGGCGGTGACGTGATCTTTGAGGTCGACGAGGGTCTGAACACGCTGTTTGAGTACCGACACAGAAGAAAATTCTCTGCCGAAGACGGCGAACCGGGCGGAAAGCGCCGCTGCCATGGCGGCAATGGGGCTGACATCGTCCTGAAAGTACCTGAGGGAACAGTGGTCATGGAGGCTGAGAGCGGCAAGGTGATCGCCGACATGTCCGGAGAAAACAGGCGCCAGGTGGTGCTGAAAGGCGGCCGGGGCGGAAATGGAAATATGCATTACGCGACGGCGACGATGCAGGTCCCGAAATACGCGCAGCCGGGGCAGCCCGCTCAGGAACTGGAGGTGCGGCTGGAACTGAAGGTTATTGCGGATGTAGGACTGATCGGATTTCCGAATGTGGGAAAATCCACCCTGCTCTCCCGTGTTACCAATGCGGAACCGAAGATCGCCAATTATCATTTCACGACCCTGACGCCAAATCTGGGCGTTGTAGATATGGAAGGATGCGGCGGTTTTGTGATCGCTGACATTCCGGGTCTGATTGAGGGCGCTTCAGAGGGCGTCGGGCTGGGACATGAATTCCTGCGCCATATTGAGCGTACCCGGGTGATGATCCATGTGGTGGATGCGGCCTCTACCGAAGGACGTGACCCTATCGATGACATTTATAAGATCAACAAGGAACTGGAAGCATACAATCCGGAGATCGCCAGCCGGCCTCAGGTGATCGCAGCGAATAAGATTGACGCGATCTATATAGACGGGGAAGACCCGGTCAGCCGGCTGAAGGCGGAGTTTGAGCCGAAGGGCATCCGCGTGTTTCCGATCTCCGCGGTCAGCGGAAAAGGATTGAAGGAATTGCTGTACTATGTACAGGAACTTCTGAACGAGATGCCGAAAGAGCGTCTGGTCTTCGAGCAGGAATTTTTCCCGGAGGACGTGCTCTCGGTGGAGAAGCTGCCCTATACCGTGGAGCAGGATGAAAAAGATCCCCATGTCTTTGTTGTGGAAGGACCGAAGATCGAGAAGATGCTGGGATATACGAATCTGGATTCGGAGAAAGGATTTGCGTTTTTCCAGCGGTTCCTGAAAGATACCGGAATCCTTGAGGAACTGGAACAGGCCGGCATCCAGGAGGGCGATACCGTCCGTATGTACGGTCTGGAATTTGATTATTATAAGTAAAGAAAGGGAAAGTCGGATGACGAGCAAACAGAGAGCGTATTTAAAGAGTCTGGCGATGACGATGGAGCCGATCCTTCAGGTGGGCAAGGGAAGCGTGACTCCGGAGTTTACCGCGTCTGTTGCCGAGGCGCTGGAGGCCAGAGAACTGATCAAGATCAGTGTTCTGCAGAACTGTCTGGATGACCCGAAGGAGATCGCGGCTGTGCTCGCGGAGAGAACCCGGTCTCAGGTGGTGCAGGTGATCGGAAAGAAGATTGTTCTGTATAAAGAAGGAAAACAGGATAAGAAAAAGATACAGTTGCCGTAAGGAAGCGAAAGCGATGGAAAAGAAGACCAGAAAGATAGGTATTATGGGAGGCACCTTTGACCCGATCCATATCGGACATCTGATCCTGGGAGAGGGCGCATATAAGCAGTTTGGGTTGTCAGAGGTCTGGTTCATGCCCGCGGGGAATCCGCCCCACAAGCAGAACCGTGCCGGACGGGCCACAGATGAACAGCGCGTGGAGATGATCCGACGCGCGATCGCCGGAAATCCTCATTTTGCACTCTGCCTGGAGGAGATGAACGCGGACGGGTTTACCTATTCCTACCGGACGCTGGAAGCGTTGAATCTCCGCTATCCTGATACGGAGTTTTACTTCATTCTCGGCGCAGATTCCCTGTTTGATTTTCACAAGTGGCGGGAACCGGACCGGATCTGCCGGGCGTGTAAGATCGTCGTGGCGACGAGAAATCAGGTGAGCAGCGAAAAGCTGGACGAAGTGATCGCACAGAATGAAGAGCGGTTTCACGGGGAATTCCTGAAACTGGACACGCCCAATCTTGATATCTCTTCCGGAAATATCCGCGAGAGGATTCGGGAAGGGCAGACGATCCGGTATTATCTGCCGGATCCGGTGATCTCTTATATTTTTGAGCACGGTATTTATGGCTGTGCTCCTGAGAGCGGACAGTTTGACAGACCGGAGGAACAGAGACAGGAGGATGCAGCGGTGGCAGGAACACAGAAATTGTGGAGTATCGACAAGAAACTTCGGAAGGAGCTGGATGAAAATCGTTATCATCACACCCTCGGCGTGATGTTTACCGCCGCTTCTATGGCGATGGTGTGGGATGTTCCGCTGGCACAGGCGCAGACGGCAGGTCTTCTGCATGACTGTGCCAAGTGTATTCCCAACGAGAAAAAGATTTCCATGTGCAGGAAACATCATGTGCCGCTGACGGCGTTTGAGACGGCGCATCCCTTCCTGATCCATGCAAAGCTTGGCGCATATCTCGCAAAGAAAAAGTATGGGATCGAAGATAAGGAAGTGCTGAACGCGATCACATGGCACACGACCGGGAAACCGGACATGACAAAGCTTGAAATGATCATCTATATTGCGGATTATATTGAACCTCAGAGAGACAAAGCGCCGCGGCTGGATGTGATCCGGCGGCTTGCGTTTGAGGATCTGGAGGAGTGTATGTACCAGATCCTGAAAGACAGTATGTCATACCTCTCGGCAAATCCGGAGGATCTGGACCGCACAACGGAAACTGCGTATCAATATTATAAAAAGCTGCATGACAGCAGGAAAAGCGAGGTGAAGGAATGAACGGAGCAAAAGAAATGGCACGTCTGGCGGTGGAAGCGCTGGAGGACAAAAAAGCGGTAGACATCCGTATTCTGGACATCGAAAAGATTTCCACACTGGCGGATTATTTTATCATTGCCAGCGGAACGAACCGCAATCAGGTGCAGGCGATGGCCGATAATGTGGACGAGGTTCTCGCAAAGGCGGGATACCATGCGAGACAGACGGAAGGATATCAGAACGCCAACTGGATTCTTCTGGATTACGGTGACGTCGTCGTCCATCTGTTCGACGAGGAAAACCGCCTGTTCTATGATCTGGAACGGATCTGGAGAGACGGGGAAGAGATCGAAAAAGATATGCTGTAAGATTTTATGATGCCAGGAGCATGAAATGCAGAGCAATCCGCAGCATCCCTGGGGCAAAATGTTTTTTGACTTTGACATCACTTTCCATATAAAACCATATAAAATGGATCCATTTCGGGAAAACGCATGTCCCGGGCAGCCGCTTCTTAACCAAACCAGAAGCAACTGCCCGGGATTTTGTGCGATACGCCTGGCAAGCGCCTGCTGTGCTTGCACAAGCAGGCATTTGCCGGGCAACGGACAGAGAGCAGCGTATGCTGCGAGCTGGTGCGATACGCTTGGCAAGCGCCTGCCGGTCTGAAAAAAAACAGTCAATGTAATTTCAGTACAAAGGTACAGATGCAGTCGGCGGCCAGGATCAGTGCCAGGAGTCCGGAGATTACAGCGACCTTCTTCTCGCCCAGTTTTTCCACAGCCCTGGAAAACAGCGGCTGGAGAACATATAAAAAGACCATCCCGCCGATGCCGAAACGGATACTTGGATTTAACGCGATCCTTCCTTCAAAGTTAAAGGAAAACCGAGTGTAATCCCACAGCCATTCGCCTCTTGTGAATTCCATAAGATAGCTGGCAGCCAGTTCTATAACCGTAGTGAGAAAAACGATCCCAGCAAATACAAGGACCGGCGTGACCGAAAACTTACCGACGGTGATCCGCCGCGCTTTCAGTCTGTACAGCGAGAAAAGAAGAACAACCGCACCAAATCCATATACGACGCAGTAAGGACCGAACAGGACTCCGCGGTTGGAAAATCCCCATCGGTAAACAATTACCTCCAGAAAAACTTCGTAGATCCATCCGATGATCGAATACATCATAAAATACAGGAAGTACTCCTGCATTTTTTTCCATTTTGTCTGTCCCCTCATTTTTTATCCTTTCGTAAAATCTGATTTTGGATCACGGATCGTGATGATGTCTATTATATTGGAGAACAGATCTGTTGGCAAGACTTGAAATAGCGGTATGTTTTTACTATAATAATGATTGTGTGCCGGGACAGACCGGAAGTATTTTTTCTTGAGATCTGTCTGCTGCCGTGAGCGGACGGATCATACAGATTTCATTGAGAAAGTGGGGAAAAAGATTGGAAATAAAAGAAATAACATTCGATACTCTGGATCAGCAGCAGGCGGTCTTCGGGATGCAGGACAGCTTTGTGAAGATCATTGAAAAGGCGTTGTCTGTTACCGTAAATCTCCGGGACTCAAGGGTTGAGATCCGGGGACTCTCGGAGAGGAATGTTAAGTTGGCGGCGGATGTGATGGCCTCTCTGCGCCAGATGTATGATCAGGGAGAACGTTTGAATAACGATACGGTGTACCGCCTCCTGGAAGACGTGCAGGACGGGACTCTGGACGAGACATTTCAGGCGATGGGCAGCGTGGTCGCGCTAAATCATAAAGGCGTCCCGATCAAGTGTAAGACGATGGGACAGAAGAACTATGTAAAGGCGCTCCGGGAGAATGTAGTGACGATCTGCATCGGGCCTGCCGGTACCGGAAAAACGTATCTGGCAGTGGCGCAGGCGGCGAAGGAACTGAGAGAGGGTCAGATCGACCGGATCATCATGAGCCGTCCTGCCATCGAGGCCGGGGAGGAACGTCTCGGTTTCCTGCCGGGTGATCTCGCACAGAAAGTGGATCCATATCTGCGCCCGCTCTACGATGCGCTTCATGATATTCTCGGCGCAGACCGGGCAGATAAGCTGCGGGAGCGTGGGATCATTGAGATTGCTCCGCTGGCATATATGCGTGGACGGACCCTGAACAATGCGCGGGTGATTATCGACGAGAGTCAGAATGCCTCTCTCTCCACGCTGAAGATGGCGCTCACCCGTCTCGGGGAAAATTCCCGGATGGTGCTGACCGGCGATATCACACAGATCGATCTTCCCCATGCCAAAGATTCCGGACTGGAAAGATGCGCAGAGATCCTCGGATCTATCGACGGGATCGCTGTGACGAAGCTGAACAACCGGGATGTGGTTAGAAACAAGATCGTCAAAGATATCGTCAAAGCGTTTGAAAAAGAGGAACAGAAAAAGCTGGAGAAAACCGACGGACGTAAGGTGATCCGCCGGCAGAGGAGTGTACGCCCATGACATTAGTATTTGAAAATGAAGGGGATTTTGATCTGGGATTTGACCCGGAGACAGTGGCCCGCCAGGTGGTCGATCAGGTGCTGGATATGGAGCAGTGTCCATATGAGGCAGAGGTGGAACTGATCCTGACAGATGGAGAAACTATCCGCAGGATGAATCGGGAATTCCGCGGCATCGACCGGGAGACGGACGTGCTGTCTTTTCCGATGGTAGACTATCCGCAGCCGGCGTCCTTTGACTTCCTGGAAACCGAAGCGGGGGACGACTGTTTCCATCCGGATTCGGGGGAATTGCTGCTGGGAGATATCGTGATCTCGGTGCCCCGTGCGGAGGCGCAGGCGGAGGAGTACGGTCACAGTCTGAAGAGAGAGTATGCGTTTCTAATCGCCCACAGTATGCTTCATCTGCTTGGCTATGACCACATGAGCCCGGAGGAGGCGGCAGTGATGGAGCAGAAGCAGGAGGAAGCGCTGCAGGCTCTGGGCATTACAAGAGATAAATTTCCGCCCGGACAAACTGAATAAACAGAAAAAAAGAGCCGATACTATAAACAAAAGGAGTGACGGAGCAATGAAAAAATTTGTTTATGGCATCGGCTTTTTTGTATTGTTTCTGGCGCTGGGAGCAGGTTTTTATACCAGTTACCGGATCGGAGCATCCCGTGGATCCGGACGGTCTTCCGGTGAGACGGTTTCGGAGGCTGACGGAACCTGGGAGACAGAGGCGTGGGAGACGGCTGCCAATTCCGCCGTACTGGATTCTCATGCGGTGGAGACGGAGGCAAAGTCTGTTGTCGGATATATCCTGAAAGAGGAGAATAACCGGGTTGTGGTGTACTGTGCGGACGGGACGACTCTGTTCGAATATACGGACATCCTGGTGTCGGATCTTCCCTATGATCTTCAGAGTCAGCTGAGGGAAGGAAAGGAGATTTCAGGGACCGCGCAGCTGTACAGCTTTCTTGAAAATTATTCCAGCTGATGCAGGATGAATATGGACAAAAGAAAAAAACTGTTGTAGAATAAAAAGAACTGAATGGTCTGCCGGCGAAAAAACGTTGCGAACGGCAGCAGGGACAAAAGGAGTACTACTGATGAATATAGAGAGAATCAATGAACTTGCACGGAAATCCCGCACGGTAGGTCTGACGCCGGAGGAGAAAGCCGAGCAGCAGAAACTCAGACAGGAATATATCGCAGCAGTAAAGATGAATCTCCGAACACAGCTGGATAACATCGACGTGCAGGAAAAAGACGGGACGATCACGAATCTTGGAGAGAAGTATGGAAAGCAAAGAAAGCATTAGAAAAACAGTATTGTCAAGAAGAAAGACCCTGACTCTGGAAGAGATGAAAAAGAAAAGCTCTGCCATCTGCGAGAAGCTTCTTCAGCTGCCGGAGTTTCAGGAATCGAAACACATATATGTCTACATGGACATCAAAAAAGAAGTGATGACAAGAGAATTTATCAAGAAAGCCTGGGCGCTGGGGAGAACCGTTGCGGTTCCGAAGGTACAGGGAGACGAGATGGAGTTTTACTGGCTCACGTCTTTCGCCCAGCTGGAACCGGGGTATTTCGGTGTGGCGGAGCCGACCTACGGAGAGATCGCCAGAGACGAGGATGCGTTTATCCTTGTGCCGGGGGTAGCGTTTGATGTGAACCGCCACCGGATCGGCTACGGACGTGGATATTACGACAAGTATCTGGCGAAACATCCGGATCTGCGTTCCGCGGCGGTCGCTTATGACCTGCAGGTATTTCCCGAGATCCCTCATGAAGAGCTGGATGTCTGCCCGAAGGTACTTGTCACGGAGACGAAAGTTTATCGCTGAGTGCGCCGCGCAGCTTTGCCGGCGATGAGAGAGGAGGCTGCACATGACACTGGAAGAGATTGGGACGCGCGCCCGCGAGGCGGAGCCGGTAATCCGCGTTCTGCCGACGGCAGTAAAAAACAGAGTATTACATAAGGCGGCAGAGAATCTGAGAAATCATACGGAAGAGATTCTCCGCGCAAACGAGTCGGATATGGAAAACGGGCGGGCGAGAGGAATGTCCGCCGGTCTGCTGGATCGTCTCCAGCTGACGCAGAAGAGGGTGGATCAGATGGCGGAAGGCCTGGAGGCTCTCGCGGATCTGGAGGATCCGGTAGGAGAAGTGACCGGAATGAAAAAACGCCCCAACGGTCTTCTGATCGGACAGAAGAGGGTGCCCCTTGGCGTTGTCGGGATCATCTATGAGGCGCGGCCGAACGTGACGGCGGACGCGTTCGGACTGTGCTTTAAGACGGGAAATGTGGTGATCCTGAAGGGCGGAAGCGACGCGATCTCGTCCAACTGTGCGATCGTGGCGGTTCTGCAGGAGACGCTGGCGGAGGAAGGACTTCCGAAGGATCTGCTGCTGTTGATCGAGGATACGTCCAGGGAAACGACAAAAGCGTTTATGAAGATGAACCGATATGTGGACGTCCTGATCCCGAGAGGCGGAGCGGGACTGATCCGGACGGTCGTGGAGAACAGTACGATCCCGGTGATCGAGACAGGAACCGGAAACTGTCATATCTTTGTGGATGAAACTGCCGACCTGGATATGGCGACGTCGATCATTCTGAATGCGAAGACCCAGAGAGTCGGCGTGTGCAATGCCTGCGAATCTCTTGTGATCCATGAAAAGATCAAGGACCGGCTGCTCCCGGAACTTGCCCGGAAACTGCGGGAAAAGAACGTTGAGATCCGTGCGGACGAACAGGCGCTGCCTCTGATGGAGGGCGCTGTTGCCGCGACGGAGGAAGACTGGGGCAGGGAGTATCTGGATTATATCCTGTCGGTGAAGACGGTGGCGGGGATCGATGAGGCGATTGCCCATATTAACCGGTACAACACCAAACACTCCGAGGCGATCATAACGGAAAATTATACGAATGCTCAGCGTTTCCTGGAAGAAGTGGACGCTGCGGCGGTGTATGTGAATGCTTCCACCCGTTTTACCGATGGATTCGAGTTCGGTTACGGCGCGGAGATCGGCATCAGTACCCAGAAGCTGCACGCCCGCGGACCGATGGGCCTGCTGGCGCTCACGACGACAAAATATATCATTTATGGAAACGGACAGATCCGGGAATAGTTTTCCGGTCTGTGTAGGGCCGCATGTCAGGCGAGACGCCGGGCATGCGGCTATTTATACGTCATCAGGACTATATGGACAGGAAAAAGCAGCCGTGAGTTTGGCTGACAGGAATACTTAAATTGCGTAATTGCAAATCATATTTATTGATATATTTTTTTGACAGAGGATGGAGTGATTGGATATGAACGGAAAGAGAATCCGGGAGTTTGGCTATGTTATCGGAAAATACCCGACAGGTGTGAAAAATAAAATTACCGATGTTCCCGGGGTACGGGTGGGGCACTGGACTGTGGACGAAGGACAGCAGCACACGGGAATCACTGTGGTGCTGCCGGGAGAGGACAATCCGTTCCTGAAAAAATACACGGCTTCGGGATATGTACATAACGGTTTTGGGAAGACCTGCGGGCTGATCCAGGTGGAAGAGCTCGGAACACTGGAAACGCCGATCGCCCTGACCAATACGCTGAATGTCGGGAAAGTGGCGGACGCGCTGGTGTCATATATGGTGGAGGAAACACGGAGAGAAGGCGTGGAGATATCCTCCCTCAATCCGGTTGTGGGCGAGTGCAATGACTCCAGGATTAACAGGATCCAGGACAGGGCCGCAGGGGAACAGGAACTGAGGGCGGCGATCGCAGCCGCGGCTACGGATTTTGAGGAAGGCAATGTGGGCGCCGGGACGGGGACGATCTGTTACGGCCTGAAAGGAGGGATCGGTTCCTCTTCGCGGATACTGAAAATTGGCAGCAGAACGTATACCGTCGGTATCCTTGTACAGACAAATTTCGGGGCGACCGAAGATCTGAGAGTGGACGGCGATCCGGTCGGCCGCCGTCTGAGAGAAAAGCTCCGGCAGAGCGGAAGCGGCAGCAGCGCCGACGACCGTGGGTCCATCATGACGGTCCTGGCGACGGATCTCCCGGTGACGGAACGGCAGCTTTACCGGATCCTGCGAAGATGCGGTGTGGGAATCGCCAGAACCGGGGCATATACCGGTCACGGGAGCGGGGAAGTGATGATCGGATTTACCACGGCGAACCGGGTGGATACCACGGGGAATCAGATGGTCGAATCCTGCCTGCGTCTCCGGGAGGAAGCGCTGAATCCGGTGTTCGACGCGACCGCGGAAGCTGTGGAGGAAGCGATCCTGAACTCTATGACAGCTGCAGGACCCGCGCGGGGACTGGACGGCGCCTGGTATCGGAGCCTCTCCGAGTTTCTGGGAAAAGAGGAACTGTAAAACTGCAGGAAAAAGAAAAAATAACGTGACAGAAAGAAGGAGGGATATCTGTGAAACTGTTTCTCAGTGCTGATATTGAAGGATGTGCCGGCCTGGCCATGCCGGCGGAAACACACAAAGCGGAGAGCGTTTACCGCGCTTATGCCGGGGAAATGACAAAGGAAGTGGTTGCTGCCTGCGAGGCGGCGCATGCGGCGGGAGCGGATGAGATTGTCGTAAAAGACGGACATGGCGACGCTTCGAATATCGATCCATTGAAGATGCCGGAGTATGTGACTTTGATCCGGGGAAAGAGCGGCCATCCCTATAATATGATGTACGGAATAGACGCTTCGTTTGATGGCGTATTATATCTCGGGTACCATGCGCCGGCCGGAAGTCCGTGCTTTTCCATCAGTCATACTTCCACAGGCAACAGTCTCTACATCCGGCTCAACGGAAAGATTATGAGCGAATGTATGCTGAACAGTTATACAGCCGCGTCTCACGGCGTTCCGGTATTGTTTCTCTCTGGGGATTCCGAGATCTGCCGGCAGGCAGAAGATTTCCTTCCGGGGATCACTACCATAGCTACGAAACACGGGGAAGGAGGCGCGACCTGGTGTGTCTCTGCGGAAAAAGTTCTGGAGGACATTTCTCAGGGCGTCCGGACGGCGGTTTCCCGTATCGGTAAAGTCCCCTGTCTCCCGATGCCGGACCGCTTTGCCTATGAAGTGACTTATAAAGACTGGAAGAAAGCTTATGCCATGTCGTTTTATCCGGGGATGGAAAAAGTCGATACGTTTACGAACCGGCTGGTAACGGACCGCTGGATGGATGTTGTCACGGCACACGGTTTTGTTGTATACTGAAAAGAAACGAGGTGTATGAGTTTATGAGCAAACCAGTCATTGGAATTCTTGGAAATACATTTAAGACGGCGCCGGGTCAGTTTTCCAGTGCGCTCCGTGAATATGTCAACAGTGATTACGTAGAGGCCATGCTGAAAAACGGCGGTACCCCGGCTGTGATTCCCACTGCCGGCATGCAGGAAGATCCCGAGGAAGCGCTGTCGTTCTGCGACGGGATCCTGGTGCCGGGAGGCGAAGATGTTCATCCCTGGTATTACGGAGAGGAACCGTCTCCGGGGATCGGAACGATCCGTCCGGAGATCGATGAAGCATGGATGGCAGCCGGAAAATATGCTTTGGAAAAGAAGATCCCCATGTTCGGCATCTGCAAAGGGATCCAGTTTCTGAATGTGCTCTGCGGAGGCACACTGTATCAGGATCTTTACACGCAGAAAAAGGACTGTATTCTGCATATGCAGTCTCTGGAACGGAGTTATCTGTTTCATCATGTGGATGTTCTGGGAAATACACATTTGGCTAAAATTCTCGGAGAAGGAAAACATCCGGTGAACTCTATGCATCACCAGGCGGTCCGGGATCTTGGGGAAAATCTGCGCGTATCAGCGGTAGCGCCCGACGGGACGATCGAGGCGATCGAGAGTATCGACGGACAGATTGTTGCGGTTCAGTGGCATCCGGAAGGACTGACCACGTCTGCGCCCGAGATGAACCGGCTGTTTGCGGATCTTGTGGAGAGGAGCCGGAAATACCGTGATCAAAGGTGACGGGTTTTGACGGCGGGAAAAATGAATATGCAGGAACGGTCAGAAAGACCGGAAAGGAAGGATAGCACCGGATGAGCAAAAGTTGGGAGATCGAGGAATGTTTTGAGGTGTTTGCCAGAGAGAATCTTTCGCTTGCAAAGCAGACGCTGAAAGAATTGGTATTGATTCCTGCGGCCACCGGCCGGGAAGAAAAGCGGGCCGAATACTGTATAGACTGGATGAGACGGCAGGGAATTACGGATGTTTTCAGCGACGAGATCGGAAACGTAATCTGGGAGTATCAATCGGAATGCCGCAGAAAGGTATTGTTTACGGCTCATCTGGACACAGTGTTCTCTGAGGATGAGCCACTGAAGCTTGCGGAAGAGGACGGGATCTGGAAATGTCCGGGAATCGGGGACAATACGGTCAATGTTGTGCTTTTGCTGATGGCGGCAAAGTACCTGCAGGAAGTCCGTCCAAAACTTCCCTGCGGCCTGATCCTGTCGGCAGATGTGGGTGAGGAGGGCCTTGGAAATCTGAAAGGGATCCGCGGACTTACCGATACCTATGAAAAACAACTCAGCGCAGTGATCGCCTTTGATCTTTATCGGGATAAAATATATCCCCGCTGTATCGGTTCCGTTCGCTACAGGATCGGGACGAAGACGGAGGGCGGACATTCCTTTCTGGATTTTGGCAGAAAGAACGCGATCGCTGAGCTGTGCAGCCTTGTGACGGAACTGTATCAGATGTGTCCAAAGGCAGGTTCCCGTACAACTTATAATGTAGGAGTCGTGGAGGGCGGTACTTCGGTAAATACGATTGCTCAGGAAGCTTCTATGCTGTTTGAGTTTCGTTCCGATTCTTATGAAGAATTGGATGCATGTGAAAAGTTTTTGGAGAATCTGATCGAGAAACGCAGATGCAGCGATGTGCTCTACACATGCGAAATGGTGGGAAAACGCCCCTGTGCAAGAGAAACCGACAAAATCCGGATGGCCCGTATTACAAACTGCTGTGTAAAAACGCTCCAGGCAGTGGTCGGAACCGCACCGGTCTGCTCGGAGGCGTCTACGGACTGCAACATTCCGCTTTCCCGTCACATTCCATCTGTCTGCGTTGGATTCTGCCGGGGAGGCGGGGCGCATACCCGGGAAGAGTGGCTGGATATTTCTACACTGGAAACCGGCCTTATTTCTGTGCTGGCGCTTGTGTACAGAATCCCGTTTTTATGCGGGGACAGTGAGATTGTACTCCGTAATAAAATAACGGATATGGAAGAAAAGGAGCAGATTCGTTCCCTCCTGATGACGTGTGACAAGGATTTTATCCCGCCCTTGTCTGTGCGAAACAGTACTTCCCAGATTGATTGGTCTCAGATTGGGGGAAGAGGTGACGGAATCGAGGAGTATCTGGAAAATATCTCTCAGCAACATGTGATTCTCTGGAAAGAGAATGGAGTTATTCGGGCGTTTATAACATGGAAAGATCATTTCCGGTGTGAGTATCTTCCGGAATATCCGGATTCCTGTTATCTGACGACACTCTGCATTGATCCGGCTTACCGCGGCCAGGGCATTTCAGAGCGATTGTATGAATTGGCTGAAACGGAGATCCGGGTAAAGTTCCCGGACAGTGCGATCACGCTCCGTACCTGGTCCGGAAACAGGGCGCAGGAGCATATTTTACATAAAATAGGATATCATGTCGTCAGAGTGCTCGAAAATGACCGCGGAGAAGGAATCGATACCGTTTATTATGCAAAATCTGATATAGCTAAAAATATCGGGAACGATAAGAAAAGAGTGAAAGAAGAGAATTGAAGTATCGATGGAGGAATGACAGATGAACAAACTTGGTTTCGGTTTTCTGAGACTTCCGGTTCTGGAAAAAGACGGTGACATTGATCTGGAACGGCTGAATGGGATGGTGGATACTTTTCTTCAGCATGGAAGAAAATATTTTGATACTGCGTACACTTACCTGGATGGGAAAAGTGAATGGGCGATCCGGGAATCAGTTGTGAAACGTCATTCCAGGGAGGAGTTTCTTCTGGCGGATAAGCTGCCGGGATATATGATGAAGTCCTATGATGACTGCCGCCGCTGTTTTGAGGTTCAGCTGGAGCGCTGCGGTGTCGATTATTTTGATGTGTATCTTTTGCATTGGCTGAATGGAACGAATGATAAGATCGCGGAAAAATACCGGGAATTTGAGTTTCTGCAGGAACTGAAAAGGGACGGGAAGGCGCGGATTATCGGTTTTTCTTTTCATGACACGGCGGATCTGCTGGATGAGATCCTGACCAGCCATCCGGAAGTGGATGTCGTACAGCTTCAGATCAATTACCTGGATTGGAACAGCGAATCGGTTCAGGCCAGGTTGTGTTATGAAACGGCAGTCCGGCACGGCAAAAAGGTGATCGTGATGGAGCCTGTGAAAGGCGGCACGCTCGCCGATGTTCCTCCTGAGGCGGCCCGGGTTCTTCATCAGGTGGATCCGGCGGCAAGTGCAGCCTCTCTCGCAGTGCGTTTTGCATCGAGTCTTCCGGAGGTGGAAATCGTCCTGAGTGGTATGAATACCATGGATCAGCTTCTGGATAATCTTCGGGAGACGGAGCCGCTCGGGAGAGCGGAGATGGAGAAAATGATACAGGTGGCGGAGAACATCCATCACTCGATCGCAGTACCCTGTACGGGCTGCGGTTACTGTCTCAGCGGATGTCCGAAACAGATCTGTATTCCAAGGTACTTTAAATTATACAATGAATATTTCGCCAAACCCGGCGACGACTGGAAGATCCGGCCGGCCTACGAGCGGCTTGCCTTGAAGTATGGGAGCGCTTCGGACTGTATTAACTGCAAAAGCTGCGAGCGCCGCTGTCCTCAGAAGCTTCCGGTCACAGAGTACCTGAAAAAAGTCGCGGAAACCTTTTGACTGCGCAGCGGATGGAACAGTCAGGAAGCTTTGCGGCAGTTCAGCTGGCCGAACTGTTACGAAATTTTCGGCCGGACAGAAGAATTTTCTTTCAAAAGGTCTGAAAATCTGATATAATTTAGAAAAACGTGCAGCCGATGGCGTAAGACCAGTATCGGCGGCACGTTTTTATTTTTTTTTATCAGGAGGTAAGACGATGAAATCAGTAAGCAAAAATGAACTGGTAAAACTGCTCTCTATCTGCGGACAGGTGGCGGAGCACAAGAGTGAAAAAATGCAGGAGCACGGAAGAGACGAGAAGGAAATCCTTTCCGCTCTGTCCTCTGACGAGCAGGAGACATTGAAAACGATTCTTCAGAAGCTCCAGAAACAGTGGCTGCAGGATCATGCGGAACACCACAAGAAAAAAGAGTGATATCCGGCGGATTCGATGTCTTCTGTATTCCGGAAGATGATTGCCGTTGTCCTCAGGAGGGCGGATCCATGGATTTATTCCATGTATCCGCCCTTCATCGGTGATACCGCTTTGTCGGCAAACTGTTTCAGGACGCCGTGGGTATAACGGTTTTCCTTTGGCCTCCATGCGGCTTTCCGCTCAGCGAGGATCTTCTCGATTTCCTCTTCGCTTTTTCGTTCGCCGTTGACGCCGACGATCCGCAGGATCCGTTTCGGAATGTTGACCTCGATCAGGTCATTCTCTTCCACCAGGGCGATCGGACCGCCCTCGGCTGCTTCCGGTGAAATATGTCCGATCGCAGGTCCTTTGGAGGCACCGGAGAAACGTCCGTCGGTCAGAAGCGCGATGGAGGCGCCCAGTTCTGCGTCGGAAGCGATGGCTTCCGTTGTGTAGAACATCTCCGGCATTCCGCTTCCCTTCGGACCTTCATAGCGGATGATCACCGCATCGTCCGGCCGGATCTCATGGATCAGAACGGCCTTGATGGCGTCTTCCTCGCAGTCAAAGGGTCTCGCCCGGAGCACCGCCTCGAACATTTCCTTTGGAACCACCGTGTGCTTGACGACAGCGCCGTCCGGCGCAAGGTTTCCTCTCAGGATCGCGATGCTTCCATCGGTTCCGAACGGGCGGTCGAAGGGGCGGATCACGTCTTCCCGCTTCAGGTTCCACTGATCCAGGTATCCCTGGCATTTGTCATAGAAACTGCTTTTTTTCAGGTCTTCCAGATTCTCGCCCAGCGTCTTTCCGGTCACCGTCATCACATCCAGATGCAACATATCCCTGATCTCTTCCATGATCGTCGGGACGCCGCCCGCGTAATAGAAGAACTGTGCCGGCCATTGTCCCGCGGGGCGGATATTGAGCAGATAGTGGGCGCCTCTGTGGAGACGGTCAAAAGTATCCGCGTCAAGGTCAAATCCGAATTCCTTTGCAATCGCAGGGATGTGGAGCAGAGAGTTGGTGGATCCCGAGATCGCGGCGTGTACCATGATCGCGTTCTCGAAGGACTCCATGGTCACGATCTTTCTCGGCGTCAGATCGTTTTGTGCCAGCCAGACGGCCTGCTCTCCCGCCTTCCGGGCAAAGTCTCTCAAGTCGGAACTTGTCGCGGGCATCAGGGCGCTTCCGGGGAGCATCAGTCCCAACGCTTCCGCCATGATCTGCATCGTCGAAGCGGTTCCCATAAAAGAACAGGCGCCGCAGGACGGGCAGGCGTTATGTTTGTAGAACTCCATTTTTTCCTTTGTGATCTCGCCGCGTTCATACATGGCGTGATACATGCCGATCTGTTCCAGAGTCAGCAGATCCGGCCCTGCATCCATCACACCGCCGGTCACGACGATGGAAGGGATGTTGATGCGCCCGATCGCCATCAGGTGTGCCGGCATGCTCTTGTCACAGCTGGCGATAAAGACGCCGCCGTCGAAAGGGGTGGCGTTGGCGTGGATTTCGATCATGTTCGCCATCATGTCTCTGGACGGCAGGGAATAATTGATCCCGTCATGGCCTTGTGCCTCTCCGTCACAGATATCCGTACAGAAATATCTTGCGCCGAATCCCCCGGCTTCGGAGACTCCTTTCCGCGCCTCTTCGACCAGCTCCAGCAGATGGCCGCTCCCCGGGTGGCTGTCGCCGAAGGAACTCTCGATGATGATCTGTGGTTTGGAAAGATCCTCCGGTTTCCAGCCGGTTCCAAGGCGGAGCGGATCCAGCTCCGGCGCGATTTCTCTCAGTTTCTGACTTCTCAGTTCCATTTTTTCTCCTTTCCTTCGCTTCCTCTCAGTGGATGTTCCGCTTTGTGATATATGCTTTTGAACGTTGTAAATACATCTGACCATTTTTAAGGGTATATCTCTTTGAACCGCGGAAAAAGACAATCCTTCCCGCTGTGGTCGATGAAATTCATCAGATGTAAATACAATATCTCTTTTGTACAAAAAAATCAATCCATAATGTTGCACAATTCTACTTCGATGATTATGGGGTCAAAAGAAATTTTGAACCCAATGATGCTACGGATGGCTCCGCATTTCATGTGAAGTGGTAAACTAAAACTGGACACAGGGGTGCAAAAACTGGACACGATGATA
>ERZ1090868.320-NODE-320-length-26429-cov-10.147873_pt1 | contig 26429 bp, 22 predicted proteins | sample MGYA00478475_ERZ1090868 | MGnify/ENA primary metagenome ERZ1090868 (study PRJEB33644, sample SAMEA5815747) | chicken gut metagenome | biome: Chicken; feature: Gastrointestinal Tract; material: Caecum | place: Ireland | collected 2019-01-01 | study: A study of the...
ATATTATATTAAAGAAGTTTTAGATAGTGCCCTTTTGCGAAGATTAATTGAAACAGCAACGGATATTGCTACTTCTGGTTATGAGGCAAAGAATAGTGTTAATGATATTTTAGATTCGGCCGAAAAGAAGATTTTAACTATTGCTAAGAATCGTAAAACAAGTGAATTTAAAAGTATTCAGGATGTGCTTGTAAAGACGCAGGCAGATTTGGAAAAGTTGGCGGATTTAAAAGGCGAAATTACAGGAATTGCTACTGGTTGGTATGATCTTGATAAAATTACAGCTGGTCTTCACGAAAATGAACTTATTATTGTGGCGGCTCGTCCTGGTATGGGTAAAACGGCTTTTGCTTTAAATCTTGCTACTTATGTAACGACACATACGGAAAAAACAGTGGCTGTCTTCAACCTTGAAATGGGGGCAGAACAACTTGCCAATCGTATTTTATCTTCTTTAGGACAGATAGAAGGTTATAAACTTCGAACTGGTAGAATGTTAAATAGTGATTGGAAAAGATTTAATGAAGCGGCAAGTCAATTAAGTCATGCGAATTTATATATCGATGATACTCCAGGAATCAGTATTGGCGAAATTCGGGCCAAGTGTCGGAGACTATCTTCTTCTAGTGATGGGCTTGACTTAGTAATCATCGATTATTTACAATTAATATCAGGAGGTAGGAATTATGGATCAAATCGGCAACAAGAAGTAGCTGATATTTCTCGAAGTTTGAAGACTTTAGCAATGGAGTTACATATTCCGATTATTGCTCTTGCACAACTTTCTCGTAGTGTGGAGGGAAGAGAAGATAAAAGACCAATGCTATCCGATCTTCGTGAATCAGGTTCTATTGAACAAGATGCTGATTTAGTAGGTTTTCTATATCGAGAAGATTATTATTCTAAAGAAGCGAAAAAAGATGCGAATAGTATGAGTGAATTTATTATTGCAAAACACAGAAATGGACCACAAGCGACGATTCCATTATTATTTAAAAAAGATACATCAACGTTTTTAAACATGACAAGAGAACAAGAGGAGGAATAAAATGAATTTTAAAAATGTTCTTATTATTTCAATTGCTGCGATTGTCAGTTTTGTTATTTTATTTTTTACGCCAAATACGAAAGCTTTGGAACCTCAGAATGTATACCGGGTTTATTTGGCAGGAAAATCAATTGGCTTAGTAGAAGATGCTACAGCTTTGGATCAGTATATTGATAATGAGCAACAAATGTTAAGAGAGCAGTATCAGGTTGATAAAGTATATGCTCCTGAGGATTTGAAGATTGTTAAGGATGTTACTTACAATGAAAACATTTCTACTACGCAAGAAATTTATGAAAAAATAAAGGATATTGAACCTTTTACTATTAAAGGGTATGAGGTTACCATTTCGGGTATTGATACTACAAATGAACAAGGAGAAGTAGTAGAAGGAGTTGATCAGACAATTTATGTTTTAGATGAACAAGTTTTTGAAGATGCTATGGATACTACGATCCGGGCTTTTGTTGGTAGTGATCGATACGATAAATATATTAATAATCAGCAAGCTGAAATAGCGAGTGGAAGTACAGGATCATTAATTGAAAATATTTATCTTGAAAACAAAGTTACGATAAAAGAAAAAAATATTCCTTCGGATGAGAAAATTTATGAAAATAGTGCCGATCTTAGTAAGTATCTTTTGTATGGTACGTTAGAAGAACAACAAAAATATACAGTTCAAAAGGGGGATACGATTAGTGATGTTTCCTTTAATAATAAATTATCGAATGAAGAATTTTTAATTGCTAATCCAGAGTTTACTGATGCGAATAGTCTATTATATGAAGGACAAAGTGTTAATATTAGTATCATTAAACCACAATTTCGTTTAATTGAAGTAGAAAGGCAAGTAGCTTTACAAGATATTCCTTATGAAACAGAAACAAGATATGATAATTCGCAATATACAACCTATGAAGAAACTATTCAAGAAGGAGTTAATGGTTCTCAGTTAGTTACTTCTGTATTGGAAAAAGTGAATGGTCAGGTGGAAAATGCTACGATCGATACTTCTGCTACTCAAGTGGTGAGTGAGCCAACCAAAAGAATTATTGTAAAAGGAACGAAACAAAGATATTCTGGTGGTGGTACGGATAGTAGTTTAAGTGGCAATAGTAAAGTGGAAGGATACTGGTTATGGCCAACAAGAACACCATACTATATTAGTAGTCCATATGCTTATCGTTGGGGTACCCTACATGATGGTATGGATATTGCAGGAGCTGGATATGGTTCACCTATTTATGCTTCTAATAACGGTATTGTTGTGGCATCTACTTATAAATATGATAATGGTCAATACATTGTTATTAATCATAATAATGGTTACTATACGATGTATGCTCATTTAGCAGAAAGATATGTCAGTGTAGGGCAAGAAGTATCGATTGGTGATACGATTGGTACAATGGGTCAAACAGGAGCCGCAACCGGAGTACATTTACACTTTAGTTTATGGAGAGGATATCCATATAGTCGGGGATCTTCTTCGATGAATCCGATGAGTTTGTTCTAATGGAATTCAAAGTATTAGCAAGTGGTTCTAAAGGAAACTGTTCTTTTGTAACATGTGGAACCACTTCTTTTCTTATCGATATCGGTATCACCTATCATCGGTTGTTAAGAGAACTTGATCGGATGGGTGTCTGTTTATCTGATGTTTCTTTTCTCTTGTTAACCCATACCCATCGAGATCATATTTCTGGTCTTTCTGTTTTATTAAAACATAGTCAGTTTAGAGTTTATATTCGTGAAGAGATGTATCCGGAACTAAAAGATATTTTGCCCCTTGATCGCATTGAATTTTATCAAGATGAAATGCATTTAAATGGTATTACCTTAAATTTAATTCATACTTCACATGATGCTCCTGGTAGTGTTGGTTTTCTGTTTACTTATTTGGAACATAGTTTAGTTTATATTACGGATACGGGCTATTTAAATCGTAAGTATTTGAAATTGTTAAAAAATAAAGAAATCTATTATATTGAAGAGAAAGTATATGTGGATCGATATCATGAAGATACTGGAGAATGGGGACAGATTGATGCTTGGATGGTAGAAGATGCAAATGATTATTTTGTATATACAGGAAAGACTATTACGGTAGACCGTGGGTATTATTATCGTGTTCATGCAGATCATTTTGTTCAGGAAGGTGACGATCCAATGGAGGAAACCTTCTCTCTTACTAATGGTATCATGGTTCCCTAAAATTGAATACCGAACCCAAAGACCTCCCTTAAGTCTTGAAAGCAGCCGCTGTGATGTGACGCTACGGAGTAACTTTTAAAATTAGAAAAAAATAATTTTGAGTAACCTGTTCCAAGAAAACACCACAAGACGCTGCATACAGCGGCTGCTTTCAGGACTTAAGGAAGGTCCTTTTTCTTTTAAGGTTACTGTTCGCTCAGTAACCTTTTGTTCTTTGTTCTGTTGTTATTATTTCCCGGATGCCTGTTTTAATGCTTGTGCGAGCTGATCCGGGCAGGAAGTTGACTTGAATCCGCAGCGGATACCGTCGATGCGGGAGATGGCTTCGTCTACGTCCATTCCCTCGATGAGGCGGGAGATTCCCTGCAGGTTGCCGTTGCATCCTCCTACAAATGACACATTTCTTACCTTATTGTCTACTATGTCGAAGTGAATCTGCTGTGAACAGACTCCTTTTGGTCTGTATTCCATAATTATCAAAACCTCCAATCCTCTTGCATTATAGCAAATCAGAATCAGAAATACAAATTTTTGTGTGCCATTTTTCGGGTTTATCTGCGTGAAAGCGACAGTTCTGAACATCCTGAGACGAGAAGTGGGAAAGCCGCGGCAGCGTGATGATGTTGAGAAAATCTGAACCTGAGAAGTCCCTGAGACAGGGAACAGTGCCGGTACTTTTTTCGCGGGAATGGAAGTACAGGTGTAGAAATATGTAAAACGGTTTATGCGGACATGCCGGAAAACTTGGGCTATAATGTGCACAAACACAATCCATACCGTCGTCTGACAGGGAAATGTTGTGGGAGAATATAAAACAGGAGGGTTTGCTATGTTGAAACAATTGTTGGCGGACACCAATATCATCTATTACCTTATCGCAGTGATCGGTGTTCTGGGAGTTGCGGCGAAGATCGTGAATCATTTTACACTTCGCAGGCTGGTGAAAGCGGCGGGAAATATGCCGAAGAGTACGCACAAACTGATAAAGCTCGTGAAATCAAAATATGAACACGCATGTATGGTACACGATTCAGTTGAAAATATTGATGCATTTGTGGAAAAATACATATATGAATACAGGGGATTCCTATTCCGGATCCATACGTGGAGGCAGATCGAGCTGCTGTCCGTGTGGTTTGTAGGAATCCTCGCGGCGCTGGGAGCGTCCGCTGAATATCTTTCCTACGGGTTCACGGAATCCGTTTATCAATATATTGCGACAGGCATCGCCGGTGTGGTCCTGCTGTCGGTCATCAGCAGACTTTCGGACGAGCCTTATAAGATAAACGCGGTGAAGATGTATATGATCGATTATCTGGAGAATATATGTGCTCTCCGCCTGAAAAAACAGAAGCAGACGGATCGGGAAGAGATCAGCGTGATCGCCGGGGAGAGCACACAGAAGCCTGTGTTTCAGAGTGCATCCCAGGCCAATCCTCAGGCGTCGGAGAAGGAGACAAAGAAAGAAGAGAGACGCCTGTCCATCAATATTGAAGGAGAGCCGCGGAATCCGGAGAAGACGGAAGGAGGGAAGCTTCCGGCGCGCAGCGCCGTGAGGGAAAAGGCGGAAGAGGAAGACAAGCCGGTACTGAGAGAGGAGGCGATAAGGCAGATACTGGAAGAGTTCCTCGCATGATCGGGAAGAGGCCGCTGTCCACAATAAGAGAGATTAATAAGCGGATATTAATTTCATTTGCTTGAATATGAATGGCATATTTGGTAAAATGTGCATGAGGTATTGGTATGGGCACGAGATCGTTCCTGTGCCGTACATCAAAAGATGACAATGATATCAGAATATCAGAGAGGAAGGGTAGCAATGAGCAGAGTAACATTTGACTATTCAAAAGCAAGTAGTTTTGTGCAGGAGCACGAGATGGAATATATGAGCGAGCTTACTGCGCAGGCGAAGGAAAAACTGCTTTCCAGAACAGGCGCAGGAAATGATTTCCTCGGATGGATCGATCTTCCGGTGGATTATGACAAAGAAGAGTTCGACAGAATTAAAAAGGCGGCAGAGAAGATCAGAAATGATTCTGATGTACTTCTTGTGATCGGAATCGGCGGATCCTATCTGGGAGCCAGGGCTGCAATCGAATTCCTCGGACATTCTTTTGCAAATGTGGTTTCAAAAGAAATCAGAAAAGCTCCGGAGATTTATTATGTAGGAAACAGCATCAGCAGCACATATATCAAGGACCTGATCGACGTTGTGGGAGACAGAGATTTCTCTATCAACATGATCTCTAAATCAGGAACGACAACAGAGCCTGCGATCGCCTTCCGTGTATTTAAAGAGATTCTGGAGAAGAAATACGGTAAAGAAGAGGCTGCAAAGAGAATCTATGCAACGACAGACCGTGCGAAGGGAGCTCTTAAGAATCTGGCTACAGAGGAAGGTTATGAGACTTTCGTTGTGCCGGATGACGTGGGAGGACGTTTCTCCGTGCTCACAGCAGTAGGTCTGCTTCCGATCGCTGTAAGCGGAGCTGACATCGACAAGCTGATGGAAGGTGCTGCAGCGGGAAGAAAGGCTGCACTTGAGAATGATTTTGCAGAGAACGATGCAATGCAGTATGCGGCGATCCGCAACATCCTGCTCCGCAAGGGCAAGACAGTAGAGGTTCTGGCAAACTATGAGCCGAGCCTTCACTATGTATCTGAGTGGTGGAAACAGCTCTACGGTGAGAGCGAAGGAAAAGACCAGAAGGGTATCTTCCCGGCATCCGTAGACCTGACAACAGACCTGCACTCCATGGGGCAGTTCATCCAGGACGGAAACAGGATCCTGTTCGAGACTGTTCTGAATGTAGAGAAGTCCAGGGAAGAGATCGTGATCAATGAAGAGCCGGTTGATCTGGACGGACTGAACTATCTGGCAGGAAAGACGGTTGATTTCATCAACAAGAGCGCTATGAACGGTACGATCCTTGCTCATACAGACGGAAATGTGCCGAACCTTATGGTGAAGATTCCGGAGCAGAACGAGTTCTATCTCGGTGAGCTGTTCTATTTCTTCGAGTTTGCATGCGGCGTGAGCGGATACTTACTCGGCGTTAATCCGTTCAACCAGCCGGGCGTTGAGAGTTATAAGAGAAATATGTTTGCTCTGCTCGGAAAACCGGGATATGAGGAAGAGCGCGAGAAACTTCTGGAGCGCTTATAATCAGCGGCCGGACGGAAGTTCAGGAAGACATGGACATCGGAGGATATCTCCGGCGCACATGCGGGATGTAAAAAAAGACAGATTGCCTTGTTCGCGGTTTGCAAATGGGGTATAATAATAAGCAGTCGGATAAAACCGGCTGCTTATCTTTTTGCAGCAGCGACGAGCCAGATCCCGGACCGGCCCGGGACATTGGCGGCCGCCTGCAATCCCGGGATGTGTCTTTTGGCGCTTCCGGTAGTTTCAGCCGGCGAGATAAAGGAGGAAGTGTTATGTTACGAATCGGAATGTTGACAAGCGGCGGTGACTGTCAGGCTCTGAACGCTGCGATGCGCGGAGTCGTCAAGGGAATCTGTTCCAAGAGAGACGATGTGGAGATCTACGGTTTCAAGGACGGGTATAAGGGTCTGATCTATGCGGACTTCAGTATGCTCACAGCGAAGGATTTCTCCGGAATCCTGACACGCGGAGGAACCATACTGGGAACTTCCAGACAGCCGTTCAAGCTGATGCGCGTGCCGGACAAGGACGGCCTTGACAAGGTAGAGGCGATGAAGCATACATATCACAAGCTGAACCTGAACTGCCTTGTGATACTCGGAGGAAACGGGACGCACAAGACAGCGAACCTGCTCCGTGAGGAAGGTCTGAATATCATTACACTGCCGAAGACCATTGACAATGATCTCTGGGGAACAGATATGACGTTCGGATTCCAGAGTGCGGTTGATATCGCAACAGATACGATCGACAGGATCCACACGACGGCAACTTCCCACAGCCGTGTATTTATCATTGAGGTCATGGGACATAAGGTAGGATATGTTACACTGCACGCGGGTATCGCAGGAGGAGCAGACATCATCCTCATCCCGGAGATCCCGTATGACATCAAGGCGATCAAGAAGGTGATCGATGCGCGTACCAATGCAGGCAAGCCGTTCACCATCCTTGCGGTCGCTGAGGGAGCCATCTCCAAGGAGGATGCGAAGTTAAAGAAGAAAGAGTACAAGGAGAAAGTGGCGAAGAGAAAATATCCTTCCATCGCCTACGAGCTTGCAGAGCAGATCCAGAAGGAGACGGACAAGGAAGTGAGGATCACTGTTCCGGGACATACACAGAGAGGCGGATCTCCGTGTGCATATGACCGTGTATTCGCATCAAGAGTTGGCGCGAAGGCGGCGGAGATGATCCTGAAAGAGCAGTACGGTTATATGGTTGCGATGAAGAACGGAGAGACGACAAAGGTCCCGCTCGGAGATGTGGCAGGAAAGCTTAAGACAGTCGATCCGAAATGCAGCCTGATCAAAGAGGCGAGGATGCTCGGCATCAGCTTCGGAGACGAATGATTTACAGAGAGAAAGACACGAGAGAAAAGAGGCATCCGTCTGTGGGAAGATTTCCGCAGGCGGATGCCGAGTCTTGAAGAAAAAAAGTTCAGACGAGGTGTGATTCATGTCATATACGGCACTTTACAGAAAATTCCGGCCCGCGGCATTTGAGGATGTGAAAGGGCAGGATCATATCATCACTACATTACAGAATCAGATCAAGGCAAACCGTATCGGGCATGCTTATTTGTTCTGCGGAACAAGAGGAACGGGAAAGACGACGGTGGCGAAGATATTTGCGAAGGCGGTTAACTGCGAGCATCCGGTCGATGGAAGCCCGTGCGGGGAATGTGAGATGTGCAGATCTATCGCAGCGGGGACTTCCATGAATGTGATCGAGATCGACGCGGCGTCCAATAACGGCGTGGACAATATCCGTGAGATCAGGGAAGAGGTCACATACCGTCCGACGGAGGGACGGTATAAGGTCTATATCATCGACGAGGTACACATGCTTTCCATCGGAGCGTTCAACGCCTTGCTGAAGACGCTGGAGGAGCCTCCGGAGTATGTTATTTTCATCCTGGCTACCACGGAGGTGCACAAGATACCGATCACGATCCTGTCGAGATGCCAGCACTATGATTTCAAGAGGATCAGCATCGAGACCATCACGGACAGGATGAAGGAGCTGATGGAAGTTGAGCACGTTGACGTGGAGGAGAAAGCGCTGCGGTATATCGCGAAAGCAGCGGACGGCTCCATGAGAGATGCGCTGAGCCTGCTCGATCAGTGCATTGCCTTTTATCTGGGACAGAAGCTGACCTACGACAATGTGCTGGAAGTGCTGGGCGCTGTGGACACGGATGTGTTCAGCAGGCTTCTGAGAAAGACGATCGCCAGAGATGTGGCAGGGGTGCTGGATATCGTGGAGGAGCTGATCATGCAGGGCAGGGAGCTGACCCAGCTGGCGGCGGATTTTACATGGTATTTAAGAAACTTGCTTCTGGTAAAAACTTCTGATAATATAGAGGATGTGCTGGATGTATCCACGGAAAATATGATGCAGCTCAAGGAAGAGGCGGAGATGATCGAGACTGACGCGCTGCTGCGCTATATCAGAATCTTCTCTGAACTCTCGGGACAGCTCAGATATGCGACCCAGAAGAGGGTGATGCTCGAGGTCGCTCTGATCAAGCTCTGTACACCCGCGATGGAAACGAATCAGGATTCACTGCTTGAACGGATCCGTGCGGTGGAGGAGAAAGTTGATCAGGGAATCGCCGCTGCAGGCAGTATGCAGGAGAAGATCGTGTATGTGAACGGCAGCGGAGAGGGAGAAGACGCCGGAAAAGCGCAGAAGCGCCCTGAACTTCCCAATGCGATACCGGAGGATGTGCAGGAGGTCGTGAGGAATTTCCGCTCTATTGCGGATGAGGCTTCCGGAATGGTCAGAGGGTATCTCAAGAAGGCAAGGCTGAGCCTTGGAGGGGACAATCGTCTTTTAGTTGTCCTTCCAGACAGTCTGGCGGCCAGCGTAGTGGGGCGCGAGGATCATGTGCAGGAACTGGAAGGTCTGATCGAGAATAAGATAGGAAAAAAAGTGGAGATCGAAGTGCGGTGCGTGGAAGAGGGACGGCACTTTGAGGACACGTTCGTGGATATAGAACAGAAAATCAACATGGAGATCACAGTGGAGGATTAGATATGGCAAAGAGAGGCGGATTCCCGGGCGGCGGAATGCCGGGAAATATGGCGAATCTTATGAAACAGGCGCAGCGTATGCAGCGTCAGATGGAGGAGCAGCAGAAGGAGCTCGAAGCGAAGGAATTTACAGCGACCGCAGGCGGCGGGGCAGTTGAGGTGACTGTCTCCGGAAAGCGGGAAGTCCTGGGCGTAAAGCTTGAGGAAGAGGTCGTTGATCCTGAGGATATCGAGATGCTGCAGGATCTGATCGTTGCAGCGACGAATGAGGCTCTCCGTCAGGTTGAGGAGGAGAGCGGCGCGGCAATGTCAAAGCTGACAGGCGGAATGCCGGGAATGTTCTAGAAAGGTTACGAGTTCTACTCGCACTCAGGGATAGAAAACCGGCTCTTACATGGAAGCATGACGTTGCAGTTTCCTATCTGCGGTGTGAGCAGTAACTTAAAAAGGAATCATTTTATGTTTCAGGGGGTCAGATCCCTGTGGCGGGGAGAGTGCTCCCGGTTCACAGAGAACTGGCCTTCCTTTACGAGAATTCAAGACAGAGGTGTAGGGAATGGAATATTACAGCAACCAGATCAGCCGGCTGATCGAGGAGTTCTCCCGTCTGCCGGGAATCGGGAGCAAATCGGCGCAGCGCCTTGCGTTCCATGTGATCAATATGCCGATGGATCAGGTGGAAGGCCTTGCAAACGCGATCGTTGAGGCACGGCGGAATGTGCGCTACTGCAAGGTGTGCTGCACGCTCACAGACAGGGATGTATGTCCGATCTGCAGTAATCCGGACCGGGATAAGAAGACGATCATGGTGGTGGAGACGCCGAGGGATCTGGCGGCATATGAGAAGACTGGAAAATATAACGGAGTCTATCATGTGCTCCACGGTGCGATCTCGCCGATGCTCGGGATCGGCCCGGGGGATATCAGGCTGAAGGAACTTATGGAGCGTCTGCAGGGAGATGTAGACGAGGTTATCATCGCCACGAACTCAAGTCTCGAGGGGGAGACGACGGCGATGTATATCAGCAAGCTCATCAAGCCGGCAGGGATCAAGGTGAGCAGGATCGCCAGTGGTGTTCCCGTGGGCGGAGATCTGGAATATATTGATGAAGTTACGCTGCTCCGCGCGCTGGAGGGAAGGACAGAGCTGTAGATATAAAATTTTTGTAAAAAAGGGGCTTAAAATATCCGGAGAAATATGTTACTATGGCAGGGTGCGCTGTGAAACCGGGAGAAAAACAGCGGAAATACCGCTTTTTGGAGGTGAAATGCCTCTTATCTACTGGACAACAGACACATTGTAAATCTATAATGAAAACAGCGGAAAGAAGAATCAGATTTCGGGAAGACTATAAAGCTGTATTCTGGGAAAGGTAATGCTTAAGACAAAAATTCATAAAAAGAGGAGAATCATATGGATAAGTTAAAGCTGATGAAGACTGCAAATGAGATTCGAAAGGACATTGTAGTGTCCGTGCACAGTGCAAAGGCAGGACATCCGGGCGGATCGCTCTCAGCAGCGGAAATTTTCACGTATCTTTATTTTGAAGAGTTGAATGTTGATCCGAAAGATCCGGACAAGGCAGACAGAGACCGGTTTGTACTCTCAAAAGGACATACGGCGCCGGGACTGTATGCAGCTCTGGCGGAGAGAGGCTTTTTCCCGAAAGAAGATCTTGTGACATTGCGCCATACCGGCTCTTATCTTCAGGGCCATCCGGATATGAAGTGTATCCCGGGAGTTGATATGTCTTCAGGCTCCCTCGGACAGGGAATCTCTGCGGCTGTGGGAATGGCCATTGCAGCCAAGATGTCAGGAGATGCTTACAGAGTATATACGCTTCTGGGCGACGGTGAGATCCAGGAGGGACAGGTGTGGGAAGCTGCCATGCTCGCTGCACACTGGAAGCTGGATAACCTTCTTGTGATCGTGGATAATAATAATCTTCAGATCGACGGACCGGTAGACAAGGTGAATTCGCCGTATCCGATCGACAAGAAGTTTGAGGCGTTCAATTTCCATGTGATCAATATCGACGGAAATGATTTTGACCAGATCGACGCGGCATTTAAAGAGGCGAAGACTGTAAAGGGATGCCCGACAGCGATCATTGCGAGAACTGTAAAAGGAAAAGGCGTTTCGTTCATGGAGAACAATGCCGGCTGGCACGGAAAAGCACCGAATGATGAAGAATATAAAATAGCGATGGCAGATCTTGAGAAGGAGGGGGAAGCATTATGTCAGATGTAAAGAGAATTGCGACGAGAGATAGTTATGGTGAAGAACTGGTGAAGCTCGGAGCGGAACATGAAGATATCGTCGTGCTCGATGCGGATCTGGCAGAGGCGACAAGAAGCGGCGAGTTCCAGAAGGTTTACCCGGACCGCTTTATCGACTGTGGTATCGCGGAGGAAAATATGATGGGGGTTGCGGCAGGACTCGCAGCAGCGGGAAAAGTTCCGTTTGCAAGTTCTTTTGCGATGTTTGCTGTTGGCCGCGCATATGAGCAGATAAGAAACTCTATCGGATATCCGCATCTGAATGTGAAGATCGGCGCTTCCCACGCGGGCATTTCTGTCGGGGAAGACGGAGCTACACATCAGTGTATCGAGGATATCGCCCTGATGAGAATGATCCCGGGAATGGTCGTGATCAATCCTTCAGACTATATTGAGGCGAGAGCTGCAGTGAGAGCTGCATATGAATATGAAGGGCCGGTGTACATGAGATTCGGACGTCTTGCAGTGCCGATCTTGAATGACAGGCCGGATTATAAGTTTGAGCTCGGAAAGGGCGTAGTCTTAAGAGAAGGAAAGGATCTTACGATCTTTGCGACAGGACTTCCTGTTTATAACTGCCTTGAGGCTGCCGAGCGCCTTGCTGCAGAGGACGGGATCGATGCACAGGTGATCAATATCCATACGATCAAGCCGATCGATGAGGAGCTTATCGTTGCGGCTGCGGAGAAGACGGGAAAGATCGTCACAGTGGAAGAGCATTCCGTGATCGGAGGACTCGGAAGCGCTGTGTGCGATGTGCTGTCAGAGAAAGCGCCGACCAGGGTGATGAAGATCGGCATCAATGATACATTCGGAGAGTCGGGTCCGGCTCTGGAACTTCTGAAGAAATACGGACTTGACACGGACGGTATCTATGAAAAGATAAAGACGTTTATTTAGTGATCCAGCTGTCTGCCGGTCTCCGGCAGGCAGCTTTTCGGCTTTTTTCTGCCTATAGTGCGCGGGCGTCTATGCGCATGTGAGGAGAAGTACCGGTCTATTGAACCGCAGACAAAGGAGAATGTACATGCAGCTTCGTCTGGAAATTCCGGATTCTTTCTGGAGTTTGTTTCGCTCTGTGAACAGAGAGATTTATATAGATGCATTATTGTGTATCAACGAGGAATATGAATATAGTAACTATTTTCTCACAAGAGAGGTGTGCCTCCAGGTTCTGAGTGATATGAACGCGCGGAGAAAGATCCGTCTGGAGCGGGAGGAAACGGAGACGGATTTTGATCTGCTTGAGACCACTTCGTCCAGGATACTGAACTGGCTTGTGAAGACAGGATGGCTGAAGCGGATCGAGGATTTCACATCCATGACGACGAATATCGTGATCCCGGATTATGCGGCTGTAATGATCGGTGCATTTGAACGTCTCACCTCGGAGGATATGGAAGAGACTGAGATCTATATTCAGAACGTATATGCAACTCTTTATTCTTTTCGAAATGACCCGAGAGTGAACCTGAATATGCTCCGGACCGCTGTGGTGAATACGCGGCGGCTGAACAAGGCGCTGCAGGACATGCTCCACAATATGGATAAGTTCTTTGAGCGTCTGCTGGACAAGGAGAACTACAGCGATCTTCTGAAGGAACACTTAGACGGCTATGTCGAGGAAGTAGTGAGGAAAAAGTATCACATCCTTAAGACTTCAGACAACTTCTACATTTACAAGAATGATATCAAGAGATGCCTGCAGGAGATGAGAGAGGACGAAGAGTGGATCGAGAAAGTCCGAGAGCGCTCCTCTGTTGCCGGAGACAAGGGGGATGATGTCCTTGATCTCCTGGATCTGATCGAGCGTGGATTTGACGATATCGAGCACCGGATCGCGAATATGGATAAAGAGCATTCCAAGTACGTGAGAGCAACGGTGACAAGGCTTAATTATCTTCTGAGCGGGGAGACAGATACCAAGGGGCTGATCGTTCAGCTTCTGAACCGGATCGCGTCAGGAGAACGGAAGGAGGAGATGCTTCGCGCTGCGGCCGGGAAGATGAACCTGTCGCATCTGGAGATCCTGTCAGAGAAATCGCTGTACAAGCGGCGCCGTCCGAAGGCGGACTTTATCAGCAGGATGGAGCAGGAGGAAGAGACGGCAGATCTTGATCGCGAGGAAGTGCTTAAGATGAACCGTGTTCAGATGCGGTACAGCAGAGCGGAGATCGAAGCATTTATCGAGTCACATATGAGAGAGGATGTTATGGATACCGCGGAGCTCGGCCCTATGAGTGAGGAAGAGTTTGAGAAGCTGATCCTTGCCTATGATTACAGTATACGCAGAAACGGCAGATTTACTGCATTGGAGGAAGGAACGGAGATGGTGCAGAACGGGAAATATCGGTATCCGCACCTGAAGTTTATACAGAGGAGGCCTGAATGATAGAGTATTATGAATCGCTGACAGATGAGGAAAAGGATGGAATGAAGGAAGTGATACAGGCTTTGTTCAGGCAGACTTTTCTTCTGGAAAGAAAATATGACAGAAGATCAGGCAGAATGACTTCTGTAAAAGAATATAAAATCGCGGAGAAACACATTGATTTCTTAAGAGAGTATTTTATGGTCTCTGGAATTTCTTTGAGGCAGAACGTACATATGGGAGTGATATATATCCAGGAAGAGGCGCTCTGGGGAGAGAAGCTCCCCCGCCTGGCGACGGTCTATCTTCTTGTGCTGAAGCTTTTGTACGACGAGCAGATGGCGTCAGCGTCTTCCAGCAGCCATGTGGCGGTGACAATGGGGATGCTGAACGGCAGAGCGGGAGAATTCCATGTGCTGAGTTCTCTTCCGTCTCCTACGGAAATGCGGAGGACGATCGCCCTGCTGAAGAAATATCAGATCATTGAACCGCTGGATGTGCTGGAGGAACTGGACGAGAATACAAGACTTGTGATCTACCCGTGCATCAATGCGGTGCTCATGGGTGACAGCGTCAGGGAACTGTTGAATACATTCAGTGAGGAGGATTACATTGGAGAAGAAGCAGCCGTTCAAGGCACTATCGAAGATCTGTCTGAATAACTGGCATTATATTGACAGAAAGATACTTTCATTCAGCGAAGGCGTGAATTTTTTTACAGGGCATTCGGGAAGCGGAAAGTCTACAGTGATCGATGCGATCCAGATCGTTCTCTATGCCAATACGGACGGACGCGGCTTCTTTAACAAGGCTGCGGCTGATGACTCGGACCGCTCACTGATCGAGTATCTCAGAGGAATGGTGAACATCGGGGAGAACAATGAGTCTGTTTATCTGAGAAATAAAAACTTTTCCAGTACGATCGTGCTCGAGTTCGAGCAGATAGATACAAAGGAAAAGCAGTGTGTGGGAGTCGTGTTTGATGTAGAGACTGCAACAAATGAGATCAGCAGACTGTTCTTCTGGCATACGGGCGGCCTTCTGGAGAACCAGTACCGGGCGGACCGGAGATGTCTGACAACGGGTGAAGTGAGGGAGTATCTGCAGCGGACTTTCCCGGTGGAGCAGTACTACTGCGGTCCGAGCAATGAGCGGTTCCGCCGTCAGATGTATGACATCTATCTGGGCGGTCTGGATATGGAAAAGTTTCCAAGGTTATTTAAACGTGCCATTCCATTTCGGATGAACATTAAACTTGAAGATTTTGTGAAAGAATATATCTGCATGGAAAAGGACATCCATATCGAAGATCTTCAGGAAAGCGTCATGCAGTACGGCAGGATGCGGAGTAAGATTGAAGAGACGATGCAGGAGATCGGGCATCTCCGGGAGATCGCAGAGAGATATGCAGAGTATGATGCCTGCAGCAGTGAAGCAGAGGAATGCAGCTATCAGATCGGAAAGCTTGAGATCCTGCAGACTCGGGAGAAGATCAGGGAGCTGAAGGACAGGATCGCAGAAAGTTCCGGTGAGCAGTCCCGTCTGGAGACGCTGAAAACCCGTGAGGAGGGGAAACAGGAGGCGCTGCGGAAGGAATATGAAGAGGTTATCCTGCGGATTGCGGACAGTGGATATTCTGCACTGGAAAAGGAGCTTTCCGGCGTCAATGAGACTCTGGAGCGCCTTCAGAACAGTCGTGCCAGATGGCAGAAGACGGCGGAAGGCCTGGAGGCGTGGAAGAAAAAGGATGTGACTCCGAATCAGACCGTGTGGGATATCGAGCGGTTTGCTGCCGGGGATATAGATGAAAATACACTTCTTCGTCTGAAAGAGAGCCTGTCTTCTCTGCGGAGCAGCCTGGAAGAGGATCTTAAGGAAACAGAAGCAGACTTGAAGGAAATCCGGAGGGAAGAGAAGGATGCCAGGGAAGAGCTGAAGGCGCTCCGGCAGGGGAAGAAGGTCTATCCGCGTGATCTGGAGGAGGCGAGATATGAACTGAGGAACCGTCTCCGCGGCAGGTGCGGGAAACTGGTTCCTGTCAGGATCCTTGCAGATCTTCTGGATATCAGGGATGAGAGATGGCATAACGCTGTGGAAGGATATCTTGGAAACAGTAAATTCCTTCTTGTCGTAGAACCTGCCTATGTAAAGGACGCTCTGGAAGTATACCAGGAAATGGACAAAAAGAAGTATTTCCGGGCAGCTGTGCTGGATACTGACAAAGTCCTTGAGCACAGCCGGATGTCCGGCGGGAGAAGGAAAGGCTCCCTTGCGGAAGAAGTGACGGCGAAGGAAGATTATGTCAGGGCGTATGTGGATTTCGCGCTGGGCAGTGTGATGAAATGCACCAGTGTGGAAGAACTGCGCGGACAGAAGATCGGAATCACTCCGGACTGCATTCTGTATCAGGGATTCCGGCTGCAGTATATTAATCCGGATCATTATACGAAGAAGGCATATATCGGGGAGACGAGCATGCGACAGCGGATGCGCCGTCTGGAAAAAAGGTGCCAGGAGCTGCAGGAGAAACGGCTCCCCCTCCAGGAGGTGAAAGAGGAGACTGGAAAGCTCCTTCAGTATGAGCATCTTTCGCAGCCGGCAGAGGATTATATCCAGTGGATGAAAGATATTGATGAGATAGCGGTCAGAGAGAAAAGAAAGAATCAAATAATAGAAGAAATGAAAAAATTGCAGAAGGAATCCGTCTCTGTGTGGGAAGAAAAGAAAGGGGAACTTCTCAAAAGGCAGGATGAAGTGAAAGATTCCCTGCAGAAAATTCAGCAAAACATCTGGAAGATTCAGTCGGATGCTGAAAGGTTACAAAAAAGTTTCATCGACTTGAATTTTGAATTAAATGAGAAAGAAAAAAGTTTTCAAAGAGATAAAAAAGAAGAGGATAAATTTGAAAAATTTCTCAATGAAAATAGAGGAACTGGCTATGAAACACTCAGACAGCGCCGTGTTTCGGACAGGGATAGGATTGAAAATGCAAGAAATAATGCATACAGCAGCCTGGTAGAGCGCCGTACAGGTTATCTGAAAGCCTATCCGAACAGGACGTTTTCCGCTGTGATCACCGATAACGGTCCCTATGACAAACTTCTCTCAGAACTTCAGTGCGACGAACTGGAAGATTACAGGAATGCGGCTAAGGAGCAGGCGCGCACAGCGGTGGAACACTTCAAAGAGGACTTTGTCTACAAGATAAGAAGTGCCATTCAGGAAGCTTATCAGATGAAGGATGAACTGAACCGCATTATCAGCAGACTGGATTTCGGCAAGGACAAGTATCAGTTCGTGATCACAAAGAATAAAGGACCTGATGGAAGATTCTATAAAATGTTTATGGATGATTCACTCAGCATAAAGCCATCCCAGCTTTCGGGCGGAATGGAAAATCAGCTCAATATGTTTACCATGGAGCATGAGGAAGAATATGGGGATCTGATGAACGAGCTGATCAACATCTTCATCCCTCCGGAGGATGCGACAAGGGAAGAGCTGGAAGAAGCGAGAAAGAATATGGAGAAGTATGCGGATTACAGGACATACCTTTCCTTTGACATGCAGCAGATCATCCATGGGGAGAAAGACATGAAGATCGGGCTGAGCAGGATGATCCGGAAGAATTCCGGCGGAGAGGGTCAGAATCCACTGTATATCGCGCTTCTTGCAAGCTTTGCCCAGATCTACCGGATCAATCTCTCTCCGAAGATCCGCCGCGCGCCGACCATACGGCTGGTCATCCTGGACGAGGCCTTTTCAAAGATGGATGCGGAAAAGGTGGCAAGCTGTATCTCCCTGATCCGCGGGCTTGGCTTTCAGGCGATCATAAGCGCGACGAACGACAAGATACAGAATTATCTGGAAAATGTAGACAAGACGTTTGTGTACGCGAACCCGAATAAGAAACATATTTCCATTCAGGAATTTGAGAGAGAAGAATACGATCTTCTTCGAAAGGAGGAAACATTACTATGAAACTGATGATCGCATCAGATATTCACGGCTCTGCCCTGTACTGCAGGCAGATGCTGGAAGCATATAAAAGAGAAGAGGCCGGCCGGCTTCTTCTTCTGGGGGACATCCTGTATCACGGTCCCCGCAATGATCTGCCGGAGGGATACGCGCCGAAGGAAGTGATCGCCATGCTCAACCCGATGAAGAATGACCTTCTGTGTGTGAGGGGAAACTGTGATACAGAGGTGGATCAGATGGTGCTCGACTTTCCGATCCTTGCGGATTACTGTTTTCTGGAACTTCCCGGTGCGTCAGTGTTCGCAACTCACGGACATGTGTTCAATCCGGAGAAGGTTCCGCCGCTGAAAGAAGGCGATATCCTTCTTAACGGGCACACGCATGTGCCTGCCTGCGAAGAGAAGGAGAACGGCGCCGGAGAGACTTATCGGTATCTGAATCCGGGGTCTGTGTCTATCCCGAAGGAAAATTCGCCCCACAGCTATATGATCTATGAGAATGATACGTTTATATGGAAAAATCTCGAAGGAGAGGAGTATATGAGATGGAAGACAGATTCGCACTGCTGATCGATGCGGACAATGTGTCTGCAAAGTATATAAAGCCGATACTGGACGAGCTCTCCAAGTACGGCAATGTGACATATAAGAGGATCTACGGGGACTGGACAAAGACAAACAATGCCAGCTGGAAGGAGGAACTGCTGCAGAACTCGATCACGCCGATCCAGCAGTTCAGCTATACGCATGGAAAGAACGCCACGGACTCGGCGATGATCATCGACGCGATGGATATGCTCTACACAAGTCAGCTGGAGGGATTCTGTCTTGTGTCCAGCGACAGCGATTTTACAAAGCTGGCGAGCCGGCTCAGGGAGAGCGGGAAGACAGTGATCGGAATGGGAGAGGACAAGACGCCGTCTCCGTTCCGGAAGGCGTGTGATATTTTCACTGTCCTGGAACTTCTCCTGGAAGACAATACGATGGAGAAAGAGGAACGGGAGGAGAAAAATGCAGAACCTCATCCACGAGAAAAAGAGCAGAAAAAGGTGACCGCCCCGTCCCGGGACCAGATCGAGGAGGCAGTGGTCAAGATCATTACAGAAAATCAGAACGATGACAGGGAGACCGGCCTTGGAGAGGTGGGAAGCCGTCTTGTCAAATTGTATCCGGATTTTGACGTCAGGCGCTATGGGTACAGTCTTCTGTCGAAATTCCTGGAGACATTTCCAAAGCTGAAGCTGATCCAGGAAGGTACGAAGGTATCGGTCACCCTCTATGAGGATAAGAGCAAGAAGGAGAGGCTGGAGGAGTATATCATCCAGCAGATCAGGATCAACGGGCGTTACGGGATCTCCCTTGGATCTCTGGGAAACAGGATCCGGATGAAGTTCGGAGATTTTAAAGTGAGAGATTATGGGTTTTCTCAATTTAAACAGTATATCCAGAGCTTCCCTCAGGTGGAGCTTGAGGACGACGGCGAGCGTACAAGAGCCGTGTATGTAGGAGAGTAACAGAAGAAAGGTTTTGAGCAAAATGACAAAAGGTTGTTAATCTTTTGTCATTTTTTTGTAAAATCATGTGTCTTGTCACCTGTAAAGTGCGGTGCTATACTAAACCGAAAAGAGAAAAAAGAGGTGTGGACATGACAGTCAGAGAAGAGATAGAAAAACTGAAGAAGGAGAAAAACGCTGTGATCCTGGCGCACTATTACGTCAGTCCGGAGGTGCAGGAACTTGCGGATTATATCGGGGATTCGTTTTATCTGAGCAAGGTCGCGGTCGGCCTTGAGGAACAGACCATTGTGTTCTGCGGGGTTTCCTTTATGGGAGAGAGCGCGAAAGTTCTGAATCCGGAAAAAACGGTCCTGATGCCTGACGCCGCTGCGGACTGTGCCATGGCGCATATGGCGGATGCGCAGACCGTGGAGAAGATGCGCAGGGCGTACGACGATCTGGCGGTAGTCTGCTATATCAACTCCACTGCAGAGCTGAAAAGCTGCTCGGATGTGTGCGTGACTTCTGCAAATGCAGTACAGATCGTGAAGGCGCTTCCGAACAAGAATATTTTCTTTATCCCGGACCGGAATCTGGCGCATTATATTGCCGGGCTGGTGCCTGAAAAACACTTCGTATACAATGAGGGATACTGTCCTGTCCACGAGCAGATGCAGACTTCGGAGATCCTGAAAGCGAAAGAAGCACATCCGGCAGCGGAAGTGCTCAGCCATCCGGAATGTCCGGAGAAAGTCCTTGAGATATCAGATTACATAGGAAGCACGTCGGGAATCATCAAATACGCTGGTGAGAGTGCCGCAGGTGAGTTCATTGTCTGTACGGAAAACGGTGTGAGATATGAGCTGGAGAAGCGGTATCCAGACAAAAAGTTCTGGTTGACGGAAACAGAGCCTGTATGCCGGGATATGAAGCTGATCACTCCGGAGAAGATACTCCACGTGCTCAGGACGGGAGAAAATGAAGTGAAAATGGAAGAGGCGCTCAGAAAGACAGCGGGCCGTCCACTGGAGAAAATGCTGGAGCTTGCGAAATAAATTAATTTCAGATAAATGCCAAAACGGCAGGAAGGGATGTTTTTATTATGGAAATGAATGCAGATGTAGTGATCGTTGGAACCGGAGTGGGAGGACTGTTCAGTGCGCTGAACCTTCCTGCGGACAGAAAGATCATCATGATCACAAAATCAGATCTGGAGAGCAGCGATTCATTTCTTGCGCAGGGCGGAATCTGCGTTCTGAGAGATGACAATGATTATGACAGCTGGTTTGAGGACACGATGAGAGCCGGACACTATGAAAACAGAAGAGAGTCTGTAGATATCATGATACGAAGTTCGAGGGATGTCATCCATGATCTGGTCGGATACGGCGTGGAGTTTCAGAAAAAGGACGGCGAGTATGCGTTTACAAGGGAAGGGGCGCATTCACGGCCGAGGATCCTGTTCCATGAGGACATCACAGGAGAAGAGATCACAAGCAAGCTCCTCGCCCAGGTGAAAAGACTTGATAATGTCGAGATCTATGAATATACTACAATGACAGATATAATAGTAAAAGATGGAAAGTGTGCGGGAATCCTGGCAGAGGACCAGAGCGGAGAACGCATCACGATCCATGCGGATGATACGATCTTTGCAAGCGGCGGGATCGGAGGACTCTATCAGCATTCTACCAATTTCCCGCATCTTACCGGGGATGCCATCGAGATATCTAAAAAGCACGGAATCCGTCTGGAACATCTTGACTATGTTCAGATCCATCCGACGACACTGTATTCTACTAAGCCGGGACGCCGGTTCCTGATCTCGGAATCTGTGAGAGGAGAGGGAGCGATCCTTCTGAACAAGGACAAGGAACGCTTTGTAAACGAACTGCTCCCCAGGGACGTGGTCACAAAAGCAATACAGGAGCAGATGAAAAAGGATGGAACGGACCATGTGTGGCTGTCTATGGAAAAGATTGATAAAGAGACGATCCTGGAGCATTTTCCGAATATCTATCAGCATTGTCTGGAAGAGGGCTATGACGTGACGAAAGAGTGCATTCCGGTTGTCCCTGCCCAGCATTACTTTATGGGCGGAATCTGGGTTGACTCTGACAGCAGGACTTCCATGGAACACCTTTTTGCGGTGGGGGAGACAAGCTGCAACGGCGTTCACGGGGCAAACCGGCTGGCAAGCAACTCACTTCTGGAAAGCCTTGTGTTTGCGAAACGTGCGGCGAAGAAGATCGCGTGTGCATATGGAAACTCCGACGCAGAAGACAAGGAAGCGGGGACTACGGAAGAACGCACCGCATAAAAAGAAATGATAAAGGAGAAAAAGAAATGAATAAGATTACAACAACGCTTCAGTGTGATCATTTGATCCTGGAAGCTCTGAAAGAAGACATATCAAGTGAAGACGTGAGCACAAACGCGGTGATGAAAGAATATACGAAGGGTGAAGTGGACCTGATCTGCAAGCAGGACGGGATCATCGCCGGGCTGGATGTGTTCCGCAGAGTGTTCGAGCTTCTGGATGAAGATACGCAGGCTGAGTTTTACTGCAAAGATGGAGATGAGGTGAAGAAGGGACAGCTCATGGGAAAGGTCACGGGCGACATCCGGGTCCTTCTCTCCGGAGAGCGCGTTGCGCTGAATTATCTCCAGCGGATGAGCGGGATCGCTACCTATACACATTCTGTTGCAGAGCTGCTGAAGGGCACCAGGACGAAGCTTCTTGATACAAGGAAGACAACGCCGAATATGAGGATCTTTGAAAAATATGCGGTCCGTGTGGGCGGCGGTTATAACCACAGATACAATCTGTCTGACGGAGTCCTCCTGAAAGACAATCATATCGGAGCAGCAGGAAGTGTGGCCAAAGCGGTACAGATGGCGAAAGAGTACGCGCCCTTTGTCCGCAAGATCGAGATTGAAGTGGAGAATCTGGATATGGTGAGAGAGGCAGTGGAAGCGGGAGCGGATATCATCATGCTGGATAATATGTCCGCCGATGAGATGCGGGAGGCAGTGCATATCATTGACGGAAGGGCAGAGACGGAGTGTTCGGGAAATGTGACGAAGGAGAATATCAGCCGCCTGACGGAGATCGGCGTTGACTATATTTCCAGTGGAGCGCTGACACATTCTGCACCGATACTTGACATTTCCATGAAAAACCTTCATGCTGTAGAGTAGAAGAAGATACGATCTATAGAAGAAAGGAAGAGACCGGATGACGGGATCGGAGAGAAGAAATGCCATTATAAATCAGATCAGGAGCAGCAGCACTCCCGTTTCGGGCAAGTCGCTGGCGGCTTCCTATGATGTCAGCAGGCAGGTGATCGTGCAGGATATCGCACTGATCCGGGCCGCGGGATATGATATCATATCTACGAACAGAGGATATATCCTGGGTGAGGATGCAGCTGTAAGCAGGACGTTCAAGGTCAGGCATACGGACAGCCAGCTTGAGGAGGAACTCAATGCGATCGTGGACCTCGGCGGATGTGTAAAGAATGTTATGGTAAACCACAAAGTTTACGGACGCATGGAAGCAGAGCTGAATATAACGTCCCGCCGGAAGGTGAAGGAATTTCTCGAAGAGATCAGAAACGGCAAGTCCAGTCCGCTGAAGAATATCACATCAGGATACCACTACCACGTGGTCGAGGCGGACAGTGAAGAGACCCTTGACCTGATCGAGGATATGCTCCGCGAGAAGGGATTTCTGGTGGAGCAGATGGAGAAGCTTCCGATGAACTGAAAAAAGAGGCAGGCGGTCAATATCAGGGACAGTTCTTTTCAGGGACTGTCCCTTTTGACTTGCGCCAGCCTCTTTTTTGCTTTACAATGGAAAAGACAGAGGGGAGAATCAGGTTAAGGGGTGGTTATATGGAAGAAATCTCGAGTTTGCTGAGAGAAGTTTTAAATATAGATTTTGTCCGGGCGGTCATTAGTAATCCCGTGAAAAAAGAGGGAATAATAAAGGTGAAAGTCCGACCGGTGGAGACAAAGGGAAATCTGCATTTTCAAATCGAATCCTTCACAAAAACACAGGCGTTTCACGAAAACCTGAGCGGGGAAGAGGCGGCGGAAAAGATCCTGAAATACATGGAGGACTTCCGGCAGATGCAGATCGAGACAGTGCATGAGGACTGTACAGTGCTTGTGAGCAGGAAGGGGAAAGTTACGGTCAAGCGAAGAAAAAGGCAGACAGCGGCGAAAAAAGCGGATCTTTCCCACAACAGAAAAAAGCAATATATTCTGGAGGAAGGGATCCCGGTCCCGTTTTTGCAGGATCTGGGCGTGATGACTGCAGACGGTAAGATCGTCAGGTCGAAGACCGATAAGTTCAGGCAGATCAACCGCTTCCTCGAATTCATAGAAGATATCCTGCCGCGGCTCGACAGCGGGAGAGAGCTGACCATCATTGATTTCGGATGCGGGAAATCTTATCTCACGTTTGCTATGTATTATTATCTGCATGAATTGAAGGGGTATAACATAAGAATTACAGGACTTGATCTGAAGAAGGATGTGATCGAGCACTGCAGCCGGCTGGGAAAGAAATATGGTTATGAGAAGCTGACTTTCCTGGAGGGAGATATTGCAGATTATGACGGCGTGAACAAGGCGGATATGGTAGTTACACTCCATGCCTGTGATACAGCGACAGACTATGCTCTGGCAAAGGCGGTCGGATGGAAGGCAGATGTGATCCTCTCGGTTCCGTGCTGTCAGCATGAACTGAACAGGCAGATCAAGAATGAGAGTATGGCTCCGGTCATGGATTACGGGCTTCTGAAAGAACGGTTTGCGGCGATCGTCACAGATGGGCTGAGAGCAAAATACCTGGAGAGGGAAGGGTATGACGCGCAGATCCTGGAGTTCATAGACATGGAACATACTCCGAAAAACATATTGATAAGGGCAGTGAAAAAGGGAAAAAGAAATGAAAAAATTACGGAGGAAATAATAAAATGTGAAGAGCTCTTGGGCGTGAAGCCCATTCTGGGAGTTCTTCTGGATGATTAAAGGGGAGAATTATAAATAATGAAGAGAAGGGTTATAAAGATAGGGGTTCTGGTTGTTATTTTTGCAGCAGCGCTTGTGATCAGCAGTCTGGTTGTCAACAGGGGCGACGAGGATGAGATCGTTGATATGGGAGCGCCGACTCTGCCGAGGATATCGTTCGTGGTGGACGGCAAAAATGTAAATATGCTGTTCGGATATGTGGACGAGATGGATATCACTGCGATGAGGGATACGATCACGACGCTGGAGAGCGACGGTTCTCTTTCCATGAATCTGGAGGCTGACGGAAATAAGATCAGTAAAATACAGTATGAGGTGTATTCTCTGGACGGGAAAGAGACTTATAAGACCGGAGAGGTGACTAATATCACGGAAGACCAGGCGATGAAGCTGGAGCTGGATGACGCTCTGGATGAATCAGTCCAGGAGGCAGTGCTCCGGGTGGTTCTGACGGCCGGGGACCGGGAGATCAGCTATTACACGAGAATCGAGCGCCCGGATGATGTGACAGCGGCTGGATGTCTTACGTTTGCCCAGGACTTTCATGCAAAGACATTTGATAAGAGCGCGGCTGTGTCTGAGGAATTGAGTTATTATCTTGAACCGGGTGACGAGAGTGACAACAGTACTTATCAGACAGTAAATATTCACTCGGATATCACTCATATCCAGTGGGGTGAGCTGAATCCTCAGGTGATAGGAGACGTGCAGTGGAGTATAAAAGAAAGCAACAGCGTCTATACATCACTTCTTGCGAAGTATCAGGTGGAATGTGAGGATGATGAGGGCGAGACTCAGGACTACAATGTGAAAGAATTCTATCGGGTGCGCCTGAGCGGAGATACGATTTATCTGCTCGATTATAACCGGGATATGCAGCAGGTCTTCAACGGCAACAGGAATGTGCTGGATGAGAACGGCATCCGGTTCGGGATCGCATCGGATAATATCCAGTATGTGGCGAATGATGATGATACTATAGTGGCTTTTGTCCGGGAGAGGGATCTGTGGCTTTATAATAAGAAGACGGATGAACTCTCACAGGTGTTCAGTTTTGCCAACAGGGAAGGACGAGATGAGCGGAGCAGGAATGATCAGCACGCGGTAAGGATCATCAGCATGGAAAACAGCGGCAGTCTCGCATTTGCCGTGTACGGCTATATGAACTGCGGCGCGCACGAAGGCGAAGTCGGCGTGGGTATCTATTATTTTAATATAGACAGCAGTGCGATCGAAGAGAAGGCGTTCATACCGAGTACCAAATCATTTGCGATCGCTGAGGATGAGCTCGGAAAGATGGTCTACTATAATCACAGCCAGGAAATGCTCTATGTGCTGGCAGCAGGCTCGCTCTACCAGGTGGATCTGGAGGCGGATAAGCAGAAGGTGCTGGCCGACGGACTGGAAGAGGGGCAGTACGCTGTGTCTGACGACGGACATCTGATGGCATACCAGACAGACGGAACGCTTTATACCGCTTCTGAGATAAAGGTGATGAACCTTCAGAACGGGGATGAATTTACTATTGAGGCGCCGGAAGGGCAGGCGGTCAGACCGCTGGGCTTCGTGAACAGTGACTTCATTTATGGAAAGATCAATCCGGCAGATGCAGGCGTGAGCGCTTCGGGAGAAGAAATCACCCCAATGTATGAGCTGGAGATACGCAGCGCAGAGAATAAGGTAGTTACCAGTTACTCTTTCACGGACAACAATATTTATACGACGGATATCCTGGTCGAGGATAACCTGGTGACACTGAACAGGGTGACGAAGAACGGCAGCGTGTACAATGTCACGAC
>ERZ1090868.322-NODE-322-length-26314-cov-55.468639_pt1 | contig 26314 bp, 38 predicted proteins | sample MGYA00478475_ERZ1090868 | MGnify/ENA primary metagenome ERZ1090868 (study PRJEB33644, sample SAMEA5815747) | chicken gut metagenome | biome: Chicken; feature: Gastrointestinal Tract; material: Caecum | place: Ireland | collected 2019-01-01 | study: A study of the...
TGTTGCCTCCGACAAGACTGATTATATGGTTACTGACGGATAATTCTCCCGCGCTTACGGGATTCTCTTCCAGGTACTGATCCACGGCGGCCTGGATTTGTTCTGGGGTGACGGTGCCGCCTTGACCAGATTTTGCCGCTAATGCAGCTACTAAAACAGGATCTACGTCTGTATGATATCTCATGACCAATCACCCCATTCCCCGTTATTGTCAACCATAGCCAAATTAAAAGACGGAGTGACTGCGATAGATCCAGGAAGAAAGGTCTGATCGTCTCCCATATCTTTCACATCCTTCCCTGTCTCTGGGAGCGTATCTGATGTATTATCAGCTAAGATAACGCATCGAATAGCTTCGCCGTCCACGTTTTTGGTAGTTGCGTTTTTAGTTTGTTGAATTGAAAGTAATTGAAACATTGTATTACCTCCTTTACTTTGATATCAACGATTTGAGATCTTCTATAGATTTTTTCAAATCATCGATTTCTTTAGATTGCTTCTTAATTAGTTGCATCATTAACGGGATCATGGTTCTATAATTCCAGTCTTCTACCTCGCCCTTGTCGTTATATTGGGCTAAAACAGGATAAATTTCTTCTATCTCTTCTGCATAAAATCCTGGGATTTCCTTCCCTTTCATCGGATCGTTTTCATTCAGATAATTTTCTTTGTATTTAAACCACACCACCCTGGCATTTAAGAGTTTTTCTGCTTCTTCATCTGTCAAATCTCTGACATGATCTTTATATTTTTTAGATGATGATGCTAAATACGCTAATGTTTGTCCGTCTTTCGCAAAAACGATGTGCCCTCCAGACGTTACGTGAGAAAGGTTATACATTTTTGATGCAACCCAAAATTGAGCTTGTTCATAAAACCTCACATCAGAATCAAAAGACGCCGCAGATTCAAAAACCGTTCCTGAAAGGAGATAAATAGATCCTCTGCTTGAAATATCAACCCTGTTATTTCCATATATTTTTAATCCATCACCCTGCTCCGTGTTAATAGTTGCGCATCCTCTTCCGTTAACGTAAAAACTCATTGAAGTATTGGAATAAGAATGTGTAAAATCAACGGCTGCATCGTTAATCTCTCCAAATGTAACTCCGCTTGTCGTCCATTCACCAACTTCAACTCCGTCTGGGGATTCAATTCTTATTTCTCCGTAATCAACTCCGGGTTTTCTTCCGAGTCGTATAGTTCCGCCTGTTAACCTATCAGCAGACATTGAGCCTGATTTTATCAAATCAGCAGAAATCGATCCGCCTCGAATTAAATCAGCAGATATATGCCCTCCTTTGATATAATCAGCAGACAGTGTTCCGGCTTTCGCATAAGACAGATTAATGTACAGCTTTCCGTCTTGCATAAATATTCCCTGAGTCTCGCCATTATTGGTTAAAATATTAAATATCTCTTCCTGAGTGAGGTTATCTGTATCCCTCACAATCGTCACTGTCTGTACATCAAGAGCAGAATCTGTGTCATTTAATACGCACATTGTAATTCGTACTGCTTTGATCTTTTCCCCCTGTATCGTATATCCGTACTGCGAAAAATTGTACTCACCAGTTTTAGTAAAACTAGTTCCATCTTCGCTCTCTTCAAATACTAAAGTACCATTATAGACGCTTCTTTCAGCCGAATCACCGTCTCTGTAAAATGATCCTACGCTTATTCCGCTTGGGTTATAAGTTCCATCCGCTGACTGACTTACTACTATCGGATTCACAACCAAAAAATATGTTCTTCCAGGGGCTCCCTGCGAACCTTGCTTAATTTTTGCTATATTAAACTGTTTGGTCATAGCAAGGCCGGAATAAGTCACCGTAAAAGATACATTTCCGGTATCAGTTGTCATTCCCGTTACCGTATATCTATGATTTTCCACATCCCAGTTTCCAATTACACCCGAAGATGGATTAACTGTATATGTAACGACTTCACTTTCTGTGATATCAGTTGTACCGATATATACTTTAACGTCTGTATAGCATTCAGCATAATCTCCATTGCCGCCTTCTGAGTTGGTGGGCACTCCTGCAAACTCGTTTGTAAGCTGCACGGTAAGTGTCCTGATTTGAGCTATCTTATTGTCGATTTCTCCTTCGATATAATCTTGCGCTGTTTGGTCATCAATTTGAAAAGCATCAGCAGAAAGCCTAAACTCGCCTGTATCAAGGTTCCAGTAATTTCTACCGGTTTTATCTGATAAGATTCCGGTAATGATTGTATTGGCGACAATGCCTTGCGCAGTAATCGCTGTCGTCCAATCCCAATCCCTTCCGTCAGGTGTTCTCTGCGATGCAATTTGTAATCCTTGGGTGCCCCAGCACATTGCGCCGTATAAAGACGAGTCTTCGTCGGTGTCTTCCACTAAGAACGCCCTTCCTTCTACTTTTTCAGCAGCGTTGGACTGTATGCGTAATTGAGTCCAGATGCCGTTTAGGATCCCCTGGATTTTTTCTGCCATTAGTGATCCATCGGGCCTTACTACTGCATCAATTTTATTAACATTGGATGTCACACCATCAAAATACCCAGGCTCAAAATCTCCAATCACAACCGAGCTCACTTTTTTGCCAATTGAATCATATTCTAATTCTTTGACTCTTGCATCTGTAACAATATCAAGATGATTATTTATGCAATGGATCGTATCCCCTAATGACACGTTTTCTAATATTGCGAAGTCCTTGTATTGTTCTGTATTTTGGAGTAACACCATATCTGCTGAAATGGTTACTTTCGGTTTGTCAATACCATTATCAAATTGTTGTTGACAGGCAAGAGTAAGCTGAGAATCTAACTCCGATTGCGAATTACAGATAATTGATCCATTATCCTCATCGCCTTCCTGTGCATCCGCAGCCATTTTGATATTTTCGAATGTGATCGTCGCACTTTTAATTGTCGGATAATTGTTGATTAATGGGCTGTCAACATAGCCATTATTAGACATCATTACGCCATTATACCCTTTGGGATAGATTCTCGTCACGACATCCCTGGTGTCAACCTCTTCAGACATCCCGTTTGTAGGTATATTTTTTCCGTACCTCAGCTCTACTCCGTAATCTCCACCAGCCTCAGTATTGACAATCACCGTGTAATTATTAAAAAGGATTTCTCCTCCCCACCGATTGATAAAGCTTTGCTGGATATCTCCATTGAGAGCTTCCATAAAATTTACGTTTTGATAATACGCCGTGGCCGCTTTAGAGATGTTTGAACTTCCGGAATACTTACTATTCGGAGACAACATTAGGTTTAGTGCAGTTTGCCCGGAATCACCTGTAGGTCTAATATCATCCAGCCAACAGTCCCCCATAGAATCATAAAAAATAGGCTCCATCTCAGCAACAACACCGCTGTCTGATTTGGTAGCCTTTTTTATTCTAAATAATTGGTCGTCCGGAAGAAATGACGGCATTTTTATAACAGCCTCTTCCTGTATATATTTCCATCGCCCCTCATCGTCAATAGGATGTGATAATTCTGCCGACCATGCTCCATTTAAAATCACATGTATATTTGCCATTGTGGGAAGTAATGTAATGTCTCCATTTTGCGTATAATCTGTGTTTTCTGGGTTGTATAGCTGTATCATTACAGGCACCTCCATCTTGGCGTAATTTTTGCTGTAAATCCGCTGCTAATCGCTACTGTATTTACACCGCTTTGCAGCCACAAATCCTCATAATCACCAGTAACAAACGTACTCATATTTTGATTGTTCTTGTAGGAAATCATAAGATCGGAATCGATATACATAGAGCCGCTTACATTCGCTTCGAATTCTTTTCCGTTTATCGTGATCGTACATACACCTGTCCCCGAAATGTAGTAAAGCGGATGAGATACATCATAATTATTTGTGATTGACTGAGACGGCAAATTGATCTGCGTATTTCCAGATGTTAAATAAGTGTATGGATTGCAAACAAATTGAGCGGTGAAACTTCCTATTCTTGTCGACGATCGCTCTGAATCAGAAATTCTCACATAATAAACGTCATAAAAATATCCTGGATCATCGGAAAAACTAAGTTTTCCTTTTCCTGTAAGCCATTTCTTGGCGTTTCTAAAAGTTTGCGCCCAGCTATTAGGTTTTGACATAAAATTAAATTCTACATCAATTGTTATAGGTTTATAGCTATTATCGCTAGTAACTAATTCGCCATCTCTACCAGGTATTGTAGTTTCAGTAATATTTCGCTCTGGAGCGGGAATGCTTGGACGGCGAACCGGAACAATATTATATTCAAAACTACTTATATCGTTAAATAATACTTCATACATTCTTAATTCGCCCTCCCTTCGCCGCCATGCTGTTGATCTGTTTAGATGTAATATATCTTGTCGCTGCCTCACCAATCACTTTATCGTAAAGCATCACTTTACTTCCTTCGATGACAATTGTTCCTCCATATCCCGTTGTTGCGTTATTAACGATATTTTGCACAGGGCCGTCCATAGTACCACTAATTGCATTAGATACACTAGCAGCGGCTCTTTGCACTTTATCAATATTGTTTCTAATTCCATCAGCTAATCCCTGCATAAAATCGGGCATCCAAGTTTCGTAATCCTTTAGTGGTCCTTTGTCTGGCCTTGAAAAATGAAGGAAGTCTCTTATAGAATCAGCCACATCTGCAACGCAATCAAGAATATAATTAACTCCGGACATAATTCCATCCGCAAGGCCATTAATAAAATCCTTGCCCCACTGAATTGCCTTAGACGGAAGAGATTTGATAAAGTTAATCGCTTTATCAAACCCGCTCTTTACAGCCGTATACACCTTACTAACACTGTTCTTAATGCCGGAAACCATGTTGTTAAATATGTTCACAGCCTTTTCTTTAATGCTCGTTACGATATTAGATACCGTATCCTTGATCGAATTCCAGATATCCGAGAACGTCTGTTTTATATTCGACAGAATACTCGAAACCGTAAATTTTATCGCATTCCATACAGCCGTTACTGTCATCTTAGCCTTTTCTACGGCATTAGATATTGTTGTAGTGATCGCATTCCAGATATTTGAGAACGTCTGTTTTATATTCGACAGAATACTCGAAACCGTAAATTTTATCGCATTCCATACAGCCGTTACTGTCATCTTAGCCTTTTCTACGGCATTAGATATTGTTGTAGTGATCGCATTCCAGATATTTGAGAAAAAGTCTTTTATCGAGTTAAACACATTCGAGGCGGTATCTTTGATCGTGTTCCAGATTTCGGACAATTTCGTCTTAATCTTTTCCCATACTTCTCCAATCCATTCGGTGATACTTCCCCAATTCTGTATTACGACAATGATCGTTGTAATTGCCGCTGCTACCCCGGCTATTACGCCGATAAGCGGACCCAAAACAGCGGCTCCGAACGTTCCTACTACCGTTACGATTGCCGTTATGATCGGAGCAAGTGTTGTCAGCAAGGCTACAATCCCAGCTAGAACACCTATAAAAGTTTGCACGGGTCCCGGAAGATTTAAGAAGCCGTCTATCAGCTTTGTTATAAAATCAATAAACGGCGGCAAGATCTCGGTTGCAAGATTCGCAAGCTTTTCTCCGAGCGGTGCGAGCGCTACGAGCAACTCATTTATTGCCCCTTGAAGTTTCTGCATAGGAGTGGTCGTGTCCTCGCTCATCTGCTGAGCCGAGCCAGAAACGTTGTTGTAAGCATCTCCAAGCGTCGTGAGAGAGGTTACAACTCCCATGTTAGCATCTTCACCCATCGTTCCGAACGCTGTACTTGCCATCGTCAGCTGTTCCTGCTGGTTTGTGCAGTTTGCAATGTCAGAAACGATAGAATTAATCACGTCTTTCTGCGTGGCTCCGCCCTCTTGCCATGCCTTGAAAGTGTTCTGCGTCTCCGTGCTGAATTGACCGATTGCATCCGCAATAGTTCCATCAGAAAGACGCGTTGTCACCTCGTTTATAGATTCGTTTACCTTATCAAGGTTATAGGCGCCGCCCTCTAACCCGTTTTGCAAAAGCTGAAAGTATTCCTGTGCTGAATAGCCAGCCTGCGAGAACTTTCCAGAGTATTCAGAGAGATTGTCTCCGAGTTCCTGCGTCTTATCTAACCCATTCTGCGATCCGGTTACGATGTAGTCCATCGCTGTCTGAGCATCAAGTCCGAAGTTTACCATCAGAGCATTTACGCCACGCATAGTTTCGCTCATGTCAGATCCGAACACTTGCTCCATTGTGATTGCCTGAGTCGTGATCGTTTCAAGCTGAGACGGATCTAGATCTTTTAAGTTGTTGTTCACATAGATCACAGCGTCTCCGACTTCCTGCAAACTGTCAGTTACTCCAGTCTTAAACACGTTCTCTACAACCGCACCCATCTGCTCCGCAGAATCTCCGGTTAAACCAAAATAAGCATTTACCCGATTTATCGTTCCCTCCAAATCTGCAAATGCATCGTAGCTTTTTTGTCCGGCCTCAATGATCTTGTCTCCTACTCCGGACAAAGCTTCTGCCGCATCCATCATGTTCCCGGCATCAAGCTTTTTATTTGTCTCTTCAAGACCGTTAGCCGCTTGCTTGGACGCGTTATCTAATTCGCTGTATCCGGTAGCTGCATCTCGCGCTCCTGCCGCGATTTCAGCAAGCATAGCACTATTGTTGTTCATAGTCCTGTCAAGCTTGTTCATGTAGCTTTGCGTCTCATTTATCGAGACGCTGAGTTTTGATACTGTATCGGCTTGCTTGTTAAATGCAGTCTCTGCTTTCGCCGCTTCTGCGGACATCTCTCCGTTCTCGGTTTTCGCTTTCTGATACGCCTGCGCCAATTCGTTCAGCTTCTGTACTTGCTTATCGTACTGCCCTTGTAACAGGTTCATCTTCTGCCGTTGCAGATCCAGTTCCTTTTGCAGATTCTTATTCTTTGCAATTAGAGCATCTTGTGAATTAGCATTGTCGGCAAACTCGCTCGATAGAGCTTTCATTTCAGATCCGCATTCACGGAGAGCGTTATTAATTTTTTTGATCTGATTATTAAATTCTGATTCGCCCTGTATACCTATACGTGGACCAATATCGTAAGCCATTATCTCACCTCCGGTATGTATTGCTGATCTGACACACTAACCGTATAGCATCCGCCTTCCGCCTCTGCGTAAAAATCTAAAAGATCAGACAATTCCCCAATCGGCATACATGCGTATTCCAAATATGGGATGCCTGATCTCCTCGCCATTGCATCTATGCGCACAAGAGATTTTACCCCTGTGCGCTTTTTGCGTTTTTTCCTTCGCTCCTTAGCTCAACTTCTTTTTTACTTCCAGCGCCAATGCATTCTTCGATCTTAGCTGTTATCTCCTCAACATCCTCAATTCCAACCGCAATCTCGATCACTTCTCTTGCAAGTGGAGTCCACTTTCCGTCAATGATAGGATCATCCTCAGATGTCGGGATATCTTTCTCAAAGTAATTTTTGTATGCGCATCCTTGTGAAATTAAAAGAGATAATAGATCAGTAACCATATCGATCTTCTTAAAATCATCTCCTCCGCTAAGTAGTTCATTCATTTTTTTGGTACTTCCATATTTTTCAGTGATCTTTTTGGAAGCTCCAAGCGAAAAACTCATCGGATAATTTTTCCCAGCAATTTTAATGTATGTAATTTTTGCCATATACTACTCCTGTTTTGCGACTACTGTTACGGTTCCACATCCTAATGCTTTTCCGTCGGAGTCAACCTGTGCTACATACAACGTAGATCCATTGGTTGCGGTAATAGGTGTACCTTCATTCAACTCTGTCCATTCAGTCAAGTTTTGTTTGTAATTCGGGATTGGTCCCGATTTACTATATTTATAATCTGATCCATCAACTGGATTCTGCACAGTAATTAATGTCTGACCCGAAGTGCTTCCTTCTTCAGATTTCACAATAACCTGATTCAATACATTTAAAACAGTTTTTAAATATTCCATAGCCTGAGACTGCGTGTCAAACCATGCTTCCCTTTTCCATGGATGTCGATAATTTGCCGTATCCTCATCTGATCTGTTAATGGTCCCTTCGATTTCCCTTGTCTGCCACTCAATGGATTCTCCTTTGGTAGTAGCAGCCTCTGAAGGGATCGACATGCCAACCTTACACAAAATTACTGCCCTATACTTATCAACATCATTAATTTGGTGAGTCTCAATGATGCCGAATCCTTTCTCGGTTGTTTTCGCATCATCATCCGTAACAAGCTCTGTTACCGTGGCTTCACCAACTGTGAACTGCACTTCTTTTAAGCCGAGCAATCTTTTTGATGTATACTGATCAAAATCAGATGTATTTAAAGTAAGTGTTCCTGTATTAAACGTACCATAGTCATTCTCAATGATATGATCATCGCCATACAAAGGATTGTTATCCGATGTTTCAATTTCTACACCATACTCAATCGCTGAACCACACACAAATCCATTTGTATATGTTACTGATCCACCATTATAGTTGTATTCACCAAATACTGGCGTTGTTAAACCTTTAATAGCCATCTCAGTCTCTCCTTTATCTCATTCTCTTTTCAATCTGTTCATCAACTTCTTTTCCCATAATTTCTTGAGCTCTCTTCCTAGCACGATTTGTCGCTTTTCGGAATATGGGATTTTTTTGCCTAAATGATGTTCCGCTTTCGATACTTCTCATTAGCATTACATTTGGCACTCCGTTCGGGTATTTTTTTGTTGGTATGCTCCCGTATCCATCTACACCAGCTTTTGTCTGTATATAGTCATTATCATTTTGGATAGGAGCAAGACCGAAGGAATCTATCAGGTCTGCTTTCTGTCTTCGGCTCACACCAGTAAGCTTGTGTTGCGAGTCTCCCATAGGTGGTAATCCATTATCTCCTTCTTCAATCGGGAGTCCTTTAATTCCTTTTTTAATCTCATCAGCAACAAGAGCAGCACCTTTATATACAGCACTTTTTATGATTTCTTCGCTTTCATCTTCAAGGGCTGACAAGACTTTTGCGTATTCATCAATTCCTTTAAATTCGATCTTAGCCATTTAGCTCACCTCAAATACCCATTCGTAGTGGATATATCCTGCACCCGAATCATCTCTGCTTTCATACTGGACAGAATTTAGATAAAAAGAAACACAGGAAGCTATTAAAGCCTCCTGTATCTTATCTACATTTTCATCAAATTCTTCTCTTGTGAAGTAATCAATTGTGCCTTGTATGCTTTGATTAATTTTTTGATTATTCCCTTCTACCGAATCGCCTTCTGAATCTTCAGCCCATATAATGTATTTATCGTCTTGCCCCATAGCGTCATAATGGTAAACCTTTTCCGTTACGGACCGCAGGATTTCTGGAATTATTTTAAGTTTTGATTGCATATTTATCCTCGATCCTTTCTAAAGATAATTTTGTTATTCTTAAGCCATCTTCATCAATTGTGGGCTGCCTCATAACAATACGGAATTGATTTCCGTCTTCCAATGCGCAAATGTCAGTAGCTAATATATTTCCCCATCCAGGGATATTAACCACGCACTCAATTTGTTGTTGCGCTTGCAATGCCGTATAATATCGATTAATTCCAAGAGTGTCGAATCCATAATAATATGTATCCTTAAATACAAGCCCCGGAACCGGCATCATGCCAACATCTCCAATGTTTTCGACAGAGTAGATCGTCAATATTCCATCATCAAAAGTCATGATCCACGCCCCTTTTGGGTAAACAAAATATTATTAAGTCTCCATCTTAAAAATCTTGGCATAGACGTTTCATTTGATGCTCTCTTGCGGAAAAGATAGGCGGCATATTGTACTACCGCCATATCTATATCCATATCATTATCGACAAGTGTGATTCCTTCTTTTTGCATAGCTGATTCCGCTGAAATAATCAAAGATTTCAAGAAATCATCATTTGAAGACGTAAGCATTTGTAAATCTTGCTTTAAAATAATAAGCTTTTCATCACTTGTCATAAACGCCTCCTAATAATCACGCATTCTTAGTAATATTTACCGTATATACCTTTACAGCGTTTCCATTCTTGACCGTTACAGTAAGTGGATGAGCCGATCCATCAGCAACAAATGTAATTGTTCCCCCATTTCTTACATTTTTGGAATCATAATTAATTGATACCACAGCTGATGCCTGTGCAGCAGTAGCCTCAACTTTTCCACTCGTTCCTGTTGCTGCTGAAATTGTGTAAGTCGTTGTATCTGCATTAAATTCGCCAGGTGTCATAGTTTCTGTCCCGACAACCAAATTGATCAGATCAGCGTCGTTTGCGGTATCTGCTGCAAAATCCATAACCGTTGTAACATCCGTGTTATTGATATTGATCGCTACAAAAGCTCCAGGAATAACTGGTGATCCATCTGCACGAGCCTTGCCTCTAAATACAGTATTGTCCTGGATGAACTGCACTTCTCTAGAAGATTCGATCTGCATGGACGCACGGTCTACCCACAGATACAGATCTCCGTACCCTCCGATAATATCTCCATCTGGAATAAACTCTAAGATATCGATATCTCCATTAATAATAGGGAGAGTTCCAAACAGGTTTGCTACGATGTCTCCAGATGCAGTAAATGTAATCAGTTTAGATTTAAGCGTTGCGTAAGTCTTGCTATTCATCGCCCAGAACTGATTTCCACGGCTATATCTCGTAAATGTATTTCCTGCTGCCAACGCAAGCTGGGCCCAGAACTGCGCTCCTGTTAAAGATGCTCCATTGATTTTGATGATATTTGTTTCATGCAAGTCAATCCATGCAGGTGCATTCGCCGGATATCCTGACGGCTGTGACTCTTGAGCTAATCTTGTCACGATACCTAAAGGCATATGTGCAGCAGAACCTTTTCCATAAAGGATAGCTTTATCTTCAGCCAATCCGATAGACTCAGAAAGCATTTCGATAATCCATGATGCAAGATCAAGGTTGCTTACTGTATCCTCAAGAAGAGAATTACATACAGGGACGTACCCTGCCACTTTATACCCGTCAAGAGTGATCTGATTAAATACAAATGACAGTTCATTAATCGCTGCACACATTTCTGTCCACACAGCTTCCGGAACGGTTCCTGCGATAGTCTGTCTTGCTTCTCCAGGTACACTTCTTACACGTACACGATTCAACAACTTGCTATATCGATACATATTTTCAGAGATCAGCTCTAAGAATACGATCGGAATTTCCAGATCGCCACCCTGGATTGCTCTAGACTGCCCTTTCATGCTTCGCAGCTGTGATAAAAATGTTTTTACGTCCTCTCTCTGAATAATGGATTCTCTTACGTCGCCCGGAAGAGCATCAAAAGCTCTTTTGCTCATCGGAAGACTTCTGATATTAATATCTGCTTTAGTCATATTCACACTTGTCCTCACTTTCTTTTCTTTTCTTGCTGTTCTTTCATCTGGTTCAGGTGGATCTACTTCGCTTTCTTCAAGTTCTGCTTCCAATTCGCCAATCTCTGTCTCAAGGTTTGCTTTGGAAGCCTCATGCCCTTCTTTTTCCGAGTCAAATTTTTCAACCTCTTCTTCTACAATCTTCTGCTCTTCTTCTGTTTGAGCCTCCTCGATTGCTTTTTCCAATTCAGCTTCTCTTGTTTCAAAATCAGTATCTTTTTCTCTTAATGCTTCAAGCTCATTCTTTTTCTGCTCAATTTTTCTACTGAGCATAATCTGTTTTAATGCCATTATCTGTCTCCTTTCAAGCGACTCTTCATTAACGATCGCCATTCATTTCTCTTGTTTTCCTTTGCTTTTTCAAATTTTTCCTTTGCATTCGCAAAGTTTTCTTTGTTTCTTGCGGAGATACTCGTTGCTTTGTATGCCGGGAAGGTACAAGGGGAAACTTCGTAAAGAGGATCAACTTCCGTAATTTTTGTGTGATATACATCGTTTTCATCCCACCATTCTTCTTGGCGTGCGATATCAAATCCGAACGAACATCCGTCAACATCTCCACGTGCAACTCTAGCATATGCGCTTACTGCCTCTGAATCATTTTCATTGATCTCTACTGTTCCGAATAGACCAGTTTCATCCTCCATGAGCGATGCTGTTCCGTTTCCGGTTGATCCAAGTACGATATTACTATCGTGATTCCACAACACTTTAACGTCATTTCCGCTAGCCAGGTATCTAGCAAAAGCCCCTCGCTCAATGGTTTCTATCCATCCATCCCACACTTGATAAGGCTCTCCAAAAATGGAAAAATATCCTTCAAGGTACCTCTTTCCGTTTTCTTTTCTGATCTTCGCATTTTTCATTTTCATGATCCGGTGTTCCATTTACTCACCTCCCGTCTCTTGATTTAATTTTTTCTGATCTCCAATCATTCCGACCGGGATAAAGTTTTCTAATATAATTAGTTCTTCTTCGTCAGATGCTGGTGGCAGCCCTATCCAATCCCGAACCTCGTCTCTCGACATGATTCCTCTAATATATTGATCGTCTGCGATAGATGCAAGATCCCTAAGTTCATAGTTATACAAGGATCTAGAGTTAAATCTAAAATATAGATCAGGACTATATAAAAGTTTTTTGGTTAGTTCTTGCTCGATCATTTTTGCAAGCGGCATAATTGTTGATGATACAAAATTATTCCATTCTTCTCTATGGAAGTCTCCAATGCCTAATAAAAAAGGCGGGACACCTAAAATAGATGCCACCGTCTTCTTATCCAATTGGACCATATCTGCCAAGGCAAGATCAGAAAGTGATAATGGCTTGATCTGCTCCACCTGGAACTGCTCCGCTGGAATCATCCAGGGCTCTCCGACCTCAGATGTATTTATGTAATCATCCAATAACCTTGATCTCCCTTCTGGGCTTGAGAATTCATCTGTTAATGCATCGACCTTTACAATAATGCTCGGTTTCCACTTACTTCTCATAAATCCTTTTTCCGTAGCCGCTGCTTGTTTTAAATTGTTAGCTACATCCATAAGTACTACCTGCAATCCTTGTCCTCTCCATGGATAATAATTCCCTGGATTTAAAATAAAATGAAGAACTTGATCCGGATTGTATTCTTTTCCATTAATACTCACCGTATAGTCCCAAATCCCATCTGGTATGTACGATACCATAGCAGCAGGTACCGGTTTTAGATCACGAAGGAACCCTCTGCGAAATTGTGGATATACCACCGCATTGCCATCTCCATACAAATACATTGTTTGTATTATCCATTGGATAAACGATGATCGAGTCATATTTTCATTTGGATTAATATCTATTTTCCTACTCAATTCATTCCTGATTCTTATATCACCGCTATCTGTATTCTGCATTAAGTGTATAGTCATACTTCCAACGAGCTTCGCAATTTTATTTACAGCAGTGACAATTTCCGGATTATGATCGAGACTTGTATATCCTTGGCAAGTCAACGTTTCAAAAGCTTCTTGGCTACAAAGATACGATATCGTTTTACTTTTTGGTTCGGCCCGAGTCTTCATTTTTTTATTTTTATTCTTGCTCATTGTCTTTCTCCTTTCCAAACCACGCTCTTGCTTTTTTACTTCTTTCCATATTCTCTAAATAACGTACACATGCAAAAACCGAAGCATCGAACAAGTCAATTCGATTCTCTGGTTGGACTTTTTCATATTGGATCATGTCGTCTGTCTTTTCTACCGCTGTCACATTTTCAACACAATACTCATAAGCCTCTGAATGAAGATAATAAAGAGTACCATCCTTTGCACTCTTCTCAATATGTCTAAAACCTTCCGATTTTTTATAGTAATACTGCGGTTGATCTATGATATTAAAATGCGCTTGTTTCATGCCGATAAAATATTCCCTGCAAAATTTACGATCATGACCAATTTGTTTGATTTTAAACCCCATATCTCGCATTTCGCAGAACCACTTAATCACATCCGCCTGATTAACCGTGGGACTATTGCATAATGTTAACCATCCATCTTCCGCCCATCCGAACAGTGGTATATTATCCTGATCGGCTTTAAGGTGTGCAGCCACAACCGGGAAAAAAGCATGAGTAATAATAATATCTACTCCTTGATAATTTCCAAACAAAGCAGAAGCTGTAAGATCGTGCAGCTTCGATAAATCAGCCCCACCATACCAATTAATAGGTAATTTAGCTAACTGTTTAAGTTTCCAATCATACTTTTGATCGCTCTTCCTGAATTCATCTATATCAAAATACGCCTTCATTGCATTAGTATAGACGTTTAGTGATTTTGCAAAAAAATCTTTTCTCTGTTGCGGATCATTCTGCGCTTGCATAGCGTCATTCATAATATCATCAGGCCTGATTGTGATTCCATATCCTGGATTTGCCATTTCATGTATTTTAGGATCTGTAAAGTCCACTGATCCATCTTTTATGCCTTCCGGAGCGCAACACATAAAAATAAAATACTGTTCGTCCTGCACAGTTCCATCTAGTACTTTTCTGCAATATTTGAGTCTCTGTCCCAGAAATAACTGTTCATTATCTCCAGCAGTAGAAATCCCAATAATAAGTTTATTTGTATAAGCCTTCATAGCTTCTTTAAACAGATTGTATTGCTTTGGCTTCTTAAATGCGTGTACTTCATCGCAAATCGCAATATTGCAGTTAAGAGAATCCTGCGCATCCGGGTTTGCCGCAAGCGCACGTATAAAAAAAGAACCGTCAGGCAAAGACGATTCCATCGAATGCTCGTTATTGTTATCTATTACTTTTATACTTCCTCCGTCCTTCTGGTTTTCTCCCATGCGGCACACATTGTAATTTAAAAAGTTAAAACTTTCCAAAGACTGCATAAGCGCAGCCGATGCAATATAACACTTTGCACCGCTTTTTCGCCTTAATAGAGATAAAGCCCATGCAAGTGCAGCCACAAACGTAGTTTTTGTATTTTTTCTTGGAATATAAATAAGAGCTTCATGGTATTTTACAATATTTGTATCTTTTAGCTTAAATCCCACAAGATTGTAAATGCAAAACTTGTGAAAAGGCTGTAGAAAAAACGAAGTTCCTCTCATCGGAGTTCCATCTAAAGCCTCTCCTTGTTGGTGGCACAGCGTCTTTTCTATAATCTGTATACAAAATTCCGGATCCTTATAATCCATCCAATAATCCGGATTTTCCAGGTCACGGAAGAATCGTTCAACTGCCTGTTTCAATTCTTCACAGGCTATTTTCTTTCCACTCCTAATACTTTCTGCGTACTCCAAAACTATAGGCCAATTTTTATTTTTCAAGACTTAACAACGCCTTCTCCAGCGCACTTCCAGTAGTAGACGTAGGAGTATCCATCATGGCTTTTGGATTTAATTTCAATCTATCGGAGTACGCCAAAATATCTTTTCTAAGTGCTTCATGTTGTTTGACATCATAGCTTTGCTTTGGGTTTCCCCTGGCTCCATCAACGCTAGATGTGTATCCAGTAGATTTCATTCTTTTTTGTACAACATCGTATTGCTCCCATAAGTCACAATATACTTTTATAAGTGGGTCATACTCTGTTTTGTATGTTCCAAGTGCTTCCATCGCAGCTTTAATGTCTTTTACGGTTACTTTTGCCATAATCTGTCCTCCTTTCGTCCATTTTTAATCTGTAAACCCCTCAGAGTTGGAAATGCTTACCCTCAGCCAGTAGACCAAGGTCAGGGCTAGGAATCGTAGGTAGGGGGGATCTGTTTTGGTTCCTCATCCAGCTCTTCGATCTCAGCATTCAATTTCCATCCTTCGAGAATATCTTTTCTCATCATATATATTTCTCTTGTTAGCGCATCGATGCTTTTGCAGATCATCTTCGCTGCTTGTATTGTTGGATTTCCTGTCATGCATACCACTCCTTCAAATATATTATTTTATTTCTTTCTCCAGTTGACTCCCGGTGTTGTTCTTCTTTGCAAATCTATTCCTAATTTCGTGAGCTCTCCTGTCTTTCTATTCTCGATCTTGTTATGTGTTGATTGGCTTACACTGATTAGGTTCCAATCCTCCCAGGCCCACTCAGGATACTCATCAGCTGGATATATATGATGCACTACTGTCGCTTCTTCTGTGCGTCCGTATCGCTTAGCTACTTGGCATACATATCCATCCATCCTAAGTATGTGTAATCGCTTTCTTTTCCACTTGGATCCATAATAATCAAACATAGTATCATTCCTTTTTTAGGCGGCCACATATTATACACACAGTAAAAAATGAGAAATTATGGCACAAAATGAGAAAACCAAAAACAATATAAAAGTCAATTTACAAATCAATTGAGGAGGTGGCCGCCATGTATAGAAAAAGCCCCAGGAAGAACATGAAAAACCTGGAGCTTAATCTGTCGCATATTTAGGGGTTGGCCCACACATAGCAATTGTGCAGGCCTATGTCAAGGATTTTGCAAATTAGAAGGGGTATTTCCTTTGCTTTTTTTGACAATATCATAATATCATAAAAGTAGGTCGATTTTGTCCCCACTTTTTATTTGATCTAGATAGTGATAAAATAAACGCCGATATCCGTAAAAATCTGTCTTTCCGATAGGTATCCTCCCTAATTTCTCATCGTACTCGATAAACTGATACGATAGATCGTTGGTTACACTCTTGATTATGTACGGATATATCTCCGATGATGCTGCAATCGCTGCCTTTTCGATCATGTCACAATCTTTTTGGTATGAGACATTTCTAATCGCGTTATTTTCCAAGGGATTTTCTTTGTAGTTGCTTTTTGGCATTCCGTCGTTAATGACTGCACCAACACTTCGATTGATTTTTGATTTCTTTTCGTCGTATTGTAAACAAAAAGCTTTTAGTTCGTCGTACCGATGTTTTGATATACCGTAATCATCCCATGTCATATTTCTGAGCCTTTTATTCATTTTGGTCAGCGTCCCACTCCTCCTTGTCCCAGTATTTTCCAGATTCTGTACCCTCCACAATGATGCAGACTCCATCTTCCTTTTTGTTTTTCCAGTAAACGTCTTTAATTTTACGATCCATAATAGGTGTAAATGTATCAAGATATTTTTCACATTTTTTATATGGACGATAATATTTTTTAAGCTTTCCAATTGCTTCGACACGCTCTTTTGTCGCGCTCTCATGCCGGATCAAAATTTCGATTGCGTTTTCGATCAGGCTTTTATATCTCTCTATTAATCCTCTGTTGTAGTCTACGAATTTTTCTGATATATCGTGGATTTTAGAAAAATATTCCGCTCTTGTACCGATAAAAAAGAACGCCGATGCAGAGCCAATATTAATAATTAAATTATCATCAGCCATACTGATAGCATCGCTGAGTTTTTTGCCAATTAGTTTATCTATATCCTTAACCATTAATCATCCTCCTCAATCATTCCACTGCGCATACGATCAAACGCCCACCAGGTATAGCTTTCACAGTATCCCCAGGGAAGCAAACATCTCACATAGTTATCATAGAGTCCTAAGATTACAACTTTTATTTCCTTCTTTTTTGCGTAGTTTTTCTTGCCAATTCCCCCATCTTCATTTTTACACTGCCATATGGTTATGCTTTCACCCACCTTGACGCCGTGAAGCTTTTCAAGTCTCCTCTGCTTATCTACGTTGTATATTGCATGGTCCGCTGTTGGATCAGGTATCTTCTCATGATTCATATAATTCCCTTTCTATCGTTTTATTGTCCAGAAACTCGGTTATCTCTAGCATCCTGCTAAAAAATGCACCTTCCGATGTGATTCCCACGCACGGTATTCTTAATTATATTTTACCGCATGTGGGGTGGTGTCGTTGTACCCATATTTTCTTTTAATTCAAATCGAATATACTCAACTGCTGTTCTTTTGGAAATTTCAGCATTTCTTCTTTGGCTTTACGATAAAACTCTTTATTTATCTCAAATCCATAAAAATTTCTCTCCAATTCTACCGCCGCTCTTGCTGTCGATCCACTGCCGAAACATGGGTCTATAACTACATCTCCTGGGTCTGTAAATATCTCAATCAGTCGTTTTATCAGTTTTACAGGCTTTTGTGCCGGATGGATTTTAGGTATCTCCTTCCCATCCTTTTCCCACTGGAACCAATTAAAAATCATGTGTCCCGTTCCTCGGATTGTCTTGCCGTTTTCATCAAACTGTGCGCCATTTCGGAACTTCGGTAGCTTGTCTCTATAAAATACCAGTGCATATTCAGTAGCACCAACCACACGCATATTTGCTTTCAAGACCTGCGGACTATAATTTTTTATAAATACAAGCGGTATGTAGTGAATAAATCCATGCTTTTCTGCTGCCTGAATTAACGTATGTGTCTGCTCAAATGAGCAAAATACAATCATACATGGCGCATCGCTTGAGCGGCCTCGTTTGCCTGCTTTTTTCGGCTCTTTCTTCATCAGACGGCTACAAAAGTGAAAATACTCATAGAGATTAAAATTGAAATCACTTGCAAATGCTGCTTTCCCAGCAAGTTTGCTCTCGCCGTTTTTGTTATCTCCGCCGTTGTACCACATAGGATTGCTCCCATAAAAATTTTTTCCAACGTTATATGGTACATCTGCAATAATAAGCTGTGCTTTTTGTATGGGGTAACACTTCCACCCCTGCATACTGTCATTGTATAGTTCACATTTCAGTTTCTTTTTGTATTCCATCATATTAAAGGAACCTGATATATCGTTACCCCGGCCGGAGGTTCGGCTCCTTTCTGTATAATTTTATATTATCTGTTTCCCATTCAGTATCATATACCTGTTATACGTCTCTATCGTCTTCCGCCGGTATCCCTGGAAATTCTTTCGCCGCATTGAGATATTCCCCATGCGGTCATATCCATTACCGGTGTTTACCGTATGTGGGGCGGTGTCGTTGTACCCATATTTTATTGTTATTTCACATTATATCATTACAAAACTCCATCTATAATTTCTTTAATGTACTTCAAAGTTACCTGTGACCTTTCTGCAATATCTATCCTGCTTTTTTCATATCCTCTGTATTCTGCATTTCTGGCAAGTGTATCCACAAAATAGGATATAACATCTTCCACAAAGTCCATGTTATCAAGAACCTTGTTGTCAAAATTGCTTTCTCCTATGCTTTCTATTGGCCCAACCAGAGTATTAATGATAGACTGTCTTTCCCTCTGTCTTTCTGTCAATTCTTTTCACCTCACACAATCCGCTTTCCATTCAACATCATATACCTGTTATACGTCTCTATCGTCTTCCACCGTTCCGCCTCTCTTTCCACTCCGTCAATGACGGTTTTGCGGATATGTAAATATTTCTTGCCGATCTGTAAGTTCGCTTTGTTCATTACTCAATCCCGCCTTTACCATATTTTTGTTTTCTCCACTTTTCCTGTTTCATAATTTTTATTCCTCTGATCGCCAAGTTGCTCTACATATTTCCATATATCACTTTCATGTTCCAGGCAACAATCATGTACTTTTGCTTTTAGATTATTCATTCAATCCCGCCTTTCTCGACAATCTCTAATGCGTCTCGAAGTTCCACATGCCATAACCCATCCCCTATATTCAGATCAGCAGCATTCTGTAATTCATCCATTACCTTTTCCTTGTCAAAAGCTGTATATGCAGTTTTTATAAGCTCCCACACATTTTCTGGAATTAAATATCTCTGTTTACCGCAAAATTTTTCTAGTTCTGCAATCAGTGCTTTCCGGCTGATTAAATCATCACTCATTCGGCGGTCCTCCTGTCCCGGTTCCGCAATCGGCGAAAGCCCAAGGCAAACATATCCCGGTGCCAAGTACAAATCATCATCAAGAATGTACGTTATGATTTTCCAGTGTACATTTCCTGTATAACACCCTAATCCACGAATATCCTCGATGTATTCCCGTAATTCCAGCACGTCTCCAATCTTGTAAACCCTGTCGTTTTTCCTGATTTCAAAAGTCTTTATTCCACGCTCGCTGTCTTCATAATATTTGGCGTTAAGTTTCAACTTATGTATTTTCATCTTCCATTCCCTCCAAATTCTCATCAATGGCCTGTCCGCAGTTCGGGCAATACTTAATATCTAAGCATTGTTTTTGTCCTAGATACCAACCGCATTTACACCATAACCCACTAAATTTCTTGTAATTTCTGTGCGGTTTCTTCGGTCTCTGCTTCTCCATCGCTTCCCGGCACTCTTCCACGGTTCCGATTGCACGGTACTGCTGGATTTCTCTGAGTGCGGTAATACAATATTGCAGACTTCCGATTGTTTCATTCACTCCGGTTTCTGGAGGATATGCACTGTATTCTTCTATAAGATATTCCAAATCTCTGATTGCCTCATTCTCCGTCATGGTTATCTCTCCTTTCTGGGCGGTACGGCTCTGGAAGATACTGCCAGGCCATCACTTTATAGTTACTTTTAAAATACTCAAATGGGCTTCTCCACTCTTTGAAATCCAATTTATTCCCTCCTAAGTATGCATATCCATATGTTGTGATGCAAATATCCGTATAATTTATATCATCTATATCTGCATATGTGATTAAAACATCAACATCATCTTCCGGCAGCTTATCGTCAACCGAAATCCATCCGTTATTCATGTGTTTGCGCACAATGTCCATACACTTGTCAAAGCACCATCCGATAATCTTGTCGCTTTCGTCTGCAGGGTCCCAGTGTTTCTTTTTCTCGGTCTTAATCTCTTCCATAATCTTCTCTAATTCCTGCATATTAGTTCTCCTTATCGTAGATATATACACCAATCGCATTACCCAAAGCATCAATCCCGTTCCTGGTTAGATAAAACATTGTTTGTTGTTTTTCATTTACTTCCATATGCTTTGCAAGGCCTTTTCCAATTAATCCATTCCAAAGCTCATTGTAAACATATGTTGCATATCTGTTTCTGTAGGGTTTGTAAAATTCTCTTCCGTGTCTTTTGTAGGGTTTTTTATAATCCAGACCGATACAGTGCTTCATTACATTTATTTCTTTTTCTGTTAATTTCTGCATACTAACTTCTCCCTCCCAAAAACGTCCGGAGTATCCTCTCACGGATCATCTCTTGATAATCACTCACACGCCTCTCAGATCGGATTCTTTCGATCTGTCTGTCGAGCTTATACCACATCTGCACTAAAGCAGTGTCTTTTCGGTGATGCTGTATCATTAATTGGGCAGTCATGATATTGACATCCGCTACTTCTGACCATGTGTTTTCTGGCAAAACAATCTCTCCATTAATCTCAATTGCGTTATCCAATTCAACAAGCAGTTCTTTTAATTCTTCCTTGCATTTTTCAATCTGATTCTTTTTGCTGTAATGCTTCGCAAGATATTCAATTTTTCCTTCCAGTGTCTCCATCGACTCGATCTCAATCATTTTTTATCACCCCTTAATCGCATATGCCTTTAAAATATCGTATAAAGCCGATACAGCCATTTTATTGCTCTCGTTAACCAATTTAACGTATCCAGCTAAATCTACCGTTGACTGGTCTCCTACGGCTTTCTGACGCTCTTCCAGGTAACGCTCTACAAGACATTCGAGATTGTTATAATATCCGATGATGTTCACAACCTCTTTCCCCTTGCTTTTCTTGTGTTGCGATATGTATTTTTCTTTTAATATGTAGTTGTACTTGTCGGTCTCAATAAAATACCGATCATCAATGATAATTTTCATGGTTCCCTCCCTCTCCGCCGAATCTGTAGCAGTGCTCACACCTCTTTTTCGTTGACACAAAATATCCTTTGATCATCATTGCCATGGGGCAAGTCGGCATCACAAATATGGCAACCTGGCCGACTTTCTCCATATTCTTGCAGCGTTTATATTTTTCTAACTCCTCCATGTCTCCTCCTCTCACAATCCCAGCTCGTCCTTCATATTCACATAGCTGTCCCGGACATGCTGCCTGCGGCGGCTATGTCCTTTTACGGCCACCGGAAAGCATCTCTCCAAGATACGGTCATAGATTCGTGTATATCCGATGTCATTACTCTTTTTGATCTCGTCCATTGGTAGGTTAGTAGTCAGGATCATAGGCAGCCCCGACCTATACCTTGCGTCGATGATGTTAAATACCAGCTCTTTCATATAGTCTGTATTTCGTTCCGTCCCTAAGTCGTCTATGATTAATAGACTGTATCTATTTAAGCTGTCTATTAACTCCTGCTTGCCATCAAATGTCCCCTGGATTTTGTTGGTCAGCGTAGCAAAATTGGTCATTAATACCGTATATCCATTGCTTATCAATTGATTTGCAATACAGGCCGCATAGTAGGTCTTGCCTGTCCCGACGTCTCCATACAGGAGCAGCCCTTTGCTCTCCTCACGGAATTTTGCAAAGCCGTCCGCATATCTCCTCATGGCATCGGCTATCTTGGCATCCCGCCGATCATCATTGTCAAATGTCCAATCGACCATCTCCCTGTATGCCTCTCCAAAGCACACCATCCGCATCCTGTCAAATTCCTGCTGCCTCTCTCTCTTTTCCCTCTCCTCCATATCCTTTTTTATGCAATCGCAGATACAGCGCACCTTTTTTCTAACTCCGAATATCTCTACGACTGTCTGTGTCTGTTTATGGCATACTTTACAGTGCAACAGTCCATCATCCCCCAGGTACTCATCGTCTGGTATCGGGACTCTGTCGTTAACGCTCTCAGCAATATTAATCATTGCCCCTTCCATCCATCATCACCTCTTAATCAAAATAGATCGTCCAGATCATCAAGGTTCGCTCCTGCTGGATGCCCTGTATTCTTCGGAGCATTGTTGTCTCTCTTTTCCCATGTCCTTACAGCAGCTTTCCAGTCCTTCATCTTATTCTTTCCTACCATCCATCCCTTACAAGAATAAAAATCCACAAATCTCTCCGGATCGACATTGTTATTTCTTTCTTTGCAATATTTCCTTACATCATTAACAGATGGAGGGATAAATTTTGTACTCCCTTTTGGTGTGTGTGTGGGCTTTGCCATACTCTCTATATTTTTATCTATATTATTTATATCTATATTATTAGGTAAACTTTGTTGCATACCCCCATTAAACTTTGTTGCATACCCCATTAAACTTTGTTGTATACCGTCAACCTCCGAAGCATAGTATTCGACAAATTTAACGCCATTATATATACGTTCCGATTTATAAATTAATCCTCTGTCTGCAAGTGATTTTAGATTTTTCATCACTCCTTGCTTTGTGGAATTTGTCCAGTCCGCCAGATATCGCAAGCTCCCTGTATATTTTTGCCCCTCTCCAGACTGAGAAAATCCATATATGATAGCGTAAATGATTAAGTCATTGCCTTTTAATCGCAGGTCTGTTATCATCCACCCTTGGATAGTGACGTAATTTTTACTTTTTACAGTGCTTACTTTATTCTCCGCCATATCACTCAACCTCTCATCCTACATATTTTCTCGAAAAGTCTCTGTATTCTTCCTCTTTCAGTTCCCGCATTGCCTCTACATCCGGCGATGAACGTAACGACGGTGAACACTCCTGTGCCTTTTGTCGTGCTCGTCTAACTGTTTCAAATTGCATTTGTTTGCAATCTCACGCTCGCCTGCTGCCCCTTTATTCCTGCTGTTAATTGCCGTATTTACGCCTCCTTAAAACGGGAGCAAATCATCGTCAATCCCGTCCGGTATCGACATAAATCCGTCAAGGTCTCCACCTTTGTTATCGATCGGCTGCCCTACATTTTGCGGGCTGCTTGGTGTGTCCTGCCTGCGGCTCTCGCAAAACTCAAAGTGGTTGATTACCACCTGTGTGCCATAGTGCTTGACACCGTCTCTGTCCGTGTAATTATTGTTTCTTACCTCTCCTTCTAATAGAATTTTTGTCCCTTTACCGACGTATTTTTCGATGGTCTCGGCCAGCTTCCCAAAAGCCACGCACTGGAAAAAGTCCGCTTCCGGATCGTTGTCCCTCTTAAATCTACGATTTACTGCAAAGTTAAATCTTGCAATTGCCTTTCCGTCCTGTGTGTATCTGACCTCTGGATCAGCCGTCAGACGTCCCATTGCTATCCACTGATTCATAATTTTCCTCCAAATTCTCAAAATCTTCTGTTAATTTTTTCCGTACCGGATCATCATATTTGATGCCATATACGTGATACATACGCTCAAATGCAATCCGGCCCTTTTGGTGTGAAATCGTGTGATGCTCCCGGCACAGGCATATTTTACGATGGTCTCTGTCGTCCAATTTACGTCTGTCGTTACCCATGCCGATAGCGTCTACGTGGTGTATCTCACCAGGCTTCCCGCAGATTGCACACTTTTTATTTTTGATACATGCATACAGGTATCTGCCGATATCCTCTGACCTCTGTACACCTGGCTCTGAGAGCGGTATACCTTCTTCCAGGGCATATTCCAATATCGTACTGATAAATTCCTTGGCCTCGTCCATAGAGCAGTTCCCGAGGCTTAAATACGGCCTCCCAGTGCGTATTATGTACAGGTACTTAAGCCATTCTTTTTGCTCCTCAGGCAGATATCCAGTCCAGATCGAGATATCCCGGATTGTGGCATATGCCTTTTTGCGCTGCTCTATAGAGATTGATCTACCGTCGTCAAATCTGCACTCCGTATGTCTGATTGACTTGTCATAGATGCTATCTGCAAGGCTTCTGTCAGGCACATTGATGATTAAGTCTGTGCCGTTTGCAGTCTTACGAACTTTTAAAATCTCAGCCGTTTTGTACACTCTTATCACCATCTTTTGGCCTGTTGTCGTAAACAAATACTCGCTTGCCTGTGGTTATATTGCATATTGACAAGGCCACGATATTGCGGTTATCATAGAGAATTTTCTCAACACTAAATTGGTCATAGCAGGAGTATCTCTGGCCGTTACCTTTTATATTGCAGTCCTGATATTTAGCCCAGATAAAAGGTGCAGTATAAAGCTCACGGCCGATCCCCCAGTTAAAACACGCACGTTTAAAACTGTCCGACGCAAGGCCTTTCTCTGGCTCCGAAAAGCTCTCTTTGCCTGTGTCCTCTTTTGATATCCACTGGCTTTTCTCCTCGTCCCAGATGCTCACTTGGCAATTTTTATTATCTCTGCTATGTGACCGCTGCCAGTTAAGAGGCCCCACAGTTTCATCCAGGATATTCATGTCACATCTTGCGTCCTTGTAGAGCAGGAGAGAGACTCCGTTTTGCCTCACAGTCGACACTCTGACCTCGATCTCATCTGCCCTTAAAAGCCTAAAATTAAGTGATTCTGACATATATTACACCTCACTTTATCTGGATGTTATTTATCCTTACAATCTCTGCTCCCTCTATATTCTCACCGGCCTCAATTGCCTTTTTGATGCCTGTTTTGTCAGCCGTAGGAGCCTCAAATTTAAGATACTTTTTTGGTAATTTGTCAATGTCAATGATGTGTAATTGAGCACTTTTACGCCATCCGATTGCCACTCTTGGACTGTTAAATTTCTCCCCGTCAAGGGCTGTAGTTAGGTAATTTTTAAGTGATGCAGCCTTTCTCTCTGCTGCGGATTGACGATCCGCAAGCTTCGTTTTTTCTGCCTTTAGCTGCTCTGCATCGGACAACAAATTCTTGATCCAGGCACCTATATTCTCGATCTTCTCATCCCTGGCCATTTGCAGACTGGTCAGCTTATCGGTATCAATAATTTCTCCCGTCTCTTGATCTACGCATTCTAATATTGCGTTGTCGATCTCGTATAAATTCATGATTTTCCTCCTCACATATTCTGTAATTTTCTAATTCTCTTCTTAGTCGGCTTACATGGTTTCTGTAATACTCATCAATTTCTATCTGATTCATATTTCTCTCCTAATAGATCAAATATTAGTTTAGAGTCTACATACTCATTTTTTTTAAAAAGGTTTTTGATCATGTCCAACCTAGTTGATTTTTCGATCAACTTTTCATACTTTTCTTGTGTGATTTCTACGGTTTTTACTTCTGAAATATTCATTGTTTTCCCTCCGCTTTTATGCTACTATGTTAATAGGCATATACCTATTAGCTTTTCTTTTTACCCCTATGCTTGGCGGAGCATAGGGGTTTTTACTTATCAAAATGCTTTTCTATGAGGTCAGCGATCATCAGGTATTCTTCCGCAATCTTCCCTTTTCTCGTATTTTTAACCTGGACTCGAAATTCTTCCAGATCACCGTAAAAGCACCCACATTTTACTCTTACAATTCCATCCTTGCATTTAAAAAATGTTGTTGCGCGGAATTCTGTTCCAAATCCTTTTACAGTAGCATAATCGGCATTCCCGGAGACCTCGGCATCCCCGCAGACCTCGGCGTCCCCGTAGACCTCGGCATCCCCGCAGACCTCGGCGTCCCCGTAGACCTCGGCAT
>ERZ1090868.323-NODE-323-length-26256-cov-6.455021_pt1 | contig 26256 bp, 16 predicted proteins | sample MGYA00478475_ERZ1090868 | MGnify/ENA primary metagenome ERZ1090868 (study PRJEB33644, sample SAMEA5815747) | chicken gut metagenome | biome: Chicken; feature: Gastrointestinal Tract; material: Caecum | place: Ireland | collected 2019-01-01 | study: A study of the...
AAAGAAATACATTATTAAAAGCGGGGACGATTTGTTTATGAAACTTTTTGTGGGAAATTATATTAATCGTGAATCCTGTGGTGATTGTCGTTTTAAAGGTGTAGAAAGAGTGAGTGATTTTACTGTAGGAGATTTTTGGGGAATTTGGGATATTTTACCTGAATTTGATGATGATAAAGGAACATCGGTCGTAGCTTTGCATACAGAAGCAGCTAAAAAATTATTTTGTGAAATATCAAATAAGATAAATAATAAAAAAGTTAATGCAGCACATGCTTTTAAACAAAACCCTTCAATGCTTTATTCTTCTATACCCAACAGTAAGCGCTCAGAAATTTTGAATTTGATTAAAGAAGCTAATTTTAATCAGGTGAAAGAGATATTAGAAGAAGATCAAAACAGATGTGTATCCTTTAAAATAAAAGAAAAAATGATTAAATTAGTGTCTAGAATTAAAAGCAAAATATTGTAATAGAAGGTGAGTTATATGCTGACAAAAATAGCAAAAATCAAGATACTTAAGCCGCTTTCTCCTGTTTCAGACTGGAAGGTGTTCAGAAAGATATATCGTCATTTACAGGCGGAAACCAGAGCGGCAAGCAATGCGGTTATAACTTACTGCAATATGTTCTATACGCAGAGCGTCGTTGACGAATATGATTTAAAAAAGAATGCCAGGTATATCAGAACTACTTTGTACAAAGCTGCAAAAGATAAGGCACCCAGCCTGTAGACATATAACTGTAACAGTATCAGTAATGAAATTTATAAACTGTACTTTACAGGTAAAAATTCGTATGTATGGAAAATGAGACAGGGAACAGGAAACCCACCCATGTCTTATTCAAAAGATATTCCAGTGCCGATTGCACATACAAAAGGATTTCGGATTTCACAGGACGACAGAGGTTTTTATCAATTTAGCTTCCCGTTAGTTTCCAAATCATATAAAAAAGAATGGAATGACAGCCATATTGCAGAAGAGCATATGGTTAATGGTATGTTCATGGTGGCCGTTGATGGAACACCAAAAAGTATTCGGACAATTCTTGAACGATGTCGAATAGGTGAATATAAAATGGGAGCCTCAAAAATTGTTAATAATGAAAAGGGCATGTATATTTATCTGACATATTCGTTTGAGGCACCAGAAACGTATAAGCTTGATCCAGAAAAAATATGCGGAGTAGACCTTGGAATCAAATACGCGGCTATGTGTGCTGTTAATTATAATGATTATATGAGAAAGGGGATTCCGGGAGAAGCGATTCTAAAGCATTGTATGGAACTGGAGCGCCGGCGTAAAGACTGGAGCCGGGCAGCTACATATAATACATCTGATGGGCATGGCAGAAGAAACAAAGTGGAGGCGCCGGATGCAATACGAAAAAAAGAATCGAATTATCATGTGACGGTTAATCGAAACATTGCAAATGCTGTGGTATCCTTTGCCAGAAAATGCGGTTGTGGAAAAATACAGATGGAAGATCTGAGAGGATTTCATCAAGCCCATAAAGATAACAGGATGCTGGGGAAATGGACATACTTTCAGCTGCAGGAGTTTATCCGGCAAAAAGCAGATTATTATGGTATAGAAGTAGTTAAAGTGGATCCTCAAAATACATCTCAGACCTGCAGTATATGCGGATACACATCAAAAGAAAACAGGCTGTCGCAGGCAGTTTTCAAATGTATTCGTTGCGGTGCCGAGATGAATGCGGATTTCAATGCGGCGCGAAATATTGCCATGAAAAGAAATAATGGATAAAAAGTATCCATTGGCTATCTCTTGAGCCGAAAAAGTGCGAATATCAAGCTGTTGTCAAATGAACGGACGATTCGCACTTGCTGAGAAGCGCCAATATGCAGCGGTGCAAAGTACATATTGCCTGAACACAGCAAGGCTGCCAGAACGTTATATTATAAACAGTACATTGATACAATCCTCATACATCAATGAAAAAAATACAAAGCATTACAAAACATTTTTCTCATGACAAAGAAAAGATCATGAGCGAAAAGAATATTTAGATATCTCGATTCAGGATGCTGAATTCCTGCTCAGAAAAAAATTTTGTTTCTGCAAGTTCTATAATGAGAAAGAAAACACAGAAGGAGATCCCCAGCCATGATAAAGCAATTCTGCAAAAAGCTGATATACGGTCCGCTGTCTCCAGTCGCATCGCTGGCATTTGCAACCATTTCCGACATTGAATACCGGTATTTTTCCCGAAAGTGGAAGCGGCAGGGCTGGAAAAAGCCGGGACAGGACGAAATTGACTTTGTCTGCAAAAATGTAACCGTAATCTTCAAGTCTTTTGAGCGCCAGAAGCTGGCGAAGCGTTTATATAAAAATCTTCAGGATTACTATCCGGGAATCCAGGTGATCATAGCAGATGACAGTTCACGCCCTTTGGATCTTCAGGGCGAGTCGCTGGAAGTTCTTCAATTGCCGTTTAACAGCGGATTGAGTTACGGATTGAATCGGGCGTTGGAGAAGGTGAGGACCCCATATGTGATGCGCATGGATGACGATGAGCTGCTGACTCTGAAGACATGCCTGGGGGATCAGGCACTGTTTCTGGAGCGCCATCCGGAGATTGATCTGGTTGGCTTTTGTACGCTGACGTCGATTCGATGTAAAAATCCGGATGAGGAGGTGAGCAGATTTACGTCGTTCAGTATGAAAGGCGCTCCGAAGCCGCTCCGTATCCCGCATATGACGCAGATCGACGGCAATCATTTTGTTCTGGGCAAGGTTCCCAATTTGTATGTGGCCAGAACAGAACAGATCCGCAGGATCGGATGGGATGAAAACATACGTATGATGGACCACCAGGATTTTTTCTGGAGGGCAGCCGGGAATCTTGTGTCTGTGATCGCGCTGGGAACAGCCGTCTTCCATTATCATAATCCTTTTCAGAAACATTACCAGAAGTACAGACAGGATGTGGATAAGGATTTGGCGTACATTTCTCAGCAAAGAAAAAAAGGATTATAAATGGGACAGTTCTTCTGTTTTGGCAAGCCACGGGTAAAAACAAAAATCTCGTGGTTTGCTGCATTCTCTGCGGAATACGTCAGTTTACTGCATAAAAAAATCTATCTTGCGATGAGGGAGGAAAAAATGGAAAAAGAAAAAAGGAAAACAAGGAAAAAACATCTGACGCCGCTTATTGTTCTTCTCCTTATCTTGCTTCTTGTGTTTGCAGTCCTCTGGTTTTTGAAAAACAGAGACGCGGGCATCGGAGAGGAAGAGGAGGCTGCCCGTACCGCCTGTGAAAGGTTTCTGGAAGCATATCAGAAGACGGATGCGGAGACAGTGACAGAGCTGCTTGCCGGGACGTCCTTTGCCAGCGGTCCGGTGGAGATGGAGGGTTATCCTGAAATTGTGGGCAGCAGGCTTCAGTATACGGTGAAAACACCGGAAGCGGAGGAAGACGGACGCTGTGTGGTGCCTGTGGAGATTACTTCGCTGGATTTTCCGGCTCTGGCCGAAGATGAAGCGTTTCTTTCGCAGGTTAGCGGTGAAAATCTGCTGGAAGCCCTGGAAGGATATATGGAAGCCGGAGATGCGCCGGAGACCAGGTATGAGGTTTCCGTACAGATGGTACAGGAAGACGGGGCGTGGAAGGTATGGATGGACGATTCCTTTTCCAATGCTTTGCTGGGTGGATATGGTGATTTCTATGCACAGATGACGGAAGAAATGGAAGGTGAGCAGGAATGAAACAGAAAATGAAAACAGGTATCAGCCTTCTGACGGCGTTTTCACTGGCGCTGACCCCTGTGCCTGTATGGGGGACAGAGGTGGATGAAGCAGAATCGGAAGTTCCGGAACAGGGATATCTGACCTTTTCGGATGCTTATGACGGCGGAAATCAGGAAATCTATGTGGAGGTCATTGACGGAGAGATCTTTGCGGATGCAGAATCCATTGCCGGAATCTGTGGGGCAGAGGTAACGGAAGAGAACGGACAGACGATTTTTGACCGGAACGGCTACCAGGTCCGGGTGAACCTGAGCGCCGGGACGGCAATGCTGTACAATCAAGTACAGGAGATCTCCGGACAGCTCTTTTCGCTTCCAAATTACGAGGGGACGGAAGGAGAGCGTCTCTTTCCCCTTGAAAAGACCATGTACCTTCTGAATATGGGATGGCAGATCGTGGGAGATACGGTGCTGGCGGAGAAACCGGCGGATACTTTCTGGAATACCCTGAACGATTACGAAACCCTGTTGCAGGAGCGCCCGCTGAACAGTGATCTGGTGGGAGACGGTTTCCTGGAACAGCTTGGAAATTCTGCAAAGTATACGTTTTGGGCGATGGCGGATGATCTGGATTACCGTCTCTTTATCCCTTTCGGGGATCAGGTGATTGAATCTGACCGGTGCATGGACGCTCTGTATTCCCTGGGTTACAGTGACGCGGAGGTCCTGGAGGGAGACGTCAGTGAAACGCTGGAGACGCAGTTGGAAAATTTTGCCGGAATGATGCGGGGAGGGTATGAAAACATGGCCTCGCTCACTGAGATTCCTGAGAACGTTTCTGATTTCGGGGCCTATGTGGCGGAGCAGATCGGGAAGCCGTTTAACCGCTGGGAAACGCTGCAGGATCCGAATGTTTCTCAGCTGATGGCGACAAATAAGGACTTTTCCGACAAGGCAGACGCCCTGACCTGGATTTCCGCTGCGTTGAATATTGCCGGGGCGGTCAGCCGCGTGGAGCAGTGGTCGGACAGCTATGTGGGACAGCTGCAGACGCTGGGAGAGGCTGATACAGACCGCTTTACTTCGGGAAAAGACAAAGCCCGGCGAATCACAGAAGTTGCGCAGGAAGCTTATGAGAACAGTCAGAGTATTCCCGCGGCAGTTACGAAAGGAGTCATACGGGAGCTGGGAGATATGGTTGGAACGGAGCTCCTGGAACTGACGCCGGTGGGAAAGGTGCTGAACATTTACGATGTGGCGGTGGAACTGGTCAGCGCCGAATCTCCGGAAATTCAGGCCGGGCTGGAGATGGGCGAGGACGCCTACGAAGGCAGGATGATGATTGATATCAGTACTGTGGCGACCTATCATTGTGCGGAACTGCTGAATGCTCTTACTGCGGGAAATGATCTGGACGAAGAAAGTCTGCAGGAAGCGCGGAATGCGTATCTGTTACTGGTGCGGACTTATACCAGAGCCTGGGATAAGCTGATCCAGGTCAAGGATCAGGAAGGCTATCGCTATGAAGGAGAAAAAGAGGAGCTTGAGGCTCTGCAGCTGCAGGGATATGCCCTGAGCGTCCGGCTCAATGAATCCGCTCAGTTTGACAATACCCTGATGCTGGAGGAAGATTTCGGAAATCTGTATCATGAGGATATAGAGACCGGCGGACTGCGCGAAGAGATTCCTCTGAGTCTGATTCATGAGAAGGTGGTGTTCGATACTGCGCTGCCGGCGGGTGATGTGGCTCAGGCTGCGGATGGGACCATCTACTATTGGGAATACCATGCAGGAAGCTTTGAGGCGGAGGCGCCTCTGGCCTACTATCAGCCGGTGGTCGGAGCGGTAAACCGTCTGATGGAAAGAAAGCCGGCGGGAGAGACTTCTGTTGTCGTGGAAACGGAGGGAAGCGGTTCCCTGGCGCTGACGGACGAGGCGATTTTCTTCGAAAGACCCATCGATACCATGAGCCATACGGAAATTTTCCGGCTGAATCTCTCGGACCATAGCATAGAGTCACTGGGAGAAGGAAAGCTGCAGGCAGCTGCAGGGGAGGCCGTCATCTGTTCGGATAATAATGAGACACAGCTGGATTGTATACTTCCGGAGGATGGCACGCGGAAGAAGATCGCGGATGGAAGCTTCCTGGCTGCATATGAAGGGAAAATATATTATCAGCCGCAGGAAGCGGATGCAGATGCCGCCGCCAGAGGGCAGGTAACGCTGGCCGTTGTAAATCCTGACGGAAGCGATCCGCAGACTCTCTGTACGACTGCGCCGGACGTGTCGGATGGCACGATGAATTCCAGCGCGGCGATCTCTCATATGGTATTTCACGGGGATGACATTTATTTTTCTTACGGCGCGTATGGCGGAACGGCTCTGGACTTTCTGGGCGGACGGATTATGCGTGTGAAGATGGACGGCTCTCAGGCGGAGGTTGCGGCAGGAAGTGGGGAACTCCAGGGTGCAGTTTTCTCGGTGCAGGACGACGGCACCGTCGTCAGCCAGAGTATCGACAAAGTGGATACCATGATTTCACCGATGGATACCTACTACACCAGAGAAGGAAATATTTACTTCTTTGATGAAAACGGCGCCCCGGAGGCACTGGTTAGCCAGAGCGATTATTCCTCGGTGGCGGATATTCCCTGCGGACAGATCGCCCTGCAGGGCAACTCTCTCAGCGTCAGCTTTGCCCAGAAGGTGGGAGACTGTGTTTATATGCAGATGGATTACGGAGAAGCGACTGCCGGTTCCATGGGCTGGCGCACGAATATGGCATGGATCCGCAGCGCTCTGCTGTGTAAGAACCTGACGACGGGAGAGACCGAAACGATTTATACGTTTTAAATAAGTATGCAGAATCCGCGGTCTGTGCGGAAATGGTTACAGTTCTGTCAGATCTGTGCCAAGATATTATCCGCACAGGCGATTCTGCGGGGGCTGGAACTGTAAAGCATTTCGGTACAAAAGAAAAAACGGGAGGAAAATAATTATGTGTGGAATTGTTGGATTTACAGGACATCAGCAGGCGGCGCCTGTGCTGCTGGAAAGTCTGTCCAGACTGGAATACCGGGGATATGACTCGGCAGGGCTTGCCGTCCGTGACGGGGAGCATCTGGCGGAGGTAGTCAAGGCCACGGGGAAACTGAGAAACCTGGCGGAGAAGACTGACGACGGAAAGTCGCTGCACGGTACCTGCGGAATCGGGCATACGCGTTGGGCGACTCACGGGGCTCCGAGCCAGACCAATGCACATCCCCATGTGAGCGGGAACTGTGCCCATTCCGGTTCCGGTCCCGTGGAATCCGAGGTTGTCGGCGTACATAATGGAATTCTGGAAAATTATCAGGAACTGAAGGACAAGCTTTCACGGCACGGCTATGTCTTTTACAGCCAGACGGATACGGAAGTTCTGATCAAGCTGATCGATTACTACTATAAAAAATATAAGATGGGTCCCATCGACGCCATCACGAAGACGATGGTTCGTGTGCGGGGCAGCTATGCGCTGGAAGTGATGTTTCAGGATTATCCCGGCGAGATTTTTGTCGCCCGGAAAGATTCGCCTATGATCATAGGACTGACAGACGGAGAAACTTATGTGGCTTCGGATGTGCCTGCCATCCTGAAATATACCCGCAGCGTTTACTATATCGGAAACCTTGAGCTGGCGCGGCTGGCTCCGGGCAAGGCAGTCTTTTACGATCTGAACGGGGATGAGATTGAGATTTCTCCGACGGAAATCACGTTCTCTGCCGAGGCGGCTGAGAAATGCGGCTATGAGCATTTCATGATGAAGGAGATCCACGAGCAGCCTCAGGCGATCCGCGACACTCTGAACTCTGTGATCCACGAGGAGAAGATCGACTTGAGCTCTGTGGGCTTCAGCGAGGAGGACATCAGAAGTATCTCCCAGCTGTATATTGTCGCCTGCGGTTCTGCATGGCATGTGGGGATGGCGGCGCAGTATGTGTTTGAGGACCTGGCAGACCTTCCGGTGAGGGTGGAGCTGGCTTCCGAATTCCGTTACCGGAGAATGCCGCTGGATCCCAATGCCCTGGTCGTTGTCATCAGCCAGAGCGGGGAGACGGCAGACAGTCTGGCCGCTCTGCGGGAGGCGAAAAGCCGCGGGCTGAAGACCCTGGGAATCGTCAATGTGGTGGGAAGCAGCATCGCCCGGGAGGCGGACAATGTGTTTTATACCCTGGCCGGTCCGGAGATCGCAGTCGCTACCACGAAAGCGTATTCGGCGCAGCTGGCGGCCTGCTATACGTTGGCAATACAGTTTGCAAAGATCCGGGGAAATCTGGATGAACAGCGTTATCGGGATATGATCCGGGAGCTGCAGACGCTGCCGGACAAGGTGGTCCGTGTGCTGGAGGACAAAGAGAGGATTCAGTGGTTTGCCGCCAAGTTTGCCAACGTCCATGACGTGTTTTTTGTGGGGCGCGGAATCGACTACGCAGTCAGCCTGGAAGGCAGCCTGAAGATGAAAGAGATCTCTTACATTCACTCTGAGGCCTATGCGGCAGGGGAACTGAAGCACGGCACCATCAGCCTGATCGAGGACGGCACGCTTGTGATCGGAGTGCTGACCCAGAGCGAGCTGTATGAGAAGACTATTTCAAATATGGTGGAGTGCAAATCCAGAGGCGCTTATCTGATGGGCCTGACCAGCTACGGCAACTACTCTCTGGAGGACACGGCAAATTTCACTGTCTATATTCCAAAGACAGACGAGCATTTCTCCGCCAGCCTTGCGGTGATTCCGCTGCAGCTGCTGGGATATTATCTGAGCGTGGCAAAGGGGCTGGATGTGGATAAGCCGAGGAACCTGGCGAAGAGTGTGACGGTGGAGTGAGAGATTGGGCGACTACCAGTGGAAAGCTGAGAATCATAGGGTGACAGGGAATGAAAACGATTTTTGTGTCCAGCACATTTCGGGACATGGATTTTGAGCGTGATCTGATACAGAGGCGGGTGGTGCCGGCAGTAAACCGTCTGGCGCGGCGGTATGGGGATGAGATTTCCTGCCGCGACCTGCGCTGGGGTGTGAATACCATGGACATGGATTCTGAGGAAGGGGCCCGAAAGGTGCTGACGGTCTGCCTGGATGAAATTCAGAAATGCCGTCCTTATATGATCGTGCTGCTGGGAGACCGCTATGGGTGGATTCCGGACGAATCGCTGATCGCCGATGCGATGGAGAGAGCCGGCATGGGGAGAACAGCCCAGGAGCCGGGCGGCCTGGAGCTGAGCGTTACAGCGCTGGAAATCGAATACGGCGCTTTATGGAATACGGATCAGCGGAAGCACACATTGTTCTATTTCCGCAGGATCAAAGGCTCTGCGCCGGAGGCCTGCCGCCCGGAGGACGGGCATCACGCAGAAAAACTGAAGCAGTTGAAAGAGCGTATTATCAGGCTGGCAGGAGGACAGGTCAGGGAATACTGCCTCACCTGGAACGGAGAGACGGATGAACCAGATGGGCTGGATGATTTTGCTGCCATGGTGGAGCGGGATATCTGTGCCCAGATGCAGCATGACTGGGAGGAGACTGCCCGGCTGACCTCCTGGCAGAGGGAACTGAGATTCCAATGGGAATATGCCAGGGAGAAGAGCGTCCGGTTTACCTCCAGGAAACATCTGATTGCGCGGTATCTCTCTATGCTGGAGGGCGGCCACCGCCTGTTTGCGGTCAGGGGCAAAGAGGGCATGGGAAAAACGACCCTGATGAGCCGTCTGGCCTGTGTGCTGAAGGAAAAGTGGACATCTGAGTGGAATGTACTGCCGCTGTTTTGCGGCAGTACAGAATCCACAGACAGTGCAGAGGAGATACTGAAGTTTATTCTGTATTATTTGGAGGAACAACTGCAAATTCCTCATTATGCGGAAGAGAAGGAAGGCAGACCATGCGATATCCTGGAAATTAACCGGCAGATTGGAAGGGCTGTCGAAGCTTACAGCAGGACAGGAGGAAAACGGCTGGTGATTCTGGTCGACGGGGTCGATCAGCTGAGCGATACATTGGTTCGTGATCCTTTTCTTTTTATTCCATGGGTGCGGCACAGAGGGCTGGGCCTGAGTGACAAGGTGCGGATGATCTTTTCCTGCTCAGAGGCATATCCGGTGAAAAACACCTTTTGGTATGAAAATCTCTCAGTTTTTTGCAGAAATGAAAAAGCAGCGGCGGTCAAAGGCATTCTGCGGGTATCCGGAAAGGAACTGTCCCGGCAGGCTGTCAATGAAATCCTGCGAAAACCCGGCGCCTCCAGCCCGCTGTATATCCATATGATTCTGTGGCGGCTGCAGATGATGGATAAGGAAGATTTTGAACGGATCAGAGCTGCCGGGGATGGGATGGAGGCGATTACTGCTTATCAGATTTCCCTGATCAGAGCCTGTCCGGATCATGTGGAGGATATCTGCGCGGATATCATCGATCTGGCCGCCAGACGTCTGAGAGCGGAATTCATGTATCCTGCGCTGCAGTATCTGGCTGTCAGCAGACATGGGCTGCGGGAGAAGGATCTGGAGACAATTCTGACAGGCCGGGGTGTATCCTGGAGCGCTCTGGAATTTTCATTGTTTCTCCATTATCTGAACATTTTTTTCATCTGCCGGAGCAGCGGCCATTATGAATTTTCCCATAAAAGCATCCGCAGGGTCATATTGGCCGGGTGCAGGGACAGGAAGCAGATGCACAGGGGTATCTATCGATATCTGATGGGGCTGGAATTTGAGGATGCTGTCTGGCAGACAGAGACGGCGTGGCATATCCTGGAGGCGGGAGACGAAAGGGCCTTTCTGGACTATATTGCCGAAGGGAACAAGAAGGGCGTCCGTTATCTGGAGCGGTACCGCGACTGCCCTCCTTATGCCGATCTGAATCTGCTTGAATGGCGCAGATGGGCCGGGGAGGAGCTATACCGTCATTCGATGCAGGACGGAGGCAGGCTGGTTCTGGATATGGTAAAGACTGTCACGGATGAGGGTTCGAACAACGGCGCCGATGAGAATCTGCTGAAATTTCTGTACAGTATTATTGACCAGTGCCGTCAGCCGGAGCAGTCATGGCAGAGAGAACTGGCCGCGTCTGTCATGGCGCTGTCGATTCAGGCATATCAGGCCGGAAGGATGAATGAAAAGATCCTGGATGATGGCCTGCGTATGATGGCCGGCCGCCGGGAATTGTTTCAGCAGGAAGCTTTCATGGAATTCCTGGAGGCGCATGCAGAGGCTCGCTATGAGGCGCTGAAAAGGGACAGAACTGTTGAAAATATAAAAAGTCTCAATGAAAGTGTCCTGATTTTAAGCGATTTTCTGCTGAAAACAGACATGCAGGGCGGGCGAGACACAGGAACAGAGGACAGAATCCAGTCTTGCCTGGAAACCAGCCTGCTGTGCCTGGATGCCATTGCCCAAATAAACAGAGAAGAGATCGTCGGAAACGCAGCCAAAACGGCGGAACTGAGTGAAAAGTATCTGAAGGCAGGAAGGGGCTTCTTTTCCCTGGAGCGGGATGCCTCTAAGAAAAGGGGGATCGGTTGTATCGAAAAGGTGCTGAGGCTGCAGGCGGATCTGGTTGAGATATACCGCACAAAAGAGGCATGTGGAGCGATGTATGCCATAATTTCCAAAAGCACTGGGATGCTTCTGGAGACAGGGGACCTGTTGAGCGAAGAAAACCGAATGCAGGCGTTGGGGCTGATTCAGATCTGCATAGATATCACAAAGGCGCTGCACAGAGAAATTGACCCGGATTACAGCGGGTGGATATCCTGTGTGCTGCCGGACTGCTATCTGTGTGAAGGAGATTTGTATATCCAGCTGGGCGGAAGCAAAAACCTGGAGCTGGCGCTCCAGGCTTATCTCAATGCAAAAAGCACCATTGAAGCATATATCACCGATCCAACAGTTCAGGATATGGGAACGATATATGTATCACGGGACAGGTGCAGGGAAAGGCTTCGTGACATGTATCTGTGGGAAGAATAAGTTTTGCGGTTGTAACCACAAACATCTCAGACCGGCCTGCGGCTCCTTGCATCGCCGGTCTTCAGCAGGATCGTGCATCCGGCCATAAAGGCGAACATGACTGCCAGAAACGCCGGGAAGATACCTGTACCCAGACGGGCCGACAGAAAACCGAACAGTACAGGCGTAAGCAGAATACTCAGGTTGGAGAACGCCATCTCCATGCCAATGATGGACTGTGAGGTTTCTTTTCGGTACAGGATGGGAGTCAGGTGGGTCATATTGGGGAAAATCGGCCCGTTTCCAAGTCCCACAAGGAAAAGCCCCAGCACAACGGCTGCTGTGTTGTCTGTGATCAGAAGGAGGAACATGGCGATGCACAGGATGCTCTGTCCCACTGCAATGATCTTCCAGTCGGAAATCTTCAAAGACAACAGGCCGGAGAGAAAACGCCCCAAAGTCATGCCGGCGAAATAGAAGGTAATCAGCGCCGCTGCCGTATCGGCGGATAAGCCGATGCTTCCGGTCAGATAGGTGCTTCCCCAGATCAGGCAGGTGGATTCGATGGCACTGATTCCTGCAAAGACGCCGCAGGACGCCCATATCTTTTTCCTTCGCAGCATCTGTGACAGCGGCAGAACCCTGATTTCTTCTTCCGCCTGCCGGGCGCTTTTTATCTTCCGCCAGAGGGGCAGGCTGATTACGGACAAAGCGGCGATTACCAGCTGGATACAGAAAACGGTCCGGTAGCCGCCTCTCCAGTTCATGCTGTCCGACAGGGCAAGAGACATAAGATACGGGCTGGCCGTAACGCCGATGCCGTAGAAACAGTGGAGAAAACTCATCTGCATCGCGTTATAGTGAAGCGCCACATAATTGTTCAGGGCCGTGTCAATCGATCCCGCGCCGATTCCCAGAGGAACAGCGCACAGGCCAAGCCAGAGAAAATTCCGGGAGCAGGAAAAGCCGGCCAGTGCGGCGGCGGTAAGGCAGGTGGAGAGAGCGGTAACCTTCGCCGTTCCAAGCTTCGCGATGACTCTTGTGCTGAACAGGCTGGAGAGAACGGTTCCGGAGGAGATGATCGCCGAGACAAAGCTGGCAAAAGAGACCGGAACATGAAATTCCTGATAGATGGCCGGCCAGGCGGAGCCCAGCAGAGAGTCGGGAATTCCCAGTCCGATATAAAAGATGTAAATGAAAAGAAGCAGAATGGTTGCCATTGGTGTACCTCCATGTTTTATCTGTATATAGTAATCGCCCGGCGAAGCGGTTCTATCATCCGGCCATTGGAAAATCGTTCTGCAATCGCTTCGCCTGCGGGCATCCGGTCCACCGCAAAGCGATTTTCAATGGCCGGATGCCGTAACAGTTCAGCCCGGTGAACTGTAACAGTATATCATCGGAAACGGGAGAATCCTATGGCTTATTTGCCCGGATTATGGTATTATTTACCCAAAAGAATGCAGGGAGAACAGAAGCGATATGGATACGATACTGCTGGATCATCAGCTTCAGGAAACGCTTTTCTTTGAGGACCCGTCTTTTCCCATAAAGTATTATGTGGACAATCTGAATCAGTGGGCGGATGGCCAGGTGCCGCTCCACTGGCACCTGGGGTACGAATGCTTTTCTGCGGCCTGTCAGGAGATTGAGGTACAGGTTGGGTTTGAACGACTGCGTCTCAGAAAGGGGGATTCCATTCTGATCGGCGCCGGGCAGCTCCACAGCTACCGTATGACAGAGCCCGGTCAGCTCTGCCTGTGCCCCAACATTGTTTTCACCGACGAGATACTTGCGCCCATGACAAGCAGCGTCTTTCAAAAGTATTTCCGTCCCGTACTCGGCGATCCGACGCTGCCTTATATGATCTTTTCATCGGAAAGCCCGTGGCAGGAAAAGCTGTCCGAAGATCTGTTTTCTGTATATTCTCTTCTTGCTTCTCTCGAAACATACGGCGACTATGATGTGCGTCTTTGTCCGGCTGCGTCGGCCAGATCCGACTGCCCGGAACTTGAAATCCACCAGAGACTTCTGGAGATCATGAAATCCCTGTATCTTCACAAAAAGGAGCTTCCCCGTACAGCATCCGCCGGTCCGGAACAGAAGACGCAGATCCGTCTTCAGAAAATGCTTCGCTATATCCAGACGCATTTTTCTGAAGAGATCACGCTGGAGCAGCTGGCGGAATCCGCCGGGATCAGCAGGAGCGAGGCAGGGCGATGCTTCCGAACGTATTACGCGCAGTCGCCGATGGGCTATGTCATCCTGTACCGGTTAAAATGCGCCCAGGAGCTCCTGGTAAAATCATCCCTGTCCGTCAGCGAAATCGCATACCAGTGCGGGTTTAAAGACAGCAGCTATTTTGTCAGAGTATTCCGAAAGCATTTAAAGCAGACGCCTTCGGAATACAGGAAGACGCCGGGCCGGGAACTGCAGACGTCTGTTGTCAGGTGAGGTGATTCAAAATGGAAGAAAATTGGTTTGTATGCAGAACCCGCGGCGGTTTTTCATCGGCGGGGCTGCCGAAGATCCTGATTTCCTGCCATCCGCAGGATGCCTCGCTGCTTTCTGTGGTTGCGGAGGATGTGCTGGAAGCGGCAAATTGTGTGGTATGTTTTCTCAGGGAGGAGTTCGCTGAAAGCAAAGCGGCAGAAAAGGAAATCGGTGAAAGCGAAGCGGAAGGGAAGGAAATCGGTGAAAGCGAAGCGGCAGATGAGGGATCCGCTGAAAGCGAAGCGTCAGGTGAGGAACCGTCCGGAGTCGAGGAGACGATGGAGGATCTGGAGCTGCAGCTTGCGGAGATGAATCTGTTTGTGTTTCTGGTGACGTCCAGGTTTCTGCTTGAGCCCTGTTTTCCGAAGGAGCGGCTGTATGGATTTGCGGTGAAAGAACATATTCCAATCCTTCCCATCTGTCTGGAAGCAGGTCTGGAAAAAATGTTTGCCCGGCAGATGAATGGGATTTGTCCGGGGTACGGAGAGATTCAGATGCTGAACAGAAGACCGGCGGATCCGACGGAACTTCCTTATCCTGAAAAGCTGCGCAGGAATCTTTACAGAATCCTTCCGGCGGAAGAGGATTATAAAAAAATGGAACAGGCCTTTTCCGCCCGTATTTTTCTGAGCTATCGGAAAAAAGACCGGAAGTATGCGCTCCGGATGATGAAAAATATCCACAGGATCCCGGAATTCTGCAGGTTTTCCATGTGGTACGATGAGTTTCTTAATATCGGCGAAAGGTGGAGCGCCGAAATTCTGGACAGGATCCATTCCTGCGATCTGTTTTTGCTTCTCGTGACGCCGTCGCTGCTGGAAGCAGGAAATTATTGTGAGATTCATGAGTATCCGGCGGCAAAGGAATGGAAGATTCCGGTACTTCCGGTTCAGATGGTCTGGATGGATCATGCTCAGATGCAGGAGTTCCATAAAAAATTTCCGGAAGCGGGAGATGCGGTGGACGGAAGGAATTCCGGCGCGCTGGAAGAAGCGCTGCGGAGCTATTTGCCCTGTGAGGAGCCCTCGCCGGAATCCGGATTTTATATGGGGCTTGCGTTTCTGAACGGCGTCGGCGTTGAACGGAATGCTGAAATCGCAGTGCGGCTGATTTCCTTTGCGGCCGGATCCGGGGCGCCGGCGGCGATGGAAAAACTGTCGGATATGTACTGGAGCGGAGAAGGTGTATCCGTGGATTATCGGAAGGCAGTCAGTTGGATGGAAAAGGCGGCCGCGGCCTGGCGGTATGTGTACGGGGAAGAGAGAAATCAGGAAAACGGCCTGCGTCTGTATGCGGCTATGGTCAGATGGATTGAAGCGATGAGAGACATCGGCGACTTTACTGGCGCCTACCGTGAGGTTCGAAGGCTGACAGCGCTGGCGGAGACGTTTTACGGCCTGTTCGATTCCCTGCAGGCGGACGAGTGTCTGGCTATCGCCTGCGACCTGGCCGGACAGATTCGGTTCCGGCAGGAGGAGTATGACAGTGCGTTTCGTTATTTCCAAAAGGAATGTGATCTGCGGGAGAGTATATGCCGCAGGGAGTCTGGCGGATCTGCCCGGGAGGATCTGACGGCCGCCTACGAACAGCTGGGCCTGCTCGCGTACAGAATCCGGAACTATGGGGAGGCGCGGATATGGTATGACAAAGCATTGGAGATCCGGGAGGCGCTGAACGGTCAGTCTGAGACGAAAGAGTCTGCGTTTGGCCTGGCCCGTATTGATACGGAACTGGGAGACCTGTATCTCCGCACAGACGAGACGCAAAAGGCGGAAGAGAGTTACATGCGGGCAAAGCAGTTGATGGAACGGGTTCTCTGTGCGGAGAATACTCCGGAATATCAGAGTTATTATGCATCTGTTCTGACCGCCCTTGGCGACGCTGAATGGATGCGGGGGCGTCCGGCGCAGGCGGAAGAATACTTCCGCCGCGGCCTGGACGTCTGCCGGCGGGCGGCGGAGGAGAGAAAGACGTTGGAAGCGCAGAGAGAGCTGTCGGTGTCTCTGAACAGGATGGGACGTCTGGAGGCGGACCGAAAAGAGTACAGGAAAAGCGCGGAATTTTTCCGGGAGAGCCTTGAGATCCGAAGAGAGCTTCTGGACAAGAGAAAGGACGACGGCGCGAGATATGACTGTGCGGTTGTTCTCTGGCAGTTGGGAGAGGTGTATGAGCAGGGAATTGACCGCAGACAGGCGGTATCCTGTTACCGGGAAGCGGCGGAGCTCCTGCGGCCGGTTCTGGCAGAGGACCGTACCCTGAATCCCCATTATATTTACGCGGTTTGCTGTTTTAAGGTATTTTCTTCGGACACCTTTCACGGAAAACCGTATCTGATACAGGCGGTGGAAAGCATGCGATGGCTGACGCTCAGGGCTCCCGGGGACGCCGTGTATCAGAAGGTATACCGCCGTTATCGAGAGATTTATCAGAGATGTTATCCGGAAAGCGTATGAAAACACAGTGCCTGTGGGCTGCCGGCTCATCGCGGAGCGATTGCAAAACGATATCCGGTGACCGGACGCCGTAACAGTACGGCTGGCTGAATTGCTGCCGAAAACTGCCGCAGAAGAGGAAAAAACGGAAGGAGAAGAGTATGGAGGAAAGAATAATGTTTTTGGATATCCCGCAGATGGATGTATTTACTGAGGACTATTCCAGTGTCTTTTCAGTGATTGAGAATGCGGCAAAAAAGGAAAACGGACTTCTGGAGCTGCGAAGCTCCTGGGAAATCCTGTTTTCGGCCTATGACGACGATCCGAGAGAGATTCCGGACATCCCGGAGGTGGCGAACTGGATCAGAAAATCGGTTTCCGCCGGCGTTCCGTGGCTGTATCTTCTCCGGCAGGAAAAGGAACCGGCCTGTTCCCTTACCCTGTTCGTTATCATATGCTGCGGGGAGATCAGCGAGGATCCGCCGGGCGTGTATATTGATAGAGAGCAGTTCAGACAGTTCGTGGATCAGAATTTTGCGAACCTTGAGGCGTTCGTATCCAGGTACGATATGCCGGAGGATCTTGTGGGACAGACGGCAAACGACGCCGTGGAATGCATTCTGGAGACGCTTTTCGGAAAGCGGGACGATGACGGGGCGGAAGAAAGCGGGCAGGCGTCTGTTGATGCGGAAGAAGAGAGCGGACAGGCTTTCAGCGGCGCGGAAGAAACAGGCGGGCGGCAGCGTTCGGATCAGGTCAGCCGGAGAACGGCTTCCGGCAGTATGGACGAAGCGGACCGGGCGGCGCTTCGGAACAAGCAGACTGCGGAGGCGATCCGACGGCTGACTGCGCTGGAAGGTATGTATCTTCTGAATCCCAATATAAAAAAGTACTTTTCAGAGGGAAGACTGTATTATTCCTATCTTACAGGCGGAGGGTACATCGGTTCCATCGACACGATTTCCTATGATAAGCGGTATGAAGAAATCGTAAAAAAGTTTGAAGCGGAAACCTCTGCGCTGGTGTATCATGCGGTAGAGCACAGGAATACGTTGTCCCTGTTCTTTGTCAGCCCTTCGATTTCCCAGTGGGAGCGGGAGCAGCCCCAGAAGGAAGGCGTCCTTGCGCAGGTGTTTGATCTGGACACCGGGGAAAGCCGACAGGGCTATATCAAGCTGGACGTGCTCCAGGGCGCTTTTTACCGGAGGGATTCCAGGGTGTATTCCGATCCTGGAACAGACAGAAGCCCGGACGAGGGGCTGGATCCGCAGGACGTCGAAATCATCCGGCGGCTGAACATTCTGAAAAAACAGGGACTGACTTCGGACCTCGATGTGATCGACCTGTATCAGCGGAGACGGGAGATCTGTCTCAGCAGGCTGGAAATGGTTTTCGGCTATCCGGTGGGCGTGATTCTTCGCTCGTCGCAGGCGGAAAAGTATGAAAAACTGATTGTCCAGATGAAGGAGCAGTTTTCACTGACTCCTTACTTCGCGATGGTGACGAACCTGGACGAGTTTCGTGTCATGGCGGTTCTGTTTCTTTCGCCGGATCCGGACGACTGGGAAGAGGAGAGAGACGCCCTGGGCGATAAAGAGCCGTACGCGGTGGTGCTGGATTTTGAACATATGAGCCTGGATGTGAAAAGGATTGAGTACACGTTCTGCAATGGCGGACCGGTGTATCTTCCGGACTGACGCTGTCCTGCCTTTTTCCCGGAGGAATCTTTTTGCTGATGCATCCCTGTATTTTTTCTGCGCGGTCCTGTGGTCTGCATAGTTTCTGCGAAGACCGCAGGATCGGTCGGAATGGTTATCCTTGTTTTTGTCAGGAGGGTTTTTGGTGTATACGGATTCTCATGCACATTATGATCTGAAACATTTCAATAATAACAGATGGTCTCTGCTGGCCGAATGCAGAAGGCGGGGAATCGGGGCCATTCTGGTTCCCGCCATCCGGCCGGAATCCAACGATACGATGATGCAGACGCTGGATGTGGAGACGTATCCGGAACTGCTGCCCCAGCTGGACGCAGAGGGAGTCCGGCCGGAGGAACTTCCCGAAATTTACTATGCGGCGGGCGTCCATCCCACCCGCGTCTGGAACGGCACAGAGGAAGACGACGGATGGTGGGAACAGAAGATCCGGTCGGCGGCCGGAAAGAAAAAGGTTGCTGCGATCGGCGAGACCGGTCTGGATTATCACGTGGAACTGACGCCGGAGATGAGAGAACGGCAGATGGAATGGTTTCACCGGCAGCTGAGGATTGGGGAGGAGCTGGAACTTCCGCTTGTGCTGCATATTCGTATGGCGGACGACGACGCGATCAGCATTCTGAAAAGATATCCTCTGCGTCAGTCCGGAGTCGTCCACTGCTTTAACGGAGGATGGGAGACCGCCAGGGAGTATCTGAATCTTGGTCTGTATCTTGGCGTGGGAGGTTCCATCACACTGGAGCCTTATCGCGCGTCTGTGGGGGAGGCGCTGAAGAAGGCGCCGCTGGATCGCCTTCTGATGGAGACGGATGCTCCGTATGTCAGGCCTTCATGGTGTACGGATCCGGTGAATACGTCCCTCGTGATACCGGCGCTGGCGCGGGAACTGGCGGAGATCAGAGGGATCCAGCCGGAGGAGGTGGAGCAGGCGACGACGGAGAATTTTTGGGCTGTTTACAGAATCAGGGGCAGACATTCGTCCATGGAAAATCGCCTTGACGGTTAGTTGTTCATATGTTAATGTGATTTTTATAATGAGAAATCTGAAAACAGTGAAGAATGAAACGCGTAAATCAATTGAGAGGTATAGAAATGGGAAGAATTGCGGGTATCAGAATTAAGAATTATGGTTCTCTGAAAAATATTAAATTAGGGAAAGTACTGTCTGATAGCTCTGGGAAAGAACTGACAAACATGAATGCGATTATCGGACAGAGCGGAACTGGAAAGAGTACGCTTGCAGATGCGTTTGGCTTCCTTGCTGATTGCCTCGAAAAGGGTGTGGAAGTGGCATGTGATCTGAACGGCAGAGGCGGTTATGAAAGTATTGTGTCACAGGGTGTGACAGCACCGATTGAATTTGAAATTTACTACAGAGAAACAAGCAATGAATCGCCTATCACCTACGAATTGTCGATAGGATTGGACAAGTATGACAGACCGATTGTTCAGAAGGAAAGACTGCGGCAGAGACGTGCCAAAGAAACATATGGCCGTCCGATGTCTTTTTTGTTTCTTGAATATGGCAAAGGGTATGCATTTAAAGGAATTAACAGTGGATATCTGGAAGAAAAAAATCAGGAGATCGGAGAAAAAGTTGAGGTTGAACTTGCGGATCCGCGTCAGCTTGGAATTGTAACTTTAGGCGAATTAAAAGAGCATCCCAGAATTGTAAAATTCAAGAACTTCCTGAAAAACTGGTATCTGTGTTATTTCAGTCCATCTGCTGCCCGGGAAATTCCGAATGCCGGTCCGCAAAAATACCTGAATCGTCTGGGAAACAATGTGAATAATGTCGCTCAGTTTTTATATCGGGAGGATCCGAAGGATTTTATAAAAGTTTTAAAGGACATTCAGACAAAGCTTCCTGGAATCAAAGATATCAGACCGATCAGATTGCAGAATGGGCAGTTGGTTCTGGAATTTCTGGAAAATGGTTTTGATAAGCCGTTTTATTCTCAGAAGATGTCAGACGGTACCTTAAAACTTTTTGCATATTATCTACTTCTGCATGAAAAAGACCCAAGACCATTGGTCTTTATTGAAGAGCCTGAAAATGGATTATATCACAAATACCTGGCGAATCTGGCTCTGCAGATGAAGAAGAGTATCAAAGGGACATATTCGAAACAATTGTTTATTACCACACATAGCCCGTTTTTTGTAAACGCATTGTCTCCGGAAGAAGTCTGGGTATTGGAAAAACAGGAAGATGGTTTTTCAACGATTACCAGGGCATCTGAATATGAAAGTGTAAAAGAACTTTGTGATTCGGAGATTGAACTAGGAGATTTATGGTACAGTGATTATTTTGGATGAAAATACAGATAAAAATATGGTTGACTATACCTATATTGAAATCCTGGTTGAAGATAAATCAGGAAGTGTTCTCATTGAACATATCATGGAGAAGTATGCATCCGACAATCGTAAAATCGGATATAAAATCAACTCTTTTAAGGGAATCGGAAAAATCCCGGGGAAATTAAAGAGTGCATCGCAGATAAAGACTCACAGACTGCTGACAGATTTGCCTTTGTATCTGAGAGGGATGGATTCATATTTAAAGAACATGTACGGAAAGAAAGCCATTTTCGTGGTTTTGGACAGTGACGATGAGGATTGTGGTGAACTAAAACAAAATCTGATCAACATGTATCAGTCATTAAAGCTTACAGTACCGGTATTTTTCTGCATTGCCATAGAAGAAATGGAAGCATGGCTGCTTGGGGATAAAGAAGCTTTGCTGAAAGCGTATCCATCCGCCAAAAAACAGGTACTTCAAAAATATGTTCCGGACAGTATTGTCGGAACATGGGAAGTTATGGCAGATATTGTGTATAAAGGCGGCATACATGCGCTTAAGAGAAACGCTGCCTCCTATTATGAGATAGGAAAATTCAAATGCGAATGCGCAGCAAGTATTGGAAAGTATCTGGACATTCGAAAGAATGAATCACCGAGCTTCAATTATTTCATCTCCAAGCTGGATTATGTTTGCAGTGGAAGTACATAACATAGAGTGAAAACAGAAAAATTCACAGTACAGACAGGCATTTTACGGATACAGAAAAAATGTCTGTTCTGTATTGCAAGAAAACTGTTCATATGACTGTGTGAATACGGGTATATTATGACCTTTGCGCAGGGTGAACCGCTGCGAAGAAATTGTACTGCAGTGTCTGGAGGAATCGCACTATGGATAAAATCGGAGAATATCGTCTGAAAATATACGAACTGTTTTACCACAGGCCGATCTGTGAGTATGCGGAAACCGACGGCCAAAAGAAGACGGAGAATGTCCTGATTCTCGGCAGCGGCTGGATTGGCGTCGAGGCGTTTAAGGCTGTCTTCTGGGCCGGGCAGTGTCTGGACAGTGAGCTGAATATCACTGTGGCTTCCCAGAACGCTTCTGCGTTTCAAAAGCAGGTGCTTTCCGGGGAACCGTCCGCAGTTCTGCCTGCTCTGCGTCTGTATACAGAGGAGAAGCATTATGCGAATCTGTTCTTTCAGGATATTGACGTTGCCTCGGGGATTGATCAGGCGGGGCTTGCGCCTCTGGATTTTGAGAACAGAAAATATAATTATATTATCGTCTCTCTGGGAGACGGGGAGCATAACTGGATCGCGGCGCTGGAGCTTCTGACACGGCTTTATGAGACACAGCAGAATGGTCTGGAATATTCGGGAAAACGGATCCTCTGTATTTTTCAGGAAGCGTCGGAGACGGTGGACGAGGAGGACAGAACGTCCCTGGTCACCATGGGAGAAGAGTACGGAATTGAAGTACATTTCTTCGGAAAAGAGAGTCCTTCCGTCAGCGCTGACCTTGAGAGAACGGCAAAGAATCTGAATTTTGCCTATGAAATGCAGTATGACCAGAGGATCGGAAAAAAGCAGGCGGACGAGCACTTCGACGAAAGCAAACGGTCCGAATTCCTGGAATCTCCCCATGCGTACCAGGAGGGAGATCTGAAGATTGTGTCGAATTTTATCGGAGCGGAATACAATGCGGATTCTTCGCTGGCCTCGGCGGTACATATTCCGGTAAAGCTGGCTGCCTGCAGGGAATTTGCACCGGACGTGGACCCGGTCGATTCTCTGAAACAGGCGATCCGGGAGAAAAACCGGCTGTACGGCAGGCTCTGCATGCTGGAGCACCGGCGGTGGAACGCGTATATGATTATGCGAGGCTATCGCGCTCCCAGCGTACAGGAAGAACAGGCGCTGCTGTATCAGGGAGGCAACACGCATCAGGACAAGAAGAAGCTGCTTCACATCTGTCTGTGCGACTGTGGGGAGAAGGCGGTGCTGGGAAAGGATTTTGACAGGCAGTATCATCAGTGGATCAGGAAGAAATGTCCGCAGGTCTTTTTCTCCGAACTGGACAGAGCAAGCCTTCGCTGCCATCAGCTGACGGAACTCCTTGCCCGGAAAACAGACGTGAAACAGCTTGTGAACCGTATTTCAGGCGACTGCCTTGCCTATGCCAATCTGAGGCGTTCGATTTTCAAGCTTGCAAATGATGAGGAAAATTCCCTTGCGGTGTATCGGAATGCGCTGGATGCGGCGCTGGCGTATGCCCGCTCAGTGTTGGAGGAAGAATCTGCGGCGATCCGTGAGGTTGACCGTGCCCTTGCTCCGATAAAGACGAGAAATGCCCGTACGGATTTCTTCGGGCTGGACGCGCAGCTGGTGGAGATGATTCCGTTTTCCCTCTGGTATGAGTCGAAGTATGACACTGTGCTCACGATCAGCGACGGCATGGCTTCGGCGGCGCAGGATGTTATCGTCCCGACGCTGTTCTGCGCGCCCAATGCTGTCTTTGTGGGAAAGGCGGTGGGGAGCAGGAAGTATCAGCAGACGATAGGTGAATACTTTGAGAACCGCGGGGCCACGACGGTTCCCCGGTTTGACGTGCTGCCTTCCGCGGATGTGGATACTCTTTTCGACGCTGTGGACGGGAAAGTACAGGAGCTTGGCGTCGGGCGTCTGCTGGTGAACTGCATATCCGGCGGGAATTCCCAGGCGCTGCTGGCGGTGGGGAAGCTGATGGAAAAATATGGCGACGGACTGCATGTGGTTCAGTACCATCCCAATAAGGGAATTCAGTCGTTTTCGGAGGATCAGAACATCGGAGCAGGTCTGGAAAACAAATCGTTTTCCCTGTCGGAATTTCTCCGGCTGAAAGGCGGACGGTTTGACAACGAGTATGCCGTTCTGTACAGCAGCGATCAGTATGATGCGCTGGCGGAATTTTTCCGGGAGTTCTGCGAGCCGCGGAACGTCAGGATGGCGGACGGAAAGGATACGGTGTTTCATGTATGGTCGTCCATGGCCGACTTCTTTTCCAGGAGTGCCAGGGATGAGAAGCTGGAGCCGGCTTTCACGCAGACGCCGGAAGAACCGCCGATGGAGTATCGGGGAAGGTTTTCCCAGGAGGTTTACACGGAATGCGGCATCGGCAGAACGCTGAAGCTGCTGCAGGATTACCGCGTGATTTGGGAATACCGGGAACAGAAGGAAGGCAGGCTGCTGGAAATCAGTTTTGTGTACAGGGACACGACTCTGGAAACCCTGCTGCGCACGTTCGAAGCAGGACAGATCAGACCGGAACATCTGTATCAGACACTGAAGTTTCTGCCTGTGAACGACGGTCTGAAGCTTTCCGACCGACAGGTGCGGGAACAGCAGCTGTTTCTTCCGACGGATCCGGAAGAGATGATTCTGGCGAAGAGTGCGTTTCTGAGGCGGATGGAGGAAAAGAAGTTTCTCTCCGGTCTGGAAATCGATGCGGACGGCAGGGCGTCTTTTGTATTCAAAGACAACCTTACGATGAATCTTTTCAGGAAACAGGGAAGTATCTTCGAACTGGTCGTATACAATCTGCTTCGGGAATCCGGAATGTTTGACGATATCGAGACGGGTGTGAAGATTGCCTGGGATGCGGAAAAAAATCCGGCGGATCAGGTTCTGCTGCGGCTGCTGAATGAGCCGGGTTCTGAAGCCTTCGGGTACAGGGACTACGTCTCCATGCGGAAAAAAGTGCTTGCCCGGAGGACGGAGAGAACCGTGGAAAATGAAATTGATGTGATTGCGGTCAAAGATATGAATCCGGTCTTCCTTTCCTGTAAAACCGGAGCGAATCCGGAAATGGGCTGGATTTATGAGATCAGCAGTATTGCGGAACATTTTCAGGCTGCCGGCGTGATGGTGGCATCGTCCAACTTTGACCAGAAAGCCCGCAGTATGCTTCGGGAACGGGCCGCCCAGATGAAAGTGCCGCTGTGGGGGACAGAAACGCTCTGGGATCCGGACCGGCTGCGGGAAGCGCTGAGACATCTGGTACATGGGACGGTTCCTGGGAAACAGTGAGAGAAAACCTTTGGAAGATAAGGCGGTGATTTCGAATGATGAGAAAATTACGGAAAATGATACTTGGAATCTCTGCGGCTGTCTTATGTGCTGCTCTGCTGCCTACGTCCGCCTGGGCCCATTCCGGAAGGCCGGCGGCGAACGTCGGATCTTTTTCCACAGGGATCCGTACGATTCTTGATCTCCTGCCGACGTCCATCCCGCCTTCTCCCAGCGTGAAGCTTGAGACTTACCCGATCCAGATGAATGTAGGTGATACTTCTGTGCTGGAATATACCATCGAACATGCGTCGGACAGCCGGTCGATGGTAACTTCCAGCGATTCATCCGTCGTCCGGGTCAATGGGGACGGAACGCTGACAGCCGTTTCCGAGGGCACTGCGACGATCACAGTTTCCGGTTCCGGTGCGGAAGCGTCTTTTGACGTGACTGTCCGGACAGTTCCGGTGAGCTCCATTACCATTTCTCAGCTTCCTGAGAGGCTGCAGCTGGGTCAGACGGCACAGGCGGAGGCGACGGTTTCGCCTCAGAATGCGACGGATCCCACGGTGGAGTGGAAATCCAGCGATCCGGCGACTGCACAGATCAGCCAGGAGGGAACGGTTACGGCGGTTCGTCCGGGTGAGGTGACGATTACCTGCAGGGCGGCCAGCGGCGCTGAAGCGAAGGTTTCTCTGACTGTTTATGAGGTGCTGCCGGAAGAAATCCGGACGGATGTGGATCAGCTCCGCCTGCTGATCGGAACCTCGCAGGCGGTAACCATAGAGATCCTCCCGGAGTATGCAAACAATAAAAATTATACGGTGACGATGGAAGACGAAGAGATTGCCGCCTGGCTGGAGGGAAATACGGTCGAGGCAAGAAAGGACGGAAGTACGGAGCTCGTCATTGAGACAGAGAATCAGGTCACGAAACGGATTCCGGTTTCGGTCTATCATATCCCGGTCCGGACAGTCACGATCGACGACAGCGCTCAGGAGTACGTCTATCCGATGGTTATGGAGCATGCGGTGGACCAGGACGGCGCCCTCCGGCTGAGCGTGCGGCTGCTTCCGGAGGATGCGACCTATCCGGAGGTGGAATGGGAGAGCAGCAATCCGGAAGTGATATTCGTTTCCGGCGGGACCATGGAAATCCGGGGAACCGGGGATGTGGTCCTGACAGCGGTGAGTCATGACGGAACAAAGGATTCGATCCGTCTGAAAGTGGTTTCCCGGGGCAAAGTCAACGGAGCCGTCGGCTTCGCGTCGGTTGCTGTTATGGGGATTCTGTTCCTTCTGGCGCTGATTGCAGGGAAGCGGCTGCAAGCGGCGAAAAAAGAGATGAATCACGGCAGTTCAGACTCCTGAACTGCCGCCGGGAATCTGTGATTCAGAGAATTCGGCAGGTCTGTGTACGGTGTGTGCGCGGGCCTGCTTTTTGTATGACCGGGAACAAAGTTTCACGTTATATAAAAACGCTCCGCGGGAATAAACTCAGATTCTTGCAAGTAATGCAATTTGCGCCGAGCAGCGGCCACTGGTGCGTTTGCCAGCGGCCACTCGGCG
>ERZ1090868.324-NODE-324-length-26175-cov-5.754096_pt1 | contig 26175 bp, 21 predicted proteins | sample MGYA00478475_ERZ1090868 | MGnify/ENA primary metagenome ERZ1090868 (study PRJEB33644, sample SAMEA5815747) | chicken gut metagenome | biome: Chicken; feature: Gastrointestinal Tract; material: Caecum | place: Ireland | collected 2019-01-01 | study: A study of the...
GATGACAAAAAACCTGCTTTGGACTGATTTCCAAAGCAGGTTTTTCTACAAGCTGTGAACCGGCTTCTTAGCCGGTTCTTTTTTGCATCGTCTCAGAAAACCGATCGACTGCTTATCGAAATACTCGTGAGTTTATCCTTGCAAAATCAATGAAAAATCACCTGCAATCTTCGGAACATCCTTCCATAAAGACATCACCGAGCGTTTAAAAAAACAAAACGCACTGCTGTACGCACAAGTGCAGCAAGTTCTCAGCGTCAACAAAGCGCAGCGTCATCTGCGCGGGGGAATGGCAACGCGGCACAAATATCACCCTGAGAAATAAAACAAAGCAAAACCGCAAAGAAATTGTCTTGCTTTTCAAAAAGCTGACAATCTGCTTTGCGGTTTTGCCGTCTGTCCCTCTTATTTGTGTACTTTCAGCGGTTCCGTTTCAAACGCTGAGAGGAAAAGTTTACAAACGCTCCAATGCCTGAGCAATATCTTCGATCAGACTTTGGGCATCTTCCAACCCAACCGACATGCGAATCAGCCCGTCGGGCACGCCTTCAAAGCGTGTTACCTCCGCCAGGCTCGTAATTCCCGGCGTATTAACCACACTTTCAAATCCGCCCCAGCTCGGCCCCTCTTGAAAAATCTCTAAGTTTTTCACAAACTGCATGGAGCGCTTTTTATCCGCGTTTAAAACAAAGCTCATCAAACCGCTGAACCCCCGCATTTGATGCTTTGCCAATTCGTGTCCTTCGTGTGACTCCAAACCGGGATAGTAAACACGCCAAAAAGCCGCACCTTCTCGAAAAACGATTGGATGCGGCCTTTGACAGCGCAATTTTTTTACAGTGCGCGCACCTTGTTTTTAAAGCGGTCGATAAACTGCTGGTTCCACTCATCGCCGCCCGGCGCATTTCCGCTGCGCCATACCGGCGGATTGATGCCGGAATCCACCAACAGGTTGATGGCTTCCACAACAATGCAGTTCAGTACATAGGCGTTTGCATAGGTGCTGACCGCGCCGATTTTTTGCTCAAACCCGGGAAGCTCCAAAACGGCATCGCCCACTTTCACCTTGCAGTCAACGGTATAATCCACCACATCCTGAAGATTTTTCTTGGAAGGATGGCGCGCCACATGGTCCAGCGGCGTTTGACGCGCATGTTCATGCGAGCAGATACCGATGACCGTAGCACCGTTTTCTTTCGCCGTCAGTGCTGCGTCAATCATCGCGGCGTTCATGCCGTAGGCATTGACAACAATCAGCAAAGTGCCCTCTCCGATGTCATTATCGTTCACCACAATGCGTCCGTAGCCGGGAAGACGCTCCACCTGCATGGATTTCAGCGCACCCGTCGAGAGCATGGTTTCTTGATTGAGAATCGCGGAAAAATACTTCCATCGCTGCCAGGTTGGAGTGGCCGCCCGGGTCCCAAATGTACACCAGCTTATCCTTAGCCACTTGGTCTGCTACAACTTTTGCGGCCTGTAAAATTCGCTCTTTTTCATTCTCGTGGATATCTTGAATAATCGACATAACCTCTTGTAGTAGGCATCCATCACCATACCGGATTTCATATGTTACACCCTCCATTTAATTTTTTTCGGCAAAGACCCCGGAACGGCATCCTGCCGTCAAAACACCTTGTACTTCTATATTGCCGTTAAAACAGACGAGATCGGCGTCTTTTCCGATTTCCAAGCTGCCTTTGCAGCCATCCATTCCAATGAGCTGTGCGGGAGTAAGTGTATACATCCTGACGCAGTCTTCCAGAGGAACGTTCGCTTTTTGATACATCACACGCACGAGGCGCTGCGCCGTTGCAACGCTGCCCGCAAATGCACTTCGATCCGGAAGCTTTGCGACTTCATCCTCAATAATAATCGGCATCCCGTTTTCAACGCTTCCGATAATCGACTCCGTTACATCGGTTCCTGCACATCGAATGGCGTCACAAGTTAAAATCACATGCTCAGGCCCCAATACCATCCGCAGAATTTCCGGCGGAAGATGACATCCGTCCGCAATGATTTCCGCAGACATTCCCTCAATGCAAAACGCACTTTCCGCAATGCCCGGAAAACGAAAGCCTCCGCGCCGCACCATAAGCAAGCGCCGTGCGGTCCTCTGTGAGCAGGCCCGGAGAACCGTTTTGGCGAAGCTTCATTACGTAACCTTCAATCAAAGAAGCGGGATAGCAGGAATCACCGTACATGCCTGTTTTTTCTTGAATCTGCTTGAGTGCCGTATGGTAATCATCCCATGTCCAGTCCATTGTCGGCTTGTCAAGACCGGCCTGCTCAAATACCGCAGGGTCATAGAGCATGCACTGTGCCGAGTTGCCCATCGTCAGGCCGTATGTTTTTCCGTCGATGGCGCCCAGTGTTTTGGAAACATCGTCCCACTTGCTTAAATCAATCACTCCGCTTTCGATATACGGGTTCAAATCGAGCAGCTGATCATTTTCGGCATGGGAAAGAATGTAAGCAACAGAATTTTGGAAAACGTCCGGTGCATTGCCCGCTGCCATCATCGAGGTAATCTTGTCCCAATAAGTGTCGAATCCGCCGTACTCATATTCCACAATAATGTCGGGGTTCTGCTCCATAAACATTTCAATCATCTGAATGGTTTGGTCGTGACGTGTCTGAGAACCCCACCACATAAAGCGAATGGTGACAGGCTCTCCTTCTGCGCCGCCTGCTGAAGTACCGGATGCGGCCGGCGCGGAAGCGCAGCCCGTTAACAACAAACTAAAAGCCAATCCAAAAGCAGTAATCGCGTTTTTTTATCTTTTTCATCATTGTCATCCCTTTCTTTTTTTCCCTTGAATCACTTGGCACAATCTGCATGAAAACACTCCCTTTTATGGTGTTCCCTCCTTCCTGAGAAGGCTGCATGCGTTCTGTGCAAAAATCTTTTGATAAACGGTTTGCGATAAGTTCAGGCTTTCCAAAAATTCTTTATGTTCATTGCCGAAGCAATCTCTCGCAAAAACAACTCGGTCTTGGAACTCATCTAAAAACTCTTTTGCAAAGGAAGGATCTCGCTGCAGTACATTTCTGCCGGAGCGTGCAGAAATATCGCAATACAAGTTCGGATAACGCCGAAGCAGCTGCGGAATTCGTCCGCCCGGAAGTACCGGTCCGTCGGGATAGTAAACGTTTTCCCCCTTAGAATCTCCGGAAATTGTGCTCCAAAATCCCAAAGCATGTCCTAAAAACTTCGTATCTGGACATTTTTTCAGCAGGCGTTCGAGCGTGTCCATGTCACCGCCGTACCAGTAGCTTCTGCGCGGATATTTCCGCCCGGTGGAAATCGGGTTTTCAAAGTGGAGCGTCACGGGCAGCTTCTTTTCGCCGCAGAACCGAAAATACTCTACTGCGTCGGGGTTGTCATAAATCATACGAACTTTGATTTCCCCGCAAACTTGGATATCATACAGCGCAATGGCCGCCTCCAAATTATCAATGGCATCCCGCCGGCGCGGGTCGGGCGCATATCCCACGATAAAGCGGTCGGGATACTTTTCTTTGAAAGCCAAACACCTCCAAAGGGGGATCGGGCCTTCGCCGGTGCGGTAGGGGCCTTCATTGAGCAGGTTGAACTGCGCCGGATCCACCTCGTTTTCTGGGGTGTCCCATGTCAACAGCCAACAACGGTCAATGCCCCAGCGATCCATCTCCGCTACAAACTTATCCGCACTGTATCCATACCAATCGGGATGGTTATGTGCATCAATTACTTGATATCGCATACTGAATTCCTCACAATCATTCTATGCTGCATCATCACCGCTTTTTGTGATGTCGTGTTATTCTCGATTTTATCAATCAATGTAATCGCCGCCTCTCTTCCCATGTCATAAGACGGCTGCTTTACCGTTGTGAGCGAGGGGTTTGCCATCGATGCAAAGGCGATGTCGTCAAACCCTACCACGGATACATCTTCAGGAACAGCCTTGCCTTTTTTGCTGAAGGCATTCATTGCACCCAAAGCAACCAGGTCGTTCATCGCGACAACTGCGGTAAGACCTTTCATCTGCATAAACTGTTCTGCCAGGTGTTCGCCTCCTGAAAATTCTGTCATTGTATCAACATTTTCATCTTTCAGGTCTGCAATAAATAAATGTTCCGACGGAAAATCAATATTCGCCTCCTTTAACCCTGCGCAAAAGCCTTCATAACGGTCTTTGCGGCTTTTTCTGTCAAAGGGCAGCGCAAAAAAGGCAATGGAACGATGCCCCAAATCGACAAGATACGAAGCCGCCAGCTTTCCCGCTTGGAAAAAATCGTATGTAATGCTGTCAAACGCACCGCTCTGAACCGGCTGGTCAAAAAATACGGTTGCGATGCCCGCTTGCTGAACTTTTTCCATCAAATGGGCTCCTTGATCCAGCGTTGACACAATGAAGCCGTCCATTCGCATTTTCAAAAAGAAATCCAAGTGCTGCGATTCTTTTTTCGACTCATTATTGGAGCTGCAAAAAACCGGCATATACCCTCGTTCATAGCATGCGTGCTCAATTCCGCTCACCACTTCCGCATAATAAGGATTCAAAAGCGCGGGAACCACTACCCCAATTTCATGGCTGCGGCCGTTTTTCAGGGCTTTGCTCAGTCCGTTGGGCATATATTTCAGCTCTTTTGCCGCTTCTAAGATGCGCTTTCTCGTCATTTCACTAACGGGATAATCCGTATTGTTCAGCACCCTTGAAACGGTTGCGATGGAGGCATCTGCCAATCTGGCCACATCTTTAATCGTGCTGTTGGATTTTTTACGCACTCTATTCACTCCTTTTGGGATAAATATCCTTCTGCCTGCTTGAGCAGCAGTTCTTCTACAAGAAACCCAGAGCGCATGTACTGCTGAATCGAATCATCCGACAAAAACGGCGCCAACACTCGTTTCATTTCCGGCTCAACTTGCTGCAAAGTATTTTTTACTGCAAGATATTTATTTTCTAATGAGCCGCGTTCGTCCGAAGAGCTGAAAAACTCTTGGCGATATAAAACAACGGTCAGCGGGAAATAACGCATTGTCGGCAGTTCAAACTTTCTCATGGTCCGAATCAGCTGGGCAATATCATCGTGCTTTGAGAGCTTTCCCGCCAAGCCGGCGCACAATTCAAAATAATCCTCGTTGCGGTACCCACGGCTGAATGTGGGGTCATCCTCCGCAGCATAACCATGAAAATCGTGGAAAAACCGCTTTATAAAATCTTCATCGTCTGCTTGTGGGTTCCAACACTTTTCCGCCGCGTAGTACATCGGATAAAAGCTTGTTTCGTGTACACGGTACAGCTTTGCCAATGCAAAACAGGCTGCCCAGTTAGTATTGATGACGCCTTGAATTCCAAGCTCTTGCACCGCTTGGCTCCACAGCCGGATGTTATTGATTCTTTCCGACAATACCGGATAATTTTGTCTGTCATCACAGTCCCATGCGCGCACCGCCGGGCAAGCCCAGTATGTAATTTTAGCCGCATCCAGTCTTTGGGCAAATTCTCTTACGCGTGTCACAAGGTCATTTCCGTTGTAAATCCAAATGCATACAACGGCACGCCGATCCAGCTGCGCCAGTTCTTCCTCGGTCGCATGTTCAAACATGTCATGCCAAAGAAGCGGTGTTTTTCCCTGCTCTGCCGCGGCTTCAATTACTTGGTTCACAAATTCGATAAACAGCTGCACCCTGCTTTTTCCGCTTTCGGCACACTGCTTACAAGTGCCTAAGCTCCACACTTCATCACATCCAATGTGAATACAGCGGGATTCCGGGTGCCTTTTCGCCATGTTTTGAACCAGCGCCCTTGCAACTTCGGCCGCCTGCGGTTTACACGGACACATTTCGCCCACAGCCGACGGCGTTTCCCGAAGAGAGGAAAAGCGCGGATCTTTCAAAACATATTCCAAATGGCCAAAAGTTTGCTGCAACAGAATTAGTGCAATTCAATAAATTCTTTTGTTTGAATTGACAAAACTGCTTTTTTCTTGATTTTTCGCCTTAAATTCACAGCAAAAAACGCAGAAAATTCCGTTTTGCCCCGTAAAAGCAAACAGAATTTCTGCGTTTTTTCTCTCAACTAATATTTTACGCGTTTTGGAAAAGGCAAGAATACAACAACTTTTTTGCACACAAGAGCCTTTCGCAAGAAAAGTAAGAAAAGATTTTTCTGAATTACCCGTCTTTATTCTTCCTGAAACATCGCTTCTTACAGAAAAAGCACTTTATCTTTTCAGAAAACACAGACACGAAATAAGGTTCAGCGGTTTTTCACTGATTCCCGGAAGACCATTTCCCCTCTTACAAGATGAATCTCTCCCCTGCTTCGATAACCGGGCTTCATGTTTTCCATCATGCAGTCAGCGGCTTTTTGCGCCATGTCATCCACATGAACCGCAACTGTACTTAACGGCGGCTGCGTCATTGTGGCAAAAACATCGTCGTCAAAACTCACAATGGACAAATCTTCCGGAACACGAATACCTCTGCGCGCAAGCTGGCGCATCAAGCGATAAGCCGTTTCATCACAGTTGCAGACAAACGCCTGCGGCAGTTTTTCGGGAAGCTGCATTTCAATCGGCTCATTATCCGGCGTGCGGTCGGGAATCAGCCATTCCTCGCGCACGGGAATTTTCCACTGGAGGAGTGCACGCTGATATCCTAAAAAGCGGTCGTTAATACTTTGTGTGACCATAAGCGAACCCACAAAGCCGATTTCTCGATGCCCACATTCTAAGAGATGACAGGTGGCATCGTACATATTGTAAAAATTCTCCATCAGCACACAGTCGTGACTTCTGGTTTCATCGTAGTAATCTACAAAAATACGCGGGGTCTTGGTGTTTTTCACCATTTCCACAAAGGCAGGGTCTAAACTGCCCAGCAGGATTACGCCGTCAAAAGGCGTTTCCTCCAACAGCACGCGCTGAGCAGAATAGTTTTTCTGACGCGCCACATTGACGAGCGTCGCAATCGCGCCCCTCTCCAGCAATGCATCCGCAATGCGCTGATAAATTTTAACATAAAAATAGCTTCGCGAGGTTTCGTCAAAAAACTTACTGTCGCAAAATACGGCTACTTTTTTAACATGCTTGTCTTTGCCCGAATGTGAAAGCGAAAGCTGATACCCGCACGTCCGTGCTTCCCCACGTATTTTTTCCCTCAGTTCGGCACCGACACCTTCTTTTCCATTCAGCGCCTTCGACACAGTCACTTTGCTTACGCCTAAGCGGTCTGCAATTTCCTGCATCGTCACCTTTTTTTATTCATATCACGTATCCTCTTTTAACACAACCGGGCAACGTTCCACTCGGCGGCGCTTGGCTTTCCTTCTCTGAATACCGCCGAATGCCGTTGCTGTATCCTATGATCCAGCCGGGAAAACAAATTGCGATGTGTATAAATTTCTTAATGCATTTCTGAAAATAATGAAATTTCGCCGTTTTTTCAAAAAAGTGAACGGCTGCAAGGCAAAAGCGTACAATCCTCTTTTTGCGGATTGCAAGCATTTTGCCCGGCAGACGTACTCTTTATAGAAAATCATTCTGTTGATGTTTTAGTCGGCGTTTGGTTCTCAGCATCTGCCCTGAGTGACAGCTCCCGCCAAACATCTTGCAGAGCATTGTGCTTGTCACAACATTTTCGGCAGGCTTTGCCGACGCGTCATCATAACTGCTTAGCTTTACAGACACTTCAAAATCATATCACCGATGCCAACTTGATATCCGGCCCAAGCATAGCAGCCTTTGCCGTCTTTTGCCACAATCGCCAGCGGCAAACGTGCATCTTGAATTTCAAACGCCTGATAATCGGCCGCAAGGTCAAACGGTGCCTTTGTAAAGAACAGCTCCACCTTTTGACCGAGCGCTTTCACCGCTTTGGTGAGGGTAGGATCACTTGTTTCCTCTTCTTTTTGCAAGATAAACAGCAGCGCTGCATCCATCGAGGCAAAGTGCTCGCTCATCTGAACCATCTCATTGAGCAGATGCTCCGTCGGCTCTTGTGCCGTTCCCAAGTAGCACAGCACTGCCTTTTCCCCGCGCGCGAGCACCTGAGAGACACTCGTTTTCTGATCTTTCGCGTCATAAATCGCCGTATCGGTCAGCGCCACCTGCTTTGCCGCCAGTGTTCCCTGCGGCTTATGCAGCGTCAGCACAACGGTTTCGCCGGGCAACACCGTTACAAAATCCACGCGCACGGGGTTGCTTTCATCCGGCTGACGATTCGTTACAATCACGCGGTAATGGCCTGCCTCCACCGGACACTCCAAACAGTCATCTTTCCACTCCAAGTGCTCCAAACGAAGTGTTTCGTACTCGCCGTTTTCCAGCTTGCCGACCGTAACATGAGAATCATATTCCAGCAGGCTTTTTTCCGGACGCTTTAACACAAGAACGCCGAACTGCGCCGCCTGTTCCTGTGTGCTGATGCGGTGATACTCGCCGTTGTGATAATACGACAAGCTTCCGTCGCTTTTCTCAATGCGTGCGGGAATGCCCAAGCTGCGGCACGCCGCAACAAAAAACACTTTCATCGACGTTTCATTTGCTGCCCCCAGCTTCCAAATGCCGCAAGGCGTTTGACGTGCTCTGCGGTCCTTCGGCTCATGATAAAGGAAAAGGTGATTATTGACCCATTGCCACAAAAGCGACGGGTCTGCACGCATTTCACGGCGTTCTGCCGATGTGAAAATTTCACACAGTTCTTTTTTATACTCCGTGAGCACTTCCAAATAAATCCGGGGGTTCATCAGGTCGTTCACAAAAACATCATGCGGGAAGTACGTCTGATAATCCATAGCATGCTGCAAGTGTGCATTCAGCACCTGCGCGGTAACGTCCGAAAGGTCTTTTTGCTCCATGTGAGCCAAAAGCTCCTTTGCCGTTTTGCGCCATGCCATCGGCAGTCCTGCCACAAAATCAATGATTTGCGCGGCATTGCCTCTCGCTTTTTCCAATACGGGCGCAAGCTCTGCATCCCCCAAACGCAGGGCTTCCCGCTCAGCGCTTTCTCCGCGCAGGAACGACGCTTCAAAGGCTTGACGTGCCTGTACGGCATGCGCGCCGCGGCGGTCTTGTTCTGCCTGTTCTTGTGCAGACAGCGCAGGCGGCGTGTCCACCCCGCCGAGCGGAGGCAGGAAGGTGAAATCGTATCCCTCGGTTTCGTGGGTACGGCCTTCTAAAATCAGCGTTACGGTATCCTCTCCGCCTTCGCGTCCATGGAAGCAGCCGGTGGTATACACACCGTCTTTGCTGGCATGAAGCAGTAAATCGCCCCAACCGGTTTTTGTGTGAACAGTGCCGGTTTCATCGGTCAGCAGATTTAAAATGGGATAAAATTCCGAATAGTTGACCACCTGCATCGCAACTTTTGCGCCGCAGACCGGCTTGCCCTCTGCGTCCGTCACACGCACAGAAAGCGGACGTGTTTTCGCATAGTGATGCAGCACGTTAATCTCTTTTTGGCGGCTTTCCGCATGAACGGCGTCATCGCTCTCCTCACCCAAGCAGTCTGTGTCTACTTTGGTATGAATCAGCATTGCTTTGGAAGCGGGCAGACAGAACCAGCCGCGGTCCAAGGAGAGCTCCGGCTCACAAGCGCCCAAGAAATGCCAGCCGTCTTCCGTGTATACTTCCACCCAAGCGTGGTTGTCGTCACAGTGGCTCCAGCGGGGTGCGTAACATTGACGCGCGGGAATACCTACGCTGCGCAGCGCCGCTACGGCCAGCGTCGATTCCTCACCACAGCGTCCAAAGGCATTGTTGAGCACGGTCAGCGGCGAGGCAGTGCGGGCATTTGTGCTTTGATACGTTGCTTTTTCCAAGCACCAATAGTTCACTTCAACTGCGGCGCGGTACAGTGAAGGCGTTTCCTTCTCCGGGGCAAACAGCCGCTCAGAGAGCGCCTGCCAGAATTGCTGCTGATAGAAGGTAATATGTTCGTTGTTGATGCGATAGGGCAAAACATAATTGCAGAAAAGCTCCTCGCTCAAGGTTTTGCCCCAAGGCGTATGGCTGCGCACATAGAGTGCTTGACGAACGACGCGTAGGAAATAATCTTCCTCACACTCCGACAGGTCAGACAGCGGCATGTTTCGGTACAGGAAATCGAGATACTTCAATTCCTCCTGTGTGGCCTGATTTCGAATGTGCTTCGGGATACAGCGCAGCCGGCGTTCCATCTGCACGCGGTCGAGTACTTCCACCTTTCCGTCGTCGTAAAGCAGAACACGTTTTTCCTCTTGCGGACAGTCACAGCTCAGCACAAAGCCCTCGCTCATGACTTCGATGCGCGGGCATACTGCGGGTTTTTCCGGCATATCCAGCGCGTCTAAATCGGCGGTAAAACAGCCGTAATCGTCAAAATAACGATGCTCATAATAATAAATCCGGCGCAGTTCCCACTTGATATATTCTACTTCCGGGATACTGTACTCTTCCCCGTTTTCCGTAAAGAACAAAAAGCCCCACAGCTCCGGATAGTGAATGTTAATCAATCCCGTCGGTGCCCATACCCAGTTATCTTCGGGGTAAGCGCGGCCCGTTTCCGGATTGATGCGTTTTTCATAACGGCCGTCTTTTTCATCCACCAGCCATTGAACACGCGAGAAATTGACACGGTAATAATCCCCGGCGCGCGGCGTACGGCAGTCCTGCGCCATCTCTTTTAACGCGGCAAAGGGCATAACAACCTCTACCATCCAGCAGCGGTTATCTGCGTTTGCATCATTGAGTGTGCCCTCGATATGAACAGCAGTTTTCAACCCCTTGATATCCCAGCCGTTGAGCGGGCGGCCGCCTCTGTCGCGATAGGGCTTTGTCAAGAACAAATCCCAAACGGTATTCAGCGCGTTCATCTCAAACTCAAAATACTGATGGGTATCCGAATCCGGATCGATAAAAATTTCAAAATCGTTGTCATAGAAAATCACGCAGTCACGTTCTGTGAGCGTTGCCCAAATTTCATCGCCGTAAAGGACGGCGCCGAAATACAAATTCTCATCATCCCACAGCATTTTTGCGCGTGTTTCATAGCGCGGCTTGGGGCGAATATCACCCTCAATGTCTACAAACAAATCGGTAAACGGTGCATCTGCCCAGAACTCTTTATTGATATTTCCGTCCAGATGAAACGGTTTTGTTGCCCGCTTACAGTAATAGACCGGCGGATGAAACCCGCTTTGCGGGATGGCAATACGATAATCGTTCATACGCTTCTCCTTTGATACAAGACGGGCGGGCTTTCCTGCCCGCCCCTGTGAGAACGGCTCGCTCAACAGATTCAGCCAAAATCCCTGTACCTATCATACAGAAAATCGGCAGTCAGATGCAAGCGCCGTTTTTCATTTTATTTTCATTCAGGCGTTTTTTGAAAGTAAAATCTCTTAGTTATGCGTTACAACAGCGCCGCTGCCGCCGTACATTTCAACTTCGCCCTCTAACTCCAGCTTAAGTACAGTGACGTTTTCGTGGCAGTCTTCCGGCGTCATTGCAATCCACGTAGTACCGGGAATGTTGAACCAAGGCACACCGCCATGGATGTCATAGCTCAGTTCTTTTCCACTGTGCAGTACGGTAATCTTTTTAATTTTATTGCAAAGACCTTTCAGGCAAACATGCTCTCTGGGCATATCATAAACAAACAGATAGAGCACATCACCGCTTTCGGAAATCGTGCTTCCGCCTTGCCAATAGCGCTGCATAATGCCTTCTTTTGTGCCGAAAATTGCCTCTTCGTGTGCTTTTACCCATTTGCCCAAACCAAGGAGAATGGCTTCCTGGCGCTCATCAACCGTGCCGTCTTCACGAGGCCCGATATCCAAAAGCATGTTGCCGCCCATGCTGATGCAGTCACAGAACATGCGGATAATCTGGTTCAGCGTTTTGTAATGATTATCGTTGTGCTGATAGCCCCAGGAGGTGTTGATGGTTGTGCAGAACTCCCACATGCCTTCCGGACGTGTAATGGGGATGCCCTGTTCCGGTGTTTTGTAATCGCCGTAACCCTGCAAGCGAGAATTGATAATTAAATCAGGATTAAAGCTTTTCAGATAATCTTTAAACTCCGGCAGGCCCCACTGGTCGGCGCTGCGCTCCCAGTCGCCGTCAAACCAAAGCAGATCCACTTTTCCGTAGTTGCCCAACACCTCGCCGAGCTGATTTCTGTTAAACTGCATAAAGCGTTCCCATTTTTCCGGGTGCTGAACACCGTCGGTCGGGGAAGTAAAACGGTTTACCGTTGATAAATCTTCGGGAACTTTACCGCCTTCATAAACGCTTGCGTAGTCGGGGTGCGACCAGTCAATCAGCGAGTAATACATTCCAAGGCGAAGTCCCTTTTTCTGGATAGCCTCTGCATACTCTTTCACGATATCGCGCTTTGCAGGCGTTTTTTTCATAACGCTTAAATCGCTGTATTTCGTATCAAACAAGGCAACACCGTCATGATGTTTCGTTGTCAAAACCGCATAACGCGCACCGGACTTCTCAATTAAATCAGCCCAATGATTCATGTCAAGCTTCGATGCGGTAAATCCGTCCAGCTGTTTCATGTAGTCTTCGTAGGAAATGCGTCCGTTGTAAAACGACCAGGATTCCGCAATACCGTCAACAGCATAAATGCCGTAATGAATAAAAATGCCGAGTTTTGCGTCTTCAAACCAATGTTTCATTTGTTTTCCCCCGCTTTGTCTTCAATCTGTTTGAGCATTTCATAAATTGTGCGCACCGCAACGCCGGAAGGTGCATCCTGCGCATAAGGATGCACAACGGGATACTGAATCGCCGTGGCCGCAATATCAAGATGAATCCAAGGTTTTCCCTGCGTAAACTGCTGAAGGAAAACCGCCGCACTAATCGTTCCGGCGCCCGCCATATTTTTCAAATCGGCAATATCGCCTTTGACATAGCTTTGATAGCGCTCATCGAGCGGCATGCGCCAAAAATCTTCACTCGCGTTTTTGGCCGCACAGCAAAAATCATTGTAAAAATGTTCATCGCTGGCGAAAACAGGCGTATAAAGACTTCCGAAGGTGGAACCCGCTAAGCCTGTCAAAGTAGCAATGTCGATGCAGGAAGATGCCTGTTCCTGTTCGAGCAGGTAAGTAATTGCATCTGCCAAAATCATGCGGCCTTCACAGTCTGTGTTCAAAACCTCCACTGTCATGCGGTTCATCATCGTGATAACGTCACCCGGCTTATAGCTGTCACCGTCAATGACATTTTCCGCCGTCGGAATGACCGCCGTGAGGTTCACTTTACACTTGTTTGCCGCAGCCGATAAAATGACAGCCATCACCGTGGCCGCGCCCGCCATGTCACCTTTGATATAGGGCATGGAATCTTTGCCCTTGATGCAGTAGCCGCCTGTATCGCAGGTAATGCCTTTTCCTACCAATCCGAACACAGGCGCATCCTGCGCGCCGCGGTAGCGCATCACAATCAAACGCGGGGCGTGCGAAGTTACTCTTCCTACGCAAAGCAGACCATTCATACCAAGCGCTTGCATCTGCTCGGGCTCCAGCACCTTTACTTCAATGCCATACGTTTCTCCTTGCTGGCGGGCAAACGCAGCCAATGTTTCCGGATAGATATCATTCGGGGCACGCTGCACCAAAGGACGCACCGTATTCATTGCCCGCGCGACTCGAAGAGCTTCTTCGACAGCATTTTGAATGTCGTGTAACTCAACGCTGCACACACTCTCCTCGGAAAAATCCAGCCACACCTCCACCGGTGCAGACTCGGACGCCTCTTTGTGATATCCCGCAAAAGCATATCCGGCCAGTGAAATTCCCTGCGCCGCAGCTGCCGCAAGCGATGCTGCCTGTTCCTGCTCCATGGGAGGAAGCAGAACCTGCACCTGACTTTTGGCATAGCCCTTCGCCTTCTGCCACGCCTGCGCAAAGCAAACGCGCATCACTTGATCCGTAACTTTTTCAGGCTCCCCGCACCCGACATAAACGCGATGCGGCAACTCTTTCTTGAGCGAAGGAAGCACCAGTACCTCCTGCTCTTTGCCGGAAAACAAGTCATTCTCGTTTTCCTTTTGCGCATAATGCCCCACAATCTCTAAAACAGGGGCGGTTGATTTTCCCAGTTTGATCTGCATGATATGCTCCTTGGCAAAACAGGTTTTCCACAAATATTCAGGGATTGTTGACAGATCTTGAATGCCCTTTTACCTCGCGCGATGCGCACAAGCGTCAATGCTTTGTGCGCTTTTTCTCTCTGCGCATAAAAAGCTTCTCATTTTTTATTTAAGAAAAATATTTATCTGCAAAAACCTGCCGCTGTCTTTCTTTGAAATTTTTATTGATCCAGCGCACGGCGCAAACAGCCGGTCAGCGTAAAGGTTGTATCCAAGCCATATTCCCAGTACATGGCACCCAAGAGTCCCTCGCGATTGACATAGGCCGCTTTTTCCGCGATAGACTGCTCGTCATCATAGCTGAGGAAGGTTTCGCCGTTGAACAGCCACGGTGCTTTCGCCTCGTCGTCCCAGTAGCGCACATAGCCGTTTTTATTGATGTAGTTTTCCTTTAAATCGCCGTAAGAGGGGCCATAACCGCCTGTTGTTCCCGCCATTTGCATATAGCCGTGGTCAGCGTCGGGTACGTTTTTCCACATACGAGAATAGAAAGCCACACCAATCACAAGCTTCTCTTTCGGCACGCCTGCTTCATGAAAGCACTTCACGGCAAAGTCCGTGCTGACAGGCAGTAAATCGGCATCTTTTGTGTACAAATTGGTATGATGGCCTGCATGCGTTACAAATCCGCCGCGCAAGTCATAGGTCATCAGCTGCACATAGTCAAGATACTCCTGTACTTCCTTCATGTTCGTGCAGCGGGTATAATAGCTGTCGCCGCCGGCCGCAATGGTCAAAAGCAGCTTTTTCTCGGTGTAAGTGTTGAACAGTTCGCGGATTTCCTTGAGCAGCAGCGTGAAATTTTCTTTATCCTCCGGGCTGGAAGCAATTCCGGCAATGCCGATGCAGGGATATTCCCAGTCGAGATCCAAGCCGTCGAGATTGTATTTTTTAATCAGTTCCAACGACGTTTTGGCAACGGTTTCACGTCCTGTTTTGGTGGACGCAGCCTCAGAAAAGCCGCCCGCGCTCCAGCCGCCTACGGACAGTACAATCGCACATTCCGGGTTCACACTTTTAATTTTCGCAAAATACTCTGCATACTCACCCGGCTCATAAACAACGGCATCATTTTGGATATGGCCAAACGCTAAATTGATCACATCCAGCATTTTGATATCATTTTCCTGCATCATGGGCAGGTCTTTTGTGCTGACATAGGCAATCACCTTTTTTTTCTGCACAGTACAACACTCCTTCGGATTGGTTTTATGATTGATTTCAACAGACATCGCATTACATTAGGCGGCTTTTCATAGGTTTCAAACCTTTCGCCAAAAAGGTCTGTTCATGGTTTTCTTGTTTTTATGGAAACGGTCAATTTTTATTTGACTGACTGAAAGAATTTCCTTTTGGATGCAAAAACAAATTTTTAAACATCTCTAAAAGGCGGCAAATGCCGCATAACCGGACATTGCAGTGTCTTTCCTTTGCAATTTTCCGATCATACGGCATTCGCTTTCATATGCTCCTTTTTTCAGACGGAAAAATAAAGCATTTTACTCGATAATACGATTTGTTCGATGTTAGGAACCCATATAACGGTCATAAGCAGTGTTTTGGATTTCCATATATTTCTCCAAACCAACTTTGTTCAAAGACTCGATATAGGTGTCCCACTCGGCCTCAATATCACCCTGGCCTGTGCACCATTTTGCCTTCTGCTCGCTGACAATCTTTGTAATGTCTGCGCTCAGGCTGGACAGGTCGGAAGCCTCTTCCGGAGTGTAGTTCATCAAGGGGAGCGGCTCAAGCAGATACGGGCCGTAAAGCTCTTTGCGCTCTGTTGCCTGGATTTGCTCTTCGGTCTTGATGATATATTTCTCGGTCACTTCTTTAGACAGGTTGGTTGCTACATAAGAACCGGGAGCCTGTGCGAGCTTACCGCTCTCGTTGGGCAGAATTTCGTACTGGTCACCGTTTGCTTGCAGATAAACGCCATAGCGCAGGTTCAAAGAATTTTCCGGCTCATAGAAAGAGTCGATAAAGCGCATGGTTGCTTCCGGATAGGGGTTCGTGGTGGTAATCAAACCGCGGCCTTTGTCGATGGAGAAGTCCAAGGAGCCCCAGTGTGCACCGGCCGGGCCTTCCAGCGGCGGCAGAGCCACGAAGGCTGCCTGTGCGGAAGTAACAGGGCCATTGGTCAGATAAGCGCCAACGTTGCCGGAGTCAATTTTTGCCATATACTGGTTGTGGTCATGCGTAAAGCACTCTTTGTCGATTAAGCCCGCAGTGTACATATCGCGGAACCAAATGATATAGTCTTTGTATTCCGGCTGCGTTACAGAGCAAATGATATCGCCGTCTTTTACCATGACGGGATCATAGTCGGTAGAGATGCCCCACATGCCGGTGAAGTTCGCGTCACCGTTCCAAACGTGGTAGGGAGAAACCGGCTCTAAGGTGAAACCGATTTCGTCTTTCTCACCGTTGCCGTTCGGGTCTTCGTTTACAAAACGATCCATCAGATTTTTAAAATCGTCAACCGTTTTGATGTCTTCCACATTCACACCCAAAGCGTCGCACCAATCTTTGTTGATGTTCAGCGTTGTAGTCATAACCGGCTGCTCATCCTCATTGATGGCAGGAACGGCATAAATGTGGCCGTCCGGCATGGTGATTGCCTTGCGAATTTCAGGTCTTTCATCCAGAATCTTTTTCAGGTTGGGAGCATAGCCGCCGTCAATCAAATCTTCAATCGGACGGATGAGGCCCTTTTCAGCATAAGTGGCAATTTTGGTGGTGCTCAAGCCGGAGAACACAGCGTCAGGCAGCTCTTTGGAAGAAGCCAGCAGCAGGTTCAGCTTCTCGTCCGCGCCGTCACCGCTGACGGTCGTCCAATTCACGTCCACGTTGGTCTTTTCTTCTAACTGTTTAAAAATGGGGAACTCTTCCCACTCGCCGCCGCCCGGCTCACCATAGCCAACGGCATTGATGGTGATAACCTCATCAACAACGGGATAACCCTCTTTTGCAACGGTAACTTCTTTGGCTACGCGTGCGCCGGAGCCGCCGCCGCAGCCCGTAGCAGCAGTTGCTGCCATCAAAGCTGCCAAAATGAGTGCGATGTTCTTCTTTTTCATTTTCTTTCCTCCTTGTATGTGTGAAAGCTTTGGCTGTTCTGATTCGTTCGCGAACAGACACAAATGCATTTCCAAAAACCTTCCTCCGAAACAGCAAAGACGACAAAACTTGTTTCGGCGGTTTCATTTCGAAAAAATCAGCCTTTTACAGCACCAATCATCATGCCCTTGACAAAGTGCTTTTGAACAAAGGGATAAATAATGAGAACGGGCAGAGAAGAAACAATGATAACGCCGTACTTAATCATTTCCGAAAGCTGACGCTGCGCTTCCAGCGTTTCCATGCTGGCGCTGCCCATGTTGGCAACGTTCTGAGACTGAATTAAAATCTCACGCAAAATCACCTGCAAGGGCTGTTTTGCCGCGTCGATGATATAAATCAAAGCGCTGAAGTAGGAGTTCCAGTGGCCTACCGCGTAAATGAGCAGCATAACGGCGATAATCGGCTTCGAGATAGGCAAAACAATCTGGAAGAAGTATTTAATGTAGTCGCATCCGTCGACGTTTGCCGCCTCCCAAAGCTCATTCGGAATGCTTTGGTCAAAGAATGTTCTTGCAACGATGAGGTTGTAAACACTGACTGCGCCGGGCAGAACGAGCGCCCAAACCGTGTCGTACAGGCCCAAATCCTGAATCAGCAAATAAGTGGGAATCAGGCCGCCGCCGAAGAACATGGTGAAAGTAAACAGGAACATCAGGAATTTAGAGCCAACCATTTCACGGCGGGAAAACGCGAACGCTGCCGGAATGGTTGCAATCAGATTGACTGATGTACCGAGAATCGTGTAAATAATGCTGTTTTTGTAGCCGATCCAAATTTTTTCAAACTTGAAGATTTCAGCGTACCCGCGTACATTGAAGCCCTTGGGCCACAGCAGCACGTTGCCGGCGGCCACTTCGTTGGGAGAGCTGAAAGAAGCAATGATAATAAACCACAAGGGGTACAGAACGATAATCAAAATGAGGAACAGAAAGATGTGGTTGATAATGTCGAACGCTTTATCCGACTTACTCTGTTTTTTAAATTCCTTGCTGACCAATTGAAATGCCATGCTTGTTTTCCTCCTCACCAAATCGAGCTTTGTCCCATTTTCTTCGCAAGCTTGTTCACCGTCAACAGCAAGATGCAGTTGATTACCGTGTTGAACAAACCTACTGCCGTGGAGAAGCCGTACTCACTGGAAATCAAGCCCACTTTATAAATATAAGTAGAAATAATTTCCGAAACACCCGTGTTCAGCGGATTCTGCATCAAGAAAGCTTTCTCAAAGCCAACGCTCATAATCGAGCCGCAGCTCAAAATCAAGGTAATAACGACGGTGGGCATAATCGAGGGCAAATCAATGTAGAAGATTCGCTGCAGTTTTGTTGCGCCGTCGATGATGGCTGCCTCGTGCAGTTCCGGGCTTACGCCTGCCAGCGCCGCAATGTAGATGACCGCGCTCCAGCCCATGCTCTGCCAAACACCGGACCACACATAGATGTGGCGCCAATATTTCTCGAGGCCCATAAACAAAATGGAATCATGCCCCAGGAGATTGATGAACTGGTTTACGAAACCTTTGTCGGCAAACACGATGTTAATAATACCAACGAGAACAACCGTAGAAATAAAGTACGGCGCATAAGTAACGGTCTGCACCGTCTTTTTAAACTTCATGTTGCGAACGGAGTTCAGCCCCAATGCCAAGATGATGGGAATGGGGAAGCCAACCAGCAAACCGTAAAGGCTGATAACGAGCGTGTTTCTCAGCAGCTGAACAAAGTAAGGCGAATTAAAAAAGCGCTGAAAGTGCTCGAGGCCAACCCACTCACTTCCCATAATTCCAAGGAACGGGCTGTAATCCTTAAACGCAAGAAGAATACCGTACATCGGAATATAAGAGAAGATGATCAAGCCGATCAAGGCAGGCGCGACAAACAGGTAGAGCTGCCAGCTTTTCTTCAGCCTTTTCCCAAGGCTTTGTTTCGGCGGTGTAAAAGAGGCGGTTTGTTTTTGCGCCGCAGCCACCGCGCCTCCCTTAACTGTTTTCATAAACATGACCTCCTGAATCCCATTTGTTAACTAACCGTTTGGTTTGTAAGCTTATCTTATCGTGATTTTGCCCATTTGTCAACGCATTTGTTAACTTCTTTTTTGTACAGAAGACAAATTCGTATAACCCAACATGTTTGATTCTGCTTTTTTATGCAATTTCACATATGTTTTTCCATTTCCCCTTAACTTTTTCAAAAAATGTTTCTTTCTTTGGAAAATAGTCCAATTCAAAGCCTTGTATTTGCTCTTTTTCCGTCTTTTTGACTAAACTTCATCACTTTTTTGCTCAATTCCTTTTTTCACAAAATTAATTGACAGAAAAAAGACAAATTGATTACAGTTTTTCTCAAGCAAATTTTTACTTGAAAATGTTACTTAACTTTTTTAGCATTGTTTCTTTTTGTTAATTTTTCCCTCTTGGCAGACAAAAAAGGTCTGATGCTCATCTTGTTATGAGCATCAGACCCTTGCAAAAATTAAAATTTACCCTCTGCTTTTCCAAAAATTGCTCGGAAAGCTTAAAGCTGGGAACGTTCGGCGAACCGGCTGCACATTGGGCACATCCATTTCAAACTCGTAGTGATCGTAAGCATTGATCACATGGGTGTCAAAATGGTCGTATTCACGGGGAAACTGTCCGTAATTCATATGAACATGTCCGTGCAGGTAAATCTTCGGTTTCCAGTCCTGCAAAATTTGATTAAAACACTCAAATCCGCGATGCGGCAAATCCTCACCGTCATGGCATCCGCGCGCCGGTGCATGCGTTACCAAAATGTCAATTCCTTTTGCACGCTTTACCTTTGATCCTAACTTTTTTGCACGGCGTACCATTTCCTTCTCATTATACTGATGCGGTCCGTTTTTATAGCGCATGGAACCGCCAAGGCCGGCGATACGCAAACCTTGGTAGTCGTAAACAATATCCTCAATACAGGTACATCCTTCCGGCGGAGTTCTCTCATAAGAAGCGTCATGGTTGCCATGCACATACAACACAGGGGCATGCGTAAATGTCGCTAAAAACGACAGATAGCTGGCACGCAAATCGCCGCAGGAAATAATTAAATCGACCCCTTCTAAACGTTCGGGGCGAAAGTAATCCCACAGCATTTTAGATTCCTCATCGGCCAGCGCCAATATTTTCAAATTTGCCCCTCCTTTCTGTAAATTCCTTGTACTTTTACAAGCGGCTTTGCAATTTCAATCAAATCGTCAAATGCGGGAATTTGTCCAACCACATTATCTGCAAGCCAATCCATTTTTAAAATTTCCTCGGGTGTAAAGCTGCTGCCATTTTCCGGCGTCACTTGGCGCCCGCTTTGGTCAAACACCTGTCCCCCGAAAACGTCAATTTTACCCTCGCACAAGCCTTGTTTTAAAAATTCCGCCAAGCGCTTGGTTCCCGGCGGCAAGCCGCGGCTGGTTAAAAGGTCAATCATCCCGGAGCCAAGCCCCCACCAATAGTTCACGGCGCATCCGTCCTCGGCAGTATCCGCTTTCCATGTATTGTTCAGGATGCTGCGCAGAATTTTCTCATAAAATTCGCCCCAATGCCAGAACGGCATCGCCATCGGAACCGGCTGATTTTCATGTGTCAGCAGATACACACCATAGGCGCGCTCTCCTTTCGGCAAACCGGTATCCGGGCTGGAAAGCACATGAATATCTTTTTGCTTGAAAAACTCCATTCCCGGGCTGTCTTTTTCCGATGTCCACTGCAAATAAATGCGTGCACGGGGGTTAACCAGCTTTGCACCGATGGCAAACGCATTCACGCCCGCCGTCATACCGTAAATGGGATAAGTGGCAAAATATCCAATCTTATCGTTTTCCGTCAAGGAGGCCGCAATGGCGCCCAAAATAAACTTTGCCTCGTACAATCTGCCGTAATAAGTGCGAATGGTCGGATGCGGCATGTTGAGCGAGCAGTTTAAAATTTTCACGTCGGGGTGGCGCGCTGCGGCGCGCAGACTTGCGCCGAGAAGCTTCGGTGTTGTCGTGAAAATGACACTGCTTCCCTCTCGAATTGCCTTTTCAATCACTTCATCATCGTCTGTCCCGATGCGGATATTATCATACACATGGGTGTAAACGCGATTCGCAAGTGCTTCATCAACATAGCTTCTGCCGAACTCATGCGCATAAACCCAAGCGCTGGTGTCGGCGCTTTTTTCGTATAAGAAAGCGGCATTGATGGTAAACTGCTCAATCGGCAGAATGCGTGACAGCAAAGGCGTGGAACGATTCTCCGGCTCCATGGAAACTTCCACCGCTCCCGCTTTTGTCAGGCCCACCACTTCGGGCCAAAGCGCCTCCAGCGTTTGCTCCATCTCACTCGCAGAGCGTCCGATTTGCTGCTCATAGGGGTAAAGCTCCAAGTACATCAGCAGAGCGTCGCCCACGGTAATGGGGAGCTTTTTGCCGCCGAGTTTTTCAAACACTCCGGCAAAATTGTAGTAAACAGAGGCAAAATCACGGCGCTGCTCCTCCGTCCACGGTTCGCGTTTTCCTTCGCAAGTGAGCATCAAAAGGCGCTCAAATCGGCCCTGCTCACTAAAGCCGATAAAATTCACCTTCGTAATATCATAAAAGGCCAAGAATTCATGATAAATTTCGCTGCCTTTGCTGCCGCTTCTGCGCGGGACAATGCGCGTGACATATCCGGGAATAGAGGCCGCGTCAAAATATTTTAAAACGCTGACGCGCTTGTTCCCTTCCTGCACATAAAAGCGGTTCATAAACTCAAAGGCTTTAATGGGGTCGCGAATTCCTTCATTGACATGCGCGGCGCACAAATTGGTCCATTTCATTTGAAACTCGCTGCCTTCTTCCAGCAGCGGCATGAAATTTGCCGCAAAAGCCGCCTTTCTTCCTTCGGTTTTCGTTCCGACAATCGACTCCATCGGGATATTCACAAGCCCCAGCGGTTCAATACGTTCCACTTGTGTATTTTCAAGAATATCGTCAAGCACTTGCAAGTAGGGGTAGCTGCCTTTGGCTACGCGCCAACGGAACTCCCGGTGTCCTTTTCTCAGCGCTTTGCGATATTCTTCTTTTGCTTGTTGAACGTCCATACTTCCCCCTCCGTTTCCTCCATGGCAAGGTTATTACTTTCATCTTAACCCGTTATGAGATAAAATGCAATATTGTTTTCGCAACATTTCCATATTATAATGGTAAATACAGATTCATTCCGTGTGCGCGCTCAAAAAGCACATGTCAAAGAGGGAGAAGAAATGGACGATCGAAATCAAGTAGAATCATTGATACAAGCGCAAAGCGATGCGCTTAAGCGCACTGCCAAACAAGTGTGGGATGCGGCAGAACTGAACTGGCGGGAAACCAAAAGTGCCGATGCCTTAAAACAATATCTTTCCGAGCAGGGTTTTTCGATAAAAGCGCCCGTTTGCGGCATGGACACCGCTTTTATTGCACAGCAGACAGTGGGCAGCGGCGGGCCTGTCGTTGCTTTTTTAGCGGAATATGATGCCCTTCCCGGCCTTTCGCAGTGCGCGGCACACACCACTCCGAACGCCGTGCAGGAAGGAGGCGCCGGCCACGGCTGCGGGCATAACTTATTGGGTGCCGGTGCTGCGGGCGCGGCTGCCGCACTTGTCGATGCCTTAAAAGCGCGCGGCCTCAGCGCCGTGGTGCGCTGTTACGGCTGTCCTGCTGAGGAAGACGGCGGCGGAAAAGTATTTTTTGCACGCGAAGGCGCTTTTGACGACGTACAAGCTGTGTTCGCTTGGCATCCGGGCGACGCCAACTACGTTTTGGGACAGGGCACGCTTGCTGTCACCGGCGTTTTATACCGTTTTTCCGGTATCCCGGCACACGCTGCCGCGGCTCCGCACACGGGGCGCAGCGCGCTGGATGCCTGCGAGCTGATGAATGTAGGATGCAATTATCTGCGAGAGCACATTCTGCCGACTGCACGCCTGCACTATGCCTATCGGGATACCGGCGGAACCGCCCCGAACGTAGTTCCTGACCGCGCATGCCTGCACTATTACGTGCGCGCGTGCAAAGTCAAAGACATGATGGAAATTAAAAAGCGTGTAGACGATGTGGCGCGCGGCGCAGCCCTCATGACAGGCACCACGCTGAGCATTGAAGAAGTGGACGGTTTTTCCGACTTTATTCCGAACCGCACCTTGAGCGAATTGACCGCACAGTGCTTAGAGGAAATCGGAGCACCTGCTTTTGACAGTGAGGACGAAGCGCTGGCACAGCGTTTTTCCGCCTCCTTTGCGCCGGAGGCTCGAATGGCTAACTTAGCCGTGAGCTGTCACCAGTCCGGTTTAGACGCAAACGAGCTGGCACAGCAGGTGTTGTGCCGCCAAACAGCCCCTTACCGCCATGAACCGCATTTGACAGAGCCGGGCAGTACCGACGTGGGCGACGTCAGTTACTGCGCGCCGACGGTTCAGCTTTATTGCAGCTGCTGGGCGCTGGGAAGCGGCGGCCATAACTGGCAGGTAACGGCACAAAGTGCATCGTCCTTAGGCGAAAAGGGAATGCTGACCGCCGCGAAAGTGCTGGCCCTTGCGGCACTGCGTGCTGTGGAGCAGCCCGAGCTGTTGGCCGCTGCCGAAAAAGAGCTGAAACAAACTTGCCCGGACGGTTATTACTGCCCTATGCCGACGCAGGCAAAACCGCACCCGGCGCCGTAATAGAGCAAATGAAAAAGGAGGCGCGAAATGAAACGTCAGGATTATTTGACATGGGACGAGTATTTTATGGGCATTGCTTTGCTCAGCGCACAGCGCAGCAAGGATAACTCTTCTCAGGTAGGCGCATGCATCGTCAGCGGAGAAAATAAAATTTTATCTCTTGGTTACAACGGAATGCCGATCGGATGCTTTGACGACGAAATGCCATGGGAGCGCGAAGGCGAACCGCTGGAAACCAAATATATGTATGTTTGCCACGCAGAGCTGAACGCGATTTTAAACCACGCGGCCGGCACGGGCTCATTAAAAGGCTCGCGCATTTATACTACGCTTTTCCCCTGCAATGAATGTGCAAAGGCACTCATTCAAAGCGGTATCCGCGAAGTCATTTATTATGAGGATAAATACGCCGACAGCGATTCGGTGAAAGCCTCCAAGCGCATGTTTGACATGGTGGGAGTAACGTACCGCGCCTACCAAAAAACCGGCCGGCAAGTAACCTGTTCCCTTTAAATCTTTTTTTACAAACGATAAAAACGCCAAAAGCCGCCCCGGACAGTTTGTCCGGGGCGGCTTTTCATGTTAACCTGTTTTTATTCGTGCAGGAAGTTAAGCGAAATCTCGTATTTGGAATCGAGCGCACACTTCTGCGGTGCTGTTGCTTTATATTTATTGACAGCCGCTGTGGTCTTCACAGGGCTCAGCACTGTGCCTGCGCCGGCTACACAGCCGCCGGGACAAGCCATACCCTCCAACAAATAGCCGTCCAGCTTTCCGGCCTTCGCCATCATCAGCATTTTCTTGCAGTCCTGCAAGCCCTGAGCCGCCATCACCTTTACTTCGCGGTCCGGGTCAAGGCGCTTAATGGCATTGACAACCGCATTCGCCACGCCGCCGGATACCGCAAAACCACGGCCGTCTGCCGTTGCTTCGGTGGGCTCTTCCTCCTCGGCAATTTCCGAGAACTGAACGGCGCGTGCAGAGAACATGCCCATCACCTCTTCAAAGGTGAGCACGAAATCTACGTCACTGCGTACGCTGCGGCGGCTGGCCTCCAGCTTTTTCGCCGCGCACGGTCCGATAAAGACAATTTTGCAGTCCGGGTTTTCTTTCTTCAAAAGGCGCGCCGTCAACACCATCGGAGTCAGCGCCATCGAGATATACGGAGCGAAATCCGGGAACAGCTTTTTCGCCATCACGCTCCATGCGGGGCAGCAGGAAGTCGCCATAAACGGCTGTTTTTCCGGTACTTCACGCATGAAGTCCTTTGCCTCTTCAATCGTGCACAGGTCTGCGCCGATGGCAACCTCCGCCACGTCGTCAAAGCCCAAAAGCTTCATAGCGGGCTTGAGCTTTGCCGCGGTCATCTCAGGGCCGAACTGACCGATAAACGCCGGAGCAACTGCCGCAATCACACGCTCGCCGCTGTTGATGGCCTGAATTACTTGGAAAATCTGGCTCTTGTCAGCAATGGCACCAAACGGGCAGTTCACAAGGCACATGCCGCAGGAAACGCACTTATCGTAGTCAATGGTCGCGTGGCCCTGCTCGTCGGAGCTGATGGCATCCATTCCGCATGCTTTCGCACAGGGGCGCTCCATTTTATTGATCGCGCCGTAGGGGCAAACGTTGGCGCACTGGCCGCACTTGACGCACTTGTCTTGGTCAATCACGCTTTTTCCGTGCACAATGGAAACGGCCTTTTTCGGGCAGATTTCTACGCAGGGGTGCTCCAAGCAGCCCTGGCACATGTTGGTGACATGGTACGATTTCTCCGGGCAGGCGTTGCACGCAAACTTGATGATGTTGATGAGGGGCGGCTCGTAATATTTTTCAGGCACGGCACATTCCTCAATACCGTCTGTCAAAGGAGCATGCTTATCAATCGGACGCAAAGGCAGCCCACACGCCAGACGCAGGCGCTCGCCGACAATGGCGCGCTCAAGAAAAATACTGTCACGATATTTACCCACATCACCGGGCAAAATTTTGTAGGGCAGTTTCTCAATGCGGTGATAATCGCCGCCTTCATACGCCATTCTTGCCACTTCGGTAAACACCTTGCGGCGGATATCGGTTACAGAAGAATAGATGCCACGCATAACTCCAAAAACTCCTTCGTTATTTTTTGCACAATCATCATACCACTATGGCCTGTCAAGCGCAATAGCTTTGCCGGACATTTGTTGAAAAAACCTATATTTTTATTGAAAAAAATCAGTTTTTAAGGATGAT
>ERZ1090868.327-NODE-327-length-26055-cov-9.960231_pt1 | contig 26055 bp, 15 predicted proteins | sample MGYA00478475_ERZ1090868 | MGnify/ENA primary metagenome ERZ1090868 (study PRJEB33644, sample SAMEA5815747) | chicken gut metagenome | biome: Chicken; feature: Gastrointestinal Tract; material: Caecum | place: Ireland | collected 2019-01-01 | study: A study of the...
TATAGTGGTTGGCGGTGCCCGAGGCGCCATGCCATTACCTTAATGGCGCCGAGAAAGAAAGTTGCCGGATTTCAAAAAAGACGCAATCACAACCAATGTTGTGGTTGCGTTCTTTTTTTGCAACTTGCTATCCGACAAGGGAGGGCGAGCAGGGTATTCTCAAAATAGCGGACACCCGCTATTTTGCCATGCGAGGTGAGCCAACCACAAAATATAGTGGTTGGCGGTGCCCGAGGCGCCATGCCATTACCTTAATGGCGCCGAGAAGCAAGTTGCCGGATTTCAATCAAAAATGACCGTTTTCAAGCCGAAAACGGTCATTTTTATTATATTTCAGACCATTTTTATCAAGGCTCCTGCCCTGCCGTCCTGTCTTAATTTTTATTAAATTTTTAGGCTATTTGAGCCTTTAAAACTGTGTTTTTTCGTGTACTTTTTGCTCTTGTCAGACTATCTTAAAAATAGTTAAATTGAGCGGGAAGTACACTTTTTTTTCTTAAAAATTGGGCATAAAGTTGGGCATAAATCAGTACAAAAATTTGCGTCCTTCGGCTCTTAAAAAATCGTCCCCCAAGTCTGTGTAAGTGTCCGCAAGTCCTCCCAAAGCGTGCCCTACATACTCCTTGATTGCCGCCTCGGCTATGCCGCACTCGGTACAGCGCGTGTAAAAGGTAGTTCGCAGGTCATACAATTTATGGTTGGGCAGGATTTTGTTGAATTTGTTGCGGATTTGCTCCAGCCTCGTAAAATACAGTTCGGTCGTGTCCTCAAGATAAGGTGCAAGCATAGGCGTTATTGGAATCTTCTTTAACTCCTTTTTGCCGTTCTTTCTCTTGCTGTTGTTGGCGATTATAAAATCGCCTTGAATAACGGCCGTCTTGTATTCGTTGGGGCGCAGTCCCGTGTAAAGACCTATTGCAAACATCTTCTGGTATGGAGTGCCAGCCGTAGACGATAACAATAATTGTTCTTCGTCCTTTGTAAGCGCCTTACCGTGTTCCCTCTCGTGTTTGGTATGGAATACCATGTCAATCGGGTTATGCTGTATGATGCCGTGTTTTATAGCGGCCTTAAACAACATATTGAGCATTGTGTGTACGTTCTCCTCTGTGCGGGGCTTGTCATCCGCAATCAACCTGTCAAGTAAATCTTGGCATTTATCTGCCGTGATTTGCTTTATTGGCATATCCCCGAAATGGGGGAGGACGTGGTTCTTGTAGTTGCTCATGGCCACGCGATAGGTAGAGGCACTTACCTTGCGTTTGTGGAACTTTTCAAAGTAATAGTTTGCAAACTTGTCGAACGTAGTGGGTACGCCGTTGTTCTTTTGCTGTATGACGCCCGCGTCGATCTCCTCAAGGCGTTTTATAAACTTCCTCTTGGCGTCTTCAAGGCTGTTGGACGATACGGCTATCTTCTGCAGGTTGACCTGACAGCGGATCTCAAAATTGCATTTGTGCTTTCTGCTGGGCCTTTTGCGTACATGAGCCGTAATACCTTTTGTTCTGAATTGTTTTCTGAATGTTCTCGGCATACTGTCAATCTCCTTTCGGGAAAAGACGAGCTTTTCCGAGCCGCCATCACTTTCTCCTATCGCCTCATTGCTCTCCACTTCGGCTTTAACGTCGGTGAGTTCTTTGATTTTGGCGAGCGTGATAGAGTCAGCCGCCGCTTTTAGAACTGCCCTTGCCATACCGTCGTTGCCGTCGGGGATAACTTTGAGGGTTTTGATAATGTTGTCTAATTCTTGTTGTGTCATTTCCTCCTGTTGTTTTGTGTTGTTGCGGTTATTGTATGTGCGGTTATTGTAGCACATACAGCCGCAAAGTTCAAGCTCCTTTATTGAATTGTTCATCGAATGGCGGGTATCGCCCCGCCCGTTTAAGCAATTACATTGTACACTAAATTTCGCGAACATAATAGCGCATTTATATACCCAAAACCGCTCACTATGTAGCTAAAACCGCGCATAACCGCACATTTACTATACCCAAACCGCGCATTTTAGCGCATATTGTTACCTTTGTGGGATATTCAAAGAAATTCATTATAAATTTAATCGTAATTTTCTAATTGCCCGCCATATATGCTTGAGTTATTGCATATACAGCGGGCATTTTTTAGCTCTATACAAGTACAAGTTGATTGTATTTCTGTCTTATGCGCATCTTTCTGTATTTGACTGCATCGTGAGTCATTTCGAGTTCTGCACATACTTCAGAGAGCTTCATCTTGTTCATATAGCAGTTGAGCACGTTTAACTCCATATCTGTGAGTTGCATTGCGCTTAATATTTTATCTGCCTTGTCAAAGTCCGCCGCTCTGTCCTCAAAGCAGTCCCTGTTATCGGGAATATCATGCTTGTTGTGGTTGAGTTCTATAAACCTGCAACGCGCTATCCTCTTGCGGTAGTGGCAGAGCTTTCGGTCAACCTCTCTGTAACAAGCATTTTTAATGGTGATTTCCTTGCCGTTTCTATCTACACTGTAAATATCAAAAGCTCTTTTACCCTTAAATTGGAGTAAAAAGCAAATTGCAATTTGAGCATAGTCGTACCCGTCCGAGATTATGTAGAGGGGTTCATTAATGTGGTGTAAGTCCTTTACAAGCCCGTTATACAGTTTTTCCACAACTTCAAAGTCGAAGGGAATGGATTTACGCAGAACTTGCAGGGCCACCATTTCGCCCATTAACTTTACATTTGAGTCCGAGATTACTTCCGCGAACAACTCGCCTTCGTTAGCATATTTACCGTCCGAGAATTTAGTAACAAGCATTTTCATAAGTTTTAGCCTCCGTATTTAATTTGCCTTTTTCGGGCAAGAGGCAAAGGGGGCACGGGACGGGTGAAAACACTTAAATTTTATGTAGTTTTGCGCAAGTCAACGGGACAAAGCCAAAATCGTTGCGTTTTAAAGCGTTTAAACGGCTCCGTAACGCACGAAAGGGGTGTGGCTCGATAATTTTCTCACGGAACAACAAAACAAACGTTTGAGGCGTATTTTAAGCAACGATTTTGCGACCGTTTACTTGCGCGAGGAACCGTGCTAAACTGAGCCTCCCGAAAAGGGAAATGCAAAGGCAGAGAAAACGCGAAAGAAAATACGAAAAAGACGCGCGGCGGAGATAAGGCGGCGATTTGCAAGCGGGTTAGCGCAAACGCCGCCTCTCGCCGCGCTTTCGTTTGCTCTATCTTTTCGGCAACAGTTTGCGCAGAGGTCAGTCCATTGGGTTAAGTCGGTTTAATTGAAAGGCGAGAGCTTGTCTGCGGCGGCGCGCAGCGCCGCCGCACTCCTCAAAGACAAGCTGACGTCTAAATGCCACATGGTTGGTTTGGCAGTAAATTTTTATGTATAATTTACCTTATTTTTTTTTATTTTTTTTTTGTGTGCGCTTAGGTCGGCGGCGAGCGTAGCGCGCGAAATTTTTATTTGCTGTTAATGAGTGGCGCATTTTGTGTGCAATATTGATTTTAAGTAAAATACATGATATAATTTAAGCGACAAATATTTAGTTATTTAAGATAAGTAATACATAGGAAATTATTTTGAAAATAAAACGCTGGGAATAATGATCAGCTATTTTGATATACAGAATTTAAATGATTTGTTGCAGGATTTTTATACTGCAATCGGGATTCGAATTTCTATTTTTGATGATGAGTATAAGCTCGTTACTGAGTTTCCTGAGAAAGCGCCGGAATTCTGTGCAAATGTCAGGAAAACAGAAGAAGGGGCCATGGGGTGCAGAAATTGTGACCATGAAGCTTGCATGCGCGCTAAAAAGATGGGTAAACCTCATATATATACCTGTCATGCAGGATTGATTGAAGCGATAACGCCTATACAGTTGAGTGGCGGTGTGGTCGGATATGCGATTCTTGCGCATATGATGCCGCTGGAAAACTATGAAGATGCGATAAATAATGCATGCCGACTTGCAGAAATGTATGGCGTAAAAAAAGAGGAAAGCCTGAAAGCGTTAAAAAATATTGTTCCGAGAAGCGCAAAACAGATCCATGCCTCGGTTCGCCTCTTAGATGCCGTTTCTGCCTATGTTCAGATCAGAAATCTTGCAAAGTGGAAGAATGAAACGATAGCGCAGGTTATAGATGATTATATAAAACGAAATTTGGCGGATAGAATTTCGGCGAAAATTATTTGTGATAAATTTCATTGCTCACGTTCGGTGTTATATCAGATAGCTATAAATGCTTTCGGAACGGGCATTATGGAATATGTTTTTAAGTGCAGAATGGAAAATGCTAAAAAAATGCTGACATCAGGCAATAGTATTGCTGAAACTGCGGCGGCAAACGGCTATGAGGATTATAGTTATTTTTGTCGGGTATTTAAGCGGTATGCAGGTTGTACGCCGGCGGAATACCGCAGATTAAATAACTAGAACTTAATATTTTTATTCTTGTTAAGAACTTCTAATTAAAATAAGAACAAAAATACCTAAACATAAAACATTAGTGTATTTCCTGCTGTAAAAAATTCGGCTATAATTTAGCTGTAATTAATTATGACGGGAGAAGAAAATGACAATACACGATAAGTCGGTCGATGCGATCCGGATCCTCTCTGCTGAAATGATATCCAAGGCAGGGAGCGGTCACCCCGGGATATGTATGGATGCAGCGCCTATAATGTATGCGCTGTATAACAATATCCTTAACTATAATACCGAAGACCCCGCCTGGGAAAACAGGGACAGGTTTGTTTTATCGTCGGGACACGGTTCGGCAATGCTGTATGCTGCGCTCCATTTATTTGGCTTTAATATTGCCAATAATGATTTAATGCAATTTCGGCAGTCCGGCAGCATCACGCCGGGACATCCTGAAACCGGGATTACCCCGGGAGTGGATGTATCCACCGGCCCGTTAGGACAGGGGATAGCCGATGCCGTAGGATTAGCGCTTGCGGAAGCATATCTGTCGTCTGTATTTAATCGTGACGGATTTAATATCGTAGACCATTATACCTATGCTTTATGCGGCGAGGGGTGTCTAGAAGAGGGTATTTCTTACGAAGCTTGTTCCTTCGCAGGAACACAAAAACTTGGCAAGCTTATTTTGTTTTACGACTGCAATAAGATATCGATAGAGGGAAATACAGACGATGCTTTTGCCGAAGACGTTGCGGCAAGGTTCAAATCGCAGGGTTGGCAGGTGCTTGCAGTCAGAGATATAAATGATTTGGATGCCATATATGCCGCAGTGGATGAAGCAAAATCAGAAAAGCAAAGACCTTCTTTGATAATCTGTCACTCACTGATAGGATACGGCACACCGGCTGCCGGTACGGCGAAAGTGCACGGCACTCCGCTTTCAGAAGAGGAATTGCGCAAAACAAAAGAGTTTTTTAATTGGAATGAGCAGCCTTTTGAAGTTCCTGCCGCCGTTAAATATAATTGCTCGGAGATAGCTAAGGAGCGGGCGTCGGCGGAATGTAAATGGAAGAAAATGTTTGGGGAATATTGCGCAAAGTATCCCGACCTTGCTAAACTTTACAGACAGTATTTTGATAATTCGGCTGTTGACGTAAAAGATTTATATGAGAAGCTCTATACGGAAAAAGCAGAAGCTACGCGGGTTTCCGGCGGAATAGTTATAAATGAAATTGCTAAACGTGTGCGCAATATTTTGTCCGGCTCAGCCGATTTGTCGCCGTCTACGAAGACGAACATTGTGGGGGAAGGTTGGTTTTCGCCCGAAAACAGAATGGGAAGGAATATCCACTTCGGTATACGCGAACACGCGATGGCGGCGATATGCAATGGCGTTGCTCTTCACGGCGGTCTGCGCATTATCTGTTCTACATTTTTTACGTTCAGCGATTATATGAAGGGTGCGATGCGCATGAGCGCATTGATGAAATTGCCTGTAATTTATGTTTTTACGCATGATTCTATCGGCGTCGGTGAGGACGGTGCTACACATCAACCGGTAGAGCAACTTGCTGCAATTCGCGCAATGCCCGGAATTGAAGTATGGCGCCCGTGCGACAGGAGTGAAACGGCAGCCGCATTTGCAAGCGCGCTTTTATCAAAGCTTCCTTCGGCAATAGTTTTAAGCCGGCAAAATTTAAGACAATTTAAATTTGGTAAATGTGCGTTAAAAGGGGCATATGTTATAGGACATACGGATAAAAAAGCGAAAATTAACATAATATCCTGCGGCTCCGAGTTGGAAATTTGCGCGGATGCGGTAAAAGTGTTGAAGGAGAAAGGTATAGGCGTCAACCTTATATCTATGCCTTGTACCCAATTATTTGACAAACAAGACGAAGGTTATAAAAATATTTTGAAAAAGAAATTTTGTGTGTGCGTAGAAGCATCGTCAGATAATATCTGGTACAAATATGCAAATGGAGGCAAAGTGCTGAAAATGAATTCTTTCGGCGCGTCTGCCCCTATGGAAGAACTATATAAAAAATACGGCTTTACGGCCGAAAATATTATCAATATGATTAAAGGAGAACTATCGTGAAGGAATTTTTTACAAATATCGGTAAAATAAGGTATGAAGGACCGGAAAGCAAGAATGCGTTTGCATTCAAGTTCTACAACGCAGACAAAGTCATTCTGGGAAAAAAAATGAGCGAGCATCTGCCGTTTGCCATGGCGTGGTGGCACAATCTCGGTGCAAACGGCACCGACATGTTCGGACGCGGCACTGCGGACAAATCTTTCGGACAGACACCGGATACTATGGAACATGCCTACGCAAAAGTTGATGCAGGCTTTGAATTTATGCAAAAGCTCGGGATAGAATATTTTTGCTGGCATGATGTCGACCTTGTCCCCGAAGCGGACGACATTAAGGAAACGAACCGCCGCCTTGACGAGATAAGTGATTACATTCTAAAAAAGATGCAAGAAACAGGCATCAAATGTCTGTGGGGTACGGCAAATATGTTCTCTAATCCCCGATATATGAACGGAGCGGGATCTTCCAATAGTCTGGACGTATATTGCTTCGCTGCGGCGCAGGTTAAAAAAGCTCTGGATATTACCGTAAAACTCGGCGGCAGTGGTTATGTGTTCTGGGGAGGAAGAGAGGGATATGAAACGCTCCTCAATACGGATGTAAAGTTTGAACTTGAAAATATTGCAAATCTGATGCGTATGGCGGTAGATTACGGCAGGAGTATAGGCTTTAAGGGCGATTTTTATGTGGAACCTAAACCCAAGGAGCCGATGAAACATCAATATGATTTCGATGCCGCTACCGCGATAGGTTTTTTGCGCGCGCACGGGCTCGATAAGGATTTTAAACTCAATATAGAAGCCAACCATGCCACACTTGCGGGGCATACCTTTGAGCATGAACTCAAAATTTCAGCTATAAACGGAATGCTCGGCTCTGTGGACGCCAATCAGGGCGACATGTTCCTCGGCTGGGATACAGACGAATTTCCTTATGATGTTTATACCTCTACAATGGCAATGTATGAAATTATAAAGGCAGGCGGCTTTAATACCGGTGGGCTTAATTTCGATGCCAAGAACCGCCGCCCTTCTAATACATACGAAGATATGTTCAGCGCATTTATTCTCGGCATGGATACCTGGGCGCTGGGGCTTATAAAGGCCGCTGCGATTATTGAGGACGGCAGATTGGATGCATTTATTAAAGAGCGGTATGCCAGTTACGGAGCCAGTGAGCTTGGTAAAAAGGTATTGGCGGGAACTTCCACGCTTACGGAACTTTCTGCCCGGGCAGAGAAACTGGGTGCGCCTGAAGGGCCTTCAAGTGGCAGACAAGAATATCTGCAATCGGTAATCAACAGCATAATTTTTAAATAAGCGATGCGGTATTTACTGCATATCATGGGGGTAATATGAACTATGTAGGTGTCGATCTCGGAACGAGCGGGGTTAAAATAATTGCAACTGACGGCGCAGGAAACATAATATCCGAAGTGACGGAAAGCTATCCGCTGTATTCGCCGCAAGAAGGCTGGAGCGAACAGAACCCGGAAGATTGGTATGAGGCGACGGTGCGCGGACTTAAAAGACTGAAAGTGCGCAATGTGGCGGGAATTTCGTTTGGCGGGCAGATGCACGGGCTGGTTATTTTGGATAAGCATGATAATGTGATTCGCCCCTGCATATTATGGAATGACGGCAGGGCGGAGAAAGAAACTGCCTACCTCAATACGCTCCCCGTTGCAACATATACCGGAAATATGGCTTTTGCCGGCTTTACCGCGCCAAAATTGCTATGGGTAAAGGAAAACGAACCTGAAAATTTTACCCGTATAGCAAAAATAATGCTCCCTAAAGATTATTTGGTTTATAAATTTACAGGCGCATTTGCTACCGACTATTCGGACGCGTCCGGAACGCTTCTTCTTGATGTAAAAAATAAGCGTTGGAGCGGGGATATGTGTCAGATATGCGGTGTTACTCGTCACCAGTTGCCCGAACTTATGGAAAGTTATGATGCTGTCGGAACAGTCAAACGTGACGTCGCATCTCTGCTCGGGTGGAACAACGTGACGGTTGCCGCGGGAGCCGGCGACAATGCTGCCGCTGCGATAGGTATGGGATGCGTTAAAAACGGAAGCTGCAATATTTCGCTCGGGACATCAGGTACTTTGTTTATTGCAAGCGACAAGTTTTGTTCGCCTGTAAATAATGCGCTTCATTCTTTTGCACATGCCGACGGCAAATTTCATTTAATGGGTTGCATACTCTCAGCCGCTTCAGCTAATGAGTGGTGGATAAAGCAAATATTGGGCGCGAATTACAGCCTTGCGGACGGGGCGGCGGATTTGGCGGGGCGGAATTCGGTAATGTTTCTGCCCTATCTATCGGGTGAGCGTTGCCCGCATAATGATGTCAATGTGCGCGGAGCGTTTGTAGGGCTGTCGCATACTACAACAAAGGAGCAAATGGCGCTCGCCGTTCTTGAAGGAGTGGCTTTTGCATTGCGCGATTGCGTGGAATTGGTCAGAGAGCGCGGTGTGCCTGTAAATGCGGCAACTATATGCGGAGGCGGTGCCAATTCGAAGTTATGGCGCAGGATTTTGGCTGATGTGCTTAACCTGGAATTGTATACGGCAAAAACGGAGCAGGGCCCTTCTTACGGCGCCGCGATACTTGCCATGATCGCTTGCGGGGAATATAAGACAACTGAAGACGCCGCCAATAATATTGCCGAATATTCTGTTGCTGCGTGTCCCGATCCGGCATCCGTGCATGCGTATGATGAGCAATATTTGCGATTCAAGGCATTATATCCATGCCTTAAAAAGTGGTATGCTATTTAGTCGGAAATAATTGGCTATTGACAAACAAAATATCAAAATGTTATAATAAAAATACAAGTACTATTTTATAATCATCTCTTTATCCGGAGGTTAAAATGATAAGGGTAGTGATTGTGGAAGATGATGAACGGTGCGCTCAAACGGTAAAGGACTATATAGAACGTTACAAGGTTGAACACGGCGAAGAAGTTGAACTCAAACGGTACACAAACGGTCTTGATTTTATTGACGAATATAAGCAGGATTGCGACGTTATTTTTATGGATATAGAGATGCCGCATATTAACGGCATAGAAACGGCAAAGAAACTGAGGGAATCAGATCCTCTCGTTCCGTTGATATTCATGACGGTTATGGCGCAGCTTGCAATAAACGGATATGAGGTCGACGCCCTCGACTTTATGGTGAAGCCTATAACCTATTTCAATTTTTGCCTTAAACTCGACAAAGCGTTGGCAAAACGCAAAAGGGATAACACAATTGTCTTAAGACTGATGTGTGACGACGGTTCAAAGGAATATATTGTGAGTTCTGATATTTTTTATATCGAAAGTCTTGCGCACAAATGTATTTTTCACACTAAAAGAGGGGATTTTTACCGCTATACAACAATGAGTGAACTCGAAATATCTCTTGCTGCATGCAAATTCCTTCGCTGCAACAATTCCTTTCTGATTAATCCGGCATATATAACTAAAATTAATGCTGATTCTATTTTAATTAACGATACTGAAATACCCGTATCAAGAGCTAAAAGAAAGGAGTTTTTTGAACAGGTAACCTCGTATTTTAAATATATATTATAGAGGCCGGTTGTGAACAGTATTTTGTCGTCTGTAAATATTCTGCAGTGGCTTACCGAGGTGCCGTCGCTCATATACGGCTTGCAAGTAACTATTGCGGAAATTTTATTTATATGCTTTATTATGCCTAAGCGCAGCCTTTGGTGGCTGCGCCTTGCGCTTTGTGCCGTAGCTTCTGTGGCCGTATGCGCGTTTGTGCCCGATTTATTCGTTTATGATTTTTTATATCTGCCTCTGTTGATAATGATCACCGCGGTTGTCATTACGGCATTTTTTGTATCATCGGCAAAGCCGAATATGGTATTCTTTTGCCTGGTGGCAACAATGCTTATGCAGCATACGGCGGAATGTCTCACCATGGTTATACGTCTTTTGGCACATGTGGTTTCAGATAACTGGTGGTACAATGTCATCAGCGTTGTCTGTTATGCGCTTGTATATTCGCTGTGCATAGTTTTATTCAGGTTGCGGAGCAAAATAATAGAACTGAAGTCGTGGCCGATTTTACTTATTTCAGCTGTGGTTTTTTTGGGTGTATTCGGAATAAGAAATGTATTTTACGCGTTGGATATAGAGTTTTCTTCCGCTGTGTATATCATAATCAATGTTTATGCTGCTGTATGCTGTGTGTCGCTGCTGTTGTTTCTCTGTTCGGTAAATTCGGAGCAACATCTCATAACACAGAACGACATAATGGAAGGATTGCTCAAGCGTGAGCGGGAACATTATAACAGATTGGTGCAGAACCAGGATGCAATAAATCGCAAATGCCACGATTTGAAATATCAGTTGCGCGCTTTGAGGGAAAATATCTCCGATAAAGAACGCGAGCAGTATCTGGATAAAATAGAAAAAGATATTTTGATTTACGATATGATTGCCAAAACGGGAAATGTTTCACTCGACAGAACTCTTTCGGAAAAATATCTCTACTGTACGCAGAATAATATTCAGTTTACTTATATGGTTGACGCCGAAGGCTTGGAATTTATGGACTCCATAGATATTTATACGTTGTTCGGCAATGCCATAGATAACGCCATAGAGTGTGTTATCGGGTATAACGATATAGATAAGAGAGTTATTTCCCTGAGGATTTTTAAAGCTTTCGGAACATTGCGTATTCATTTGGAAAATTACTGCGAAGATTCTCCCATGATTACGGACGGTCAGATCGAAACATCAAAAAACGACAAGAACAACCATGGTTTCGGGCTTAAAAGTATTCGCTTTATAACCGAAAAATACAACGGATATATGACAGTCACGACGGAAAAAAAGATTTTTTCTCTCGATATCATGATTCCGATCGCCTGACTTTATTCTACAAATCAAAGCTGTCGTTTTTAACGGCAGCTTTGATTTTTGTAGCCGAATTTGAAAAAATTTTTTCCAATCTTGCAATGAAATGTGCTGCGTGAACTTTTTTCGTGTATTATGAAAATACAAAAAGAAAGTTGTTGCTTTTAAACATTACAGATGCGAGGAAAGAGTTATGGAAGATCAGGTTTTTAACCCGTATTTGCCCGAATGCGAATATGTCCCGGACGGCGAAGCACATGTTTTCGGCAACAGGGTATATATCTTCGGAAGTCACGATAAGTTTAACTCAATGCGGTACTGTGTCGGCGACCTTGTGGCTTATTCGGCTCCCGTAAACGATCTTACGAACTGGAAATACGAAGGCGTTATTTATAAGCGCAGAGGCGTAAAGAACCGCCTTGGAAATAAGTGCATATGGGCTCCCGATGTGTGCCGCGGCACAGACGGAAGATATTATTTATATTTTTGTTTTTGCTGGAAAAGCTATGTGTGCGTGGCTGTGAGCGATACGCCCGCAGGTAAGTACAAGTTTTACGGCGTTGTGCGTCATAAGGACGGAACGCCTTACGGCAAGGGGACTGAAGATATTATGTGTTTTGATCCGGCAGTTCTTGCGGACGACGGCGGCGTGTATCTCTATTCCGGTTATTCAGCAAATCCCGATTTGGTGCGCATGCTTCGCCTGAAAGGCATAAAAAATGTAGACGGTACCGGCGGCCAGGTCGTAAGGTTAGGCAAGGATATGCTTACTGTCGAAAGCCGACCGAGGATGCTTATCCCGGGTTACAAAAACAGTAAAGGCACGGGGTTTGAAGGCCATGAGATGTACGAGGCGTCCTCAATCCGTAAAGTAGGCGATAAATATTATTTTGTTTATTCGTCGCGATTGAGCCATGAGTTGGCTTATGCAATCAGCGACTATCCCGACCGAGGATTTAAATACGGGGGAGCAATTATATCTAACGGCGATATAGGTTATAAAGGCCGCCCGCAGGACAGGGCGTTGAATTATTGGGGCAATAATCACGGTTGCATAGAAAATATAAATGGTCAGTGGTATGTTTTCTATCACAGGCAGACAAATAAGACTGAGCAGAGCCGACAGGCTTGCGCCGAAAAAATATATATCGACGAAAGCGGAAAAATTTCCCAGGTGGAAATGACAAGTTGCGGGCTGAACGGAAAACCACTCTCTGCATCTGGATTTTATCCCGCATATATCGCTTGTAATCTTATGAGCGGCAATGGCGCGGTTAAGTGTGCCTACGGCCCTTTCTCCAAACACAAATATAAAGAACATCCTTGCATAACGCAGGAAAAGGCGGGCGGCGCAGCTTATCAGTATATAAGCAATATGCGCAACGGCTCGACTGCGGGATATAAGTTTTTTGATATAAAGTTGCCGCGCATCATAAAGCTGCGCGTGCGCGGGTCGGGCGGTGCAATAAAAATTTGTACGTCCCTCGGCGGGCAGCCGGTGGCAAACGTACCCGTTGCCGCCGATTCGCAATGGCATGATGTTTCTGCGGAGCTTCATTTTCATGCGGGTGAAACGCCGCTGTATTTTACATACGAAGGCGATGGCAGCATAGATTTGCAGGGATTCGCTTTTGTGTGAATCAAATTTAAATAAATAAAAAACAGCTTGGCTATTAAATAAAGCTGTAATATAAAATCAGGAGGAAATCATGAGCAAAATCAAGACCAAAGCAAATGGATTGAAAGTATTGTGTGCAACGGGTTGTGCCGTGGTTATGGGGATTGCGGCGTTTACGGCGCCGTTCGGTACTACCTACGCACTGAATACATTAGGGACAGACGGCAAGGCGTATACCGATTACGCTACGCTTGAAGATGCACAGGCAGCGGCTGCCGATCTCAATGTGCAGATTGTGGAGGAAGGTGCCGTTCTTTTAAAGAATAAAGACAACGCGCTTCCCATGGAAAAGAATTCCTACGTCAGTGTGTTTGGAGGGGCATCGGACGGCATAAGCGGAAAACTTCTCACAGACGCATTGCGAGAAGAGGGGTTCAAAGTAAATCCCAAACTTGAACAGCTGTATGCCGAAGACAGTACAAACAGCGAGATAACCGGGTTTAATTCTTCGCTCAGGAATTCGTTCGACGCATATAGCGATGCTGCAATAATTGTGCTTGCACGCAGCGGCGGCGAAGCCAGGGACGGAGGCGGTTCTGTGATGACGGAAGAAGTTTCAGACGATGCAGAGGAAAAAGCGGCCGGCGGGTGGGAACATGCCGCTCTTGGGAAAAATGAGGAAGGGCAGGATGTCAAACACGAGCTTATGCTCAATGACGATGAGCGCGCTCTCCTCGAAGAAGTAAAAGCGCAGGGTTTCAAAAAAATAGTTTATCTGGTTTGCTCGTCTACTCCCATGGAAGTAAAAATACTTCAGGATGACGAGGATGTAGACGGAATGCTTTGGATAGGCACGCCCGGTGAAAACGGAATGACGGGCATAGCTCGCATCTTAAACGGAACGGTCAATCCTTCGGGTAAGACGTCGGATACATGGTATACGGATGCCACCGCCGACCCCATATGGTACAACCTCAATAATAACAATCAGAATGGTTCGAGCGCAACATACGGTTACCTTGACGAAAGCGGCGAGTTTGTGCAGAGCAGCTACCGCGGCCTTGAACTTGAAGAGGGAATATACCGCGGCTACCGTTATTACGAAACGCGCGCATATGAAATGAATAAAATTTCGGCCGGTTCGGGAGATGAATGGTACGATATAGCCATGACCTATCCGTTCGGTTACGGCTTGTCCTATACGACATTTAATTACAGCAACTTTTCTGTAAAACTTTCCGACGGCACAAATCTTGCCGGGGCAGAAGGTCTTGCCGAAAAATTTGCTTCCTCGGTCGGCAATCCCGCCGATGTAACGACGGCGACCGCGGTTGTTACAGTAACGAATACCGGTTCGGTTGCAGGTAAAGAAGTCGTTCAGATTTATTCTTCGGCTCCCTACGATAAGGCGACGGCTCCCGTGGAAAAATCGCACGTCACCCTCGTCGGCTTCGGCAAGACAAAACTTCTTCAGCCGGGCGAGAGCCAGACCCTTGAAATTACCTTTAATATTCAGGATATGGCATCGTACGACGCTCTCGGCATTGCCGACGGCGAGGCGGGCGGCGAAAACGGCTACGTCCTCGAAGGCGGCGCATGGTCGATTTACGCCCTCGAAAATTCGCACGGTTGGGCTTCGGATGACGCGATCAAAGTCAATTTCAATATTCAATCCGATACATATCTCCATTTGGACGACTGGTCGGGGAATGAAATCTCCAACGTCTATTCCGACGAGAACGGCATGAATTATACCCTCCGCGTAAACGGCGGACAGCATGCGCAAACGCATTATAATTACAACGAAGACACAACTGCGAATATGACGCAGCTTTCGCGCGGCGATCTCGGCGCCGCCACGTTGGGCGAAATAGCTTCTTTCCCTAAATCCCCTACGCAGGCGGATCTGACGCTGACGATGGACTTCCTCGATGCTCTGACATACTGGAATAAGTTCCGTATTGGTGCGGAAATTGTAGATTATCTCGGCAACGGCACGGGTGTTATATACGAGGACGGTCAGACCATAAAGGGCGAAAACGGCAACATCGTAAACGGTCAAACCGACTTCCCCTGGAATGAAACCGTAAATATCGATACCGCAAGAATGGAAAGCTGGACGCAGGCAGAAACTGCCCTGACGGGAACGCGCACTGCGGACATACTTGTAGAAGACCTTGCTGGTTATGATTTCAACGGCAGCGGGTTGACTGATATCATTGGCGAGGATGGACAGCCTATGACGGAATCGGAAGCGTGGGACGCTTTCATGAACCAGCTTACATGGACGGAAGTGGAGTCGCTTATCTCCACCATGCAGAAGCAGGAACTCGCTTCGGTAGGTTATTATGCCTACAAGGGTTCAGACCAGTCAATCAACTATGCAAATACATATCTCTGGTCTACTAACGCGCTTCTCGCGGCTACGTTCAACACAGAACTTGCTGAAAAACAGGGCGAATTGTTCGGTAATTTTGCGCTCCTTACGGGCAGAAATCTTTGGTGGGGACCCGGTTCGCAGACCCACCGCTCATGGTTCGACGGACGCAGCAGCGAATATTTCTCCGATGATCCTTTCCTTGCAGGTTCGATGAGCGCTGCCGAATCCTACGGCTGTGCTTCCAAGGGCGTAGTGACCTGTATCAAGCACTTCACGCTTTACAGCGACAGCCCTTCCGCCGATGCCGGCAGTTCTTCCGGCGGAGGGTTCAGGTTTGGCATGGGTTCAATTGAATTTGTATCCGAGCAAGTAATGCGCGAAATTGAAATCAAACCTTTCCAAATGGCCGTACAGGAAGGAAAAGCCGGCAGCGTTATGGGTTCGTTCAACAGGCTCGGCACTGTCCCCTCCGTATCCAGCTGGAACACTACGACAGAACTTTTCAGAAATCAGTTCGGCAGGAGCGACCTTACATGGACGACCGATATATACTTCGCCGTTGCAAGCTATTCGCCTATCGACCTTATGGTTCGCATCGGCGGCGATAACTTTGACCAGTCCACTCATGTGACGGGAACATGGGATGCGGAAAAGAATACCGTTATGGTTCCCGCAGGTGAAGGCGGAGCGCTTGAAGAGAGCGATACTACATGGTATGTCACCCGCATGGGCGCAATGCGTATTATTGCGATGCATGCCAACAGCGCCATGAACGTCAACGGGGTAAATCTGAATGACTGGGCAAACGGTGCGGCGCAGCTCTCTGCAACGCAGGGCGTGCAGCTGTCCGGTGTTTCGGTGGTCGCCGATGAGGAAGACGTAGCGGAGGCAGAAGATATTTCTTATGCCGTTACGGCCGGTTCTCTCCCCGCCGGTGTTACGCTCAATACAGACGGCACGCTCACAGGCATTCCTACCGAGTCGGGAACGTTTAACTTTACCGTAACTGTAACGGCAGACGGCTGGATAACGGCCGATAAACAGTATACAATGAGTGTCGCAAGCGCATTTGTTACGGAAGAAATGACCGGTGCAACGGGAGAAGAGTTCTTCGGCGCCATTTATACCGAAAACGATAATCTTGCAGATGCGGTATACACGATAGCCGAAGGTACGTTGCCTGCGGGCGTAACGCTCGACCCTTCCGGTACGTTTGTCGGTACGCCTACCGAGGCCGGAACATTCGACATAACTGTCAAAGCGACCATAACTTCTTCCGGCCGCTCAGCCGTATATACAATTGAAACTACGGTTGTGATAACCGGAACTACCGCAGATCCTTTGGCAGAGCTGCAGGCGGCGGTCGATAAGCTTGAAGAAACCGTGGCAAATCTTAATAATTACGACGATACTGAACTCCAGGCTGCGATAGACGCGCTTGAAGCTACGGTTGCAAACCTCAAGAATTATGACGATACTGAACTCCAGGCTGCAGTCGACGCGCTTGAAACTACTGTTGCAGGACTTAAAAATTATGACGATGCAGAACTCAAGGCGGCAATAGATCAGCTTCAGCAGGCCGTAAATGCTTTGCAGTCGGCAAATGAAGAAGGTTCGGGTTGCAACGGTTCGTTCGCATCCACCGGCCTTGCGCTGGCGGGCGCGCTCTTGGTAGTCGGCGTTGCAGTAGCGGCAACGGCAAAAAAGCGCCGTAACAACAAGTAAAATCAAATAGCTGTATAACAGCGAGTTACCCTGCGGGTGCATTGCTTTCCGCAGGGTAATATATGCGGCCGAAGCGGAAGATCCCCGCCAAAGCTGCTTTCACAAAAAAATTAAGGGAGTTGGCTATGAGCAAAAAATTGAGAAAGATACTTCTTGTTTTGCTTGCAACGGTATTCTGTGCAATATTATTCGCGCTTGGATGCAGCAGTACGTCTTCAGACGGAAAACATACTGTCACATTCAATTATATAACTTCACAGATACCTACGGAAAAGATAAGTGTTGATGACGGCGCTGTCGTCAGCGAACCGGAGCGGCCCGTGAGAGAGGGTTACACTTTTATCGGCTGGTCAACAGATGTCGTCGGGGCGAACATGTATGATTTTTCTACGCCCGTCAATGGCGATCTCAGACTGTTTGCTGTATGGGAGCAGAACGTAGCGACAGTTACGTTTATGCTTCAGGACGGCACGGTGTTTGCAACCAGACAGGTCGATATCGGCAGTACGGTTTCGGTGCCCGAAGAAACGCCGGTTGAAGAGGGATACGTGTTCGACAGTTGGTGTTTGAGTTACAACGGCGTCTATGCGTACGATTTCAATGCGCCCGTCACGGGGGATTTTACGCTCTATGCCACTTGGAAACAGACGCATGCTACCGTCACTTTCGCGTTGTACGGCGAAGAGATTATTGTCGAGCGCGTGGAATTGGGAACGCCTGTATCTGCGCCGGAAGATCCTGTAAGACTCGACTACGCTTTCACGGGTTGGTATTCCAATGCCATTTGCACGCAGCCGTACGACTTTAACGCGCCGGTAAATAACAATATCACAATATATGCGGGGTGGGAACTCACGACGGCTACCATAACACTCGATTACGGCTATGATATTCCCGACGGTCAGGTAAAGGCGGACGTAGGCTCTACGCTTCCGGAACCGGAAGAGCCCCAGCGAAAGGGCTACACTTTCACAGGCTGGTATACGGATGAACAGCTGACGAAGCCTTATTCGTTTTCCTCGCAAGTGGAGGGCAACTTTACCCTGTATGCAGGCTGGGAGATAATGGAATATACGGTCACTTTCGATTATAACTATCAGGGTGCGCCTGCGGCGTCGACCGAAAGAGTTACGTTCGGCGATTCCGTTGCGGAACCAGCCGATCCTGTACGAAGCGGATATGTGTTTATAGGCTGGTATACCGAAGCCGAAGTAACCGAAAGTACCGAACAGTACGATTTTACTTTGCCAGTAGAAGAGAATATAACTCTGTATGCAGGCTGGCAGACCGATGAAGGCGGCGATACCGACAGTATAGTTGTAAGGTTCTGGCTGGACGATGCGGGAACGCAGGCTTACGGCGATCCCGTTGTGCTTGAAAGAGCGGGAAGAATACAGGAGCCCGCCCAGCCTCAGCGCGACGGCTACTATTTTGCGGGCTGGACGGAAGAACCCGGAAGCGGCACGAATTTCAGGTTTACCTCTGTCGTAAGACAGTCTACCGACCTATATGCTCGTTGGATGAAGGGTTACGCCTTCGAGGCCGAATATACCGAACTTTTAAATAAGCGTGGTCAGGGTCTTTCCCTTAATACCCAGGGACGCGGCCTTATAAGAGGCGGCGACGATCCCACTTCCGGAATCAGGCCTTTGGATAATCAGGAAGAAGCGGGGCTCAGCAACGGCTATGTGGTAAACAACCTCTTCTATAACGGTGCGTTTATCGAGTTTAAGATTACGGCATCGGAGGCTGTTACTGACGGCGTTCTTGTTCTCAGGCTTACGCCTTACATCCATGATATGATTTTGAGCAATACGGAATGGCAGGTAGTTGTCAACGGTCGGGCGCTGGATGCAAGCGACGGCTACACCGGCGTGACACTAACAGGCGCGATACCTGAATCGGGATATACATCGCCCAGCACAGGCCTTGCGGCGCCGGGCGAACACAATTACAGACCGTTTGAAAACTATCTTATCACGCGCTCGCTCGATCTCAACGCAGGCGAGAACGTTATAAGGCTCGTGACCAATAACTCAAAGGATCACGGCGCTACGTTCAATGCCGAAACGCCCACGGTAGACTGCATGTATATCTATGCAGACGCAGTACTTTCATGGACGGTATGTTACCCTGAAAATGTATATCAGACTATGGCGGATGTCGACTATGTGATAGAGTATAACTATTCGGCAACGGCCACCGTGACTGCATATGTTGGAACAAGGGAGTTCGTCGCCCTGCCTGCAAAACGCATTTCGGATAAAAGCGCGGAAGAGGAGGAAATTGTATGATAGCAAATAAATTAAAAACTCCGTCATATATACTTGTTCTCATTTCTTTGGCGCTTACAATAGCTTGTTTTATCGTATATATGTTCGCCGGGCCTACGCAGTATGATCCCAATTATTCTTCATGGGTCATTGTTTCGTTCGTACTTGCGATAGTCGCGGGTATAATATCGGTTGTTAAGCCAATGAAATATGTGCTCTATATCCAGTATATATTATCTCTGTTGGGTACATTCAGTTTCTTTGGTTCGCAGGCTAATCTTTACGGTAATATTTTTATGGCGCTCGACGGCGGAACGTTGCCGATAGGCTTCTTTGCAATAGCAGTTCTGGCGCTCGGAGCAACGTTTACTGCGCTTGCTGCGGCAATTACAGCAAAGCGTAAAAGTGAGATGAAGGAATGAAGGAGATCGCTGTATGAAAAAATTATTTTCTAAAAAACTATGGACTGCGCTTTCGGTAGTGCTTGCTTCATTGCTCGCTTTATTCATAGTGATCACCGACGTCGCTTTCCGTTATGCGCCGCTTATAAACTCAACTTTGAAAATCGACCCCATTAAAACGATAGATGAGGGCGACGGCACTGAAAATACCAACTATTTCCCTGCCGAGTACACCACTGAAGAATCGGTAAGGAATTATGCTTCGGATGTTTCCGAAAGGGTAGAGGCGGAAGGCCTTACGTTGCTTAAAAATGATAATAATGCGCTTCCTCTCGGTAACGGAGCAAAAGTCAGCTTATTCCTTACGGGCTCTGTACAGATTAACAGCAGCGCCCAGGGCCTGCGCAATGCAAATGATTACGCAAATTACCCCACTCTCAGACAGGCGTTGGAAGACGTCAATGTTTCGGTGAATCCTACGCTTTGGGATTTCTACACCGATAAGGTGGCTAACGGCTATGGCGGGGAAAGGCGTCTTAACGAACAGACAAATTTGCAGACGGGCTATATCAGGGAGGTTCCTTGGACTGAAATGACTTCCGCCGTTACAGACAGCTTTTCCGGTTATTCGGATGCGGCGATAGTTGTCATTACCCGCGACGCGACAGAGGGCTCCGATGCCGTAACGCACGGCAGCGACGGTGAAAACGGCAATTATCTTGCTCTCTCGCCCGAGGAAAAACAAACGCTCGAACAGCTTACGCTCTTAAAGCAGCGCGGAGTGTTTGACAGTATTGTAGTGCTTTTGAACTATGCCGTGACCGTACAGCTCGATTTCCTTATGGAACAGAACATCGATGTCGATGCCGTAATGTGGATAGGCAACGTCGGCATGAGCGGAATAAATGCGGTCGCGGATGCGTTAGTGGGTAATGTCAATCCTTCCGGAAGGCTCACAGATACGTTTGTATACGACAATTTTTCTTCGCCTGCAATGGCAAGCTGGATGCTCAGCGAAAATAAAGCTTTCGCCAACAGCTGGAACGATTCCCGCCTGAGCGGCAACGCCGAAACTACGCAGCAGTACTACGGTGTTTATGTCGAAGGCATCTATGTGGGATATCGTTACTATGAAACGCGTTATGCGGATCTGGTTGAAGGCGCGCGCAACGTAGGTATTTACGATTATAGCTCTACCGTCGCTTTCCCCTTTGGGTACGGACTCTCATATACACAATTCGAGTACAGTAATTTTACTGTTACGGCCGAAGGGGATGACGGCTATAATGTTTCGGTACTTGTCACCAACACCGGCGAGGTTGCGGGCAAGAATACCGTTCAGATTTATCTTCAGAAGCCATATACCGATTATGCCCGCCAATATGGCATAGAAGTTGCTGCTGTTGAACTCGTCGGCTTTGATAAGACCAGAGAGTTGGAACCTGGCGCTTCGGAGGAGGTTACAATATACGTCAGCAAAGAGGAATTTACTTCGTACGACGTATACGGCGCCGGTACCTATATTCTGGACGAGGGCGACTATTTTCTTGCGACGGGTAATGGCGCTCACGAAGCTGTAAACAATATACTTGCAGCAAAAGGATATGACGGCGGTGACGGTATGACGACAGACGGCGACGAAGACCTTGCCGTAAAGGCGCTTACGGTTGCAAACCGCGATACCGAAACGTATTCGGTTTCGTCGATTACCGGCAATCCCATAGGCAACAAGCTTGAAGACGGTGACATAAACAGATATTCGGGCGCAGGAGAAAACCTCGTTACCTATGTCAGCCGCAGCGATTGGGAAGGGACGTGGCCTATAAAGGCGGCGACGCTTACGCTTACAGACGAAATGGTAGAAGATCTGCAGAACCTCACCATAGAAGATGTCGAGGAGAGCGGTACCCTGCCCTTATATGGCCAGACAAACGGCCTTACCCTCGCAATGATGCGCGGCAAAGATTATAATGACGAGGACTGGGATAAACTTCTCGATCAGATGTCTTTCGATGAAATAAATACGTTGCTTACAACATGCATCTCCCAGACTCCGGCAGTACAGTCGGTTTCCAAGCCCCGCACGCAGGAAATGGACGGGCCGACCTATTGCAAAGAAGGCATCACCGGTTCCCGTTTTCCTTGCGAAGCGATATGGGCGGCGACGTATAATACCGAATTGATTGCCGAAGTGGGTGCGGCTCTTGCCAATGACGCCAGGCTTGCAGGCTATTCCGGTATGTGGATACCCGGCATCAATATTCACCGCGTGCCGTACGGCGGACGAAATCATGAATATTTCTCGGAAGATCCTTACCTTACGGGTGTTGCGGCTCAGGCTGAAATTACTGCGCTGCAGTCATACGGCGTAATTGCCCAGCCCAAGCACTATGCTTTCAACGAGCAGGAGATGAACCGCGGAGGTATCGGCATATGGCTCAACGAACAGAGTGCAAGGGAAATATATCTTGAACCCTGGAAATATGCGGTTGCTCCCGAACTCGGCAATTCCCACGCCTTGATGACGGCTTTCAACCGTTTCGGATGCAAGTGGGTAAGCGCCGATGCAAATCTCATGGGTATTCTCCGCGACGAGTTTGGTTTTGAGGGCTATGTAATAACTGATATGGCTGACGCGATAGGTACGCAATACATGACGGCTCTCGACGGCATTCTTGCCGGCACCGACTGTTGGTTAAGTTCCGGTTCCCATTCGTTTGCTCAATACCGCAACAGTCCCACTGTTGCCAACGCTATGCGCGAGGCGGCAAAACGCATACTCTATAATGTTTGCAATTACAGTGCTGCCATGAACGGTTATTCAACTACCACTCGCACAATAATTATTATGCCTTGGTGGCAGATAGCTCTTATTTCCGTAATAACGGTATTTGCGGTAGTAACGGCCGGGTGTATTGCTATGCTTGTCGTCAGCGAAATAAAAGAGCGGAGAGGCTTTCCTGGCCGGCGCGAATAATCAATATGGCAGGAACAAAAAATCGTCTGATTGTCCTTACGGATATTAATCGCGGCGTTGAAAGGGACGACATTCAATCTCTTGTCAGATTGCTTTTATACTCCAATGAAATAGATATTGAAGGCTTGATCGCTACAACCTCGTGTTTTTTAAAAAACGGGGCAAGGCAGAGGCAAAAGAAATGTATTTTGCGCATAATTCATGCTTATGAAAGGATAAAATGTAATCTAGACAAGCATGCCGTTGGATATCCTTCCCCCGACTATTTGCGCTCAAAAACTTTTTGCGGAATACCCGTTTTCGGAAAAAAGTTCGGCAAAGGTTTTGGTGAAGAGCGATGGTCTGATAACGAAGGGGTGAACTGCATTCTCAATGCCCTCAACGAGCAGGACGAGCGTCCGTTATGGATTGCGATCTGGGGCGGGGTAAACACGCTTGCCCAGGCCATATGGACGGCAGAACAGAGATATTCGGCGCAAAAGTTTAGCGAAATTCTTTCAAAATTGCGCATATATTCTATTTCAGATCAGGATAGTGGCGGGCATTGGCTGCGCCGTAATTACGGTGATAAACTCTTTTATATAGTTTCGCCAAGCCCGCCGTATAACTCAAAACTTTACTATAAGGCAACATGGCCGGGAATATCTGCCGATAATTTTGCGCATGGATACAATGGTGGAAAAAACGATAAAATATCTTTCGGCGGCGCGGACAGAAAATATATAAGCCAGAAATGGATCAAAGAAAATATTAAATCGCGCAGTATATACGGAAGACTGTATCCGCGAACGCGCTTTATTATGGAAGGGGATACGCCTTCTTTCTTGTCGCTTATCCCCAACGGGCTTAATAATGCTGAGCATCCCGACTTCGGAGGCTGGGGCGGAAGATATATTTTGCGAAAGCCGTGCTTCGGTGAGTTCAATACGAAAGAAACACATAGCATTTGGACGAACGCCGAAGATACGGTAAACGGCGTGGACGGCAGGGTATATAAAAGCGCCCAAGCTACTATATGGCGTTGGCGTGAAGATTTTCAAAACGATTTCGCCATGCGCATGATATGGACTGCGACGGATAATTATTCAAACGCCCCACATTCCCCGCGCATAATTCTTCTGTGTCCTCAACGGATAAACGCAAAGTGCGGGCAAAGAGTGGATTTGAGTGCTCAGGCAGAAAGCCCCGATGGCGCAAAACTTAAGATTTTGTGGTTTTGTTACGCAGAGGCAGGCACATGCGCCGTAAATGTGTATCGGGCAGATTCCTTGCAGGCGTATATAGTTGCGCCTTGTCTTTCAGGTAGACATACTTCACATATCGTTTTGCTGGTACAAAGTTGTGGGGTGATCCCTGTTGTGGCATACGCACGGGTCATAATTGATATAACTGACTGAATTATCGTTTATATTTCTCTATATTTACAATGAAAGTGGGTGCAGTTTACGCTGTGCCCATTCATTGTATAGATTATTGTTCCCATAAAGGCTCAAGAGTGGTTAAGGCATTCATTTTACTTCATGCAGAATTTCTGTTTGCTTGATTTTGTGTTCGGTTTAATATATAATAAATGAGAGAAAAATTAACTTTAGAGGTAAGTTATGGATTTTGCCAAGCTTGAAAATTACAGAGAGAATAATAGGCTAGAGGCAAAGAGCGCATTGGGCGGACTGCCGCGTAGTCTTTGGGAAACGTATTCGGCTTTTGCCAATACTTCAGGCGGAATTATCCTTCTCGGCGTTGCAGAACATAAAGATAAAACCCTTCACGCTGAAAATCTGTCTGATCCCGATAAGCTCATCAACGATTTTTGGACGGTTATCCATAACAAGAATAAGGTGAGTGTAAATATCCTCAGCGACAGACATATTTCCAAGATGCAGCTTGATGGGAATACCATAATAGCAATCACTGTTCCCAAGGCTGAAAGGTTTGATCGTCCCGTTTATATCGGAGCTAATCCTTTTGACGGCACTTATCGTAGAAATGGAGAGGGTGACTATAAATGTTCCAAAGAAGAAGTGCAGGCAATGCTCCGCGATGCGGCTGTAAAAACTCAGGATATGCTTGTCCTCAAAGAAATGGGACTTAATGTTCTTGATTATGACAGCCTTCACCGTTATCGTAACCGCATGAAGAATTATCGCCCGGGGCATGTCTGGGAAGAGTTGGACGATGATGAGTTTTTGTATCGCCTTGGTGCGGCAGCCCGCAGCGAGGACGGAGCAATTCATCCTACGGCGGCGGGACTGCTTATGTTTGGATACGAGTATGAAATTGTCAAGGAGTACCCCAATTACTTTTTGGACTATCAGGAGCGCATGGACGACAGTACTCGCTGGACGGATAGAATTGTATCTTCATCAGGTGATTGGAGTGGAAATATATATGATTTCTACTTCCGTGTTTATAATAAACTGACGCAAGACGTTAAAGTGCCTTTCAAACTTGAAGGTGGCGACCGTATCGACGATACGCCCGTGCACAAGGCTCTGCGTGAAGCTCTCGCAAACTGTCTTATAAATGCTGACTATTATGGTAGGCAGGGTGTTGTCGTTATAAAGGATGAGAAAGGTGTCAGCTTTTCTAATCCGGGCAATTTTCGTATAGATATTGAAGTCGCCAAGAGTGGAGGAGTTTCAGACCCGCGCAACAGTGCGTTAATCAAGATGTTCAACCTTATTGATATTGGTGAACGCGCCGGCAGCGGTATACCGAGTATTCTTTCCGCTTGGCAAAAGGAGGGCTGGGGTGCGCCTGTAATAGAGGAAAGTTTTGATCCAGACAGGATTAAAGTTACCCTTAACTTTAAAAAAGGTAGCGATAACTCCAAAAAAGTAGCGATAAAAAGTAGCGATAACTCCAAAAAAGTAGCGATAAAAAGTAGCGATAAAATTGGCGTGATGCAACGCAAAGCGGTTTTGGAATATTTGGAAGATAATAAGTTTATCACTACCGAAAAGGCTGCTGAACTACTTGATGTTAAAACAGCGAGGGCAAGGCGTATTCTCTCTTCACTTGTGGAAGAAGGACGGCTTGCTGCCGAAGGGGCTAACAGAAACAGAATATATAAGTTGAGAAAAGATTAAATGATATAACAAAAGTCCGCCGATTAAAGCTATCGGCGGGCTTTAGTGTATAGCTATTTATTATGTAAAAATTATGAAAGTATTAAAGTGAATGGCAGCCCGAACATGTACTGTTTCCCGTAAAATTATTAAAATTAGTGAGTTCAGACAGTTGGGCATAAGTTGGGCATGAAAACTACAAGCGCTGTCTCTTATACACATCT